>Ga0180436_10003036_pt1 | contig 15592 bp, 22 predicted proteins | sample SS_ome_2_FD_132434 | JGI IMG/M metagenome (GOLD analysis project Ga0180436, IMG submission 132434) | Hypersaline lake sediment archaeal communities from the Salton Sea, California, USA - SS_3_S_2 metaG | ecosystem: Environmental > Aquatic > Non-marine Saline and Alkaline > Hypersaline >...
AAATTCGTTACCCGCAAATATGTCGTCCCATGCTGGATTATTAGATGCGACAGCAATGGCTGTATTCTGGGATGTTTTCATATAAACGAGCCAGATCCCCTTCTTAAATCCCTCTAGTGCTACGATCTGGAACCGCTTAATCTCCTCCCAGGAAATCGGCTTACCGACGCGAATCATTTAGCGGTACTTTCTTTACTAGCTTTCTTAATTGCTTTAGCGATATGGAAATCGAGTTTCTTTTCGAGAATCGCTGAATTGACACCGAATCTTCCTAAAATAACGTAGGATTGCTTACTCGGTCCCACGTGCCACTTAATAAAATAAGATACGATTTCTTCCGTGATTAGGATATTCACGGGCTTGGGTAATTCTTTCTTTGCCGGGATTTCTACGATCATATACTTAACGTGGGACATACGATTGGTTCCTTTCTGTAGGGTTAGGGGTTAGGATAATCTAGATTTTCCGCCGTCTATTGCTTTCTGTAACTGGTGAATTAACTCGTCCATCGGTTGCCGACATCTGTTGCAGATACAATCTACTTCTCCTTCTGCGACCTGCCGAAACATATGCTTCGGCAACGATATACGGTTTCCGCAATCGCATACTGCTGTTTCGCTTTGGGTATTGTTCACGATTAATCTTCCTCCCCTAAACTCCTTTCTTGAGTTCTGCTATGCGTTCAATAATATCTTCTCTGGCGTATAACGATTCTCTTTCATCTTCGCTTTCTGTTTGGAAGTATTTGAACTTCTCCAACTCCTCTATCCTTGCCTTGATAACATGATGCTCAAGTTCTTCAACACATTTTTCGGCATCTGTGAAGGCATACTTGTTTAGTATCCGTTCTATCTGGCTATTCGTTTCCCTAGAAACTGCTTTATGAAGTTCATCCATATCTTTTGCCTTTTCAATCTCTCTCATTCTCCCCTCCTTCTTTCTGGTTATTTTTATTTCTCTAAAGATCATTCCTAAAGAACAGCATCCAGAGTATTGCACAGAACCATAATCGCATTTGCGTTCACCCCTCCTGATCTAGCTGATCTAATTGCTCGTTGACCCTATTTAGTTCTTTATGATAACGGGAAGCTTTCTTTCGCAGGTCCCGGATTTTGTTCTTATCCTTGCAGAAAGCAATCTCGAAACCTATGGAACGCAATCCCGCTTCCAATCCCATTTGTTCTCGCAGAAGATCATTGCGGAGACTACTTTTGTTCTTCACTCCCCTCGGGGGATGATTCTTTTTAGCGGTAGATCGGGCTTGTTTTTTAGGTCTTTTTGACATGTCTTTTTAGTTGACGATGGATACGTTTTTTAGCGTTTTTGAAACGGTTGTTTGAACCGAAATTGACTAGTTGGCTGTTTTCGTGGATTAAAAACAGTTCAGAATTAGGTCGTAGACGAGTTGTGGACAAGTTGTGGACGAGTTGTATTCGGTTCATTTATGAACTCATTATAAGCCAAGAATTTGGTTCTGTAAAGGATTTTCTTTGGTTAGAAAAAGGGTTGAAAGAGGAGCGTTACGGACGTTCAAAACGACACTTAAGATAGAAGCAGCGACGAGGAATTCAGTCGTAAGTGTCGAGACATCAGAAATGTGTCCCCCTCCCCCCTACGATCTCTTTTCAAATATTAGCCCCCCTCCTCTATATAATAAAAATAAAATTTGACTCAGTTTGAAGGTTCGCACAGAATGAGGTGGGGGGGGAGGACATAATTTTGATTTTTAGAGGGATAGGACAGAAATCCTTCACGTGGAGATAGTTCGTAAGTGTCGATTCGACTCCGGATTTCACCGATTTTTCCATTTCGTCCGGTTCTATCCCGTTTTTGACACGGTTTATCCGACGCACTGATTTGTTTCTTTCCCCAGAAAAAGATAACAAAGATTTTACTTGTGGAATCCCCGACAGACGTTTTATACTTAAATTGTCAAAAGATCGCGAACACTTCAGGACGGCAACAAGAATGTTTTTATTATGAAAAAGAAAACCACAGAAAAACAAGTAATCCGCAAAATAAAAGTTCGGAGACGATTTAAGAAACACGGATCCAATCCTAATCCCTCCCCAGAATCTCGATGGAAGAAAGGTCAGAGCGGAAATCCCAAAGGTCGTCCCAAAGAACCAATTCGTAAACGAGAGTTGAGAAAATATTCTCGTGCCTTTATTGCAGAACTCTATAACAAGTTGATTGAAAAAGATATTGACGAATTACGTGAAATGTCAAATGATTTCACCATTCCTTCAATTGAATGTATTATCGCATCTGCATTGCTTAAAGACAGGTTAGAAGGAACGGTACAAAATACCGATAAGATTTTAGATCGTGCTATCGGTAGAGTTGTTCAAGAGATTTCGGGAGTGGGTGGTGAACCGTTGGTGCCTCCGCAAATTGTTTTTACTCCTGTTGCGTCACCAGAATCCGGAGTAGTGGATAAAGGTCCGGAAGATTCAAAGGGGGAGAGTTGATGTGGCGGATAAAGACGTCTCTACTCTAAATATACAGCTTCCCGCAAAGTGTCATGCAGTACTTGCCCCGAAACGAAGATACAAAATACTGAGAGGAGGTCGTGGTTCGGCTAAATCTTGGTCAGTTGCTCGCTATTTGGCAGTTTTGGCAGCGTTTCAAAAGCTTCGTATCCTATGTTGCCGTGAAGTTCAGAAGACAATTCGTGATTCGGTTTATCGTCTGTTAAAAGATCAAATCGAAGCGTTAGAATTAGAACGCTATTTCACGATTCTCAAAGATTCAATACGAGGAACGTTTTCAGGTTCCGAGTTCTTATTCAAAGGATTAAGGCATGACATCACCGAAATCAAGTCAACAGAAGGCATCGACATCTGTTGGGTCGAAGAAGCGGAAAAAGTCAAAGAAGATTCGTGGACAATCCTTGTACCCACAATTCGTAAGCCTGATTCCGAAATCATCATTGTCTTCAATCCAGAGGAAGAAGATTCAGCAACGTCCAAACGCTTTCTTCAAGATCCTCCCCCCAATAGCATATCCGCAGAAGTTAATTTCGTCGACAATCCATGGTTCCCTGATGTCCTTAGACGTGAAATGGAATACGACAGACGAGTGGATTTTGAGAAGTACGAACACGTCTGGATGGGGAAATTCAAAAGATATGCTAATGCCCTTATCTTTAAGGGAAAGATACGAGTTGACGACTTCGAAACTCCTGACGGAGTCCCATTTCTATTTGGAGCCGACTTCGGATTTAGCACAGATCCTACGGTACTTGGAAGAATGTTTATTCGAGAGGGTCGGCTTTTTTGCGATTACGAAGCTTATGGAGTCGGAGTCGAAATTGACGAGCTCCCTTCTTTCTTCGACACAGTTCCCGGGTCAAGGCAATGGGAGATTATTGCGGATTCAGCGAGACCCGACACAATTAGTTATCTACAGCGACACGGATTCAGAATACGAGGAGCCGAAAAAGGAAAGGGCTCGGTGGAAGATGGTATTGAATTCATCAGGTCGTTTGAAGAAATTGTTATTCACCCTAGATGTAGAGGGGCGAAGGATAATTTCCTTAATTATAAATGGAAGACGGATAGGATTACGGAAGCAATATTGCCCATCCCAGCTGCAGGGTCTGATCACTGGTGCGACGCTGCAAGATATGCTCTGGAACGGTACATTAAAGCAAAGGTTAGCGTATTCGATATTGACTATACCAAGCTTGACCTAGGATTAGAAAAGGGGAAACATTCACGTCCCCCTTCATCCATTTGGTAAGGAGGAAAACTCATGGCGGTTAAAAGGAAAAAATTTATGCGTCCTGTTCGTAGAAAGAACAGTAAACGAAGTATAAAGAACTCTTCGTTGAACTATAACGGTTTACTTTCGGGAGTTTTTGATTCGTATGGATATGGTACATTGTCGGACATGTCGAATCCTTTTCAGCTTGGCGGTTCTAATCAGTATAATCCTCTAACTCTTAATCGAGTGCTTCTTTCCTATGCCTACATGACACACGGAGTTATCCAGACTTTTATTGATCAGCCAGTAGAAGACGCATTTCGGGGAGGCATTGATTTTGAAACAGACGAGCTCGATGAAGATGAGATACAGTTGCTTCAAGACGTACTCGTAGAATGCAAGGATTATTCCACGATGAAGTATGTTATGAAGTGGGCACGATTGTTCGGCGGAGCAGGTCTTATTATCAATACGAATCAAGACCCCACAAAAGAACTTGATATTAGCAGTATAGATGATGATTCGCCGTTGTCGTTCTTGGATGCCGATCGTTGGGAACTTACGCTTAACTTCCTTCTTGAGGACAGAACTCCTACTCCGTACAACTATTACGGACAGCCCATTCACAAGTCCCGAGTTATCAAGCTTAACGGTAAAGAAGCTCCATCATTCATTCGTCGTCGTTTACAGGGATGGGGGATGAGCGAGTTGGAACGCTGTATTCGTGACGTGAACAGTTATGTCAAGAATCAGGACGTTATCTACGAGCTTTTGGACGAAGCAAAAATAGATATCTGGCGGTTACAAGGATTAAACGCTGCCATGCTTTCAGCTAACGCAAACACTAAGATATCGAACAGATTAAATCTCGCGACTCTCATAAAGAACTATCAGCGTGCGTTGGTCATGGATAAGGACGACGAATACGAACAGAAACAAATCACGTTCGGAGGGTTGGCTGATATCCAGACACAGAATCGTATCGGGGTGGCAGCAAGCGTTCGTATGCCTATTACCAAACTATTCGGTCAGTCTGCTACGGGATTCAACAGCGGAGAAGACGATATCGAGAATTACAACTCCGTTATAGAATCTGAAATAAGGGGGAAGGCGATAGAACTTGTTCATACCGTCGTTAAGTTACGATGTCAGCAATTATTCGGCTTTATTCCGGAACATTTCGATTGCAAGTTCAAACCGCTTCGCGTCCTTAATCAGGAACAGGTCGAAAACATCAAGAATCATAAACTCAACCGAGCGTCCACTCTCTACTCCCAGGGCATCCTGAGCGGATCAGAGTACTGCGAACACCTACGTAAGGACGAGGTACTCTTATTCGAACCGGAAGTAGAACAAGGGAAGAGAGAACCGGAACCGCCAATGCCGAGTGCGGACGTAGATATTCCGCAAAAACCCGTAAAGGCAAAAGACTCAGTGGGACGTAAAGGAACAAGTAAAAAATAGACAGGAGAAAGAAAAATGGTGCAACCAATTGAAGGCGGAGTTTATCCAGCATTAACGGTGGAATCAATTCAGGATACTAACACGAATCATACGATATGTCGGGGAGTTTATATCGGCACAGCTCAAGACATTGATTTGTATATCAATGAAGCATGGGTTTTATTTCAAGGTGTAATTGCGGGGTCTATTCTTCCAGTTCAAGCAACAGGTGCTCGTAAGAATTCTGACGGGGAAGCTCCTGCGTCTGGAGATATTGTATTCTTACATTAAGGAGTAGTTATGTCAGTTTATTACGTATCGACAACCGGAAACAACGAAAATACGGGCTTAGGAATTGGAAATGCTGAAGCTTGGGCTACTCTAACTAAAGCAATGCAGACAGTAGAGGCAGGGGATATTGTGAAGATACTTCCTGGAACCTACGAACAGTCTTGTACTACATCTACGGCAGGGAATTCGGATAATTGGATTGTATTCGAAGCAAAGGATTATAACAATAAACCTCTGATTAATGGTTCAGGAGTTGATAGGTTTGCTGTCAACCACGAGTATTACGAATTTAAGGGACTTAAAGTTACTGGTGGAGGACGAGCTTTTGATATTGAAACAGACAATGTTTTGGTTGAGCAGTGTGAAATTTATGAAACAGGAACTTCTGGTATACGAATACGTTCTGCTGATGCTAGTAATGTTACAATACAGAGAAATAAAATTAGTGATACAGCTAATAGACAGATAGACTGTGAAACAGGTGGAGTGAAGTTATATTATAATACGATTCAGGGTTTTAAATCAGGGTCCGCATTAAATACTATCCAAGTATATGTTCGTGGGTCAGGAACTTCATACATATATAACAATACTATAATTGGTGCTTATAGCTATGCTATGCTCATATCAGGTGGCGATGTTACCGCTACGGTTAAGAATAATATTATTGCTCATTACGGTGTAGGAAACAACCTTGCTTATGGATTGGAGGTTGCTAGTGGTGCTACTGTTAATTATGATTATAACCTGATTACACCTAATATGCAGAGGTACAACAGGACAGTTAATAACGGGACTGACGGTGGACACAACCTTGTTGGTAGTCAGTATCTACCAGGATTCACTGCTTATCGTAACGTTGGAAAAGTATTGCTTACTCTCGATGATACTTTAGATGAGTTCGAAGAAGCAGCAGCAATAGCTCACGGTGACGGATTAGATATGACGGGGAATATTTATTGGGTTGATAACTCAGACGAAGAAAACTTAGCTACTCGTATAAATGCTTTAATAGCCGATGGGCACGACATTGGAAACCATACTCGTTCCCATGCCGACTTAGGTGCGACTTACAATGGAACTCTCCAATATGACGGAGCTGATTCAAACCCTGTTATTAATATAGATCACACTACGAACACAATCACTTTATCTACGACAGAGGGTAATGACGATGTTACGATTTCTGATACAGATACGAAAACAATAGAAGATTTAGAGACTGCAGTAAGCGGAGAGAATTGGTCATACACTAAACTGGCTAATCAGCAGAGCGAAACATTTCTAACGTCTCTTGCTGATACCGACGGAGATGATGCCTTAGTTGGGTCACCCCCAGTTCTTCAATTAAGTTATAATATGTCTGATTTCCACGACAATGAAATAGACTGGACTAAAACATGGATAGATGGAGTCGCTACGGGAGACTGGGAACAAAAGGCTATCTCTTACCCATATTGGACTAACAACTCCACTATCATCGACAGTGCTATTGGGGCAGGATTGTTACTCGGAAGAGAAAGCGGTGCACGTGGTTTCGATTTAAGAAATCTTTACATATATGAATTTTCCAATTCTAGTTGGGTAGGTCTTAAAAGTAACGGTTCTGAAACTGAAATGAAGAGAATGTATAATCAGTTTGTTAGAGGTTTAGCTTGTGGACCTTATGCGATGGCTATTACTATTCACACTGTAAACACCGACCCGACGTCAGCACAATGGGGTTATATTACCGAGGTATTGGCTAATGCATCAGATTATGTTGATGTTGTTACTATGGGAGCTCTTGGTGAGGACGTGCATAATTCTGGTGATTGGACTGACGCAGATTCAGATAAGAAGAGATGGACAAGAACGTACGAAGACAATTCAAATTACACCTTGAAGAAGACATCTTCTTGTATTGGTGCGGGAGTTGCGGTGGGACTAACCCTAGATTATGCGGGCAATCCTGTTCCAGAAGCTAATCCAGATATTGGAGCTTATCAATCGGTCTCAAATGCTATGAGTAGTGGATTGCATATGGGAATAGGGATATCATTGTAAAGGACATAATGAAAAGAAATTCGTTAAAGCAAAAGATTCTGTCGGTCGTAAAGGATCAGCGAAGAAAGGATAATTATGCCTGAAGCTAATGTTATTCTTTGTATCAATATTTGGGACGAATGGATTACGGATAATACGGAATATACGCTTTACGAAATCTGGGTTCAGGGGAAAGAATTAAAAAAGAAGATGATATTACGGGAGGCGAAGATCAATGAAAGTTAATTCAAAGGGCAGGGGGTTAGAATTGTCTAATAATAGGGCAGGGCTTCACAAAGAGCTAGGGTTTCTAGTTCTCTGTCTTTTGTTTCTTTTATTCCTTTCATCTTTTACTGGATGCATTAAAGTAGTGGGAGTAGAAAAAGAACCCAAGAAACATTTTGATTGTGAGTGGGACGAAGAACATAAATCGTGGACATGCGTTTCCAGAGTGTCGAATAAAAGATTTCATTGCCATTACTTACCCGAAACGGAGGTGCCTGATGAAAGTTAAGGATGCTTTGCTGATTCCCGGATTATTGATTCCCCTGATCCCCGCAGCGATAATGGGCTTTATGGGATACGGATGGTTCTATCTAGGAGTGTGGATAGCGTTTTACGTTATCTTCGGTTTGGCAGGTGAACTGTGGTCAAAGATCGTACGGAAGAAAACTATTTCTACAGATATTTCGGATACTCCGTTCTGGTTGTTTTTACTGGTCGTGATATCGTGGATAGCTTTCCCGATAGCATTGATTATTCATTGGTGGATGGGAAGAGGATAATATGTCATTCGTTAAATTACCCACTAAAGACGATAAGGAAGTTGCCATTCAAGGATTAATAGAAATGGGTCTTTCTCGCACATCGGCTGAACGCTTGGTGGAAGGGACTATTAAGGAGGAGACAAAGAAGATGAAAACCAAGGACAAGAAAAACGCTTCAGAGGTATTCTTTTCATTCGACCAGAAACCCTCTGCCAAAAGCTTTATGCGGGGAGATGAATTTACTCAAGACGGTAAGAAGTACAAGGTCACGAAAAAGATCAAGGAAGACAGGGAAGGAAAAGGAGGGATCTTTGCCGTAATCGTTAATAAGAAAAAGAATATTCTGAGAGTTACGACAAAAGAAAACGCTCGAAAATCATTAGAAGAAATTGCTCAAGAATTATACGGTCAATCGTACGACGTTTTGGATGATGGTGAACGTCACAGAGTTCAGAAAAAATATTACGATCAAGGAAAGAGTAATGCCTACTCCTTCAAAGAAACGTACAAGGGCTTCAAGATTTACGTTACTCAAGCATCAGGCGGTAAGTGGGAAGGACATGCCGAGGACAACGACGGTTATGCTATGGACACGGACAAAGCCCATTCAACTTCTGAATCGGTTGTAAAAGACTTGAAAGATCAGATTGATCATACGAAAAGGAACAATTATCCCCATCACGATCGTACTAATTGGACAGGTAATCGTGTCAAGCGAGGGAACGAAAGGTACGGGAGAAAATGACAACAGCACAAAACGCATTAATTTGGGCTTGGATTTTCTTTACATCAATATTCACTTTATTTAGCTTAGTATTTATGATAGCAGCATGAACGTAATCCTTTCAATGAAAACCAGATATCAAATAACTTTCTTAAACGGAAGAATAATACTTAATTCTAAACGCACCGTCCAGGGACTGGATATAGTCATCGAATCCCCGAAAGACAGCTTACGTCACGGACCAGACTGGATACAGAAGATGGCACACGATTACGGTTATATTGAAGGGACCAAAGGGAATGATGGTGACGAGCTTGATTGTTTTGTGGGTCCTAATTCTGACAGCGAAACGCTGTTCGTTGTAGAGCAGAATAACGACGAGGGAGAGTTTGACGAACATAAAGTAATGATCGGATTCAGTAACATGGCTGAAGCGAAGGACGCTTATTTTGCCAATTACCCGGAAGAGTGGGATCACCTCCGTAATATTACCGAACTGGACATAAAGGATTTCTGGGATTGGGTAAAGAATAAGAACACTTCGGTGGAAATAGAAAACGGGAAAATCAAAGTAAACGCTTTTCGGGAACATATCGAAGGAGTGGTCACCAGGATATCGGGCACGTTTCATTTCTTCGGTAACTGGGATTGGGGAACCCGCAACTATGTCGGTTGCGTTACGGTAGACGGTAAGAACATTGATATTAAGGCACCGAACGAAAACGCTTTCCGACAAGCAGCTCACAGGGCAGCAAAGAAAGAGGTGATGAAGGATAATGAAAGGGAGAACGATATGGAAATTACGTTGAAGAAAAAGAATACTTCTAATTTAGAATTGATCAAGGATAAAGAATACCGTAAGTGGGCAAAAGACCAAGGTCGTGATCCCGAGCACCAAGCAACAATTGACGAATTTAAGAAAACCGAAAAGTATAAGCAAATGCAAAATTCCCAGGCGATTATCCAGAACGGGAAGTTAAAATTAGACTAAAGTAAAATGATCATTGAAACGATAAAACCGATACGTCAAAGAGAATCCTACGAAAAGGATATGGCTAAGAATATTGAATCCGTTATTTACTGGACTATATTCAAGCCCTTGTTTAATATCCTGGATTCAGAGACAAGGACACATTCGCGAGTTGACGATTATCTAATAACCGCCTTTCGTAGCGGTAGAATCTGGTACGATGACGGGTATGTCTACGGCAACTTCAATTCGCTCATCTCAAAGGCACTGAGAGGGCTTGACGGACGGTTTGATAAGCGTAAAAAAGCGTTCAAATTGCCATTATCCAAGCTTTCACCCCAGATAAGAACGGCAATGGCACAGCGTAAGGAAGACGAACAGAAGAAAGCGGAAGAATTAAGAAAAGCAACCGAGGGCTTGAATCAAGAGGGAATAAAGGAAGCGAAGGGATTGGTCGGTTTTCAACGAACCGCCAAAAAGGTTTTGGCAGATTTAGCAATTCAATTTCGTAAAGTAACTCCGGATAATATATCCACTCCTTTGGTATTTACGGAAGAAGACGAAGAAAGGTTAGCCGAAGAGTACCTAACCGAAACAGATTTGTCCATTAGGGGTTGGGTAGACGAAGCAATTCGGAGACTCCGGGAAACAGTTCCTAAACTTATCGGGGAAGGATACAGAGCCGACAAGCTTAGAGATACGCTGAAAGCTGAATACGGTATAAGTAGAAGCAAGGCTCAGTTCATAGCAAGACAGGAAACAAGCGTTTTCGTTTCCAAGTACCGACAGCATCGTTACGAACAAGCAGGATTAACGCAATACAAATGGTCTACGAGTAGAGATGAACGAGTACGACACGATCATAAAGATCTTAACAATCGTATTTTTAGTTGGGATGATCCGCCGATTGTAGATAAAGCAACCGGACGTAGAGGTCATCCAGGCGAAGACTTTAACTGTAGATGCGTTGCGTTGCCTGTGCTGAAAGGGGCATATGTCTGATGAAGTCCTTACTTTATATATCGGAGTCCATTCTGGTCACAGCGGTGAACAGCCGAAGTTCCAAAAAGAAGTTAAGGAGGAACTTAAAATGAGTAAGCAGAGAGCACAGAAATTTGTCAGGGCATTACACGAAATAGCAAAATACCTTAAAGTCGGGAGTACGGTCGCTCTGGCGGTTCTTATGTTCTCTTCTCCAGTTCTTGCGGGCGGTGGGGATTGGATTGATACAAGGCAACAACAGCAACAAGTGCAGTTAGAAAAAGCGTATCAAAGAGTATCGTCGGCACCGAAAAGTAATTCGAATTCGGTGGAAACTTCAATTGAAAGAGCCGAAATAAAGACCGATGGAATTGATCAGGCATACGTTTGGATAAGAACATTCACCCCTTCATGGGTCGTGGGAGTTATTTTTCTTGCCGGATTGACATCCTTACTTCCTTGGTTCTTAAGGAAATTCGGAATAAACGTAAGGCTCTACGTTGAAAAGAAAGGAACCAAGAAAGATGCCTGAATCAGATGAAAAAAGAGCAGGATGGAACAAACGACAAATTGACGAAATTGACAGGAAGACAACAGACATACTTAAGATACTAAACGGAAACGGTAAAATCGGTCTTACTGGTAAAGTGGACATTATGTGGGGATATAGAAACATTTTCGTTGGATTATTTTCGGTTAACTTAATCACAATAATTGTCTTGATTATAGAGATGTTCAATATCAAGTTTTAGGAAAGGAGAAAAAATGAGCGAGGAGTATAAATTTTCAACGAGGGGTGGTCTTCTGGAAAGAGGGTCAGATCGGTACGGGACAAAGGAAAACGAAAAAATTTGCGAAAGCTGTTTTGGTTCCGGTCAGTTTGCCCTCCAGAATTGCAAAGCTTGTAACGGTATAGGCAAAAAGGAAAATGCTTCGGTAACGGCACGGGAAGCAGAAATTCTTTTTGAAGAGTATGCGCAGCGTTACGATCCTAATGCTATGAACAGCGAGGTCTGGCAATATAACAAGATTCTGCAATGGCTTCGTGGAATTAAAGGGTATAACGATGCCGATGCCAAGTTTATAAAGAATCATTGGCAAAATATGCTGTCAGGTTAGGAGGAAATCATGTTCGCGACTCTCAAAAAAGCTAAAACGAAATCAGTCACCGTGAAAGTCAAGAATGAAAAGGACTGGGCAAGCGAATACGTTTGCAATGTTCTTGAACCCGGATTGGTTTCTTACGAGGATGTCGGTTGCGGAATAGCAATGCTTCGTAAGGAAACAATCGTTAATATGATGAACACTTTCATTGGAAAGCCAGTAATCATTTCTCATATAGACGTAACTCCTGATAATTACAAGGAGCATGCAGTCGGGTATGTTACGAAAGTATGGTACGACGATGTCCAGAATTGGATGTTCTGTTCATTTATCATAACAGATGACAAAGCCAAGGAGAAGATATCAAGGGGATATTCGGTATCCTGTGCTTACGATGTCTTAGCTACCGGAAAAGGAGGAGAATGGCATGCGATAAAGTTTGATGAAGAAATCACAGAAGGAACCTTCACTCATCTTGCATTAGTACCTAACCCTCGGTACGAGGAGTGTAAGATTGAGCCTTGTATGATGCTCGTAAACAGTAAGAAAGCAGTTATTAAACACGAAAATGATTGCGGGCATAAAATGGAAATGGAGGAAGAAAAAGAAAATGATGAGGATCAAAAAGAAAATCATCATTTCACATTTGACTTTGCTGAAGGAGCCTATGTTCGGTTTCGGATAAAAGGCAAGCAAGTCAGCCAGAAGGGAGAGGTCGTGCATATCCGACACTCTGAAGAAGAACCTCTCCAAGTTTTCACCGTGAGGGCAGAGGACGGTCTAACATATGAGCTGAGGGTACTCAAAGGAACTCCTCAAAACTTTGAGTCCTTAGTAAGGGAAAACAAAAAGGAGGATAAGAAAATGATCCAACTGTTTGTCAAGAAAAACAGTAAGGCAGGTGCTTCGGTGGATCCCAACGATCCAACAAAGCAAAAATGGCAAGCGAGAGACCTTTTTGTTAAGGTCGAAAATGAATACGTTTGCTTGGCTGACTTAGCAAAGTTTGCCAAAGAAAACGACTTCATTGCCATTGATTCTGTCGAAAACGAAATTGAAATCGACGGAGTCACAATCACCCTCGAAAATCTTGTGAATGCTTACAGATCTTCTAAGCAGAATGAAGATGAAGAGGATGATAAGAAGGAAAACGAATCGGAAGAAGACAAGGAGAACGAAGACGAAGAAGACTCCAAAGAAAATGAAGAACTTCCTCCGGGTCAAGAAAAGTCGGAAGAAGGAGTTCCCCAAAAAGGAAACAAAAAGAATGAAGACGGGGATGACGACGAGAAGGAAAACGAGTCCGATGAGGACGAAAAAGAAAACGACGATGAGGAAGAGGAAGAAACGATAAAGAAAGAGAACAAGAAAAAAGACGTTTCCCACTTCGTTAAGTTGAATTCTTTAAGTAAGAACAACATCGGTGCTGCGTCTACCCCGATTTACGACACGATGCAAAGTCGTTTAGGCAGGGGTGCCGAAAGATACGGCACAGAGAAATAACTTTACTAACCAAAAGAAGGAGGAAAAGAGATGACTACGTATCAGAACATGAATCAGTTCTCTCAACAACCGATCAAGGGTGCGGTTTCAGCGGTTCCGAATCCTACGGTTATTCCTTGCCAGATCGATCCTAATTCTGAGGATACATTCTATCCTGGAACTGGTGTTCGTCTGGTAGCGGGAACTGGAAAAACGGTGCTCGTTGTCAAGGCAGCAGCTACAGAAGAAAAATTCGGTTTCGTTGTTTGGAATCCGAAGAAGTCTTCGTTCACGGCAGGTGATGCTGTGGAAGTTGCTATGCCGGGATCAGTCATGTACATGGAAGCTGCTGCTGCGTTTAATCGTGGACAGAGTCTGGAACAGGTTGTCACAGGAGACAAGGTTCAGGCGGTATCTGCTGCTGCTAACGATCGTATCGGTCTGGCTCTTGACACAGCTGCTGCTGCGGGGGACTTAGTCCGCGTCTACTTGCGGGGTGTATTCCAGTATAGCAGTTCTAGTTGTTCCTCAAGTTCTTCTTGCAGATCTTCAAGCAGTTCTTCTAGTGCTTCTGCATAAGGACATAGAGCAGGTTAAAGTCTAACCACGAAACAAAGGAGAAAAGAAATGAAGGGATTAAACTCAGCAAGAGATGCCCAGAAGGCAAGTATGGCTCGTCATAATGCTCGTTCGTTAGCGGGTATGACGATTCGTAATGCCTCTGGTGACATTGATCAGACGACCTTGGGATATCAAATTGCCCTTGATACTCTGACGTACATCAGAAAACAGGTCGTAGAGCAACGGTTCTACGAGGTTTCTCCTGCGGACTACATTCCAATTGCCGTTGGAGAAGGAGCGTTTTCACAATCCATCCTGACTAACCTCACGGTCAGCACGTCACGTGATTTTGAGTCGGGTGTTATTAACCAAGCTTCGGCTAATGCTCGTTTAGAAGCTGCTGATGCTGCTGTCACGCCTAAGACCATGCAGGTTGCGAATTGGGCAAAGGCAGTCGGTTATTCAGTATTCGAGATTGAACAGGCTCTTGCATCAAACAACTGGGATATCATCGAAGCGAAGCATAGGGCAAGAAAAAAGAACTGGGATCTCGGTATTCAGAAGGTTGCCTTCTTGGGTATTACTTCTGACCAGACTGATTTTCCTGGTCTCTTAAACGATTCAAACGTGAACTCGGATACGACAACCATTACTGCCACGATCAGTTCGTTAAGTGCTGCTAACTTTGCGACATTTGTGCAAACTGTCGTAGCTGCGTTCCAGTCGAATTGTGCCTACACAGCCATGCCGACACACTTCATTATTCCGCAGGACGATTGGTTAGGTCTCGCTGCTCCAGTATCGAGTACCTATCCCTTCAATTCCAAGTTGGAATATTTGAAGAAAGCGTTTGCCGAGATCGTTCCTGGAGGAATTAAGATTCTTCCGTTGGTATACAGCATTCCGGACTACAACTCTGACTTCTTAGGTAGTGGGTCAGGGCTTCACCGTTATGCTATGTACCGTTATGATCCGGAAACCATCCGAATGGACATTCCTGTAGATTACACCGTAACTCAGCCGAACACCCTGAACAACTTCCAGTTCCAGGATGCGGGTTATGGTCAGTTCACAGGGGTAGGAATTTACCGTCCGTTGGAGGTCCTCTACTTCGACTTCTAAGGAGTAGCAAGAAAGGTAAGTGCCAGTTGAAGATCAAGGTGTACCTAGGAAATCCAAAGAGAATGCCGAGGAGGTTAGTTGAGGCAGAACTGTTGCAAGAAAGAGGTAATACTCTTGTCGTGCAACTTTCGGATGGCAATATAATTACCAGAAAAAGATCGAGAGATCTACCAAAGGAGGAAAGTAGAGATGAGCATGAAACTGTATAACAAATCGCAGAAGAAATTTATTATTGATGTGAAAGATGCTCTGTCCGGTTGCAAGATCCAAAAAGGTTCTCTTCCGGGACAAAAGAGATTAGCCACAATTGACGGTGATTCTGAAGTCACCGTTACAGATGTCTGTGGTGAGCGTCTTAAAAAGATGTATCCCGTTGCATTCGTTTTAATAGGAGTAGAAAAATCTCCAGAAGAC
>Ga0180436_10003038_pt1 | contig 15584 bp, 20 predicted proteins | sample SS_ome_2_FD_132434 | JGI IMG/M metagenome (GOLD analysis project Ga0180436, IMG submission 132434) | Hypersaline lake sediment archaeal communities from the Salton Sea, California, USA - SS_3_S_2 metaG | ecosystem: Environmental > Aquatic > Non-marine Saline and Alkaline > Hypersaline >...
GGATGGCGGGGACCGGGAGCAACAGTTCGCTTGCAACCTCCACGGCGATGGCAACGACGTCAAGCCCTCGGCCCGTGTCTACCCCCACTCGAACTCATGGCACTGCATTGCCACCGATCAGCCTGTGCTCACGAGCAAGGGATGGGTACGCCTGGGGGACTTGAACAAGCTAGATGTTCTGGCCTTGGATGGAGAGGGGGGATGGGGGCGCCCCCTTGCGTACCTGCCTCGGGGCAAAAGAGAGGTCTGGAGGCTTTGCACATCAGCGGGGTACGAGGTTACAGCAACCCCGGACCACAGGCTATGGCGCAGTGACGGCAGCGAAATCGAATTGGGCGCCTTGTCTCCAGGGGACCTTATCACCATCACGGTGCCTTCGAGCCCCTGTTTCACCAGCGATATGCGTCTACCCTGTGAGACAGGGGACCTCAATGCCGAGGTCTACGGCAGCAATCCCCCCCTGGCATTGCCCTCCGAGTGGAGCATCGAGCTAGGGGAGGCTATGGGGTACATCTTCGGAGATGTCTGGCTGACCCAACGAAAGACCTCCAGCATTACCGGCCTAGTTTCGAGTCGGAAAGACGAAGAGGACGCCAAAAAGGTAATCGGATTCCTTCGAGGTATTGCTGGTGGGAGGGGGTCCGAAACTCACCGATCCTCTCTTGTCGAGTTGAACGGGGGCCACTACATCGAGGACACGTACAGGGCCACTATCGGGAACAACGGCCTCTACGAGTTTTTCCGGCGCCTCGGCATGGACAAAACTACAAAGGCATCCGAACGGCGTCTCCCCGCGAGCTTGTGGACTGCGCCCGCCGAAGCCATTCGAGGATTCCTCCGGGGTATCTTTGCGACTGACGGCTCCGTTTTCCGGCCGAAGGACCGACACCAGGTTCGTGTCAACCTCTACTCTGCCTCTGCCCCCTTTCTTCGGGACATCCAGCTATCCCTTCTCCAGTTCGGTGTACGTTGTCGGATCTGCGGACCCGCGCCAGGACGATCGACCGGGTATTTGCAGCTTTGCAGCGGAGCCGACGTTCAGTTGTTCCGGGAGCGTATCGGTGTCGCCAGTCGACGCAAACAAGCGGTTCTGGACACCTATCCCACCATCAATCCACGAGGTAGTCGTGAGCCGCGTTTCCGTGTCCAGTCCATAGAGAAGGTTGGACTACGGGAGGTGGCCGACATCACGATGCCCGAGGACCCGAGCTTCGTGGTCGGAGGCATCCGAGTCCACAACTGCTTCGCGTGCTCTCTCTCTCGGGACGCCATCGAGACCGTGCGGGCCAACGAGGGGGTGGAGTTCAGCGAAGCCTGTCATCTCCTGGAGATCAAGTACGGCCTGCCTCCCCTCCCGTGGGACGACGAGGATGAAAACCAGGAAGACGAGTTCGAGGACCTGGCGAACCTCAGCCGTCAGACGTTTGAGGAAGCCTCGAAGCGCGTCTATCGCCTCATCGACAGCCAGCGGGAGGAGCGTACCCTCCCCCTTCCCACCGTCCTCGCTCTCTGGGAGGCTCACGACATGATCGTGTGGCACACCACGGGGAAAAAGTGTCGTGAGCCCTGGGGGGAGAAAAAGGGCGTCCAGAGTATGATGAAACTCCGAGAGCGGATTCTGCGAAAAGTCCGTGAGGCGGTGAAGGATGGACCGGCTACGACGCCTGACGATTCCGACGAAGTTTTGGGGTGACCTCCTCGTGCTGAGGTCTCTCCCTCACGGGGAGGATGTGTGGGGGGACTTCGCCATCCTGCGGGGAACGGAGTGGGAGGAACTTCTCCCCGTTGTTCCCGGCGACAAGTTCAGCCACGCCCTCCACGGCCACGCCAAGCCGCTGTTGGATGTGCTGGGCCCCCCTCCCCACGTCCTCCACAAGCGATTACCCACCAAACTCCAGTGGTGTCGTCTGAAACAGGCGAAAGAATGCAACATCGCCACCGAGAAATGCCTCCCCTCTTTAGACGTGCCCGAGTGTTATGAGGCTCCCGTCGAGGACATCGAACTCCGCATGATCACGACGCTTGTGGCCCAAGCGTGGGGGGAAGGCCGCTACGTGATCGTGGTGGGTCCTGGGGAGTTTGTGATCTAGGCGCCCACGAAACTGCTCCGTTCGGGTAGACAGAGGTGGACAGCAACACCGAACGGGAGCCCTCATGGAGAACATCTTCGACACGATGGCAAACGCGAATGCCATCAAGGTTGAACCCAAGCCGTGGATGGTGGAGAAGACTTTGGCCCTGGTCACAAAGACCGGGCGCATCCAACCACCCAAGAACCAGAAGGAGGGGAGAGAGGACGTCGAGGACAAGTACGACCTCCCGGCCTTGGGGCTCGACGAAGGTGAGGGCAACGGTGAGGGTGGGGGTGACGACTGGAAGATGCTCGATGAGGTGATCGACGCCTGCATCGAGTCGGGACTCTACGCCCTCGACCTGGAGACCACGGGCCTCGACAATCGGGTGTTCCCCACGCAGTCAGGGGCCCTCCAAACGAAGGATCACATCGTCGGCATCTGCCTCAGTCCTGACGGCGAGCGTGGCTACTACATCCCGGTGGCCCACACCGAGAGCGTTCGCCGCAACGGCGTGGACGAGATCCACAACTCGCCTCACAACGTTCCAGTCACGAAGGTCCGGGAAGCCATGAAACGGCTGACCGACTCGGATTCTGTTGCGATTTTCCATAACGGAAAGTTTGACCATGAGTTCTTGGAGTTCCACGGGGCGGAACCCTGGGGGACGTGGGACCAGCAGAGCAAGTGGGAGGACACCCTCATCCTGGCCTACTTGCGGAACAGCCGGGCAAGGAACAAGAGCCTCAAAGCCCTGTCGGAGGCCGATCCCAAGGCCCCCGAGATCGAACGCGGGCTTGGCATGGAGATGATCAAGATCCACGAGTTGTGGGGCCACAGCCACGCCAGAAAGAAGTTCAACTACGACTTCTCGACACGAGACCCCTCCGATGAGGGCGTGATCTGGTACGCGGCCAGCGACGCCATCTGCACCTACCTGCTGTTCAAGTTGCTGCACCCCATCGTGTGTCCGCCGGGGGACCCTCAGAGCCAGAATGGCATCTACAGCATCGAAAAGGCTGGTGTCACCGCAACGCGGTGGATGGAACGCTGCCGCGTCCACACCGACCGCGACAAGGTGGCTGAACTCATCGGCCTGGGACAGCGGGAGTTCCTCGAAGCCCTCAACGAGGTGTACGAGACGGCCAGCGAGAAGCTCGGACGCGACATCACCCCCCTTCACTGGTACGCGGTGATGGAGGAGATCGAGAAGGAGAACCCTGACCTGGAGATCAGTGCCACAGATCCCCATGGCAACGCGGTCGTGTCGCTGATGGAGCGTATCGAACAGTGCAAGCACCGTGTTTCCAAAGGGCTTACCCTCCAGGACAGCAAGTTGATTCACGAGAAGGCCCAGCGTCGAGAGGTCATCGTCCAGGACGCCAAGGGGAAGGATGTCGAGCGACCCCCGACCTACGACGTGATGTCCCCCCAGCAACTTGGGGCGATGCTCGACGAACTCAACGTGCCCGGCCTCGTGAGGACCCCGAAATCGGGACAGATTCAAACGTCGGCCGACGCCATCGACAACGCCCTCACGAAGGGGAGCGCCGAGTTCCCTTGGCTCGGCCGCATCAGCCGCTTCCGCAACGTCCACAAGGCACTCAGCACCTACCTCTACCCTCTGTGGTTCGACGCCCACCCGGACGACCACACGATCAAGGTCGTGTTCAACGGACACCGGACGGACACGGGGCGCTACTCGGTGCCCAAGGGGAAGAAGAAGGACGGTGGAACGAGCTTCCCGATGCACGGGACGCCCTCGACCTACGACCCGAACCGCCCTGAGTGCCTGGCCCGCTTGCGAGAGTGTATCTCGGCTCGCCCCGGCAAGGTCATCGTCGCCATCGACTACAGTGGTGAGGAGCTTCGCATCGTCACGAACCTGTCGAGGGAACCGAAGTGGCTCAAAGAGTTCTTCCGGTGTAGTTCCTGCGGCCAGACGTTCGACCAGGGAGACGGCACCTCGACGCCGCAACCCCCTCCCCCCTTCTGCCCGAAGTGCGGGTCCGACAAGATCGGGGATGTCCACACGCTCACGGCCATCAGCGTGTATGGAGAGGAAGCCCAGAAACGCGACGACTGGAAGCAGCTTCGCGGCAACGGGAAGAGGACCAACTTCGCCCTCTGCTACGGCGGGGGTGGCCGGGCCGTCCAGCGGGCCATTAGTTGCGACAAGAACGAGGGCTGGCGCGTCAAGCGACAGTTCGACGCCAACTACACCGCCCTGGCCGGCTGGTGGGACCTGCAGCACGAGTACGCGCGGAAGCACAAGTACGTGCGGACGGCCTTCGGTCGCCACTACCCCCTCCCGGACATCGACCACGAGGATGGTGGCTTCCGTAGCAAGGCCGAACGGAACGCGACGAATGGGCCTATCCAGGGCACGGGCGCGGACATCATCAAGCTGGCGAAGGCCCTCGTCTACAAGGAAGTCAAGAAGCGGGACTGGTTCGACAAGGTGTTCCTCATCGCCACGATGCACGACGAGTTGGTGTTCGAGATCGACCTCGACATCATCGAGGAGGCGGTAGACCTCATCAGCCATGTCATGACGCGGAACAAGGCCATCCTCGACAAGAAGTGGCCGGTGCCGCTGACGGTGGATGTCGAGGCCGGGTGGAACTGGACGGTGAAGTGGAACGTCACCGAGATGCGCCACGGAAAGGTTCCGTGGTGTGAGGAGCTTCACCCCTACTTCAAGGGGACGGGTGAACCCCCGAAGGACGACGACCCTACACCCCCGACGGGGGCTGAGGAGAAGTCCGAGGAGCCCAAGGTCGAGGACAAGGACAAGCCGGTCCACGATCTCCCCGAACTTCCAACTATCGAGGAGGGGTCTCCCACGGAGGCCCCCAAACCTGAGCCCCAACAACCCCTGACAACCTCGAAGGCCGGGGACACCCTTACCTTCATGTTGTTCAAGCTCGACATCAACACCATGCTGCACGTTGCCCAGGTGATCTCGGAGGAAGCGGGGCTCGGCACGCGGTTGTTGAAGCTGGTGGACAAGGCGGGAGAGGAGATTCGTTGGTCCGACGAGCCGGTACGTGTGGCTGAGATCGATTTCGTGGCTCGCTGCAAGCGGTACGGGAGGCCCGTGGGTGCCTAAGCTCACCATCATCACCTTGGCCCGCAAGCCACTGGAAGGCTCGATCGTCAAGAACGTTGCAATCCATGGGACAGGTGCGTTGAACATCGACGGGACGCGGGTCTCTACCAGGGATCCGATGTCATTCAGCCGAGCCACCCCTTACACCGAGGGCGACGGGGGACAGGAGCGAACCTGGAACCCCACCTCCACCCCCGGCATGGAACGGGAACAACATGAAAAGGGACGGTGGCCGGCGAACTTCATCCTCCGGCACCTTCCTGGCTGCAAGCCCAAGGGGGCAGTCCGGTTGGAGGGGGAGCCGCGAGACGAGATGACCCCCACGACCCACGATGCCCCCACGAAGTTCGGCTACAGCCCCGAGCGTCATCAGTTCAACTACGCGGGTGAGGCCGTCGAGAGGTGGGAATGTGTCGAGGGTTGTGCCGTGCGAGACCTCGATGGCCGAAGCCAGGAAAGCCACTCCTGTCGCTCCAAGACCTTCCACAAGGGCTACGGGAAGGGAGGGGCTGCCACGTTTGTCAAGGGGCACTCCCACCCCGACAACCAGTACGACGACGCAGGGGGCGCCAGTCGTTTCTTCAAGCAGGTGAAGGCCGACGAGTAGAGGGACCGGGTATTATGGGCGGTGGGAGAGTGTCGGCGTGCCACACCAAAAAGATCTGCTGAGCTACTGCAACGACCAGGGCATGAAGCCCAATGAGTTTCAGTACATGTTCTGTCGTCGCTGTCGCAACCACGAGTGCGTCCATGCGATGTGGGGGAGTGGTCAGTTCGACCGCCGCATGGCGACCCAGGTGGAGCGCCTGTTGACGAACCCCAACATCATCGAGGACCTCGACGCCCGCTGGAAGGACATCCAGGCCCTCGACTTCCCCAACATGTTCCAGAAGGCGATGCAACTGGAGATCGCCGACCAACGGGGTGACTGGACGGTGCCCGAGGTCCCAAGTATCGACGTGACCGACGACCGCAACGAGGTCGCCGAGGAGACAACCACCAATGCGGTGGACGATGCTCTCCGCCACCTCGCCCGGGTTCAAGGGAAGGCCGAGCCCAAGCTCCCCGATCCCTCCCAGGCTGAGGTCGAGGCGTTCCATCAAGAGACCGAGCGCATGGTGGGCATGGACCTCCCCATCGAGGCGAAGGAGACCCCGCAGGAAGCACCCCCACCGATGGCAGCTTCCCCCGTCGAGCCCCCTCCTCCCCCTCCCGAGGACAGGGAACCCCCTCTGCGACCGGCCCACCATCCGGACCCTGTGGCCCCTGAACGGATGCCGGTCATTCGCAACGTACCCAACCCGCAGGCTGGCATCATGGTGGGGGGTGAAAGCGCCCCCGCTCCGGTAGACCCGGCTGCCCCCAAACAGGAACCCCCGGCACACGACCCGTGGGCAGCACCACCCCCCAAGCCGGACGTGGTGCCCGTGGGCGCCAAGATCCGCATGGGCCTGTCGAACGTGCCGGACAAGGACGACGAATGAGCTTCGAGAAGTCGATGAAGAACCTGATGGAGGTGATCTTCCGGGATCACCCCGAGATCACCGAAGTGCTGGAGAAAGCCAAGGCCGGCGAGATGTCCGAGGCCGAGGCCATGACGGCGCTGACCAACCTCGTGCTGACGAACCCCGACATCGGGTCCAAGCTCGAAGCCCAGGCTCGCAAGTCCTTCACCACGGCCTACGAGCGTGACCCGGTGAAGGAGAAGACCGCCCTCGCGACGGTGGAGCGGGGAGAGGGCCCGCCTGTCAACCTCTGGGAGGACCGCACGGAGGAGGGTAAGAACCCGCGCCTCAACCCCCTCTACGAGGCCGCTCTCCTTGAACGTCTGCAGTTCGATGGTGATGCCCCTGAGCTTCGCGGAGGTCCCATCGCCCCGGGGGTGGAGCCTGCTGTGCCTGTCGATACCGAGGCCCGCAGCCCTGCTGCCATCGGCAGCATGATGCAACAGGCGTCTGACGAGGTTGCCGAGGAGGTCGGCGTCAAGCAGAGGGAGTGGGCTCGCCAGGTTGAGGGGGAGTTCCCCCTGGCCCGGAAGCTGACGGCCGAAGAACTTGCGGTCGTGCTCAGCAAGGGAGACCCACACCCCGATCTTCCCCACTGGCGCATCACCTACGAGAGAGACACCGACAGCTACCCCTTCCGGGAGTACACCCGCATCGACGGCCAGACGTTGGCTGGCTCCCACTCCGAGGAGCAGTGGGCGGCGATGTTGCGGCATGTGGACGAGACCTCTCCCACGGAGGAGGCCCAGGCACCCGTCCCCATCGAGGATCTCCCTCCTGTGCCCGCTCCCCGAGGGTACGAGCCAGGGCGTCTGCCGGCGAAGCGTAGCGTCGAAGCTCCATCGGGGGCTGTGTTGAGCACCATGACGCCCGAACAGAAGCGGGAGATGGGCTGGAAGTTCATCTCGACGACCCATGGTCGCCGGAGCGTCGAGGACCTCATCTGGCGGAAGGTGGGGGCGAAGCTCCACGAACTCGGCTTCCCCGTCTCTCCGGACCCCGCCACCAAGGGGAACGGCAAGCCGTTGGCTCACCACGAGTGGACGATGGAGATCGACGGCCCCCAGGCCACGCAGTCAGAGTTCGCGGCGGTGGACATCGCCTTCGCGGCCCTCGCCAAGGGGCTCGAACGAGGGCTCCCGAGCGACCCCCAGACCGACGAGGAGTGGGCGTTGGCGGTGCGGAGTGTGAACCGATACAGCAGCCGGCGGGTGGGATGGGAGGCCCGCATTCAGAGGGTAGGGTAGGGGCATGGAGTTCCCCCCGACCCTTTGTTTCGAGATCGACGCCGCCTTCCGCTACGCCACTGAACAAGCTCAGACCGTCATCCTCGTTTGCCCCTCCGAGGGGGCCGGTTGTGATGCAGCCCGTGTCGCGTTTGCAGGGGCCCTGCCCCCGGACGCCACGGTGGGTGGGACAAGAGCCAAGCTGGAGGGGGGTGGCACCGTTCGTCTCTGCATGGCCGAGGAGATCAGCGAGGCCCCCGAGGAGTTCACCGCTGCTTTTGTGGGGTGGGGGATGGGCGAACCGAGTAGAAGAGATAGAGGGTTGTGTCGCACCTGGCGCGACCGAGCTTCTCTGGTGCTCCACAACGAGGATGCGTACAGGTGAAAGATCCAACCACCAAGCGCATGTGGACCTTCCTTATCGAGGGTGGTGAGCCCTTCGAGGTGACCATGGAGGGGCACCCACCCTTGCAGCACGACGGTCATCGCACGTTGTGGAAAGCCTACGTCCCAATGGAGGACATCCTGGCCGTGGATGCGGCTTTGGCCCAGGCAGTGGGACCGGAGGGGTCGGTGACAAAGCACATCGAGTGCTCCATCTCCCCCGAGGACGCCTACTTCCCCCAGGAGCACATCAGCCAGCACGGCAAGGTGGTGGACTTCCGTCACCCACAGTGTCCCCTGTGCTCGTGGTTCAGCCCCTACACCGAGACGACGTGTGGCCTCCAGGATTGGGTCCACGAGATGGTCTGTAGCCACCTGAACTTCCCGAAGGCCAAGGAAGACTTCGACAACTGCCCCGAAAGGAACCGTGGATGACAGTAGAGCTTCCCCAAGAGCTTTCCCTTCCTCTGGAAGTCACGCTTACAAAGGCCGAACGGGTGATTGTTGAGTTTGTCGGCCGTGCCCGGCAACACGAGAACGACGTCGCTGGGGTGGACGAAAAGCTCGTTCATGATAAACCCGCGTGGTTTACGCATGTGATGGGGTTTGCTGCGGAGTTGGCATTCTGTAAAACGGTAGGGGTCTTCCCTGACCTGAATACTGCTCCTCGGAGTGGGGGGGCCGACTGCACGTTGCCATCGGGGTTTACGGTGGATGTCAAAAACACAGCCCGGGAGGATGGGAACCTCCTTGCCCCTCTCAGCAAGAACAAAAACGACATCCACCCGGACATCGCTGTTCTCGTGAGAGGGGTTCTCCCCTTTGAAGGGGAGAAACAAGATTTTCACACTCCGGCGGTATTCTCGATTGAGGGTTGGGCCTGGGGATGTGACTTGATGGCCCCCGAGACGATTGTCCAACTGGACAAACCCACCCACCGCATCATGCACGGGGACCTGCACCACGTCCTTTCCCTTTTCCGAGTCCCGGAACCGATCCCCTGGCAAGAGAGCCGGTTGACCCCCCGTGATGAGTTGATCGACTTCGACGAGTTGCTTTCCGTTGGCGCAGTGGGTGCCTGAACTCATCGTCCGCACCTCGCACTACCGCTATCGGGGAGAGGACCGCTTCGACATCACCCGCAAGACGGGGATGCTGGCGTTCGCCCCAGCGTGGGACATGGTCATGGGGGTGAAGGACGGAACGCTGTCCGAGGAGGGGTACACCGAGCAGTACCGGGCCCTGCTGGACCGCTCACGCAGAACGCACCGTGCCGAGTGGAAGGCCCTCCTCGGGGCCGGGCAAGTGACACTGGTCTGTTTCTGCCCGCCCGGGGCCTTCTGTCACCGTCGGCTACTGGCCCTGTACCTGGTGGACCTCTGCTGGCAAACACCGCTGGCCGTCACCTGGGATGGTGAGGTTTACCCCGACTAGGCTGATTTCACCAGCCGGAGCTTGGGGGGTGCAGGCTGCGACTGCTTCTGCTTCGCCTTGACCCCCTCCTGCTGCTTGCGTTGAGCTTCCTCGGCCCGCTTCTTCCGCTTCTTCCGCTTGTCTCGTCTCTTACCCATGCGTCCTTTCCTCAATCGCGTTCGAGGAATGCCCCCGTCCGCTTGCTGGCTACCGAGAAGACGGCCGCCACCGCGACGTCCATCATCTCGCTCTCGAATCCTGCCTGGTCTCCCTGGTGAACCGCGTCCTTCAACTCTCGGACTTCCTCGTCGAGAGCCCCCATACACTCGTGCATCGACACGAACGCCCCATCACCCTTGCGACCCTCCATGAGGTCCAGGATGCGGGCGCGGAGGTCGTCGAGCGTGGTCAGGACGTGGGCGGTAGGGACTGGCGTGCGTGTCATCGTTCAATCCATTCTACCCATCCTTCGAGGAGAGGGGGATCTGGAAGATGTCGAAGGGGTCTCCGCCAGGTGTCGTTGCCCTCGCCGCCTCCTTCGACCACTCGGCGAAGAGACGGGCCCACCCTTTGAGGTCCACCGGATAGGCCCCTCCTCGTTCGCGGTGCTTCTTGAACCACGGGGCCACGGGGAACACCGGGTCGTCATCGACCAGGGCGGGCATCGGCTTGCCGGACCTTGGGTCGAGCATCTCGCCGGCCAGAATGACGCGGTTGCAGAAGGTGGCGAAGCGGCTGACCATCTTCCACTCGGCGATGGCGTTGTCCGCCAGCATCGCCTCCCCGATGAAGCTCTCGATGACGTCAACTTCACGCTCGATGATGTGATCGCCGCCCTCCCTCTTGGCCCGCATGAGGTCGAGCTTCAACAGGTCGGCATCCCGGGCGGACTCACCGGGCACACACCCACACTCGGTGAGGTAGGACCGGAGGGCGGTCTCGGCATAGCGGAGACAGGCCGAGGAGTTTCCGGCGGTGCCTCCGTCTTCGAGCACACCTCGAACCTGGTAGAGGGCCTCGGCTATCTGGCTCAGCCTCGGCATGGGCTACTCCTCGTAGGAGTGGTAGGTGTCGCGACGACTCTTCCTCGGGGTGGGGCGCCCCCGCTTCCACAGGAAGGGGTTGCGGATGTTGTCCGTCTCGTCGCGGCGGGAGCCGGTAGCGGAGAAGGCGGTGAAGAAGCTCATCATCCCCGCGTCTTCACCGTCGCTACCGAGATCGACCCCGCTGGGGTCCACCAGTGAGGGGTCCCACGTCCAGTTGTTCTTCTCCAGCCGGAACAGCGTCTTCAGGAAGGACGTGGCCGACAACTCGGGCATCGCGATGACCATCTCGACGAACGCCTCGGAGGCCCCCTCGGGGTACTCGCCGGTCTCCTCCCCGGCCTTGATCCCCTGGTAGAGGGTTTCGAGCTTGCTTCCGTTGAGGTCGTCGATGATCGCCCCCCGGCCGGAGTAGTAGGCCGGACGGGTGGACATGCCTGCCCCCTTTGGGGCGTCGCAGGGGCTGTTGGTCAGCAGGGTGCGAAGCGCGGTCATGCTCAGGTCTCCAGGGAGTTCAAGAGTTCGTCGAGGGAGCACCACGATGGAAGGTTCTCGGTGAGGATGTTCACCCACACTTCCTCGGTCGCGGAGAAGCCGCCCACAGGCAGCGCCCGGGAGGACCCCAACCACTCGATGCGGAAGCCCTTGCTGTTCCGGGAGGGGGCCCAGAACTCGAAGCCCAGGGCCCGAACGCCGGGCATCCCCATCCAGGTGCAGTAGGTCTCGCCACTTCGCATGAACTGGATGAGGTGGGCAGCGAAGCCCAGGAACTCGCTCTCGGCGAGCTTCGTGCCGGCGAAGGCACGACCTCCCTCGAAGCGGATCTCCATGTTCTTCCCAGGCGCCCATTCGAGGCACATGTGTCTGCCGTAGGGGTCGGTGTACTTCATGGTTGGTACGTCCGGGTGGTGAACTCGCAGCAGTCCCGCATGAAGGGGCCGAGGTTCTTCCACAGTGCCTTCACGTAGGCGTCGATGGCCGGGTCCCACTCCTCACCGTTGTCGAAGTCGGGCCGGGGCTCCCATTCCAGGATGGCCAGGATCTCGCTGCTGCTGGTGCAGACACGTTCCCACTTCTTGCCGTTGCGGGTGATACCGAAGTCCGCGCCCCAATCCGCCGGCAGAGCCCAGGTGAACAGGTGCTGGCGGACATGCTCGGCCAGGGTGAGGAGATCCGCGTCCCTGTCACGCTGGGCGATCTGGTCGTACACGCTGGCCCTCTGGGGGTTCCAGGGGTTGCAGATAGCCTCCAGGTATGCGTTGTAGAGGCCGTGGTAGTGCCACCCCTGTTCGGGGTGTTGGTACGCCTGGGTCTCCCAATAGGAGGGGCCGAAAGCGTACCCGGCTCGCGAGGCTCGCCACGCCACAGCCAGTCCGAGGGCTTGGATCGCCACGTCGGAGAGCCACCCACGGTATCCCCCTGGTCCGCGGTAGAAGGTGAAGCCGTAGCCCTCATCGCGGGTGACCACCCGGAGCTTGTCGGCGAGGTCGGCGTCTTCTGGGTGGTCTCCCATGGCCTTCTTGACGCGCTCGGCGGAGGGGGGTTCGTGGGCCATCAGGTGGTAGTCCACACGGAGGGATGCGTCCAGGGCTTCCCGCATCTCGGCCAGGCCGTAGTCACGCCCTGCGACGCCTTCGAGCATGTCGAACCGCTCCTCGAAGGGATGAACGTAGCCGTGGCGCTGGCAGAACCACTTGCCCTCGACCGTTTCCCATAGCTCAGCGACAGGTCCCCCTTTTCGACGGTCGTCAGGTGTGCAGTCGTAGCGACAGAGGTGGCCGGCTGCGTCCTCTCGGAGGTCACCCTCCAGGGGGTCCCGCCACTCTCCCGCGAAGCGCTTGGTCGTTGCGGTCGTCATCCTCTCACCATCCGGATTCGCAGCCCATTACGAGCCATCGTTCTCCTCCTGCTTCTCGGCCACGAGGGCTTCGGCAAGCTCGTGAGCGATGTCGTGAAACTCTCCATCCGACGACTCGTAGTCGGCGAACTCGCCGGGCGTCCCCACCTTCCAGCAGAAGTTGCCCATCGGGTCGGAGATGACGTAGACGTTGCCGGCCGCCCCCTTGCGTTCCTCCACCCGCTGGGCGAGGACGCTCAGGGCGTAGACCATCCCCGTCTCGGTGTCGAGGTTGACGACCCACTCGTTTCGCGGGGCGTTGCCTGAGAAGAAAGCACCCGCTACGCTCACGAGGCCCTCGACAGAAAGACCGATGACAGCCCCTTCATCCTCGCTTCGGACATGAACGACAGGAACCCACAGGGCCAACGGCACCTGAGCTTCCTTCAGCAGTTCGAGGGTCTCGGACTTCATGGGTTGTCCGGGAAGACACTCACATGGGCGTCACTGTCCCCACCAGCCACGACGTGCTGGGCCCAGACACGGAGCCATGCGGGGTCGTAGTTCTTGTACTTGTCCAGCATTCGCTGGAGGGCCGGGAGAGGGCGCCCGGCTGAGCCGTAGGACACGTTCTGGGCACCGTACTTCAAGACAGCCTCAGCGACTCGTTTGACCAGTCCGTCCTCGTCGTCCCACTCGATGCGGGCGTCATCCTCGGGGTCCCCGATGTGCTCCCACAGGTCGGGGTCCTCGGAGTCCGAGACATGGAGATGGGCGAGGTCCTCGTCGTCGATGAACAGGACGACCACCGGGTAGCCTTCGTCAGGCATCCACCACCTCCACATCGTTGATGTCGACCTCGTTCCAGTACCCCCCGCGGCCAGGCCAGACGATCGTGGGGTTGCGGACGTGCAGACGGATGTCCTTCTTGTGGATGTCCCAGGACGGCTCCACAAGCTCGACCTTGCCGCTGTCGAGGATGGTTTGCAGGACCGTCTCGGGCTTCCCCGATGGTCCGTAGGGAATGTCGATCCCGGCCGACCGGCAGTAGTGGTAGAGGTCGCGCCAGTGGACCATCCCCCAGGACAGGCCCCCATCCTTGTCGATGTGGCCAACGGTGAGGGACATGCCGGACATGAGGTGGTGGACCTTGACGCTGTAGGTGCGTCCGACGGGTTGCCAGCCATCGCGGCCGGGGTACATGGACATGACCGGCGTGCCCTTGGCGATCTTCACACGGTCGCCAGGCTTGATGGGGAGGGAGTCCTTGTCGTGGTAACCGCGGTACACCATGTCGTCTCTCTCTATCTACTCTCGAAGGGAGCGCTCTAACGCACGTTCGTCAGGGCTTCTCCATGAAGTCGTTGTAGGCGCTGCGGGCCGTCTCCACCGCCTCGTCGATGAACATGCCGATGACCGTCCCCGGCGTGGGGGGCTTGTCCTTCGGCCGCTGGGCTTCCTGGGCTTCCTTCTTCTCCCACTCGGCGGTGATGTCGGCCTCGGCTCCTCGGTAGAAGCCGTTGAGCTTCAACGAGGTCCTGTTGCCGACGAAGTGCGGTCGCCGGGTGGACTCCAGCACCTTGAACTCGACCATGGCCGGCTTGATGGTGGGACCGTCCTGGTATCTCGTGTCGTTGCAGACCTCGATGACCTCGCCGTTCTTCATGCGGTAGATGTGACCGATATGGACACCGACCTTGGACTTGACGCGGACCTCGATGTACTCGCGGAGAGCGTCCAGGATCTCCTCGGGGGCGAGGTGGCGCACCTGGGCATAGAGGGGGTGGCTCGCCCGGATCGCATCGTAGACCTTGCCCATCGTTCCCACGAGGGGGTCGACCTTGACCTTGGGCTCCGGTTCGGGGTCGGGCTCCTCTTCCTTCACCCGGTCACGGGCCCACTGCGCCATGCTGCGGATCTTCACGTCGTACTGCTTCCCCACGCGCTTCTGGTCACGGAAGTTGCTGAGGACGGTGTAGCGCACCTGCCCGGGGCGTGGGAGGCAGTCGATGCGGCGCATCTCGACGCCGTTGGTGTAGCAGGCTCCCTGGTAGAGGTCACAGGTCTTCATGAGGGGGTTCCTTCCTATCCGGCACTGAGCCAGGAGTGGTAACGGTCCTCGTCGTAGGTCGCCGTCTTCAACCAGAGGAGGGCATCCATCATGTCGCACGGCATGACGGCACACGGGGTGTCCCAGGTCCCCTCGGGCCACTGGCGTCGCAGGGGGATGTGGTTGGGGGGTGTGTGGCAGGGGTGCTCGGTCCACTCGTCGCGGCGATCACTGAGGCACAAGTCCACTTCGTTCAGCCCATGCCCCGAACGCGGACCTCGTCGGTTCTCCGCTGCGTACTTGGCCGGGTCTCCGTCGAACAGGTGGGCGTGGCTCTCGCTGTACCGACCCCCGATGCTGTACATCAGGTACAGCGAGTCCTTGGTGCCCCATCGGATGGGGAAGAAGAACGTGGCGGCTTCGGCCGACTGTGCCCCTCGCAGAATGTAGATGTGGCTCGCCGGCTGGATGTCGAAGTCGGCCACCCACGACGTGTAGGCCGGCATGGCTGGCGAGGTGTACTCCCGGTGCAAGCTGGGGATCGGCAGCTTGTCGTCGATGTTGGTGGTCATCGCGTAGGGCTTGACGTACTCGCGTTCGTCGCCGGGGTGGAAGAACCCCTTGGCCCTCTCCTCGTCGTTGCCGTAGATCAGGGCGAACCGGAACTCGTGGTCTCGGATGACGTGGCCGTCGCGCGCCCGGCAGTCGTAGACCTCACGGTTGCCGAAGAAGCGCATGAGATCGGCGAACTCGTTGAGTCGCTCGGCGGCCTCTTTGAGGTGGTTTGCCCAGATGGCGAGGTCGGCACCCCGTGGGGGGACGTTCATCGTGAGTTCCATACATTACCTCCGCCCTGTCCACGCCCCATTCCGAGTGCCTAACCGCTTTTTCTTTGTCAGCGGGCCAGGTTCGGCAGGATCCTCCCGAAGTCCCATCGATCGA
>Ga0180436_10003040_pt1 | contig 15579 bp, 9 predicted proteins | sample SS_ome_2_FD_132434 | JGI IMG/M metagenome (GOLD analysis project Ga0180436, IMG submission 132434) | Hypersaline lake sediment archaeal communities from the Salton Sea, California, USA - SS_3_S_2 metaG | ecosystem: Environmental > Aquatic > Non-marine Saline and Alkaline > Hypersaline > Sediment...
CGCAGTTTTCCGGCCGCTCGAATGTCCTTCTCGGTCTTGTGTTCTTCGAGGTCTTCCAGCCGGTAAACCTCGCAACGAATGAAGCCTCGTTCAAAGTCGGTGTGAATGACACCGGCCGCCTGAGGTGCAGTCGCCCCGATGGGAACTGTCCAGGCACGAACTTCTTTTTCACCAGCCGTAAAGTAGCTTTGAAGGCCCAGAGTCCGATACGCCGCCTGAGCCACGGATGCCAGCGCCGGCTCGTCCAGCCCGACGGCTTCCAGCATTTCGGCTCGGTCATCTTCGTCCAGTGCCGCTAATTCGGATTCGAATTTGGCGCAGACCGGAACGACCTGAGCCCCCACTCTGGATGCGTATTCTCGAACCTGTTCAACCAACGGTCCTGTACCTGACACATCGTCTTCGTCTACGTTGGCGATGTAGAGAATCGGCTTGGCCGTCATGAGCCCCAGCCCTTTGACCACCTTGAGTTCGTCTTCGTTTAACTCCAGCGTCCGCAGAGGTTGACCTTCATTCGCGTGTTCCAGGCACTTTCGGCTCACTTCCACCCGCAGTTTGGCCTCCTTGTCGCCACCGCGAGCAGCGCGTTCCGACTTCGGCAGAGAATTCTCCAGCGTTTGCAGATCAGCCAGCAGCAGTTCCGTCTCAATGATTTCGATGTCAGTGACGGGATCCACGGCTCCGCTGACATGAGTCACATCTTCGTCTTCAAAACAGCGCACCACCTGCATGATGGCATCGACTTCGCGAATGTGGCTCAAAAACTTGTTGCCAAGTCCTTCACCTTCACTCGCGCCTTTAACAATGCCCGCAATATCCACCAGTTTGAGGATCGCAGGTATCACCTTCTGAGGCGGAATGTACTTCGTGATCGTATCCAAACGGCTGTCCGGCACGCTGACAATACCCTCATTGGGTTCGATCGTGCAGAACGGATAATTCGCACTCTGAGCCCCCTCACTGCAGGTGAGTGCATTGAACAGAGTACTCTTGCCGACGTTCGGCAGACCAACAATTCCAGCTTCCATCAGTTTGTTTCCAGCAACATTTCGACAATTTCCTCCGGCCCACCGGCGCGGAGCAGGAGTATAGCGTCCTGCCGCGGAAGCTGAATGGCGAGAAGTTCGTTCGTGATGGCGTTGTGAAAAACCGTAAACAGCGCCACGGGTTGATTTCTCAGCCAACGGCGGGAACGCAGCCTGTAGGAATAAATCTTTGACAGATATTCATCCGGATGCAGCGTCGGTACCGGATACCCTGCTGCGTCGAATGACGACTCAGGGCACATTCCGGCTGATGAGCTCGACGACTCAAATCGAGATTCACCACGCTAAAAGGAGCGCTCCGGAGAAACAAAGAGACGAGTCTGCGTCGGTGATCGGGCGTGCGATTCAGAGTAAGAATGTATACCGAAGAATTCGATGTTCTTACTGCTGTAACAACCAGGAAACTGCATCGGAAGTCATGCTCCCTGTCTCTCTGCTGAATGTCAGGTCGCTGGGTGAAGGATACGCTCCCACGATGAGCGGCGACTCAGCTTCCCCGCCCACCCACAATGGATTCGGCGAAGACAATGAAAGCAAACCCGGCAGGTCACCATACTTGACGGCCCCGGGGACAAACTGAGCGTCCTGCCAGCGGGCCAGTCCTCCGAATCGAAAGCCATCTGTCACCACAGCCACATTCGTCAACTGATCGCCTGCGATCACTCGGGCGGCTGCCAGCAGTGGTCCGCCACCGTTCACTCCAACGGCATGCAACGCCTTTGGACTGTGTTCGTCACCATTGATCCAGGCCGTCACGGTCAGCAAGTCATGGACTCTTTGAACAAACAGCGTGTTGTTGTACGTGTAGGAATAACCAGCGTATGTTCGCGGGTTATCAACCAGTCGATTTTCATTCCGTGTTTCCCGGTTCGTGGTGAACTCGCCCTGCCCGACCATGTCCAGCCCCACAACGGCGTAGCCGGCACTGACCAGCCGAGCGACCCCCGGATGAAGTTCATCACCGGCAAACATCCCCGACTTCCCGCTACCGTCGACCCACAGCACCACCTGCTGATTCCATTCGGTTGACGCTGGGTAGATCGACACGACAGGGAGCTGTTCTTCATGAGTGGTCAAAGTCAGCAGATCTCCAAACTCAAGATATCCTGCCCGTTCTTCTTTCCAAACCTTTGTCCTCTGGATGTCTTCTGCATTCGGCATACCGCGACCGATGATCGTCTGCCAACCGGCGCCAATGATACGAGCGTACTCCCCCGATTCGGACGCGTTCTCCGGTGCATGATCGAACAACACTTCTCGGTCACGCTCATCCAGTTGCTTCAACAACTGACGCTCATAGTCGATTCCTCCAGGAGGCGCCGGATGCTCGTCTGTCCAGAGTGCTGCCTCTTCCTCTGTAAACAGCGGCCAGTCGGTTTCCACAATCGGTTCGTCCAGGCCAAGTTTCAAATGACGATTCATCCACGAGTACATCAAGCGACGTGTGACGGCATTGTAGTTATGAGGAAACTGCAGCATCTCAACGCAATCAACGTTCTCAGGAACGCCGAGCATCGTGTAGAGCTGTTTCAGCTCCGGATAGCCTTTGGTCATCATCGCTTTCGTCCAGTCGTTGACCGCCGTCATTGCCTGAGGACGAGGAGCGAACAGCGCGGCGAGCTCCACATTACCCGTCCCGATTCGCAACAGGCTGCAGTTCTCACATGTGCAGCCTCCCTGCATCGACGTCGACACCATTCCGTTTGGATAGGCGGCGATCGGTCGGTCATCGATCGCCCCCAGCAGGATTGTCTGCGTTCCTCCGCCACTGCCACCTGTCACAGCGATCCGTTTGGGATCGACATCAGGAAGGCTTTCGAGGAAGTCCAGAGCGCGAACTCCGTTCCACGTCTGCACTCCCAGAATCGAATGCAGCCTGGATTCTGCCTGAGTTCCATAGAAACCCCAGTCGGTCGCGCCTTCCAGTTCGGCGCGCGGCGACTTGTAACGATGAGCGACGTCATAGGAAATCTGCTGGCTATCCACGTAGCCCAGCATGTCATACATGAACGTCACGCATCCCATTCTTGCGAGCTGAGCACATCGAGCGAGTTTCGGCATTCGACCCGACTGAGGCAGAAACTCTTCGCCGTTCGCAATCTGCTGTTTGATCTTCTCTTCGCTCGCCTTTTGAAATCGACCTCCATGACCATGAGGACTCAAGACCGCCGGACCAGGTCTGTCAGAAGCCTCTGCGGGACGAAACAGCATGCCTGTCACAAAGTGTCCAGGCAGACTTTCGAAGTAGACCTTCTCCATGGTGAACCCATTGCGTTCCACCTTTCCATGAATGACTGCATTCAGCGGAGTCTTCTTCGGCATCGGCCACAACCCGGTGGAGACGAGGACTCGCTGCTGTAAATCGGCCTTTCGCACCTCCCAGGCTTCCGGCGATTCCGGAACTTGAAACGGGAAGTAACCATTCAGATCCTTGGGAGCTGTCAGCCGGATATCATCCGGCTGCTGGCCAGCGTCCAGTACCTCGTGATTTGCCGGTTCGCTCGATACAGCAACGGCACAAAAGAGAGCGAACAAGGCGAACAGACCAGAATGGATAGCAACCCGAACACGAAGCATCGCGAAATCTCACAAGCGGGAAAACATCGTAGCGTGAATGACAGCAAACAACTGCCGCTCGTCGATCGTAGCCCCCACAACCTACTGAAATCAACCAGCCAGGTGTCGAAGTGAGTCCTGTATCCCTTCCGGAAGCTTCATTCTCCGTCCAAAGGTCCAGGCATGACCTCGTGGCGTTCCCTTTGTTTGGCCGTATAATCACCGAGTCAACTTATCCCCATCCTGACCCTGCAAACAGCACCGAGACATTTTGACGTCGCCCTGCTGTTTGCCACTTCCGCAGCTTCCTCCAGTTCACCTCATGCCTATCCATCATCGTATCTGTTCAGTGACCACCGTCGTCTTGATGGGCCTCAGCCTGACAGGTTGCGAATCCAACTCTGAAATCCGGCAGTATGTCGTTGAGGCAGAAAATGAACGTGGCCTCACGTCAGAACTACTTCGCAGGCAGTTTCCCACGATTCCATTTCGCTGGGACGTCCCCTCAGCGTGGCAACTGGCGTCGAATGACCAGTTTAGTGTCCGTGCGTGGAGTGCAGGCTCACCCCCAAATCCCGCTCGGATTACACTGGGACAGTTTCCTGCACGTACCGGAATTCCAGCCCAGGTGATGCGTTGGCGGCGGCAGGTGGGACTCAGTTCCGACAACCCCGATGAAGCGATGAATAACGTCGAGGCCCTCAAGACGAAAAACGGTGCCGGTTCCTTCGCAACAGTCGAAGGAGCCAAAGAGACAATTCTGGCATTGATCCTGCCAGTCAAAGATCAGTTCTGGATACTCCGATTCAAAGGCACCAACTCCGCCGCCAGGGCCGAAGGCAGTCGATTCCGAACGTTTTGCGAGTCGCTTGAGTACCTGGCCCCGCCGGATGCACCGAGACCGAGGTCTGCGACACCTGAAACAACACCTGAATCATCTGGGGCAACCGAATCACCCAGCCCCGACTCTTCCACTGCTGAGCCAGCCACTGCCGGCGATGAATCCACTGAACTGACAGAGTCCAAGACTGACGAAGCTGCTGCCCCCGCAGACTCTTCAGATAAGGGAGAATAACTATGTCGACTGCAACGCCTGAGGATTTCGTGGAACGACGTTCGGCGACGCGCGCAAGTGTCGATCCGGTTCGGCAGCTGCTCGCGTACGCAGGTTCGCTGAAGATCACCTGTACTCTGTTCGTAATGGGCATGTTCATCATCTTCGTGGGCAGCCTTGCGCAAAGCCGACGGGACGTCTGGCAGGTCGTGAACCAGTACTTTCGAGTTTACATCGCTAAGGTCGAAGTCCGCGACTTCTTTCCTCCCTCCATGTTTCCTCAGTACCTGGACTTTGACTGGGAAGGTCAACTGGGAATCTTCTCGTCCTTTCCATTTCCAGGAGGCTGGTTGATCGGCTGGCTGCTGCTTGGGAATCTGATCGCGGCACACGTCGCAAAGATTCGCATTCAGGCAAAAGGCCTTGATCTGTGGTTTGGAATTCTTGCGGTCGGCGTTGGAGCCATGCTGATGGCTCTCATCGTTGTCATCGGGAACCAGCAAACCGGTGTCGAACAGGGTAACACTCTGCTCAGCCCCAGCCAGATCTGGGGACTGCTTCTGGCCGTCATGATGGCGTCCGTCGTAGCTCTGGGTGGAGCCGCATTCATGGGCAAAAAGAGGACGCGTGCTGAACGCTGGGTCCTGCTGGGCATCGCCGCATCCATTGCCGGCGTGCTCGCCTACTTTGCCATCTTCGGTCAGGTGAATCTGTCGTCCATGAGAATCCTCTGGCAGCTAATGAAGGCATGTGTTTGCTCATTCGTGCTTCTGATCGGCTGCCAGTTGCTGTTCAAAAAACGCAGTGGCATCGTCCTGCTTCATCTGGGCGTGGCCATCCTGATGATTAGCGAGCTGGTTGTCGGACTGTATGGACATGAAAGCCTGATGATGATTGTGGAAGGAGAATCCACAACGTTTGCGCGCGACATTCGTGAAGTCGAACTGGCCATCGTTTCGACGGATGACGGCAAAGATACCGTCATCGCTGTCCCTGAAGAACGACTTGTGGACTCATGGGAAAACCACGAAGCAAAACTTGAGGCCGCTTCGGTGATCTCACTCAGCAACTACAAGGTCCCTTTTGATCTGCGTGTGACCGATTTTTATCGCAACAGCCAGCTGCGATCCGCAGAACCGGGAGATACTCTCACCGAATCAGGAACGGGATCATTCGCAGTTCCAGTGCGACTGGATCCGGTTGACGGCATGAACGACGAATCCGACATGAGTGCCGCGTATGTCCAGATTGTTGATCGAGATACCGGAGATCCTGTTCAAACCATTTTGGCCTCACTAAGCAGCAGTGAATCACGCAGTGCTGTCCTGCCGGAGCGAATCACGTTTGACGAGAAGCCCTATGACATTAGCCTGCGTTTTCGCAGGAACTACCGGCCGTATAACGTCGAACTGATTGATGTCACACGAGACACCTACGTTGGAACTTCGACGCCTCGCAATTTCGAATCCACAGTCCTCATCACGGACAATCAGTCTGGTCGGTCTGAAGAGTTCAAGTTGTGGATGAATAACCCCCTGCGTTACAACGGGGAAACGTTCTACCAGAGTGGCTATCACCCGTTGCCGGATGGAGGAGAAGCGACCACACTTCAACTGGTCCGAAACTCCGGATGGATGCTGCCCTACATTGGATGTGTCGTGGTCTCGTTCGGAATGTTTGCCCAGTTCTGGATCACACTCCGACGGTTTCTGGCAAGAAGCACAGAACAAAGGACCGAGTCGACTCCCACCCGTGAAGACATCAGTCTGGCGGCGAAATTTGTTCCCGTGGGCGTGGCGGTTCTTTGTATCGCCTGGCTCGGCAGCAAAGTTCGCGCTCCGGCACCTCCCAAAGATGCGATGGACCTATATGAATTTGCCAAACTGCCGATGGCCGGTGGCGGACGGACTCAGCCAATCGACTCGTGGGCCCGCAGCCAGCTGATGCTGACTTCTCACAAGTCCACATTCAAAGGAGAGCTGACGGCACCGGAACTGGCTGAGAAACGAGAGAAACTGCTGGAGACCATCCAGTCGCGCTGGCCGGATGTGAACTTTGATTCTCTCGCCGACTTCAACGGTGAGTACGAAGACTGGATTGAAGAACTTCAGAATCTGACATCGTCCGGCAAAGAAGCGGTCGAGGTGCGCATTCGCGACGCGATGACAGCAAAGATGAGTGCCGCCCGGTGGTTCCTGGACATGATCGCTCGACCGGATCGTGCCGTACGCCATCGCGTCGTCCGCATTGACAACGATCAGGTCCTGTCACTTCTCGGGCTGGAACAGCGGGAAGGCCTGGTGTATTCCCCCTCTGAAATCCAGGAGAACATCCGTAATCTGGAGCAGATTGACAAGGACGCACGGCAACTCATGGATGCCAACCAGGACAATCGTCTGGAACCGCACCAGCGCCGAGTGATGGCTTTATTCAACACCATCAGACGACTCGACACAATGCAGCAGGTATTCCGACCGGCTGAATCAGATGACCTGCTGCCAACTCTGGTGGAAACATGGCGAATTCTGGATCGGCTCGAGGGAGCCCCCGTCCCCATGGGCATTGCTACTGGAATCGACGATGACCAGCGAGCATGGGAAACGGTGCGAGCTGCCAGTCTGCTGAAATCGTGCCGCGACCAGATGGCCGATAAAGGCATCAGCAGTTCCAGCGATCTCCAGTCGTGGTTCGAGAATGACCTGGCCAAAGAAACTCTGCTGAGTTCTCTGGAAAGTAGTTACAAATTGCTGCAGGAAGCTGCTGCTCAAAAAGCAGGAGATCAACCGGTCGAACCAAATGCTGTCAACAAACTGGCAGAAGAACTCACAACGACGTTCGACGACGCATACCTTCGGAAGGTCTTCAAACTGATTTCGGCCGCTGATCCAACACAGCCGATTTCAACAGTGATGGACAGCCTAACCGAAGATCTGATTTGCAAACTCGCCAGTGAAAAACTCACACGAGAGTTGTTCGTCATCTTCCAGACACTGGAATCCAACAGCAACGACGGAAGATTGAATGCGGTCAGGACGCGCATGCAGCAAATGGATATGGACGACAAAGACGGACTCGGCATCGCCATGAACCAGGAACTATTCGCCGTCCTGCAGGACGATCTGTCCGACCGAGCCAAACATCTGCTCTATCCGTCAACCGACGCCCCCGAATTCGTTGCATCCACCAACGGAATGCTGGGTGCTCTGGAAGCATGGGGAGTCGGTGACGTTGAGAAGTTCAACCGATCTGTGGGAGAATATCGGTCGTTTCTGGAATCGAACGAAGTCGCACACATTGACAACTCTGTTGTCACACTGGAAACCGAATTCAATCGCTTCGATCCGTTTGGCAAAGCGATCTATCTGTACCTGACTGCGATGCTGCTGTCATTTATTGGATGGATCCTGTGGCCACAGACGCTGCGTAAGACAGCGATCGCCATGATCCTGGTTGCTCTGGCCGTCCACACAATTGCACTCGTGCTGCGAATGCAGATTTCCGGACGACCTCCGGTGACCAGCCTCTACAGTTCGGCGATCTTCATCGGCTGGGCCATCGTTGCGGCATCGCTTGTCATTGAACGCATGGTTAAACATGGCATCGGCAACATCGTCGGTGCTTCCGTTGGAGCAGCAACCCTTGTGATCGCTCACTACCTCGCTCGCGACGAAGGCGACACATTCAGTGTCATGCAGGCCGTGCTGGATACCACCTTCTGGCTGGCAACTCACGTCGTGTGTATCACGCTCGGTTATGGAGCAACATTCCTCGCAGGATTCCTCGGGTTGTGCTATGTCGTGATGAATATCCGGACATCCCTTATGAGATTTCCAGGGGAAGTCAGCGAGCGTGGTACAAATGATCTCGCTTTCCTCGGTAAGGTCGTCTACGGCGTCCTCTGCTTTGCTCTGTTTTTCAGTCTGGTCGGCACAGTACTTGGCGGGCTGTGGGCTGACGATTCCTGGGGTCGTTTCTGGGGCTGGGATCCAAAAGAGAACGGCGCCCTCATCATCGTGATGTGGAATGCCCTGATCCTGCATGCTCGCTGGGACAAAATGGTTCGGGACTACGGGACCGCCGTGCTTGCAATGGTTGGCAACGTGGTCACCGCCTGGTCCTGGTTCGGCGTGAACGAACTCCGGGCCGGACTACACAGCTATGGGTTCACCGAAGGCCGCATGGGGATGCTTATGAGTTTCATCGTCATCCAAATGGCCATCGTACTCATTGCAACGTTCATCCGGCCGGAGAAGTCCTCTGATGTCGCTTAGAACGATCTCCGACATGACAAGCCGTTGATCGCAGGAATTTCCAAACAGCAGGAGACCACCTGGCGATGCGAAAATGACAGGCTTGTATTACCTGAGCAACTCCATCAGCACCGTCACGGCAATCGACAGGACGACCAGCAACAGCAGCGAATGTCGAGGCCACTTCGCGGCGGTCGGCCCTTCTTTTTGTGATCGAATTCCGACGGCACGGAAGACCACTGACGTCCCCAGAATGATCGTGACCATGTTCGTCACAAACAGCAGCAGAGCGCCCCCACCTCTCGTGAAATCGCCGTACGCCAGTGTGATACCGGACGTCACAATTGGTGGAACCAGTGCCGCCGCAATCGCGACTCCCGGCAATGCCGAAAACAGATTCGGGCGGCTCATTGCATAGGCCGCCGCGATGCCGCTCGCCAGAGCAATCAGCAGGTCATAGAACTGCGGATGAGTTCGTTTCTCCATCTCCAGTGGAACTGCTCCATCAATCAACAGCGGATGCAGCCAGCCGATCGATGCTGTCAGCCTCACACAAATCCCGAACAACACTCCAATCAGCAGTGCAGTGGCAAACCCTCGCAGCGCTGTCCTGAGTGCCACTCTTGTCAGGAAGGAATTGGCATGTGCCACGCCCAGCCCCACTCCGGCAATCGGTGTCATGAGCGGAGCGACCAGCATGGCACCGACAATCACCGCATTGGAATTCTCCGCGAGTCCCAGACAGGCAATCAACGCCGAAAGACTGACCAGAAAGATGAAGTCAAAATCCCATTGCGAACTCGTTTGAATCCGTGAGACCAGATCCACTCGTTCTTCACGGACCAGCTGTGGGACAACGGACTGCACCATGCTGCCGATACGGTTCATGATGCGATTACCAAATGACTGAGCCGGACGGACTGCCGCCAGCGCGGGAATCACGGATGGATCGTCGGAAGAAGGCCGGGCGGCAAAGAATCTTCGAAGAATCTGAAGGCTGGAGACTCCTGTCAGAACCAGATCATAGTCAGCCGGGTCCAGTTGTTTGACGGCATCCGTCAGATGGCCCGACACAATCACCCGACGACCAAAGGCCATTTCTTCGTAGCGACTCAGATGACGACGCAGCAAACCGTTGAGCTGTTTCATCCCAACAGAAACGGCAAGGTCACCGATATTGGGTTCCACATAAACTGCAGTCGCCGATGTAGTCGCATGTGCAGAAGTCAGTCGAGCCGCATGCTCCAGTACGACATCGTTGTCGAAGTCATCATGCAGGATCACGGCCAGCCGAATCTCGCGTTCGTATGCTTTTGAATCATCCTGAATGAGCATGACTTCGCATTCGATATCCTTCAACATCGCGGTTTGCCAGTGATCAGCATCGAACTGATCCCGAGCCATCAGAGGTGCCGGAACCAACAGCAATGATGGGTTGAGCCGCGTCACGTGTTCAGCGATCTCAGAACTCCAGTCCTCACCGGTCAACTGATACAGTTCAACCTGGCAATCGGCATCAGAATCCAGTGCAACAGATTGAGACTTCTCACAGACATCCAGAGAAACCTCGCGGATAACATCGCGACAGATCGCGACGAGTTCACCATCGTTATCCGATGGCTCATCTGAAACTGCGGACAGGCGACATTCCCCTTTGCGACGCTGCGGCAGAATGATGACGAGTTTGTGGTCTGAGCGCTGAGCAATCGTTTGAGCCCACGGCACCAGGGCACGCACTTCATCCGGCTGAGATACGATCAGGACAGTTGTCACAGAATTTTCCACGTACGGAGGAGAAGCAGTGGGAGCACATCATGACATCCGGCAGGCCGATTGAGGAGGCAGTTGCCCGGCTGCAATACAGCAACTCAGGCTGAACCGCACAATTTCATCCTGATCCCGCACATGAACCCTTGTCGCCGCCGAATTCCACGGCAGAATAGGCCTTGAACTGTTCGTTTGCCCACCCATTCCACAAAGGCCCTCCCATGAAGCCACTCACCGCCCTGCTCCTGCCGCTGGCCGTTGCCATGTCCTCAACTGCATTTGCGGCAGAGTCCGTTCATGAATTCAAAATGAGATCACTGAAAGGCCAGGAAGTCGACTTTTCACAGTACAAGGATAAGGTGCTGCTGATCGTCAATACCGCCAGCGAATGCGGCCTAACCGGCCAGTACGAACAACTTCAGGAGATGCACGAGAAGTACAAAGACAAAGGCCTGGTGATTCTTGGCTTCCCATGTAACCAGTTCGGAAAGCAGGAACCGGGATCAGACGCCGAAATCAGCGAGTTCTGTCTGGAAAACTACGGTGTCGAGTTTCCGATGTTCTCAAAGATTGATGTCAACGGCAAAGACAGCGCGCCCATCTACCGGTATCTCAAGGCGCAGGCTCCACTGGAAAGCAACGGCCGGAAGAAGGCCGACGAGAAAGATGATATCCGCTGGAACTTCGAGAAGTTCATCGTCGGAAAAGACGGCAAAGTCGCTGGTCGATTTGAGCCTCGCACGAAGCCGGACGCCGAAGAGGTCATTACGTTGATTGATAAGGAGCTGGCTGAGTAACAACACTCTGTACAGCAGAATCGCGAATCCAACGACACACCTCGGCGGGCAGTTATGACCGTCGAGGTGTTCTCATTTCAGCCGACGTAACACAGCACGAGCCAGTCAAAACAGTTCGCTGATCGGCCGTCCATTCTCTTCCACGAAGTATCGCGGACGGCCTCGATCATCCAGATAAGTACCGTCCAGCGGAACTTCCATGTGGCGGTAAATGGTTGCCGCAAGATCAGCCGGCGTCACGGGACGTTCCTGAATCGCACCGCCATCGTTCGTGCTGGCACCGATCACCTGGCCATGACGCAGGCCACCTCCGGCCAGACACATTGACATCACCACCGGCCAGTGATTGCGACCATCAATACTGTTCTGAGTCCCCATATTGGGTGTCCGGCCAAACTCACCCATCCCAATCACGAGGACTTCGTCCAGCAATCTTCGTTCGTCCAGATCACTGACCAGCGTCGTTATCAGATGGTCGAACAGCGGCAGCAATGGTTTGAGGCCCTTTGAGATTCCGCCGTAGACACCGCCTGGAATTCCATGATTGTCCCACGTTCCGGACGCCGTGTGATAGCTCAAATCCAGCGTCACAAAACTCACACCTGATTCCACAAGTCGTCGTGCAAGCAGTGCCTGTTGGCACCAAAGGTGATCCCCGTATCGCTTCCGAGTTGCCTCTGGCTCTGCAGTGATATCAAACGCTCGCTGAGCGCGTCCTCCCAACACCATGTCATACGCCTGCTGACCGTAGGCGTCCAGAGCTTCCATGACACCCGATCGATCGACACGCGCACGAATCCGATCCAAATCGCGCATCAAACCGCGACGATCCGTGAGTCGATCTGAGTTTAGCTGACCTGGCAGTGTGAACAGGTCGGCTCCCGTCGTCCGCCCCAGCGGCTTGCCCAGCAGATCGTACTCCGGCAGCACACATGCTTTGTTAGCGATGAACGGGTCGTACTGCTTCCCCAGCCATCCGCCCCACGCGATGTGAGAATCATGCTTCATGAATGCCACCGATGGAGGCATCGCCGGATGATTCGCACCGCGATGCCTGGCCACAATCGACGCAATCGCCGGATAGTGCTTGCCCAGCGGATTCGTTCGAGGAGCTGCTTCCCGGTTGCCAGTCTGCATCACCTGATTCGGCTGATGGCTGCTCTTGCGGCAGTCAACGGAACGAATCAACGTGAACTTGTCCATCATCGCAGCCTGCTTTGGAAGATGCTCACAGATGATGGTGCCGGGAAGCGCGGTCGAGATATGTCCGAACGGCCCGCGGTTGTTCTCCGGACGATGCGGCTTGGGGTCCCATGTATCGATTTGGCTGGGACCACCGGTCATCCAAAGCAGGATGACACTCTTGTGACTCATTGGCCTGCCGACTTCCGCAGCGACGGCACGGGTCTTCAGGAGATCAGGAAGGCTCAATCCGGCAACACCGGCCAGTCCCGCCTTCAGCACGTTCCGCCGACTGCCAGCGACCAGACCTTCCTCGACAAGTGGATAGTAGTTTGCAAAGGCATGGTCAGAGTGGTGCATATCGACAGGGCCCTGAGACAAAAAACCGGCGAGCTAATCATCCCCCGAGACGCCTGAAATGTCTATGGTGAACTCCCACCAACGGCGCACTTACGCCGGCACTGCGGGGTTTTTACGGCGTTGTCCGGCTTTTCAATGGGACAGAGTCATACGATTCAGTAGGGTTTTGTGTGGTGGCTTCCCGATGGTCCCGAATCCCTCTGCTGGTAATTCGACACTCCAATGACAGCTTACTTCAAGTTCGCATGCCCAGGCTGTGCGAAGTCACTCAAAGTTTCGGAAGATCTTGCTGGTGAGACGCGGAAGTGCCCGTACTGCCAAAACGGAATCGTCATCCCGGAACCGAACTCCATCGCAACTTCCGGTGACAGTCTGAACTTCGGTCTCGGGAATGACACCGTTAAGTCTCGAAGGTCATCCGAGCGTCGCACGAAGAAAGGACGCCGCAAACGGCCAAAAAAGAGTTGGTTCAGCTTCACTGCCACGCACAGCGACGTTGGCAGCACCGACGTGAACATCGTTCAAAGCGGATTAATGGGCCTGTGTCTCACAGCAATCTGGCTCTCGGCAATGAAAGTCTTTCGTACAACGGCTCTGGGCGAACTGTTCTGGGATCGAGGCTACGTGCCGTTCTTCACAACATTCCTGATGTTCTGGTCCGTGAGCATCCTGGTGTTGAAATGGTATCAAATCAAACACCAGCGAGAAGCCATGTTGCTCGACGTTCTGCCGATGGAGCTTTCCGAACAGATTACGCTCGACTCACTCGATCTGTTCATCGATCACATTAACGAACTTCCGGAAGACGCCCAGAAGAGCTTTCTCATCAATCGCGTTGTTCGCGGCATTGAACACTTTCGAGTCCGACACAGTGCTGCAGAGACCGTCACGATGATGGAATCTCAGTCAGTCATCGATGCGAACAACGTGGCCGGCAGCTACACCCTTGTGAAGGTCTTTGTCTGGGCGCTCCCGATTCTGGGTTTCATCGGAACGGTCGTGGGTGTGAGTGCAGCCGTGGCGAGCCTCGCCGGAAGCCTCGAATCAGCCGAGGGTATCAACGGAATGAAAGACGCACTTAACGACGTCTTCGCCGGTCTCGGAACAGCGTTCGACACAACATTACTCGCACTCATCATGAGTATGATTGTGAAGATCCCAACTTCGGCTCTTCAAAAGAGTGAAGAAGATCTCATCACGGCCGTCGATGAGTACTGCAATGAGAACCTGTTGCGACGCCTGAACGATGGGAAACGTAACCGCAACGACGCCAGTGCCAATGGGTCTCCGATGGCATTTCGCGATGCGTTTGAAGCAGTCCTCGGAAACCACCAGGCAGAATTGCAACGGCAACTCACGTTAATGAACACAGCCGCCACTCAGATCCAGGAAAGCCTCAGTTCCGTTACGGCCGAACTGTCGACAGTCGCTAGAGAAACGGCCGGATTAAAAACCGACATCTCCGGATCATTCAGTGGACTAACGCAGGGACTGGAAGGACTCAACACCGTCCTGGGACAGCTGGGAGAACAGACAGTGGTTGTCCAGCAGGTCGAACCACCCAAGCGTGGCTGGTTTGGCTTCGGATCGCGAGGCCAATCAGGAGAATGATGCATGCCACGCCGGCGGTCAGACAACGACAATGATGTGTCACTGTTCCCTTTTCTGAGCATCATCGCATGCCTGATCGGCGTGCTGACCGTGATGATCTCAACACTGACGCTCGCCCAAATGGATACCAGCGACGTTGCCGTGATCGAAACCTGGGAACGCACTCAGGCAGAGCTCACCAGGAACGACGAAGAGATTGCCAAACTGTCCGCGTCCATCGCACAACAACTGGGACCGGATGGAGCCAGCGTTCGCAAACGTCTTGCCGAACGGCAGGCAATGCTGGACAAACTGCGTGAGGAACAGAAGAAGCTGCAGGAGACACTCGACAAGCAGAAAGCTCAGGAAGTTGTCATTCCAACGATTGATGAGTCGATGCGCGAAACGGCCGCTTCGATGCAGGTGGAACTGGAGGAACTTCAGCAGGAAATGGCTCAGCTTGAAATCGAGGTCAAGTCGCGAAAGGACGCCGCAGAAACCAAAGTGACAGTCGCACCCGCCGGTAGCGGTGTCCGCATGACGCCACACTTTGTGGAGTGCGCGAAGGGAGCACTCATCCTGCATAACATCGATCCTCCCAAAATGATCCGCGCCGCCGAAATGGTGACGGACAAGGACTTCATCGCACTTCTGCAGACTGTAGCCAATGGAGTCGATGATTCCGTGATCTTCCTGATCCGTTCAGACGGGCTGCCTACCTATCGGGCGGCGCGAAAACTGTGTACGGACCAGGATATCCGGAATGGCAAACTTCCTGCTGTTGGAGCCGGCATTATTGATCTGAGTCGCTTTGCTCAAAAAGAGGAAGACGACAAGTAAGTACCAACTTCGCCGATTGTACTTCTGACTGACTTTTATGAACTATTCATCTCACTGACCACGCACAATGAAACGACGTTTTCAACAAGACGATGAAGACTCGGGCCTTGATTCCCTTCTGGACACGATGACCAACG
>Ga0180436_10003041_pt1 | contig 15574 bp, 14 predicted proteins | sample SS_ome_2_FD_132434 | JGI IMG/M metagenome (GOLD analysis project Ga0180436, IMG submission 132434) | Hypersaline lake sediment archaeal communities from the Salton Sea, California, USA - SS_3_S_2 metaG | ecosystem: Environmental > Aquatic > Non-marine Saline and Alkaline > Hypersaline >...
CCTGGTGCTCTCGCGCCTGCTCGACGCGCCGGTCGATGGCATCCTCACCCGGGCCCTGGACGACCTGCCGCCCGACGAGCGCATCGACCTGGGCACCTGGTGGGAGCGCGCTTCGGGCTTCGGCCGGCTGGTGATCGAGCTGCGTCTGCCCGACGACGCCGACCCGGCGCGTTACCACCGCCTCGTGACGGAGGCCCTGTCCAGCGCGGCCTCCTGGGGCGTGACCCCGGAGGACGTGAACGGGATCGTCCGCATGCAGGAGACCGAGACCCTGATCGAGCGGGAGCAGCTGCGCCACCTGGCCATCATGTCCTCGGCGTCCATCGCCAACGGCGGCGTCGACTTCTTCCTGGGCTTCCTGGGCGACCTGGGCGCCGTGGCGGCCGAGGACGTCACGCGGGTCCTCGGCGCCTACCTGGTGGGCAGCCCGCACCTGGCCGTGCACGTGTTGCCGGGCGAGGCGGCCGACGCGGCGTCGGACGGCGCCGGCGAGGTCGTGCTGAAGCGTTCCGAGCTCTCCAACGGCACGGTGCTGGCCACCCTGCAGAACCCGGCCTCGGCGCTCTTCGCCGCCCACCTCACGGTGCGCAACCGCGTCGAGATCGACGGCGACCGGCCCGGCGCCCTGAACCTGGTGCACCGCCTGCTGCCCCACGGCATCGGCGGCTGCGACGCGGCCTGCGTCTCGCGGAAGCTCAGGAGCCTGGGCGCCGAATTGAAGCTGGTGGACGATCCCCGCTTCCCCATGGACGACTACTACACCGACGGCCGCTTCTCCTTCGCCCGTCTGGAGACGGCGTCGGCCAACGGCGTCGAGGCCCTGGTCCTGCTCCTGGACATGATCCGGAACGCGAGCTATACCGCCGACCATCTGGCCGAGGAGCGCGCCGCCCAGTCCGCCCTGCTGGCCCGTGACGCCCGCAGCGCCCGCAGCCGCGCGAACAGACTGCTCGCCGAGGCCCTCTACGGGGACCACCCCCTGGCGAATCCGCCGGCGGGCGATCCCGGCTCCCTGGACGGGATCACATACGATGTCCTGCGACAGGTCCACCGCCGCGCCTTCGCCCCCGCGAACCTGGTGATCGCCGTGGCCTCGCCCCTGCCCCACGACCAGCTCGCGGCCCTCATCGAGGAGCAGCTTCCCGGCCAGGGCACCCCCAACCCGGGCCTGCCCCCGGCCCCCGTGACCACCGAATCCATGCACGTGACCGACACCGTCGGCAGCCAGCTCGCGGCCATTCGCACCGGCGCCCTCCTGAGGGTGGCGCCGGAGGACGCCCCAGCCCTGGAGATGCTCGTCGCCGTCCTCAACGACCGCCTGGCCCAGGACCTCCGCGAGACCCGCGGCCTCTCCTACAGCGTGGGCGCCGCCGTGGACATCTTCGGCGAGGAAGCGGAGTTCACGGCCTGGCTCAACCCGCCGACGCCGCGATTGGCAGAGGGGGAGGGCGCGCTGCTTGAGGCGGTGCGAGGCTTCGACCCCGCCACGATCACCCAGGACGAACTGGACGCGGCGAGAAACGCGCGCCGGGGCCGGTTGATGATGCGGCGGCTGTCGAGCATCTCGCAGGCCTATTACCTGGCGATGGCGGAGCTGGAGGGGGATGTGCAGGGGTATCTTGAGGGGCTGGATGTTTATCGGGATGTGACGTTGGGGAAACTGGTACGGGTGTACAGTGCGTACATGGACGGGTTGCAACTGGTGACGGTGGTCGTGGACTGATGAGGCACTTCAGATTTCAGATTATTACCCTATTGCTTGCAACAGTCGGGGCAGCGGCCTCTGAACTACCGATATTGCATCATGATACTGAGATCTGGATCGATATCGTTCAAAGCAGTTTCAGGGTGGATGACACGATCACGGTTCCGGCTGGTGTGGACTCGCTCCAATTGAACGCTTCACTCAAGGTCATTTCTCTGGACCGCGCGTCTGGTGATCAGACTAGAGTTGGGGAGGATATTCTCCATATATCTGGTGAAGCCAAGCCTCCGGGTGTCTATGTGGTCCCATTGGCCGTGACTGCCAACGGATATATCCGAGAACCCGATTCCGATTGCAGGGTACATGTCTTCTATTCCGGTGACTGGTTGGAGTCCACCGACGATGTCACCTTCTCCCGCGAGAACGTCGGCCGCGAGATCCGGGGCACCGTCAGCGAGGAGGGCGTCTACCTGGCCGCCGACGGCTGGCTGCCCTACGCCGAGGGTGTACAGTCCACGTACAGGCTCACGATCCACACGCCGATCGGCTGGGAACCCGTGACCCAGGGCGAGCGGATGCATCACGAGATTGTCGATGACGAACTCATCACCGTCTGGGACGCCCCCAACCCCTCCGACGGCCTCATCCTCGTCGCCAACAAGTACCATGTCACAGAACGCCAGTTCGGCGACGTCACCGCCTACACCTACTTCCTGGATGACGAACCCAGGCTCGTCGAGACCTACATGTCCCATACCGAGCGCTACCTCGACATGTACGAGGAGATGATCGGGCCGTACCCCTACGCCAAGTTCGCCACCGTGGAGAACTGGTTCCCGACCGGGTACGGCATGCCGTCGTGGACGTTGCTCGGCGGGACGGTGCTGCGGCTGCCCTTCATTCCGGGGACGAGCTTCGGGCACGAGATCGCGCACAACTGGTGGGGCAATTCGGTGTTCGTGGACGACGCCGAGGGGAACTGGTGCGAGGGGCTGACCGTCTACTGCGCCGACTACCACTACAAGACGCTCGAATCGGCCGACGCCGCGCGGGAGTACCGGCGCAACCTGCTCAAGGACTACGTGGCCTACGTGCGGGACGGGCGGGACATGCCGCTGCGCGACTTCCACGCGCGGCACAGCGGGGCCACGCGGGCCATCGGGTACGGCAAGGCGATGATGGTCTTCCACATGGTCGAGCGGCGGATCGGGCGGGCGGCCTTCCTGGAGGCGCTGCGCGACGTGTACGCGGCGCATCTCTACCGGCCCGCGGCCTGGAGCGGCTTCCTCGACGCCTTCGCGCGGCACGGGGGCGTGGACCTGTCCGGCTACGGCGCCCAGTGGCTCGGGCGCGAAGGCGCGCCGTTGATCAGCCTGGCCGGGGCCGCGCGGGAAGGGGACGCCGTCGTGGTGACCCTCGCCCAGGACGAGCCGGCCTGGGACATCGACGTGCCCGTGGTGATCGAATCACCGTCCGGGACCGCTGAGCACGTTGTGACCCTGGACGCCCCCGAAGTGTCCTATACCTTCGAGACGCCCGGTGCGACGGCGGTCCGCGTCGATCCCGACTACCATGTGTTCCGCCGCCTGCATCCGCAGGAGATCGAACCGACCCTCAACCTGGTTCTGGGCGATCCGCAGCCGCGTTTCGTCCTGCCGGAGGGGCCGCTCGCCGCGGCGGGCCGGGCCTTCGCCGAGGACTGGCTGGAGGGCGGGGAACCGGTTATCGTGGCGGCGGACGCGCCGGCCGACGGGCACGCGCGCATCCTGCTCGATCCCGATCCCGAGACACTGGCGGCCCTGATGCCGGACGGGGCCGTGATCAGCGGGAACCTGCTGTTTCTCGAGGGACAGCGCCACGACCTGACGAAGGCCGACGCGGTGATGGCCGTCGCGTCGCCCGACGAGCCCGGCGTGACCTGGCTGGTCGTGATCAGCGGTTCGGCGCCGCGACTGGAGCGGCTGGCCGGACGTCTCAGCCATTACGGGAAGTACTCGCACCTCGTGCTCCCGGCGCGCGGCCGGGTGCTCAAGGGAAACTGGCCCGTGGCGCGATCGCCACTGGGGGCGACGCTCCACTGACCGAAAGAGGAGAACCGACATGAAGACCAAGCTGACCGTCCTGTTCCTGTCCCTGATGCTGCTGACCGCCGCCCTCTCGGGTTGCGGCGCGAGCAAGGCCCAGAAGGGCGTCCTGATCGGCGCCGCCACGGGCGCGGCGGCCGGCGCCGCCGTGAGCGACGACGACACCAAGGGCGCGGCCATCGGCGGCGCGGCCGGCGCGCTGATCGGCGGCCTGATCGGCAACTACCTCGACCAGCAGGCCGAGGAGCTCGAGGAGATCGAGGGCGCCACGGTGACCCGCGAGGGCGACCAGCTCATGGTCACCTTCGACAGCGCCATCCTCTTCGACGTGGACTCCTCCGAGCTGCGTCCCGCCTCGGTGGACCTGGTCGGGAAGATCGCCGAGGTGTTGACCCGCTATCCCGAGACCGACATCCTGGTCATGGGACACACGGACAGCACGGGCCCCGAGGCCTACAACCAGGGTCTGAGCGAGAACCGCGCCGGCGCCGTGCAGGCGGGCCTGCTGGCCAACGGCGTGGCGTCGACCCGCATCCAGGCCCGCGGCTACGGCGAATCCTCCCCGGTGGCCGACAACGCCTCCATCGCCGGGCGCCAGGAGAACCGCCGCGTCGAGGTGGACATCCGCGTGAACGAGGAGTTCCGCGCGCGCGCCGCGGAGCAGGAAGGCTAGGCTCTTTCTGAAAACTCTCGGACCGAGCAATGTGCGTCCACGCGGTCCGAGATCGAGGCGCAGACCGGAGCCGTAGCCGTAGCTACGGCGAGGATCTGCAACGATGAGATCGGTCCGCGTGGGCGTGCAGTGCGACGGAAGAGAGTTTCAGACAGAGCCTAACCCCGAACCGAGACCCACAACCCCGAGGAGGGGGAACCGGTGAGCAAGTACGACACGCTTCAGCCCAAGTCCGTCTGGAAGATCTTCGCCGAGCTGTCCAAGGTGCCGCGAGGCTCCGGCAACGAGACCGGCGTCATGACCATGCTCAAGGCCTGGGCCGACGCCCGCGGCCTGAAGTGGCGCGACGACGAGGTCGGCAACCTGCTGGTCCTGATTCCCGGCAGCAAGGGCCGCGAGAAGGCGAAGCCGGTGCTGGTCCAGGGGCACGTGGACATGGTCTGCGAGAAGAACAGCGGCACGAAGCACGACTTCGAGACCGATCCCATCAAGCTGCGCGTCAAGGGCGGCTGGGTCGAGGCCGACGGCACGACCCTGGGCGCGGACAACGGCATCGGCGTGGCCATGGGGCTGGCCGTGGCCGAGGAGAAGGGGCTGAAGCATCCCCCCCTGGAAGTCCTGCTCACCGTGGACGAGGAGCGCGGACTCACCGGCGCCGCCGGCGTGCAGGCCGGCTTCTTCAAGTCGCGGCGCATGATCAACCTCGACTCGGAGGAGGACGCCGCCCTGTTCATCGGCTGCGCCGGCGGACGCGATTCCGACATCACCGTCAAGAACAAGAAGGTGAAGCTCGGCAAGGGGCTCGTGGGCCGCAAGGTGTCGGTCAAGGGGCTCAAGGGCGGGCACTCGGGACTGGACATCCACAAGCACCGCGGCAACGCCATCAAGATCCTCACGCGCGTCCTGCTGGCCGCCCGCGGCGAGGTGCCCTTCAAGCTGGTCGACATCGACGGCGGCAGCATGCGCAACGCCATTCCCCGCGAGGCCGCGGCGCGCGTGGCCGTGCCGGAGGCGAAGGCGCGCCTGTTCAAGAAGCTCGTGGACGCGGCCGCCGGGCGCATCGCGGCCGAGGAGCTGGCCGGCTCCGACGAGGGGCTGGTCGTGAAGGTGGGGTCCGCCAAGGTCGCCCACTCCCTCGGCGGCAACTGCACGTTGCGAACCCTCCACATGCTGGACGCCCTGCCCAACGGCGTGCTGGACATGAGCGCGACCATCGACGGCCTCGTGGAGACCAGCTCCAACGTGGGCGTCGTCAAGACGGACGGGTCGCAGGTGCGGATCGTCTGCTGCAGCCGCTCGTCGAACATGTCGGTCCTCGACGGCCTGGTGGCCCGCCACCGCAGCCTCGCCGCCATGCTGGGCGACCGCGCCGTCATCGCGCAGCCCGAGGGCTATCCCGGCTGGCTGCCCAACCCGAAGTCGGACATGGTCCGCACCACGGCGCGGATGTACAAGAAGCTCTTCAAGGCCGAGCCCACCCTGACGGCGATCCACGCCGGTCTGGAATGCGGCCTGCTGACGGAGAAGTACCCGGATCTGGACATCGTCTCCTTCGGCCCGGACATCACGGGCGCCCACTCGCCCGACGAGCGCGTGAGCGTGAAGAGCGTGGCCAAGATCTGGAAGCTGTTCGCGGCCGTGCTGGCCGATCTCCGCTGACCTCCACCCGCTTCGCACACCCAGGCCGCGGCGTCCCGCCGCGGCCTTTTTCATTGGCATGAGAGTTGCAGATTGCTGGTCGGCGGGATCGAGGTCTAAATCCTCAACCCGTTGCGGATAAGCACGATACGGGGCGATCGCCCCGGCATCGTCGAGGTGTTGACGAGTCAGTTGTGGGTGTTCGTCATCCAGAGGAACGAGCGCGTGAAGGATAGCGGAAACAGGAGCGACTCCGGCCGGGAATCCCCGGTGGCCGTCGCGTCGGGCACGGACCGCCGCCTCTTCGACGACGAGATCGTCGGGGAGTTCGTCTCGCGCCAGACCGAGCTCCTCGCGCACCTCGAGGCCCGTGCGCTCGACATCGAGACCGAGCGGGGCGGCGCCGATCTGCCCGACCTGATGCGCTTCTTCCACACCCTCAAGGGCGAATCGGCCCTGCTGGGGCTCGACGACGTCTCGCGTCTGGCCCACGCCACCGAGGACATGCTCGACAGGGAGCCCCTCGTCGTCTGCGTCGACCGCATCCTCGCCGTCAAGGACTGGCTGGCGCTGCGCTTCGCGGCGATGAGCGGCGAGTCCGGCGGGCCCGGCTCCGTGGCGGACCTGATCGCGGAGCTCGAACGCGGCCCGCACGGGATCTACGGCCTGAACCTGCTCGAACTCGACGTGGACATGCTCCAGGACTTCATCGCCGAGACGGGCGAGCACCTGGACGCGGTGGAGGGCCGCCTGCTGGCCCTGGAGAACGAACCGGACGACGAGGAGGCGGTCAACGCCGTCTTCCGCTGCTTCCACACCATCAAGGGCGTGGCCGGTTTCGTGGAGATGGAGCACATCAAGGAACTCGCCCACATGGCGGAGAATCTGCTCGACCGCGTCCGCCGGGGCGAGCTGCCGCTGAGGGGGGAGACCATGGATCTGGCCTTCGCGGCGGTGGATCTGCACAAGCGGCTCTGCGAGGACGTGGCCGCCGGCATGGCCGGCGACGGTCGACTGATCCGAAGGGACGAGCTGGCGGCGCTGGTCGCGCGGCTGGGTGCCGCGTGCGGCGAGGACCCGCCGGGGGAGACGATCGTCTCCGCCGACGGGATTCCCGAAGCCGTGGAGACCGACGCCTCCGGCCTCGTCATCCTGCCCAGGGCCCGACGGACGCAGGCGCCGGCCGAGACGCCGGTCCCGGACGTCGCGCCCGGGAAGCCGGCGCCGCAGCGGACGGGCTCCGTGCACCGGCGCGAGGCGGTGCGCGTCGACGCCGAGCGGCTCGACCTGCTGGTGGAGACCATCGGCGAGCTGGTGATCGCCGAGGCCATGGTCAGCCAGAACCGCGAGGTCCGCGAGCTCGAGTCCCTGGAGCTCGAGCGCCACCTGGACCGCCTGGACAAGATCTGCCGGGAACTGCAGCAGATCGGCATGTCCCTGCGCATGGTGCCGGTCCGGCCCGTCTTCCAGAAGATGGCCCGCCTGGTGCGGGACCTGGCCAAGAAATCGGGCCGCCGGGTCGAGTTCTCCTACAGAGGCGAGGAGACCGAGCTCGACAAGTCGGTGGTCGACATGCTCGGGGATCCCCTGGTTCACATGCTGCGCAACTCCGTCGACCACGGCATCGAGAGCGATCCCGCGGCCCGCGAGGCGGCCGGCAAGCCCCGGGTCGGCAACATCGAACTGCGCGCCCTGCACCGGGGCGGCGGCATCGTCATCGAGGTGGAGGACGACGGCCGCGGTCTCGACCGCGACGCCATCCTCGCCAGGGCCGTGCAGCGCGGTCTCGTCGTCGAGGGCGCCCAGCTCTCCGACCAGGAGATCTACTCGCTCATCTTCGAGCCGGGCTTCACCACGACCAGCGAGGTGACGGACGTCAGCGGCCGCGGCGTCGGCATGGACGTCGTCCGCCGCAACATCGAGAAACTGCGCGGGACCGTGGACATCGCCAGCGAGTCGGGGCGGGGGTGCGTCTTCAGCTTCAAGCTGCCCCTGACCCTGGCGATCATCGAGGGCATGGTGTTTCTGACGGGCGGCGAACGCTACATCGTCCCGACGCTCAGCGTCGTGCGCCTGATCAGGCCCGAGGCGGAGGCCTACACGACGGTCATGTCCCGCGGGGAGATGCTCCGCTTCGAGGGCGAGATCATCCCCCTGATCCGCCTGTACGAGATCTTCGGCGTGGAGAACGCCAAGGAGGCCCTCGACGAGGCCGTGGTCATCGTCGTGGAGAGCGAGGGCCGTCGCGTGGGCCTGCTGACCGACGAGCTGGTCGGGCAGCAGCAGATCGTCATCAAGAACCTGGGCGAGCACGTCCAGGACACGGAAGGACTGGCCGGCGGCGCCATCATGTCCGACGGCAACGTGGCGCTGATCCTGGATATCGCGGGACTCGTGCGGGTCGCGCACGAGGAGAAGGGCGCCGTCAACACGGAATCGGGAGGCAGGTCATGACGACGGACAGCCAGGTCGCGGCGATCGCCGCTCCGGGTAAGTATCTCAGCTTCTCCCTCGGCGACGAGGAATACGGCGTCGAGATCCTGAAGGTGCAGGAGATCAACGGGCTCACCGTGGCGACGCGCGTGCCGCGCACGCCGGAGCACGTGCGCGGCGTGGTCAACCTGCGCGGCAAGGTCATCCCCGTGATCGACCTGCGCCGCAAGCTCGGCATGGAGCCGGTCGACGACACGGAGAAGACGTGCAACATCGTCGTGCAGGTCCGGCACGGGGACGAGGCCGTCACGATGGGCGTGATCGTCGACGACGTGTCGGAGGTCCTGAACTTCTCCGCCGACCAGATCGAGCCGCCGCCGGCCTTCGGCGCCGGCGTGGAGGCGGATTTCATCATCGGCATGGGCAAGCTCGACGACGAGGTCGTCATCCTGCTGGACATCGCGAAGGTGCTGTCCGGCGAGGAGCTGGACACGCTGGCGACGGTCGGCGCATAGGAGGGATCACCGGGCGATGGGCCAGAACGCAGCGATGCAGGACCGGAAGGTCCCCGCGGCCGTGGCGGTGCAGCGGATGTCGGACGAGCAGTTCGAGACCATCCGCGCGTTGATGTGCGACCACGTCGGCATCGTCCTGAAGGAGAGCCGGCGGGCCCTGGTGGAATCACGCGTCGTCAAGCGCCTGCGCACGCTGGAGATCGCGGAGTTCGGCGCCTACCTCGACTACCTGGCGTCGGACGGGAGCGGACGGGAGCTGGCGCTGCTGATCGACGCCATCTCGACCAACGTCACCGAGTTCTTCCGCGAGAAGGACCACTTCGACTTCATCCGCGGGGAGATCGCGCCGCGGCTCCGTGCCGGGGACCGCAAGCTCCGCTTCTGGTCGGCGGGCTGTTCCTCCGGCGAGGAGCCCTACTCCCTGGCCATGGCGCTGCACGCCCTGCCCGGCGGCGAGGCGGCGGACATCCGGATCCTGGCCACGGACATCTCCACGGGCATGCTGCGCCAGGCCGTGCAGGGGAGCTATCTGAAGGAGACGGTCGCGACCATCCCGCCGGAGCTGTCGCGCCGCTACCTGCTGCGGAGCCGGGCGCCGGAGGACGACGTCTACCGCGTGAACGAGGTCCTGAAGAACATGATCGTCTTCCGGCGGCTCAACCTGAACAAGACGCCGTTCGCGATCCGGGGCGCCTTCGACATGATCCTGTGCCGCAACGTCATGATCTACTTCGACCACGATCTGCGCACGCGCATCGTATCCGAGGCCCACCGCCTGCTGAAGCCGGGCGGCCATCTGTTGGTGGGGCACGCGGAGACCCTGATCGGGATCGAGAACAGGTTCGATTTCGTGGGCCCGGCGATCTACCGGAAGCGCTGAGAGACATGGACGACCGGACAGCCCTAGAAGGAAACGAAGCATGACAGTTCTGCAGGAGGCGCCGCCGAAGCGGCACTCGAACGAGTCGACGCTCATCGTCGGCATCTCCGACATGGCGGTGACCAACGACACGGGCATGGTGATCGTCACCTACTCCCTGGGCTCGTGCGTCGGGCTGTCCCTGCACGATTCCGTGGCCGGGGTCGCGGGGATGATCCACTGCATGCTCCCGCTGTCGAAGATCGACCCCGACAAGGCCGAGCAGAACCCGAGCATGTTCGTCGACACGGGTGTCCCGCATCTGCTGCAGCGGCTCTACGACCTGGGAGCGACCCGCAGGAACCTCGTGGCGAAGGTCGCGGGCGCCGGCTCGCCGCTCGGCAGGAACCAGGTCTTCAAGATCGGAAAGCGCAACTACACCGTGCTCCGCAAGGTCCTCTGGAAGAACAACATCCTCATCAAGGGCGAGAACGTGGGCGGTTCCTCGGCGCGGACACTGGTCCTCGACGTGCTGACCGGCCGGACCGTCGTGAAGATGGATGGCAAGGAGCTGGAACTGTGAGCAAGAAGCGAGAAATCGTCCGGAAGATCGCCGCCGTGCCGCCGTTGCCGGAAGTCGTCATGAAGCTACGCGAGTACTGCAACGACGACAACATCGGCTACGACAGGATCGCCAAGGTGGTGGAGCGCGATCCGGCCCTGACGGCCAGCCTGCTGCGGCTGGCCAACTCCGCCTACTTCGGCGGGGCCGGCTCGGTCGCCTCGGCGCAGCTGGCCATGACCCGGCTGGGCCTGAAGCGGGTGTACCAGATGGCCCTGACCGTCAGCGTGGCGCCCCTGGCCAGCATCGAACTGGGCGGCTACGGCCTGTCGCCGCTCCAGCTCTGGGAGCATTCCCTGGCCACGGCCATGACGGCCGAGCTGCTGGCGGAACTGACGCGCGAGGTCGATCCGGCGGACGCCTACACGGCCGGCCTCCTGCACGATCTGGGCAAGATCGTCCTCAGCAGCTACGTCGTGGTGGACAACGAGGCCATCAGGCGGGCGATGGAGGAGAGGGACCTGGCCTTCGACGAGGCCGAGGACGAGATCCTGGGCATCGACCATGCGGCCATTGCCGGAGCCCTGCTGAAGCGCTGGCAGATCCCGGAGGACGTCGCCGACGCCGTACGCTGGCACCACCGCCCCGGGGAATGCGCGCGGAGCCAGGTGCTGGTCGACATCGTGCACCTCGCCGACGCGCTCTGCCTGAACGTCGGCTGGGGCATCGGTTCCGACGGCATGCACTACCGGCTCGACGAGAGTGCGGCCGCCAGGCGGGGCATCGATCTCGCATCGGGCGAGGCCATCGTGGCCCGCGTGATGATGGAAATGAAGGACATGATGGACCAGTTCATGGTTCCGCAGGAGGCGTAGGACATGGCATTGAAGATCCTGATCGTCGATGACTCGATCACCGTGAGGGCCGTGCTCCGGAAAGCCCTGCAGATCACCGATCTCGACATCGCGGGAATCAACGAGGCGACCAACGGGCTGGAAGCCCTGGAGGTCCTGGAGAGCGAGGACGTCGACATCGTCTTCACGGATCTGGTCATGCCGGAGATGAGCGGCGAGCGGATGATAGAACGGCTGCACCGGGACGGGCGCATCGACGAACTGCCGGTGATCGTGATCTCCAGCGCCGGCGGCACGCCCCGCGTGGACCGTCTGCGCGAGCTGGGGGTCCGGGGCTTCGTGCACAAGCCGTTCACCCCGGAGCAGATCGAGGAGCTGGTCGTCGAACACACCGGAGCGGAGGTGTGATGATGTATTACGGACAAGAGATCGTGAGCGTGATCTTCCTGGACATCAGCGAGCGGCTCGCCTTCATGTTCGGCGATCCCGTGGCGAAGGATCGCCTGCGGACGGGCGGGGCGCGGTGGGTGCAGGCCGGCGTCACCTTCTCCGGCGCGACCGCCGGGTGCCTGACCCTCGGCGCGCCGAAGGATCTGTGCCACGAGATCGCCGCGAACATCCTGGGCCTGGAACCCGAGGAGCTGGACGACGGCCTGATGGCCGAGGACGCCCTCCGCGAGCTTCTGAACGTGGTGACGGGGCACGTCGTGCCCGGCCTGCAGGGCGAGGACGAGGCCTTCGAGCTGTCGGTGCCCACCTTCCGCGAGATGGAGGACGGCGACCATGACGCCCTGTTGCAGGACCCGAACACGATCGGCTACGAGCTGGACGGCAGCCCCGTCCTGCTGACCCTGTCCCTCGAGGCGGACGTGGCCTGAACCGGCCGCCGGCGCCTCCATGCGAAACGGAAGATCCGGGCCCCGCGGGGTCCGGATCTTCGTCGTCTCGTCGGAGCGGTGTCCGCCGTCAGCGCAGGAGGAAAGCGATGCGCAGAGCTCCGAGGGCGCAGTTCCCGGCCAGGTCCAGGCGCGCGGACGGGGCGAGCAGCCAGGCTTCGGGGCCGTCGGGCCGGGGCGTCTCGAGGGCGCGCGTGGGCGTGGGGGAGAGGTGCTCGTTGCCTTCCTGGTGGTTGAACACGCTGCGGGTCATGTTCAGGACCTCCGAGACCGCGTCGGTCAGGGACTCGTCCACTTCCAGCCGTCGGGCCATGTCCAGCTGGTCGGTCTCCGGCATCAGGATCAGCCGGCCGCCCAGGTAGACGGTGGCGTTGATGTCGGTCACCACGGCGCCTCGCGTCTCGCCCGCGTCGTCGAGCAGGTAGGTGACGTGGGTGCCCGCGGGGATCCGGTTCAGATCCCAGGGATCCTCGGCGCGGCTCAGCACGCCCCGCTCGTCGGTGATCGCGCTGAGGAGGCGGAGGACCTCGTGGGGTTTAGGCATGCAGACGGTCACCGGCGCTTCCCTCCTGCCAGAATGCGATGATGCGGAGCCGGACGTCGTCCTCGGTGGCGATGATCCTCGACCGGCGCACGATGCGCTCGCTCAGGCGGCAGACCGTCTCGTCGCCGTCGAGATAGGTGGGCAATCCGATGCTGAGCCGTTCCCCCCGCTCGTCGCGGCGCGACTTGAAGACGCCGGCCGCCACGTTCATGACCTCGTTCAGGGCGTCGGCGAGGTCCTCGATCATCACGTCGTCGTCCTCGTCCATGGCGAAGAGCGCACGGGTCAGGCGCCGGGACGAGCGGGGGTCGCAGAGGGCGACCAGCAGCCATGTCCCGTCCTCCGACGTCAGGGAGATGGCGCTGCCGCGATACGAGGACGCCGCGTCTCCGGAAGCCGCTCCGTCGACGGGCGCGAGCTTCCAGCCGATCTGGACGTCGCAGGTCTCGATCACGGCGCCAACGGCGTGGTCCAGCGCGTCCGCCGGAAGTTCCTGCGGCACGTCCAGGGCGAGGCCCTCGATCATCGACGCCAGCATCACGATACGAACATCCCCAGGACTTGAGCCATGTCGTTGGGCGTGAAGGGCTTGGCCAGCAGGAAGTCGGCGCCTGCCCCGGCGGCCACGTCGCGCATCTCCTGCGTGTTCTCGGAGGTGATGAAACCGAAGGTCGCCTCGTTGCCGACCTCGTTGAGGGCCTGCTTGAACTCGAGTCCCGACATCACCGGCATGTGCCAGTCGGACAGGATGAGGTCGGGCCGTTCGCTCTCGACGATGTCGAGGGCCTCGGCGCCGTTCTCGGCCTCGACGATGTTGAAACCGGAGAAACCGGCCTGCAACAGCGTCCGCTGGATGATGCGGCGCATGGCCCGCGAGTCATCGACGATAAGGATCTTCATGTCGCGCTCTCCCGAATGGTGTTGCGGATCGTGCGCCGGCGCACGATCCGGTCCGGCTATCGTTCAATCGGCAGGAATGACTGCCGATTGAACGGAATTTCGGGGAGTCGGCGTTTCAATCCGCCAGGACGGTCGCGAAGATCTCCTCGTTGGCCGCCGCGGCCTCGGACATGGTCTCCTCGACGGTTCCGCCGAAGGCCCGGGAGAGCAGGGCGGAATTCATGCGCGAGACGATCACCTCGCCCCCGGCCGTCTCGTAGACGGCCACGCGGCACGGCATCATGGGCGCCACGCGGCGGCTGTCGTCGTCGTCCAGTATTCCGCCGGCCAGGGGCACGGAGCAGAGCTCGATCACGGTGGCCGGGCGCACCTCGTAGCCGCCCTTGGCGACCGATTCGTGCAGGTCGTGGACTGCGGGGACCTTCCAGCCGGCGTCCAGGGCGGCCTCGCGTATGGCGCGCACCGTCTCCGCGTGGTCCAGCCGGCTCGTATCCTCGATCAGCATCACGTCGGCGGCCTTGCCGTACAGGACCAGGCCGCCGGCCAGGACGCCCAGCGCCAGGCCGACCAGAAAGGTGATCAGGGGCGTTCTCATGGAATTCTCCTCTTGCGGACCGCCTTCGTCGTCTCGTTCCGGGTGGCGGTCCTTGTGCGTGACGTGTCGGTTTGCCGTACAGGGTAAGCCCAATCGTCAATCAGTCAATAATATTTGCATATATCGCTCTCGCCGACACGGGTGTTCGCCCGGGCGAAGACATCCCGCCGCTGCGTCCGATTCCCTTGCCTATCGCGGCGCTACGGGCGATCATAGCCGAAACGGCCGAATCCGATCGGAGGACCATCGCACGCGAGGTGGAGGCATGACAGGCAGGGGTGAGGCGGGAAGCCGCGGACCCAGGGTCCGCTCGGACTGCTGGATCGCGATCGAGTTGCGCGACACCGGTGGGCTGAAGATCGGGTTGAAGAGCAAGGTGGCCGGCATGTACGGCGAGCGGATCCGCGCGCGCGTGACCGAGGGCTGCGCGGCCCTCGGCGTCGAGCACGCGGCCGTGGAGGTCGAGGATCAGGGCGCCCTGCCCTTCGTCATCGACGCCCGTCTGGAATGCGCGGTGCGTCGCGCCGCCCCGGAGCTGACGGCCGAGTTCCTGCCCGAGATGCGCGACTGCTGCACCTACGGCTCCTCGCGCGACCGGCTGCGCCGCACGCGGCTCTACCTGCCGGGCAACCAGCCCAAGCTCTTCGTCAACGCGGGTCTGCACGCGCCCGACGGCGTGATTCTCGACCTGGAGGACGCCGTCGCCCTGGCCGAGAAGGACGCCGCGCGCGTCATGGTGCGCAACGCCCTGCGCCAGGTGGACTTCATGGGCGCCGAGCGCATGGTGCGCATCAACCAGGGCGCGCGCGGAATCGAGGACCTCGACTGGGTCGTGCCCCACAACCCCCACGTGATCCTGGTGCCCAAGGTGGAGGAGCCGGAGCAGCTCACGGCGGTCGATGAACGCGTCCGAGCGATCCGGCAAGAGCGGGGCCTCGACTGTGAGATCCTCCTGATGCCCATCATCGAGTCGGCCCGGGGCGCCTGGCGGGCCTTCGAGATCGCCGCGGCCGCCGACAGCGTGGTGGCCCTGGCCATCGGTCTGGAGGACTACACCGCCGACATCGGCGTGCCGCGCACCCTGGAGGGGCGCGAGTCCTTCTGGGCCCGCAGCCAGGTGATCAACGGGGCCGTCGCCGCCGGCGTGCAGCCCATCGACACCGTCTTCAGCGACGTCGCCGACACCGAGGGCCTGATCTCCTCGGTGCGCGAAGCCAAGGCCCTGGGCTTCGTGGGCAAGGGCTGCATCCATCCCCGCCAGATCGGTCCGATCCACGAGGCCTTCGCGCCGACGCCGCCGGAACTGGAGAAGGCGC
>Ga0180436_10003043_pt1 | contig 15570 bp, 15 predicted proteins | sample SS_ome_2_FD_132434 | JGI IMG/M metagenome (GOLD analysis project Ga0180436, IMG submission 132434) | Hypersaline lake sediment archaeal communities from the Salton Sea, California, USA - SS_3_S_2 metaG | ecosystem: Environmental > Aquatic > Non-marine Saline and Alkaline > Hypersaline >...
ACCTGGATCGACTCGGCCAGTTCGAGCTTTGTTCCGATGATGAGGTAGTCCGCGCCGGACATCCGTCCAAACTGGGCGACCTCGTCCTCGGAGATCATCCCGGACATCAATGAGAACTCGAATTCGGAGAGGATCGATTCGATCAGGTCGCGCTCCAGAATCGTGAAGCGATCGGGGAAGTTTCTGGTGATCTCGAAGATCACGTCGCTGGAGAGATACGAACTGAGGGCATCCTGTTCCTCGGTTCGAAAATCAACAAGGGGAAGGACGGCGATTTTGTACGGTTGTTCCTGCGTGGCGTTGGAGAAGATGTCTGTCAGACCCTGTTGAAAAGCAGCACTGTTGTCCGTCGGTGCCGTCACACACCCGGCCAGCGATACCGCAAGCAGTATCGCAAGAGACGTTGTGCTTTTCATGTCATGTTCAGTGTAAACCCGTTCCGCCGGGGCGACAACGAAGCGTCTCCGTGGTGGTACGTACCACGCGATCGACCGGGAAAGTCCGGATGGTGATGTGGTCTACCATCCGATCCGCCGTACTCCCCGAACGCGATCGAAGTGCACATCCCTGCTCACGAGTGGCAGCTGCAGGTGGCGGGTGACCGCCGCGATCCAGACGTCGTTCTCCGGGATCGGGGTCCCCGCATCACGGAGCTCCCTGCGCAGGCGCGCGTATTCGTCGGCGATATCCGCGTCGATCGAGACAAGGGAAACCGATCGGAGGAGTGTCTCGAAGGAGGAGGTAATCTCCTCGCGACGGGACGAGCCGGAGATGCCGTAGCGATACTCTCCAAGGCAGATTACCGGTAGAAACAGAGCGGGCGCACGTTCGATAATCGCCCGGAGCGAATCCTCTCCGGTGAGAATGGCGGAAACCGCGTTGGTATCGAGAATCATTGCCATTCTCCGGGGTCAACCGCAGAAAGGTCGTCCTCGATTGTCCGGTCGACCTCGTAGATCGTCTCCGGTTCTCCCGCCATGAGTCCCCAGGCGTCCATCCAGGGAGCTCCGGTGCCGCTGTAGACCGCCCGCTGCAGCACCTCGATCACAAATCGACGAACGCTTATACCTCGGACCGCGGCGATCCCCTTTACCTGGGTGTACAGGGCGTTGGGTATGTCGATCGTGGTTTTCATACGGTATTATACCATATTTACGGTATCCGGGCACCCGCTTTTTCGCACCGTCGATTCCTGCTATATTTTTCTCATGGGAGAGATCAAATCCGCCTTTGAACGGGCGATGGAACGTACCGCCGATATCAAAAGCGACCCCGAAGCGCTGCACAAGAACGAGGCGCGCACCGAGGGAAAGCGGCTTTTTGCCAAGCTTCGTGAAGAAGAAACGTTCGATATTGTCGGGGCGCTCAAAAGCATCGATAAAGGCAAACGTCGATGGGTTCGCGATGGGTTCTACGAAGTGGTGAAGGCCAATCTCGTACTCCCCCAGAGCGAGCGCGACCTGGATGATCTGGGTCTGATCCAGCGAGCACTGGAGGCGCTGGTCCGCGACTCAGGACATATCAAGGGCCTCATCGATCAGCTTCGCCAGTTTCTCACGCAGTATCTGAGCGATCGCGACCAATATATCGAGCGACTCCGACAACAGTACGAACCGCGGATTCGCCAGCGGGAACAACAGCTGTCCCAGCAGTACGGGCGGCCGGTCCAGATCGACCCGGCCACGGATCCGGAGTTCGCCAAGATTCTCCAGGAAAATCTGGCGGAACTGCAGACGCACTACCGACAGGCCCTCGAGGGGGCGCTCGCCCAGCTGGACGCGATGATAGACAAAGGCTGAGTCGGCGACGATGAACGGCCGGACGGTCACGATTCTCTCGATCGACGGCGGCGGTGTCCGCGGAGTCGTTCCCGCGTTGGTGTTGCGGGATCTGTTTCGGCGGATTCGGTACCTTTCCGGTGTTACCCACTGGTACCGCCTTCCGTGGCACAGGCGCGATGTAGGAGCGGTGGGGGCGCACCAGGTATTCGATTTTTTTGCGGGTACCTCCACGGGGGCGCTCCTGGCGCTGGGCCTGGTGATGCAGGATCCCCTGGACCCGGAGGCGATAGCCCAGGTCTATCGCGACAAGGCCGCGGAGATCTTCCCGCCGTACAAACCCTTTGCGGCGATCGGGGCGATGCGGCAGGCGGTGGTGATCAAGTATCCTCACCGTCCCTGGGAACGTATTCTGCGAGAGCTCTTTGGTGACCGACGGATGAGCGAGTGCGTCGCCAACGTGATCGTTGCGGCCTACGATACGGATAACCGGACTCCGTTCTTCTTCAAACATTTTGACGGGGAAGCGCAGCGACGACGTCATGTACCGCCGGACTACTATCTTCGCGACGTGGCGCGCGCGACGAGCGCGGCCCCCACGTTCTTTGAACCGACCCAGGTAACCAGTCTGGACGGCCGCCGGTACACACTGGTAGACGGTGGAATGGCTGCAAACAATCCCGCCCTGAGCGCATATGTGGAGGCGCGCAAGTGCTACCCCGATGCAAAGAAGTTTCTCATCGTCAGTCTCGGAACGGGCCGCAGCGGTCGCACCTTTCCCTACGAGAAGATCCGGCGCTGGGGGTATCTCGACTGGGTTTCGCCGCTCCATGGCGTCCCCATGACCGCCATGGTGATGGACGGGCAAAGCGAGACCGTAGCGTACGCCCTGGCGAATCTGCCGGGAGTAGAGTATTACCGCCTCAACTTTGATCTGGACGACAGCACCGAGGAGATGGACGACGCCAGCCCGGAGAATATGGCCCGAATGGAAGCGGTAGCCCGGGAGTTGATCCGCACGCGTTCGGCCGAGCTCCACGCCCTGGCACGGCGGTTGTACAAACGCCGGATTCGACCGTTGCAGAAACCGCGGAATCCGCTTCGAGACCGACGCTAGCGTCCGATCCGGCGCCGCCACCCCGCGGGCATTGCGGACACGGGATAGATATAGGCGATCTGGCTCGCGTCGAGACCAACAACCTCCGTAGGCAGTCCCAGGAGCTGGAACGACCCATTGAGCGCGGCGCCGCCGGAGCTCCCTTCGTTGATCTCGCCGTCGGTCTTGATGAGTCGTCCGAAAGGAACGGTCTGAAACCCGGCTACCACACCACGGCTGTAGGTGATCGTTACCCGCGACCCGGTCCCGCCGATCGAGGGGTAGCCAAAGAGATGGAGCTCATCGCCGATCCTCGTAGACTCCGCGTCGGCAAAGTCCAGATAGGGCAAGCGCAGACCCCGCGGCAGCTCCTGACCGTACCGGCCGCTGACGATCCGCAAGAGCGCCAGGTCGCGCTCCGGCATCGCCTCCACCACCTCCGCCATAAACAGTTCCCGCGCCGGCAGCGCGGAGTCTACAGTGAGTCCCACGGAAATCTCGGTTTCGGCGTTGCCGTCGTCGGCGGCAACCACGTGCCAGTTGCTGACAATGTACCCGTCGGGACTGATAACGACGCCGGAGCCGCCGCCGTTGGGGGTCAGGAGTTCCACCGTGGCGAGAACGGCCCGCTCCAGGTCGCCCGTGGGTTGGGGAATTTCCGGATAGCTCAGGAGTTCCGCCGGAGCTTCCCGGCGATCGTGTACGGTAAGGCGATACGAGGAAGGGTACTCCGCCGATAATTGGTCGATCACCATGAGGGAGTAACTCCCGGCGCGCAGCGGCGGGAAGCTCTCGCCGTCTACCACCAGCGATTCCGTGGACCGGATCGTCTGCGACCAGAAATCCGACTCAAAAGGATCCATGTCCGCTTCGAGGCGGTTGAGGAAGATGTCCAGATCTGCCCAGGTATCGCTCAGATCGATCCTGAGTGCCGAGGCACCGCGGGGTACGTCGATCCGGTACAGTGCCACCATTCCTTCCTCGGGGCGGATCGTGTCGCGGATCGAATCGCCGGGTCTCAGGACACTGCGGGCCTCCGGGCGTACGATCGACGTGGTGAGGGTAAAGGGAATCTCCGTGAGTTGCTCGCCGTCGATCACCGGCGGACGCGAATACTGGTACGCGATCTCCACCTGGTAGCTCCCGGGTATCAGCGCCGGCTCCGTGAGGCGACTGATCTCCAGCGTCTCGTTGTAGATCGTGAGTTCCGAGTAGGTAACCAGATCGCCGTCACGATACAGGATGATGTCGAGATCAGCCGGGGACTCGCTGATCGCCAGCGAGAGGAGAAACGCATCGTTCGGTATGGCCAGCCCGTACCGCGTCGTCCCGGCACCGGCACCGACGGTGCGCACGGCGCCGGTGATCGGTTCCCCGGGCTGCAGCTGGCGGGTACGCTGTTTTGTGTTCCAGGACTGCGCCGTCACCGGTGTGACCAGGGTCATGGCCATCAGAAGCGCCAGGAGCGCCGGCAGCGCTGCCGTCGGGTGGGGTGACGTCGTCGGTCGGGGTACCGCCTGCCGGTGTCTAACTCGCAAAGCGTAACGCATGGAGGCGTTCCATCCTGTCCACGAGTTGGTCTACGCTGACGTAGCGAGCCTCGCGGATCGACTCCTTGCCGTCGACAAAAACCAGGATCCCCGGGATCGTAAAGATCGAATACTCCCCGGCGGCTTCGGGAATCGCGTCCAGGTCCACGTAGTATGCCGTCGCGTCGGAAAACTCCTCCACGATCTCGATAACCTTGGGCTTGAGAGACACGCAGACCCCGCAGTCCGGGCGCGAGAGATAGGCAAGAACAAAGGGTTCGTTCGCGATGTGCTCCTGGATCTCCGCCAGGGATTCGACCGATTTCATTGTGTTTCTTCTTCTCCGTAGGATGTGTTTTTACGTTCCAGCAGGTTCCGGTATCGCAGGGCAAACTGCCGCCACACGACGATAAAGAGCGCCGCCAGAACGGGGCCGATGAGGAATCCAATCAGACCGAGCCAGGCGATACCGCCGATCGTGGAGAGGAGCGCCAGCGCCGGATTGAGGGCACTCCGATCACCCAGAAGCTTCGGCTTGATCACGTTCTGCGTGATCGCCACTCCCACCGCACCGGTTACAATTATGATTACACCCGCCACGGGACGTCCCGTAACGATTGTGAGCAGTCCCGTCGGGATCAGAACCAGGTTGGTTCCGATCAGAGGGATCATCGAGAGAACCAGCGTGATCACACCCCATAAGAACGGACTTGGCAGACCGAATATCAGAAACAGCGCCGTCGCGAGGCCGCCCTCCATAAGGCCGATAATCACCGTACTGATCAGGGTGGCGCTGGTGGTGTTGAACGTCTCCTGCACGATCTGGTCGATCTCCTCGTTGGGGATCGGCAGCGTGTCGTACAGGCGGCGTACGAGCCGCGTTCCGTCGGTAAGAAAGAAGAACAGGAGCAGCAGCACGATGAGAAAATTGAAGATCGCCGCGGTGACGTTCCCGATGGACCGTTGCGAGAGCCGCATGAGGTAATCCGTGGAGGTGGAAACCACCGTTCGCAGTTCATCTTCCAGATTGATCTCGGGAAAACGCTCAAAGAGCGAACCGATAAGCGGTACCGATTCCAGTTGATCCGCGATCGCGGAAACCGAGACGGTACCGCGGATGGAATCCCAGTTCTGTCGTACATTGGCAACCGCCGTAGCTATCTCCGTGGAGACCAGGCCCGTAACGATCGCTACCGGCACGGCGATCACCAGAAGAACAAGCAGGATCGTCAGCAACGCCGCAAGACGCGGTCGGTTCCATTTGTTCATCATGTGCGCAAAGGGACGCCGAAACACGTTTGCCAGAACGAGCGCCAGAAAGATATCGAGAAAAAAGGGTTGCATCATCCGCAGAAACGCTGCGGAAAACGCCACGAGAATCAGCAAAAACACCGCTTCCAGGAGCAGTCGGTCCGATCTGTTCACCTCGGCACGATACCGGAGTTGTGCTATAATTCGCAAGATGTATCGACAGGTGCTTCCCGTACCCTCGCGGCGGACCCTTCAGCAGCAGTATGACCAGAACGCGGCGGCGATCGAGAAAGCCCTCCACGAGATACAGCGTCGGATAGCCGCCGCCGTCCGATCCAACGAGGTTCGCGCCACGCTTAAATACCGCGTCAAATCCTTTGACAGTTTCTACGAGAAACTCTTACGGCGCTCCCGCGGTCTCGACCAAGGATCGTCAGTGGAGATCACCGATCTGCTCGGTGTCCGTGTGGTATGCCCCTTTATGGAGGAGATCCAGACGATCGAGAGCGCTCTTCACGCGGCATTTACCGTCCGCGAGGTGGAGCGAAAGGGCTCGCAGCTGGGGTTTCAGGAGTTCGGGTACTCTTCGGTGCACCTGCTCGTGGACCTGCCGGCGGATATTCGCGATAGTTTCCATCTCGGGGGTGAGTGGATCTGCGAGATACAGGTTCGCACGATCCTCCAGGATGCCTGGGCGGAGGTTGAACACGAGCTCGTCTACAAAGCCGATCTGACCCCGCTGGACCAGCGGCTCCGGCGCAAGCTCGCCGCGCTCAACGCCAACCTTACCCTCTCGGATATCATCTTCCAGGAGATTCGCGATTACCAGCGCTCGCTGCACCGCAAGCTCATGCGTCGTCGAGAGACGTTCTGGACCGAGTTGGGCGAGCCGGTGACCGGCGAACTGGACGGCGAAAACGGGATCGGCCCGGGCGATCCCGATGCGGAGATGCTCGAGACCGGGAGTGATACGATCGACGTCATGCTGATCCAGGCGCTGCAGGCACACAACCAGAAAGATTACGGAACGGCGGAGCGTATCTACTCGGATATTCTCGCGTACCAGCCGAGCGACCACATCGCCGCGATCATCCACACTCACCGCGGCATGGCACGCTTTGCCACGGGAGACGCCCAGGGGGCGATCGAGGATTTTGCCACGACGATTCGGATATCGCCGCAAACCACCAAAGCGTATTACTACCGAGGCGTGGTCCAGCGTGCGGAGGGTCTCACGGACGCGGCGCTGGCGGATTTCTCGCGCTGTCTCGAGTACGATCCATACCACATCGAGTCGAGGGTTGCCCGGGCGCGGATCTACCACGAACAGGGCGACCGCGACGCTGCCGCCGCGGACTTCCGGATGGCTCACGACCTCGATCCCGACCATCCCGCGGTGGACCTGCTTGCCGCCGAGATGGAGGAGGATGTCGGTGTGGAGATCCGGAGGGAACGATGACACAGTATTTTGCCAGCGATAACGCCTCCCCGGCACACCCACGGGTCCTCCAATACCTGGCCGCGCTCGACCGCGACCATGCGATCGCCTACGGGGATGACGCGGTAACGCGGAAGGCCGCAGACCGGATCCGCAGGCTCTTTGGGTGTGATTGCGAGGTTCTGTTCGTCTACAACGGTACCGGCGCCAACGTCACCGGTCTGCGGGCGCTCGCACGACCCTGGGAGGCGGTGATCTGCACCGAGATGGCCCATATCAACGAGGACGAGGGGGGCGCTCCCGAGGCGATCGGCGGGTTCAAACTGCTGCCGGTGGAGCGGGAGGACGGCAAACTCCAACCGGAGGATATCCGGCGTTTTCTCCCGCGCCTCGGCTTTGAACATACCAACCAGCCCGCGGTGGTGGCGCTCACCCAGGCCACCGAGGTGGGCACTCTGTACCGGCCGGAGGAGCTCGCGGCGATCCGCGCCGTGGCGGCGGAGCACGGTCTGGCGGTACAGATGGACGGTGCGCGGATCGCCAACGCCGCAGTCTCCCACCAGGAGGAGGCGCGCGGGCTCGGCCGGGAGATCACCCCGGAAGAGGCGATCCGGGAGATCACCGTGGGCGCCGGGGTGGACCTGCTCTCCTTCGGTGCCACCAAGAACGGGCTCATGTTCGGGGAGGCCCTGGTGTTCTTCTCGGAGGGCGGCCGCGACGCGGTGCGGTTTTTGCGCAAGCAGACGACGCAGCTCAACTCAAAAATGCGCTACCTGAGCGGTCAGTTTATCCCCTATCTGGAGGAGCGCATCTGGTACGAGAACGCCCGGCTTGCCAACGAGCGCGCCCGGGAGCTTGCACACGAGTTGGAGGGGGTGCCGGGGGCTCGACTGGCTCATCCGGTGGAGGCCAACGGCGTCTTCCTGGAGCTACCGGCGGCGGCGATCGCACCGTTGCAGGAGGAGTTTCATTTCTACCTCTGGAACCGGGATCGAAATATGGTGCGGCTCATGCTCTCCTGGGACACCGAACGGGAGCTGATCCAGCGCTTTGCGGCGCGTACCCGCGAGCTCTGTGGGGAGGCAGAGCCCTCCGGAGGCGCACCGTGACTCTCCTGGACGATTTTCTCGATGCTCACGCCCACGAGCCGGAACTGAAGGCGCAACTTCTGGAGATGGCGCGGACCGGGCTGGCGGAACACCAGGAGAGGCTGCGCGCGCTCTTTGAGGAATCCGTACCGCACGCGGAGGTGTCGGACGAGTTCTTTCGTGTCGCAAAAACCGGCGCCCACAAACTGGCAAACTTCTTCTCCGCTCTACGTCGCGAAGATATGACGCGACTGGCCAACGAGCTGGAGTCGGCGGCGCATGCTCGCGACGAGAGGGCCTGTCGGGAGGCGTGGAGTCGGCTTGATCCGGAGATCGGGAGGCTCCGGGAGGCGGTGGAGTCGGCGGGAGCGGACTCGACCGGGGAGCAGTCGGTCTAGATCGACCGGCGCCGCTCGGGGATCTGGTTTACCTCGGGGTCGGTGGCGGCCTTCTCGTTCGATAAAAAGAGTCCGCAGAAGCACTGGCCGTACTCGGGGATGTCTTTACGCGCGTAGACGCAGGGACAGACGATATCGTCGTCGGCCTTGCGATCGCCGTCGCCGTCACGACAGGGGCACAGGTAGTAGCCGAAGCGGTTGGCGTTGACCGTGAGCCCCTCGGCGATCGCCTCCACAAAGGGCTCGTCCGGGTTGACCGCCCAGCCGTAGTGACGCGCGGCGTTCCGGATAAACTCCTGCGTCTGTTCGACGCTGCGGTGTTTGTCGGTACTCACGTTATTCGATATCCAGTGCCCGCGCCCAGACCGACTCGGTAAAACCGGAATAGGCCTTTTGATCGTCCACCACGAGGATCGGAAAGACCACGATGTTGTCAAAGCGCTCCGCCAACTCTCGCTTGACGGATCTCTTTGTATCTACATCGAACTGGTCGAGATGCGCGTAGCGGAACTGAACGCTCTTGCTCTTGAGGAACTCTATCGCGCGCCGACAGAAGGCGCAGGTCGACAGGGAATAGACGATCACATCGTGATCGCTCCGATCGCCCGCCACCTGTTTGTATTCAACGGAATCTATTGCTCTACCCACGTCTCAAAGTGTAGGGCTTTTGGTTCGACGCTTCAAGCGTTCCCGTTTGACACCGCCCCCGCCGGGTGGTATAACCGATTCGCTATGAAGGCCGTTATCGTGGGCGCCGGGGCGGTTGGGTTTCAGCTCGCAAAACAGCTGATCGCCGAGAAGCGCAACGTGGTGCTCATCGAGAAGGACCCAGCGGTAGCTTCGCAAGTTTCCAACACGCTTGATTGCATGGTGGTTACCGGCGAGGGGACCAACCTCGAGATCCTCCGTCAGGCGGGGACGGATACCGCCGACTACTTTATTGCCGCCACCGACTCCGACGAGGTGAACATGATCGCCTGCGGAGTGGTTTCGGCGGAGTTTACCGTCAAGGCAAAGATCGCTCGGGTGCGCAGTTTCGAGTACGACAACACGCGCCTCGGGGACAAGCAGTTTCTCGGTATCGATTACATCGTCAACGCGGAAATCGAAGCGGCGCGGGCGATCATGCGAGCGGTCGATACCGGGGCCGTGAGCGACGTGATGGCCTTCGAGCGGTCCAACGTGCAGATCCGAACGATCGTCGTTGAGCGGGATGGTCCGCTTGCGGGGAAGCGGCTTATGGACCTCTCTCCGGTCCTGCCGGGGTCGTTTCTGGTAGCGGTGGTCATACGAGTCAATCGGTACATCATTCCCGACGGAGAATTTGTTCTGAACGGCGGCGATATCCTGTATGTCGTGGCAAGCGAGTCCGATTTTGACGACATCTTTACCGCCCTCGGGAAGTACCGAAGCCCTCTGAGACGAGTGATGATCATCGGCGGCGGCCGCATCGGGCGTCACGTGGCGCGAACACTCCTGTCGGGAACGTCGCAGACGTTTTTTCGGCGTTTCACAAAACGAATCAAGGGCGAGCACCAGCGGGAAGTGAAAATCGTCGACCGCGACAAGGCTCGCTGCCGGGCGATCACCGAGGAGATACCGGAGGCGCTGGTGATCAACGCGGACATCTCCGCCGATGGCGTCTACGAGGAACAACACTTCGCCAATTCGGACCTCCTCATCGCCGCCACGGACAACCAGGAACTCAACATCGTCACGGCGCTGTACGCCAAGAGCCTCGGGGTCAAGCGCTCGATCGTCCTGGTCAATCGGGCGAGCTATGCGCCGATCGCAGCGCAGCTTGGTGTGGACGTTCCGGTAAGCCAGAAAAACGCCATGGTCACCAGTATCCTCCGGTTTATCCGCAGCGGGATGGTGCACAGCGTCCATACGATCTCCGACGGTGGGATCGAAGCGATAGAACTCACCGTCCGCGAGGGCAGCCGGGCGGTGGGTCGGCCGATCCGGGACCTCCCTATGCCCAAGGATGCGCTGATCGTCTCGTTGGAACGGGAAGGGATGAGTCTTGTCCCCGGGGGAGACAATGTGGTGCGTACTGAGGACCACCTGATCGTGATCGCCAAGAAGGAACATGCCGACCGCGTACAGAGTATCTTCATGGAGTAGGGGGCGCCGGTGATCAATCTCCGCCTGGTTCTCCGGGTGCTTGCGTTCCTTATCGTGATCATCTCGCTGTTTATGGTGACGTCGGTGATCTGGGCGGTTCTCGACGGAGATTACGATCTTCTGCCTGCCTTTTTTATTCCGGCGGGTATCGCCCTTGTCCCGGCAGTATTTGTGCTCATAGCGACACGGGGAGACTACGGCGGACTCACCACGCGGGACGGCTTTCTCCTGGTGAGCGCCGGCTGGGTCCTCTCATCACTGCTTGGAGCGGTACCGTTTACGCTCTCCGGAGCGATCCCGAGTTACGTGGACGCCTTCTTTGAGACGATGAGCGGGTTTACCACCACGGGAGCCTCGATCCTCACCGTGATCGAACCGCTCCCACGAGCGATCCTCTTCTGGCGGTCCCTCACGCACTGGCTCGGCGGGATGGGGATCATCGTCCTTACCGTGGCGATCCTGCCGCTCCTGGGAATCGGGGGGCTGCAACTCATCCGCGCAGAGGCACCGGGACCCAAGGTGGACAAACTGGCTCCCAAGGTAACGGAGACCGCCAAGATCCTCTGGCTCTCGTACATCGTCCTGAGCGCCCTGGAAACGATGCTCCTTATGGTGGGCGGCATGAACCTCTTCGATGCCCTTACCCATACCTTCGGGACGATGGCGACCGGTGGGTTTTCGCCGCGCAACGCCAGTGTCGGTGCCTACGATTCGGCGTTTATTGATGCGGTGATTACCGCTTTCATGGTGCTCGCCGGCGTCAACTTCGTGATGTACCACAAGCTGCTGATGCGGCGCGTCCGTTCAATCCTGCACGATACGGAACTGCGGGTGTACCTCTCGATCTTCGTGGTGGCTACGCTGATCACGACGTTGGGGCTCCGGGGCGTACGCTTTGAGCGGTTTGGTGAGAGCCTGCGATACGCCTCGTTCCAGGTGGCGAGCATCCTCACCACCACCGGGTATGCCACCGACGATTTTGCAGCCTGGCCGGCACTGGCGCAGATCGTTCTCTTTGCGCTGATGTTTGTAGGTGGGTGCAGCGGGTCCACCGGCGGCGGGATCAAGGTGATCCGCATCGTTACCTTGATCAAGCAGGGCTGGAACGAGATGCGGTATCTGATCTACCCCAAGGGTGTATTCTCGATCCGCGTCAACGGCGAGCGCCTTAAAAAAGACATCGTCTACGTGATCAGCGGCTTCGTGATGCTCTATCTGGTGCTTCTGATCGTGACGACGATCCTCGTGGCGGCGGCAGACAACGATATCCTTACCTCGCTCTCCACGGCTCTTGTCACGCTCGGCAACATCGGACCCGGTTTCGGAAAAATCGGTCCAACCCTGAACTACGCGTTCTATCCGGACTGGCTCAAGGTCTACCTGAGTTTTATCATGATGCTGGGTCGTCTGGAGATCTATACCGTTCTGATTCTCTTTACAACGCGCTACTGGCGCCACCAGTAAAGCCGCGCCACCAGTAGGACCGCACCATCGGGGACGACATCACCGCCTCCGGACGCAGCGTCCCCGCGCCCGCCCTACTCAAAGATCCGCGATTGCCGTAGACGCGCGTCGTCCACAAACGCCTGGGTTCCCTCCATCTGAAACCCAAGACTCAGGAGAAACTGGTTGCGCTGCGCCTCAAAGGAGTCCGCAATCACGACGCCCGCATCGCCCTGCATGTAGTTGCGCATGATGGAGGATTCCGGGAGAACGATTGTGGTCTGCGGGGATGTACGACCCACCTTGAGAACGATAGAACTCACGCTGAACCAGGGCGTATCCACCCAGTAATCCTCGGTAACGCGAAATATCCGACCGTCACCGTCGGCATCGCCGGCACCGTCGGTCGCTCCCGCGTCGCCCATTGCGGCGTCCTGCTCCGCGGTAAAGGAGTCGCCGGAGTCGGTGGATGGTGCTGCCGTGCCGGAGCCACCGGAAGGTGTGATACAGGCACTCAGAAGCGCGAGCAAAAGGAGTGATAGGAGTGTTCGGAACGATCCGACGGTCACACCTAAAGTGTACTTCACAGCGCCTTGGAATCCAAATCCTGCAAAAGCGTTTCGGCGGCGTCGGTTCCGCTCAGAAACGCTCCTTCTACCCGCGGTCCGCCGAATGCGTCACCAACCAGATAGAATGGTGCTGTCCCCTCGGCGCTGCGGGCAAAACGGGCGGGCCACGTCTGGAGCGGTTTCGCGTAGCGCCATTTCTTGAGCCAGGCGTGACCCGAGGCCGGTGCCGCCTCGATCTCGTCGAGGAATGCTCTCCCGTGGGAACCGCGTGCCCAGTCGGGGTAGGTGGTGCGCAGCGAATCGACGATGTGTGCCGTCAGGGCAGACACAATGGCAGTTTCTTCCCTGTCGTAGTGGCGAGAGCTGATTTCGCCGGAGAAATGAACGGTCCACGCGCTGATAGCGTCTCCGGCGATTCCTTTTGTGGTGTTGTCGACGATCGAATCGACCCCGTGGGTTGGAAGCCGCGCCATGCCGTGCTCGCCGAGCCACGGTGGCGCCGGTTGGCTCAGTTCGATGAGAAGCGCAAGACACGGAGCGTACTGAATTGTCTCAATTCCGTTCGGCAGAGTACGGGTCAGGCGCGGTCCTGCGATATCAAGGATCTGAAGGACCGGAGGACTGGCAATAACCGCTACGGCGCGGATAGGCGGACGGTCCTCAACAAACCGAACAAGAAACTGAACCGGGTCATCGCCGTCGAGTTCTATCCCGGCGATGCGGGTGTTCAGCGATATCTCTACGGGACTATCCATTGTCCCCGACGCACTCCGTATTTGCGCGGCGAGCCACTTGGGTAAATCGGTCATGCCCTTCACGCCACGCCACAGGGATTCGCGCGTGGTGAACCACGGGCGGATGGCTTCCGCCGCAGCCGCCTGTTCTACGACCGAGGTAAACGCCGGATCACGGGCGGTAAAGAACTGCGCCCCCGTATCGAACGCAGCGGTTCCGCGACGTCGCAGCGCCATACGACCACCAACCTGCCGTCCTTTGTCTACCACGAGAATTCGGTGTGTTTTCATCGATTCGTTCTCGAGTAACCTGCGGGTTGCGGCGAGCCCGGCCATGCCTGCACCAACAACCAAAAGATCGACCGTGTCGCCACCTGCGCCTGTCATGGGTCCTACAGTACTGCAATATTCGATCCATGTGTGCTATCGTTGCCGCAATGGCCCGATACGACGAATCCGCAATCAAGACCCTGTCGAGCCTGGAGCATATCCGGCTGCGCAGCGGCATGTACATCGGCCGTCTCGGTGACGGCAGCAACTTTGAGGACGGTATCTACATCCTGCTCAAGGAGATCATCGACAACGCGATCGACGAGTTTATCATGGGCTTCGGGAAGCGAATCGAGATCAAACGCGCCGAGGATGAGACGATTACCGTCCGCGACTACGGGCGGGGGATTCCCCTGGGAAAGCTCAAGGACGCGGTGAGCCGCATCAACACCGGCGCCAAGTACAACGACGAGGTCTTCCAGTTTTCCGTGGGCCTCAACGGCGTGGGTACCAAGGCGGTAAACGCCCTCTCCGAGACGTTTCACGCGGTGAGTTTTCGGGAGGGCAAGTACGCCGAGGCGCTTTTTGCCCAGGGCGAGCTCAAAAAAGAAAAACGCGGCTCCACCACCAAGTATAAAGACGGCACGTACGTTCAGTTTCGCCCGGACCCGGAGATCTTTGGCGAGTACCACTACAACGAGGAGTTTCTACTCCAACGCCTCTGGAACTACGCCTACCTCAACGCGGGGCTCACGCTCAACTACAACGGCGAGAAGATCCACTCCGCCGGAGGGTTGCGCGATCTTCTGGCGGCGGAGGTGGGGACGGAGGCGCTCTACGAGCCGGCGCACCACCGGACCGATCGTCTCGAGTTCGCCTTTACCCACACCGGCAACTACGGCCAGACCTACTTCTCCTTTGTGAACGGTCAGTACACCTCCGACGGTGGCACCCACCAGAGCGCCTTTCGCGAGGGCATCCTCAAGGGGGTCAACGAGTTCTACAAGAAGAACTATTCCGGCGACGACGTGCGCGAGGGGATCACCGGGGCGATTGCGGTTCGACTCAAGGATCCGCAGTTTGAGGGGCAGACCAAGAACAAGCTCGGCAACTCGGATGTACGCTCCTGGATCGTCGCGGAGGTAAAAAGCGCCGTGGAGGACTTTCTCCTGCGCAACCAACAGACCGCCACCACGATCGAGAAGAAGATCGCCCAGAACGAGAAGCTCCGCAAAGAGCTCAACGCGGTCCGCAAGGAGAGCCGCGAGGCGGCCAAAAAGATCGCCCTCAAGATCCCCAAACTCAAGGACTGTAAGTTTCACCGTGGCGACCGCGATCCCCGCGGGGACGAGTCGACGATCTTTATTACCGAGGGGGACTCCGCCACGGGAAGTATGGTGGGCGCCCGTGACGTCTATACCCAGGCGATCTTCAGCCTCCGGGGAAAGCCTCAGAACATGTTTGCCCGGCGCCGCAGCGAGATCTACCGCAACGAGGAGCTCTACAACATGATGATGGCCCTCGGCATCGAGGAGGATATTGAGGGGCTCCGCTACAACAAGATCGTCATTGCCACCGACGCGGACCACGACGGGTTTCATATCCGCAACCTGCTGCTCACGTTCTTTCTGCAGTATTTCGAAGACCTGGTCGTCACCGGTCACATCTATATTCTCGAAACGCCGATCTTCCGCGTCCGCAACAAGGCCGAAACGCGCTACTGCTATTCCGCCGCGGAGCGGGACGAGGCGGTCTCGTCGATCCGGGGCCCCGAGGTGACGCGTTTTAAGGGACTCGGTGAGATCTCCCCAAAGGAGTTCGGCCAGTTTATCGGCCCGGACATTCGCCT
>Ga0180436_10003044_pt1 | contig 15569 bp, 23 predicted proteins | sample SS_ome_2_FD_132434 | JGI IMG/M metagenome (GOLD analysis project Ga0180436, IMG submission 132434) | Hypersaline lake sediment archaeal communities from the Salton Sea, California, USA - SS_3_S_2 metaG | ecosystem: Environmental > Aquatic > Non-marine Saline and Alkaline > Hypersaline >...
AACATGGCTTGGGTGCCGGATATCGCTTACGCAGACATCTACCTGTACATGAAATCAGGAGGCTCTGACCCATGGACCTCTGGTGATGGCGCTGCTGACTGGGATGAGTTATGGGCTGAGATACCCAGAGCTTCTGCATTCGACATTTTCATCACGGTGGAAGATACCAGCACAACGACCTACACCGATGACATAGCCTTTGCAGGTAAATCCTGGCGGAATATGTACATCAGGGGTCAGAAAGATGTTTACGACTCTGGCACCACAACAGGTAGAACGGCAAGGACTGGAGCGGATGCCACCTTTGCGTCGGAGACGGCGACAGACTCGGGTGCTTCCTGGACAACTACCGGTGATGGGCTAAAGGGTTACCTTTTCGAGTACACGTCAGGAAATGCCGCAGGCTCTGCAACGCCGATCAAGTCGAACACGGCAACTGTTTGTACGTTAGCCGGTGGGTTTTACTGGTCTACCAGAGATGCAGGAACCTGGGATTTTATTTCTACTACTCTGAATGTTCCTGCATCAGGTAATGATTACCAGATATGGAAACCCTATTCCACGCTTGGCAATATCGTTAGCGATCCGGCTGCGGGCAAGGTTTACATTATCGCCATCAATTTTGACACGATAACAACCAGTACCCCTTTCCTCCAGCTTCATCATTGTACGGTTATTACCACGAACAACATTGGCGCTACATTGTGGGGCGTCTTTGGCTGCTATCTAACTGGCGGAACCAATCGGCAATATCGGCCTGTCCTCGGTGATACTTGCAACTGTGATGACTGCTATCTGTACTCAACCGGGACTTTTTGTATTTCTGCTGATGGACAGGGGCGCATGACGTGCTACGGAACCTCATTGGAAACAACAGGAGCCTATGGTTTGAATGTCAAAAAGGCGATGTTCTGTGAACTGGCATCTGGAGGCGGGAATGGAGCGCTTGAGGCTAACAGTGCTTCGACCTATGACATTTACATAGAACCCGGCAGTGGCATACATAACTTGAGCGTTACCGCCCATGAAATAGGCAGCGACAACACAGCATCTCTTGGGCTTGGAGCATGGTACTCATGAAATTCAACGACATTTTCCATCACATCTACCCTGGCGCAATTACTGAGCTTGGGCCAGACCTGTATTACGCCTATGAGGTCGACGAGAACGGCGACTTTACTCGCTGGGACGAGGGACTTCTTGGACCGCAACCCACCGATGCTGAGTGGCTGCAGATGGTCAAGGATGCCTACATTGACCTGCTGAATGACGAATGCACCAAGCACATCTACGCAAAATGGCCGCAGACAGTACAGGACTCTTTCGGTATAGGCGGCATCTACACCACGGCTGACCAGGAGGAGTGCGAGGATGACATCAACGCTATGGTCGCTTACTCAAACACACTAAGCGACAGCATTGATGCCGCGACCACCGTAGACGCAGTGCAGTCTGCTTTCCAAGCGCGTTCCTGGCCGACCATCTGAGGGTAATGATATGGCACTACAACACAGACACGACCCAGCAGCCGTTGCCCAGCGTAAACAGCAGCGGCAGGCAGTAAGGAACGCCATGACGCGTCTACAGCAGATCGAGGATAACGTCGAGGGGGCGAACACTGCTCAGACACAGGCAGCCATCAGAGACATGGCGAAATACATGCAGCGCCTGATCAGGATGCTGGTGGACTAAAACCGATGAACCACATCGCGCAACACTTGATAGACACCTCGCCTCGTTGGGCGAACTGTGTCTACTGGGCTGTCGCGGTGAGGATCAAGTACCGCAAGTACGGTGTGCGGCTCTGGTGGCGGAACACGATCTACCGCTACCCAAACGGCTCTCTTGGCGAGTGGCCTCACGCGATGATCCGATTTCCGGACGGGCTGATGTTGGGCTATGTGCCGACCGACGACACGGCCAAAGGGCTGACGTGGTTCCCGCCGTGGGTTTTTAACGGCAAGGTGGCTGTTCATGATGAGTGACCCAACGCTTCAGGATATTTTCTTCGGCCTCGCGATGGTGTGGATCGTGCTGATTTTCTACGCGTTTTATTTTAATCGATAAGAGTGAATAAAAATGAACGACGCCCCTAAAAGACGCGCATGGGACACGTTGGTGTCTCCCGGGATGATCATCTTCATCCTTTCCTCGATCTTCGGCGGGATCGTGTGGGGAGTGCAGGTCAACGGCTGGGCACTGGATAACCGGGAGCGTATCGGTCGTCTCGAGGCTACTCAAAGCGACCAAGCGCAAATGTTGCAGAAGACGGCGCTATTACTGGACTCGCTCACTGAACGAGTGCGTGAAATGAAGGAGGCCGAGCGGGTGCACATGCGAGAGGCCGAGAGTTGGCGGCAAAAGATACTGCTCAACGAGCAGCGGATTGACGATGTAAAGACTCACTTTGGCGGTCCGTAACCTATGGGGGGGGCAGACACGATGGTTAAAGTCCGTTGGGTGCAGCGCAAGACACTGACCCTGGAGCAGGCGAATCAAATGCTGCCGAAGGTGTTCCATGTCCCCGTGCTCCAGGCATACGACGAAAGTACAGGTCAATGGGTAGACGTGCCACAGGCACAGGAGGACGACGATGAAAGAGTTGATTGATATGTACAAAGAGCCGTCGAGCTGGTCGGGCATAGGCCTGATCGCAACGTCGGTGTTCGGTGCCTCTGCAGGGCAGATGGAGATTATTACCAGCGCTATCATTGGCGTGCTCGGCGTGATCTCGATGTTCTTGCCGGAAGAGGAGCGCAAGCAGAAGCGGCGGGCTGCTAAAGGCTAACCAATGGCATTCAACGGGTTTCAGATTGGCGGTTCTTATGGCGCGCCGTGGCTGTCGTCAGCGCAGCCGGTTGTCGTCAGTGACCCGATTCGCAGGGCCGCACTTTCCCTCCGCACTTCGCATACTGCGGTGATGTTCAGGGAAAGCTCTACCGCACTCGCATTGCGTGCAAACAGGACATTGTTGACAACGGAGGATCATTGATATGGCGTGCCGCATAAACAGTTTGGCAGCGGGCTCGACGTGCTGGGTAAGAGCACAGTTTTTCGATCCGGACGAACAAGCCGTATCTCCGACCGCAATTGTTTACTCCGTTCACTGCCTGACCACTGGCGCAACGATTAACGCCGGCGCGTCGGTAACGCCAGCGCAGAGCGTGGATATACCGATTACGAGCGCAGAGAACGCGATGCGGCTGGCAGAAAATGACATTGAATATCGGCGTGTAGTCGTCACTGCAACGCATAGTGGCGGGGATAAACACGTAGAGATTATCGACTATGCCGTGAGGGCAGTATCGTGACCTGGGAGTCAACTGCAACGCGCACATTAGAGTCCGCCTATCGCCTCGGAACGATCGCCAGTTACGTAGGATGCGGCAAGCGGCTATCGACGGTGAGCGTGTTGTTTACGGTCGGAAATGCGATAGCGCTGTCAGACGGCGTCGGCGTCAACGTTGCAGACCGAACAATCACGGTCAGAAAGTCAGAGGTCGGAGAGGTTAATGTTGGCGACCAGGTGGTGATGGGCAGTGAGGTATTTGTGGTCGACCGCGGTGTTGATTATTCAGAGTGGGAGTGGCTGATAGATGTCCACAAAGCCTAAATTGCTCCGGATCGTGGATGCGGTGGCTGATCGCATTTCTGTGATTACTGCAGACGGCAGTTACACGACCAGCATCGGCTGCAACATCCGCCGATCGCGGATTGCACCATCACTCAATGATTGTCCGTGCGCCCTGGTTTATCTCGATGCTCGCACATCGAGCAAAACCAATGGTTATGGAAAATCTGTAGCGACGTGCACCCTGGTGGTTGAGGGGTATGTGCCCGCGTCAAATGATCAAGAGCGCGCCGGTATCGAGGTGCTGTCTGATATCCAGCGGGCAGTTGAATCTGACGACGATCTATCCCTATCTGGCCTGCTTGCGCATAGCAATGGCGGGCTGGCATGGGCAGGCGATGAAATTCTTTATCCTGAATCAGGTGAGCCGGTCGCCGGGGCTCGAGTTGAGTATCTGATTCCACATATTCGCCTGTTCGGCGACCCTGAAAGCATATAGCGAGGCAACAAAATGGCAGATAAGAGCTACATCGGCAAAGGCGTGTTGTACATTGACGGCATCGACGTAGGCAACGTGACAGCGCTCGCGTTTGCTATCACCGAGGACAAAAAAGAATTGCCGAGCTACCGTACAACGGGTGGCGGCAATTACAACGCGTTGACCCGCATTGCCGGGGTAACGCTGTCGGTGAATTTCTCGGACTACAGCGCAGAAAACCTCGGTATTGCGCTGTTTGGTACCGCATCGGCTGTGGCAGCCGGCACAGTGACTGATGAGTCGATCGATGCGCCTGCCAGCCTGACTGGCGACCCACTGGTACAAGTCGCCAATGTGATCGACACCGATCAAACGGTAACCGTCACCAGTGACCCGGCTGGCACCACTCATGTCGAGGGCACTGATTACACCCTGACCGCTGCCGGCATCAAGATCCTGGCATCTGGCGGCATTTCGGCATCCGACCCGCTGTTGATCAGCTACACGAAAAAGGCCGTCGACGTAGTGGAGGCGCTGACCTCAGCCGCCGGCGAGTACAAACTGGTGTTCGACGGATTGAACGAAGCGCAGAGCGGTGCGCCCTTCGTGGTCACCGTGTATCGCGCCAAGTTTGGCCCGGCGCAGGATATGAGCCTGATCGGTGACGAATTTGCCGAACTGGTGTTGAGTGCCGACGTACTGGCCGATGCCTCAATCACCGGTGCCGGCCTGTCGCAATACTTCAACGCAAAAGCGGCGTAAGGCAAAGGCATGGCGCGCGACTTCTTCGATTACCTGGTATTTAACGCGCAGAAGAATGTCACACGCGCGCTATCCAAGCGATTAGAAGACGTGCCGCGCGCCATGCGCAAGGGCACTCGGCGGGCGATCTCCCGCACCCTGACCACGGCACGCAAAGAGGCCAGCCAGGCAATACGCAATGACCTGGCACTCAAGGCGGGAGACATTAAGGATCGGATCGATAAAGAGATACTCGATTCGTTCGAGGGTCGCCTGGTGATTAAAGATCGGCGCCTAGAGCTGGCTAAGTTCGGCCGGCCTGCCATGGTAAAGCGCCGCGGCGGACGGCCCGGCGGGGTAACGGTGAAGGTTTACAAAAAGAAGGGTCGCCAGTTCTACCCCGGTGCTTTTATCGCGAAGGGTCGGAAGTCTGGGCGGTTTCATGTGCTCAAGCGCGAAGGGCGCGAGCGGTTTCCGATTCGGATCATGTACGGCCCGTCGATCACTAATACCGTCAATCGGCACCTTGATGTGATCGTGGGAAAGACGGAACCGGTGTTTGCGCGCAACCTGGCACGCGAAATTGATTTTTATCTTGGCAAACTCTAATGGCGCGCATTGTTGATATCGTCTACAGCCTGAAAGACAAGTTCACCGGCCAGGTGCGCCGGATCGTGGCCGGTTACCGCGACATGGAGAAGGCGGGTGACCGCGCAGCTGAAAACCTGGATAAATCGCACCGTAGCATCTATGGCGGCATCGGCAACCTGGTTGCCAAACTCAAAACCGCAAAGGCCGGCATTGCCGGGCTGTTTGCCTCAATCGGGGTTGGCAGCCTAACCGCTGGCATCAAAGAGTCGGCTGAGGCATTCGATCAGATCGCCAAGCAGGCCGACAAGGTGGGCGTGACCACTGACGCACTGCAAGAGCTGCGTTACGCCGCCAATCGGACAGGCGTTGAAACAGGCGCGCTAGACACGGCAATCCAGCGGTTCAGCCGCCGCCTGGCAGAAGCTGGGCGTGGCGGCGGGGTATTGAAGAAAGAGTTTGATCGTCTCGGTATTTCGGTGAGAGATCAAAATGGCGCATTGCGATCGACCGAGGCAGTGCTGCGTGATTATGCCGATGCATTGTCGGCAACGGCAGACCCACAGGAACAACTTCGCCTGGCGTTCGCCGCGTTCGACACCGAGGGCGCAGCACTGGTCAATACCCTAAGAGGCGGTGCCAAAGCCCTCGAGGACTATGCTCAAGCAGCCCGCGCTGCTGGCCTGGTTGTTGATGAGCAACTTTTGCGCGATGCCGAGCGCATCAATGATCGGTTTGATGAACTCAGCGAAACTATTTCAACGAAGCTAAAAAGCGCCTTCGTTAGCCTGGCTGGGTTGGTAGGCTTTTCTGGGCTCACGCAGCAGGAATTGCAGGCAGCAAAGACCAGTCAGGCCATCAAGGATCTGCAGCAGCAGGTCGGCGAGTATCAGACCAAGATAGCCGAACTTCAGCAGTCGAACGATCCGACCGCTGGTGCCGCGATTGAGCAGTACCAAGCTGCTATCGCCAGGCAGCTGGAGACCATCAAAGCCCTACAGCAGTCGATAGGCGAGATCCCAACCGATGCGCCTGTTGCCGGCATGCAGAAACTCAGGGAAGCGATAGAGACCGCAACCGGGGCAGCTAAGGGCCTGTACTCTGAAACGGCCAAGCTGTTCAAGAAGAAGGAAACAGACCCGTTCGACGGACTGGAAAGTAGCGCCGCGCAGACACTCAAAACCTATCGCCTGATAGGCGATGCCATCAGCAATTTGCGTGTCGATCCTGGCAGCGACAAGACCGCCGAATCGGTCGAGCGTGCCGCGCAGGCCATCAACAAGCTGAAGGCCAACGGCGAGGCAGCCGAGGTCACCCTTGAGTCGATGAAAAAGACCCTGGGTGATGCCCTGCAACAGCCGGCTGAAGGCGTTAACCAGGAACTGAAGATCGTGCCGCAGATCGACGAGAACGGAGCGATCGGTTTTGCTGACGAGGCGACCGTGAAGCTTCAGCAGTCCCTCGATGGCAAGAACATCATCGTTAAGGTCAGCGCAGATACCCGCGACGCTGAACAGGCGATCGCAGACCTTCAGCGGCGCGCGCAATCGCTCAACCTCGGGGTGACCTTTGGTGCCGGCGATGGGGTTTCGATTTCTGATCAGCTACTCAAGCGGGGCACACGATGACAGTCGCGCAGAATTTTATCATTGGCGGTATCGAGCAACCGATTGCCGCGATCGCCGGATTCTCTCAGGATTATGTTGACCTGGACGCAAGCAATACCGAGCGAATGGCAGACGGATCGCTCGATGTGGCGACCTATTGGTCTGGCAAACTGCGCACCGAACTATCAGGTGACGGCTGGGTACCGCCGGTATTTTCCGGCATCGCCACTGACGCGCCGCTGGTGCTCGCGTGCGGGATTGCTCGGGCAATTTGGAGCGGCAGCACCGCGATCACCCTGCCTGCCGCCAGGCGCACCGACAGCGGCCACACGCCGCTCGCGTTTGCCCTGGTTGATGGCAACCTGGTAGCCACCGACTACACGCTAACGGTCAATGCCGCGACGCTGACGGCAGTCACTGGCGCCAGCGCGTATGTGATGTGGTACTGGCCGCAGATCACCGCCGTTGTGCTCGATGTGTCGCACACGGGCGATACGGCCGCCGGCCTCCATCGCTGGCGCCTGGTAGCCGAGGAGGTCTGAAGTGGCGCGTAGAGACGAAGTCGCATCTGACTCGCCTGTCCATGGCTGGTACTGCGATGAAACAAGCGGTACATCATTGTCGCCAAGCTATGGCTCTGCCTCGCTGATTCTGGATAGCGCCGCATCGCTCAATGGAGCGAACTTGGCGAATGGCTGCGGAACTTCGCTACAACTGGAAACCAACAATAAGGCGTATCAATATAGCGGTATCGGTTTTGATATGACGCAGTCATTTAGTTTTGACTGTCTCATAAATCTAGATAGCTCATCCAGTTATTCGACAAGATACATAGTCGTTTTAGTTGGATCAAGAAACTACAGATTACGTGCGTATGTAAATGGTGGTAACGTCTCTTTTATTTTTAGTAACCAGCTTGAAGACAATACAATAACAGAGGCGGTATATAGTCAGGATGTAACCTACAATCTTGGATTTCGCTATGAAAGAACCGGCCCATTAGAAATCCGAGTCAGCATTTTTATCGACGGCGTTGAGGCTAATTATGTACAAAATCCAATCAGATCAGTAAATTCAGATACAGCAGGAATTGTAACGTTTGGCGGGACGGATTTTAATCTGTATGTTAGGACGCTTATCGATGAAATGCACTTTTATGATACTGCATTATCCGATGAGCGATTCGCAGCGCATGCTGGACTCGGGGGAGTACCGGACGAATACCTCACGCCGGCCGCAACGATTTATGTAAAGAAAAATGAGATATTGGCTGCCATTGCCTCGGCCGCTAGAGTAAAAACGGTACCAGTAATCAAGCCGTTTGCACGGGCTCGCGTGCTCAAGCCAGAGGCGGTCACCGCGTCGGCAGTGATCCGCGTTGCGCCTGGTGTGTTCTCACCTGGCGCAATCATCCGTGTTGAACGAACTGAAACACTGGCCGCGCCAACGGCCGCCTGCCAGGTCATCAGCTTAGCGCCTGGCACGCTTGCAAATGCCACTCGCCACTGGCGCCTGGTGGTGAAGTACAACGGGTTTGATGTCACATCGAGGGTGTTTGGCGTGGTCAGCATCGACCAGGAGGAAAATGCCAGCGCCATTGCGCGTTTTCGTTTCCGTGCCACCACTGGGGCGCTCGATCCTATCGCGTATGTAGGCGGGCCTGTCGAAATCACGTTTTATGATTTGGCCGCCGACGGTTCGACAAACTACGCGAGCAAGCGATTTGCCGGGGTGGTATCTGACGTATCGGTTGACCCGCAAACCAGCACGCTGGATATCACCTGCACCACGGATTTGCAAAGCGCAGCCAATGCGCTGTCCCGAACGCAGATTGATAGCCTGGTAGGCGGCACCTGGTCTCCCGCCGTGTTCGACCCTGGGGCACAAGGGTTTGATTACCTGGTTGATCAACTCGACACGGTGCAGGCGAGTCTGTGGCATTCACCGAGCGGCATTGTGCGTACCGACTGGGCGCCTGGATCCCCGTTCGTCACCCTGACCGAGGCGGATATCTATTCTCGCTCACTGATCTTTTTGCCGGCCAACCGCAATGACCTGGTGAACCGCCTGTCGGTGGGTTTCGATTACCGGTTTGCCCGTAAGCGCCAGCGCACCCTGAAGGTCAGCTGGAAAACGTCTATCCCGTGGTGCGCGATGCTGCTGAATGGGGTAACGCATTGCCAGCGCACAATGGTCGAGGCGGCAGCCGATGGCGGAGCATGGACACTGCAAGGGGGTATCACGTTCGACCCGCTTCCGGTCAGCCAGGCGTTTCGGTGCGTGACCCACACAGGCGGTACCGTGACGATCGGCTGGGTGGCCGGCGCCGCCCAAGAGGCGCTGTGCAAGGGCGCCAACTGGACTGCAGCGGCCCGCTGGCAGCAGATGGTTACCGAATACCACGCAATCACCATCGAGGCGCCAGAGTCCGTCGCGAAAAACGGGGCTGTGCCGCAGGCTGAGAGCTATGCATTGCAGTGCACCGATGATATCTCTCAGTGGGTCGAGGCCGATGCATTCGACGGCCCGGGTGCTGGCTTTTCCGGGGTTGGTGGGAATGTGGTCTCCGGCGGTTATACGCTCGGCGATGTCGCGCTCGACGCGACCGACGATCCGAATACCGGCCGTGCGGCCGCCGATGCGGCGCGGCAATGCCTGATCGACTATGGCATTGCGCGGATCGCCAGCGCTCACCGCGCCAATACGGTGACCTGTGATACACGATTTTATCCTGCCTTGGATTTGACCCGCACGGTGCGTATCAACACTGCACACCTGGCCGCGACAGGAAAAGTGCGACGCCTCGTCGACAGGTTCGACATTGATACGGGCCAAGCGAAGACCCGGGTTTACCTGGCGATTAGTCGCCAGGGCGGGACGGGCAGCGTGACGACCACACCAACCGTCGCCGATAGCGCGCCGACACCGACTGCTGAGTCGGGGATTCCGACGCGCCTGGATTTGCAGACCCGGGTCGGCGGCCTGGCCACCTCGGTGCCCTACAACGAGGATTGGACGGGCTACACGACAAACTACCAATACGACCCGAACGACCCGAACCCGTTCGCTGATGATCCGGATAACCCGAACACAAACGTCTACCCGGTGAAATTCGCTGTTGAGTATCCAGAGATAACAGGTGCGGCTGTCGAGGCGATTGAGCTGCCAGCCAGCCAAACCGTATCGATCGAAATCCGGAACGACGAATTGACTCTCGCCAGGCCGTAACTGATAACCCATAGGAGTGACCACACATGGCAACTTTCGGCTTTTACATGGATGCGGCGCTTACCGATCCATATGATGCAGGCACGGATTTTGTTGGCCCGTTTATCGGCGAAACCTTCCCGATTGATTCGGTTATTTATTTTGGTTCAACCGACACGGGTCGAAAGGTGCAGGCAGACAGTGACCCAGGTGTAGACAACCTGGTTGTTAATCTGGTAGACGCTGCAGCCGGCAGCGGCGTTGAAACGACGGATTTCAAATTGGCGACAACAAGTGGCGGCTTGGATAGTGCAGTGGCAGGGGATCCGCTAGACCTGGGTGTTACTCAACTGGTTGGCGGCGTTGGGAACGCTGTCGCTATCCACGTGCGGTGCAGTTACGCCGGCGGCATCATTGACGATCAAAATGTGTCGCTGCAATTTGTTGATCTGGTTGAGTCGACTGTCTGATGGGGTCTGATTTTCGCCAGATAGACCGATTGAGCAGGCGCCAACGCCGACAGGCAGAGCCGCTTGGACAGTTGCCGTCTCCAACGGGGGTGCCGAAAAGTCGTGCAGAGGCAATCCCAGCCGGTGGATCATCGGCTGAAGGCAGTAGTGGTATTGCATCACCGCTATCAGAGGTTGGCAGATCACAGGTCGCCTACACACTCACATCCAGTGATGGGATGTTTGTGATCGAATACCCCTCAGAAATCACCTATAACGATGCGGATGGGCGCGAGGTGGTCATCATAAATGCGCCAGTCTGATCGTCCGAACACTATCGGGTTGCCATTCCACGGCCTGTCGACTGACGGGGTTATGCCGTTGCCTAACAGCACGACGATAGCTGCGCCAAATACAACGGGATTTTCAAAAGTTGTGCGCCATCCAAGCCCGCCAACAGTAACCCGTACCACTACAGAGTCGGCAGCAGATACTCAAGATGGCAAGGTATGGCGGGATTATCTGCTCGTGTCAGGGAATGATCTGTACGTTGGCGGTGAGAGTCTCGCCGCAGCGTATGGCCAAGGGGCATTCATCTACATAGATGGGGCAGGCACTCCGTGGGTTATAACAGCAAGCGCAGGCGGGCCACCAGGCGGACCGATTACGGTTAGAGTGACGCTGGCCGCGCTATTCGGGCGGATTAACAGACCCCATGCCGTTATTGCGCGAGACCTTATTTATACGACGCTGGCGGATCCAATCCCGACGAGCGGCACGGATCAACTTGCCAGTGGGCAACAACAAAACCTGGGCGTTTTTGGCAGTGATTACCCGAGCACCAATGAGACAGGTAGCCAGTGCAAACTCAATATACGCGTCGGCGCGCGCTCGGCATTCTCTAAGTGGGCATCGGTCGAAGACGCATACAGCGACGAATATGGCCCGTGGGACCGATCGATACTCAGTGACATACTGACAATAACAATCGCAGGCAACGGGTCGACCGATCAGTCGACACTTGGCGATGGCATTTCGGCCAGTTTTACACGAGAGTCCTATCCGCACGCTTACAGTTCAAGCACCACGCCAGTTTCATGCAGCCAGGCGACGTTCGTTGATAACTTGCCAACCTCATTATGTTTCACGACACAAAGTGCCGACCTTGGCGGGCACCGTGTTAACACCCTGACCGAGATCCTTGGTGAGTGGTTCATTGGCAACACGGTGCACCGAGGAAGGGTCGAGATATCAGAGGTAGAGGATTGGTGTTACGCATCAACCGCTAGCGGGTGTGTTGGCCCTGGGTGTGATCTCTCTGGCCTGTCAGGCGCGCACAACTGGCAGCAGACATACCAGATTGATCGAACAGCCTACTTGCCTGGCGGCTATTCCCTAGGCTCAACAATAACCGGAGCAAACGCAGCAAACGTGGCGGGGCCAATTTTTGGATCGTGCGAGATTCCTGTGTATCTTGAGGTGTCGATCGATCAAAACAAAGCGGATGCGTTTTATGATGATTATGCGGCCAGTTTTAGCGGATCATCATTGCGATGCGTCATTCATCCCGGCGGTGTTGCCAGCTACCGCACAGACGGGACATCAGGATTGATCGCTGTTGACGGTCTAAGCGCTCAACTCCCTGGAACGATTGATTACACCGGGGCAAGCGATGTGCGCGTGGCGACCAATCGAGAGGATGGGCTGATTACGGTTTCTGATACCAGTAACGTCTGTTATTTCTGAGCTGGTCATCCGACATTTATCCGACAACTATGCGACTAAATGCCGCAATATCCGACAAAAAGCGCAATGGGCGGCGACTTCTCGTCTAATAAAAACAAAGGCTTACCATAGATCGCCTTCCTACGAACCAGGCGGTCGCACGTTCGAATCGTGCCGGGCGCGCCATTTTTCTAGGTAAATCAGCCGGTTAGTGTTGCAGCACTTGCCGGCTTTTTTCGTTGTCCGACGCTTATCCGACAGCAATTGGGCGAATTGTTGTCAGTGTCGGGGTGCTGACCCTCTGATCAGACTGCTTTTCAAGCCAGCCGCGCAGCTCCTCCAGTTCCGCTGCTGAGTAGTGGGACGTGATATCGCCATCCTTGTGACCAAGTAGAACCTTGCGGGTCTCCAGGGGGCACCCTACGGCCCTCAAGCGGCGGCCAAGTGTGTGCTTGAGGTTGTGCACCCCTCGCAGCACCCGTTTGTCTACCGGTAGCCCTGCGGCCCGCCACGCGGCTTTCCATGCCGTGTTGTTCATCTTGGTGACAGGTGATTCCTTCGGGTCTTTCTTGCCCCTGGTGTAGGTGAACACAAACTCTTGATGCCTGCCTTTCCTGGAGTCAATCACACGCTGGGCTACCGAGTTCAGAACCACCAGTCGCTCCTCTCCGTTCTTCACCAGCTGTTCACAATCCACCCACGCCGGGATCACGAACACATTCTCCGCCTCGATGTACCACTCCCAGCGCAGCTGGCAGACCTCCTGCTCTCGGCATCCCGTGTTCACCTTAAACAGCACCATATCCTGAAGGTGCCTAGGAAGAGCCTTGATCAGCCTATCTTGCTCCGTCCAGTTGAGCGGGTAGGGCTTCCTGGCTGCCCCGCGATCCAGAACCCGGCTGATCTTCGGCGGCGCCTGGCGCAGCCACGGCCGGCCTTGTTCATCGCGCCAACACGATGCGGACCGGTTCAGAACAGCCGACACGACCCCGAGTGCGTTGTTGATGCTCTTCGGTGCCAACCTCCGACCCTGCTCGTTCCTGATGTAGGGCTCTAGCGTCCCATCGTGGATCTCGGTCAATTCCAGGTCACCGATGAACCCGAACAGCTGGGACAGGTGGATTGCCACATCATCCGCAGATGATCGGTCGATGATTTCCCGCAGATACCGCTTTCCGGCTTCCCTGAACGTGTGCAGCCCGGCTGATTCTCGCTGTGATTGCCGCTTGAGTTCGGCAATCCGGTCGATTAGGAACTGCTCTGCCTCGCCTCGGTCAGTAAGTCCTGTGGACTCTCTGATCCACCCATTTGGCGCAAACTTGCTCCTTTTCTCGATATTCCAGACCCCGTTGCGCCACCGGAGCCCTGGCATTTGCCGTTTGGTTTTTGACATTTTTCGTCTTCCTCTAGGTCATTTGCCGAGAGTCGACGCCCATTGCAGGCCAGATACTGCTCCCACCAAGCGTCGAGATGCAACCGGTCAAAGGCGACGCTTTTGCTCCCGAAACGGGTCTCTGGGACGTTCGGGCGGACGAGTTTTTCGAACAATGTCTTGTCCATTCCAAGGTAGCCCGGGGCATCCCTAAGCCGAATAACGCGGGCCTGGATCACGCAACCGACTCCAACGGGCTGCGCACCCCAAGTGCTCCTGTATTGGCAACATGGGTGTAAATCTGCGTGGTGCTCACATTCTCGTGACCGAGAAGTTCCTGGATCGTCCGGATGTCGTAGCCATCCTCGAGTAGATGAGTCGCGAATGAGTGTCGCAGGGTATGGCTGCTGACTCGTTTCTTTATGCCAGCTGATCGCGCCGACGTTTTGACGGCTTTCTGGGTAGCGCTGTCATGGATATGCCAGCGTGCCAACACGCCGGTCGCCTTATCGACACAAAGCTTCCGAGCGGGGAAAACCCATTGCCATCCCCACTCGTGTGGCGCGTTTGGATACTTTTTCGCCAAGGCATAGGGCAAATGCACGTCTCCGTAGCCATTAGCCAGATCGCGATTGAAGTTCCGACGCACTGCGTCAAGGTGTTGGGCAAGGGGTTCAACAAGACTCGGCGGAAGCGGTACGCAGCGATCCTTGGCGCCCTTGCCATTACGGACACTGATCACCAGCCGATCGAAATCCAGATCCTGAACGCGTAGGGACAGTGCCTCGGTCAACCGAAGGCCGGATCCGTACATGATTGAAGCCACGATCCAGTGCATCCCGGTCATGTGGTTTCGGAGAGCGGACACCTCTTCCTTGGAGAGCACAACAGGAAGCCGCTTCGGCTTCCTTGCGTAGGCGAATTTAGGAAACTCGCCGAGATCGTGCTGTTTGACCCGCTTGTAGTAAAACACTAGCGCATTCAATGCCTGGCGTTGAGTGGATGCAGAGACGTTCCGGCTTTTAACCAAGTGCGATAGATAACCAGCGATCCGCTGCTCTGGTGACGGGTAGCGGTTGCTGTAGCACCATCTGGCAAATCGTTTGAACCAATGGATGTACGATTTCTGCGTCTTCAGGGACATGCGCCGAAAACGCATCACGTTTTCCATCTGCTCGATGGCTTGGTCAATTGCAGTATAGTTGCTCACAACTTTTATCCGCATTCATTCCGTTCAATACCTGTTATGCGCTAGTACCAAACCAAACCAGAGACACACCGAAAACGGTAAGGCTCGCAACCATCAAACCGCCCAACTGATCAGGTTCCCATTCCCATGCAAATAGCTTATCGGTCCGGTTTCGCTGTATTTTCAAACGCTTCATTTTGTTGCCTCTTTGGGGTCATATTCATAGTCGCAAACTGATGTGTGGTTCGAGCAAAACCGGAAACCGGTCGTCGTCACTTTCACCATTTGCATTCCACAGTGAGGGCATATCTCGTCAGTCAACTTGTGCACGCACTTCCCGTTGCCGCAGTTCATCACTCCGCAGGAGTAACCTTCTCGCCGGTAAATGTCATGTAAACTTTTCATACCTGTTAACTTTCCTTACATATCTTGCAACTTGAGGTCACAAGGAATATCAACAACTTACGCATAACAAGCTCATCCAGCCGACGCGCCAAAGGCGCGCGCGGCTGATGGCAGTCGTTAGCGGGAATACGAATGTCCGCATTCACCGCACTTGTAAACATCAATCAGTTGCCCCGGCCCGCCAACACTGAACGTGCAGTAGTCGGTCGAGTGGAAATCGCCAATCGAGGAAACCAG
>Ga0180436_10003046_pt1 | contig 15567 bp, 9 predicted proteins | sample SS_ome_2_FD_132434 | JGI IMG/M metagenome (GOLD analysis project Ga0180436, IMG submission 132434) | Hypersaline lake sediment archaeal communities from the Salton Sea, California, USA - SS_3_S_2 metaG | ecosystem: Environmental > Aquatic > Non-marine Saline and Alkaline > Hypersaline > Sediment...
CACGGTGACCCTGCTGGACAGCGGTTCCAATCCGGTGTTCTCCTATCCCTTCGAGGACATCTGGCTCGAGAATCCGCCGGCCACTCCGCCGCCGGATCCCAACGTCAACGGCGATCCCACTGGCCTCATTGCCTGCCCCAACGGCAACACGGCTGATGCCAGCACGGATCTCAATGGTCAGACCACGTTCACTGGTCCTTTCCTCGCCGGTGGTCACGTCGACTATTCGCTCGACGACAACGACCTCAACGACGGCCGGACCTACGTGATGGTCAGCGGTCTGCCCATCACGGGTGGAGCCAACGGAGGCGCCCTGCAGCTTCTGTTCAACAGCAGTGACATCGATGGTGACGGACAGTGGACTTCCGCCGCGGACGTGATCCTGTTCTCGGCGAAGTATCCTTCCGCTGCCGGTTACAACTACAACGTTGATTACTACTTCGATGGTATCAACGAGATCTCCGATCTCGTGCTGTTTTCGGCGGCACAGAACGTGACTTGTCCGTAACCCGTAAGGGTGTGTTTGTGAGATAGACAACGAAAATGGTGACAGTCGTCCCGCGGCCCCGCGGGGTCGCGGGACGAACCAGAGCCTGACCGTGGTCACAGACTCACAGCAACAACAACAAGGAGACGCAACATGAAGAAGATGTTAGCACTCACGGCGATCGCTGTTCTTGCATTCGGCGGCATTGCCATGGCTCAGCCCATCGATCCCGATCCCGATGGGATGGGTGTGTACTTCGACACCGATGGCATCGATTTCTGCATGACCATCGATCCCTGGACCGTCGGTGTTGATCCCGGCCCGGGTTCCATTCCTGCCTACCTGCTGCTGACGAATCCGTCCTCTGTCGATGACGGCTTCACCACGGTCAAGGGTTTCGTGGCGCGTATCGACGCCACCACGAACTCCTACATCCCGGCGGGTGCCTGGACTCTGACCGAGAGCGCCTTCAACAACAACTCGCACCCCGAGTACGTTGTCGGCCTGGGTCTCGTACCCATCTCCGTGACTGGTCAGACCGTCGTTCTGGCGACCAACAACTTCGCCTGGACCGGCTATGAGGGCAGTGCTGCGCTGACGATCACCCTCGACGGCGTTCCCGGCGATCTCTCGTACCCCGAGCAGATCGGCTATGCGCCTGAGGTCGGCTTCCCGTACCCCGTGCAGTCGCGTCACGGCCACTGGGGCGAGAACGCCTGGATCAACGGTGCCTGCGATCCCATCGCCAACGAGAACATGACCTGGGGTTCGGTGAAGAGCCTGTACTAGGTCCTGTTCGTTTCGATCAAGCGGTTTAGACCGCTGCGGGGGGCGCCCGAGAGGCGCCCCCCATTTTCGTGCCGCAGAAGACTGGTACATCAAGTTTTATACACGTCGCGGCACGAGAAAGCGTCTTGACAAGATTCCCGAGACCGAGGATATTGATGTACCCGGACGGAGGGTGCCGCGCTTCCGCTCCCACTCAGCTGGACGAGCCGTGGGCCGAGTCTGGGCAACGTAGCCATTCGAAGTCATGTCAACGCTCCGGAGGCGGCCGTTCTCAGATTGCCGGTCCGCGGGCAGGGCGGGATTTCTCAAGTTGGGGACCCAAGGAAAGGGGACAGGAACGATGAAGAAGATGCTAATCGTCATGTGCATGATCGGCTTGGTGGCGTCCTGCGCGTGGGCCTACCCGGGGCCCAACAGCTTCGGCGTCTATCTCGATACCGAGTCCACGGCCTATCCCGTTTGCGCCGACGTCGCTGCCTTCGCTCAGCAGACCGTCTGGTGCTGCGTCACGAATCCCACCGGATTCCAGGTCGCCGGCTGGGAGGCGATGGTCACGATCACGAACGACTCGGCCTTCTTCGGCGATTGGGAACTCGTCAGCGGCCTCAACGTGGGCAGCGGAAACCAGTTCGTCGTCGGCAACGGTCTCGAGCCCCTGCAGATCAATCCCCAGGGCGTGGTGCCTCTGATGAGCATCACCATGGTCGTCGTGAGCGTCGACGATCCGATCGAGTTCTACATCGAAGGCGTGCCCGGCTCCCTGAGCTTCCCCGACGGGCCCGGCTATGCCGAAGAGGTCGGCGCGGCCATTCCCTGCGTGACCAGCACCGGTAGCCAGGCGACGCCCGTCTTCATCATCAACCCCGTCGGTGGCGCTGGCGAATGCACGCTCGTCCCGAACGAGGACTCCTCCTGGGGCGCCGTGAAGACGCTCTACAAGTAGGTTTCGGTTTCTAGCGATCTTTGGGGGGCGGGCGTCAGGCCCGCCCCCGTCTCTTTGCGCCCGCCTCGCGCGTTGACCCGTTCCGGCGTTGCCCATATACTGTGTTGAGCTTGCCCCTGACCCGATGGCTCCTGCGGCGGCGTTGCGCCGCATCATGGCCCGGGCCTGACGCTTCCCCTGCGACTCCCCTGGATTAGGAGTACGGCATGAGCCGGAACCGGAACGCACATCTGACCGGGGTGGTGGTTCTCGTCTCCGCGTCGCTGCTGGCGGGTGCGGCCGCGTCGGCCGCCGCGCCCGTGGACATCACCCACAGCGGGTCCCAGGAACTCCGCCTGCGCCTGTCTGCCGGCGAGTTGGACTGGGTCGAGCGGGACCTGCCGGACGCCGGCGTGACGCGGCACATACCGCGTCTGGAGGGCTTCTTCGTCGATGCGGAGCCCTTCGCGCCCCTGGTGCCGGTCTACGGTTCCTGGATCGTGCTGCCGCCGGGGACCGCCCCCGTCGCCGAACGGGTCGCCGAGGACTGGTTGGCCCTGGACGGCCGCGACATCCTGCGGGGCGCCCTGCCCGTCAAGCGCACCGATCCCGCCACCGGCCGGGACGTCCTGGACGCCGAGTACGTGCTGCCCGGCGCGCAGCCCCGCAACGGCGTGCCGGCGCTCTCGGCGGAGGAGATGGACAAGGCCCTGCGCGGCGCGGCGACCCCGCCGCCGCTGGTGATCGGCGAGGCCGTGCCGTGGCGCGGGCACCGCATCGCGCCGGTGACCGTCCGGCCGCTGGAGGCCGACGCCGACGGCCGCGCCCGGCGTTTGCTGCGCACCGCCGAGTGGCGCATCCGTTTCGTGTCCGACGGGAAGTCCGTCGGCGCGCCCGGCCGGCTCGAGCCCCGGGACGCCCGCTTCGCCTCCATGTTCCTCAACGGCGACCTGCTGGATGCGCTGCCCCGGGAGCGCGTCGCGTCGCGCGTCCCTGTCCGGACCGGCCGCGTCGGCAAGGCCCTGCTGGCCCCCGAGGTGCGCATCCCCGTCACGCGCACGGGCCTCGTCTACCTCAGGGCCGGCTCCCTGGCCGCCCAGGGACTGCTGGACGGCACCGGCATCGACGAGTCGCACATCCGCCTCTACCAGCGCCGCTACGTGGCCGGCCAGACGCCGTCCTACGACGAGATCGAGGTGCCCATCCTGATGCTCGGCGACGGCGGCGATTTCGGCGGCGACGACGCCATCGTCTTCTACGGCCTCCGGGTCCGGGACGACGGACCTTTCAGCCTCGACGGCCGCGACTACGACGGCTGCGGCGATCCCCACGAGACCTTCAACCCGAGCACCATCGACCCGGTCAACAACGGCAACATCTACTATCTGGCCGCGGCGGATCCCGACGGCGATCCTTGGGCGCGCATGGAGACCATCATGCTCGAAAGCGCTGCCGGTGCGCCCGAGGTCAGCTACCCCCGCATCGACTATCACGAGGAGGACACCCACTACGGCGTTCTGCCCTACACGAACGACGCGGACCGCAACTTCTGGAACGCGGCCCTGGCCACGGAGCCCGAGAAGGATCTCGACCTGGTCAATCCGGTGCCGGGCGCGACGAACGCCCGATTGCGTGCGGGCGTCCACGGTTTCGGCAGCACCACGTGGAGCTTGCAGCTTTCGCTGATCCGGGACGACGCGGAGATCGTCCTGGACGCCTTCGGCGCCGACGACGCGGGCGCGACCTACGATTCGGGTGCGACCCTGGCCAGCGACGATCTGGCAAGCGCGGCCCTCAGGCTGTCCAATACGACGTCTTCATCGACCCACGGCTACCTCGACTGGTACGAACTCTCCTACGACGCGCTGTACGCCGCTCGCGACGACCGGCTGGACTTCAACTGCGGCACCGGGACGGGCGCGCGATCGATCGAGGTGACCGGTTTCAGCGGCGGGCAGATCCTGCTGGTGGACATCAGCGATCCGCGGGCGCCGCGGCACGTGGCGCTGTCTGCGGCCAACCTGGCGGACGCCGGAACCACCCTCTCGGTCACGGCTGAACAGGCCGCTTCCGCGGCCCGGCGCTTCGCGGCCGTCGGAGGCGATCCGGCGACGGCCCTGTCCGGCTTCCCGTACTTCAAGGCCAGCCGCGTGGCCTACCCGGACGACCCGGCGGCGGTCACGGCGCCACCCGACGTCCTGGTGATCACCCATCCCACCTTCCGCGCCGAGGCGGAGCGCTGGGCCGAACACCGGCAGGCGCGTGCGCCGGCGCCCCTGGAGATCCACATCGTGGACGTCCACGCCGTCTTCGACTGGTACGGCGGGGGGCTCAAGAATCCCGACGCCATCAAGCGGCTCTGCGCGATCGCCCGGGACGAGTGGGGAACCTGGGCTTTGCAGATCTTCGGCGACGCCAACGAGAACGTGAAGGGCCTCAGCGATCCCAACAACCTGCGGGACTGGGTGCCCTCGCACCTGCACGTCTGGTTCCAGGGCGGCTACGAGAACGAGTTGCTGCCCTCGGACAAGTGGTACGCCACCGAGACCGACGATCCGGACTATCCCTATTACACCGACGTGCCGGCCGGCATGCTGGTCGGCCGTTTTCCGGGCAACTCCGTGGACGAGATCGCGGCCATGGTCGACAAGGTCATCGCCTACGAGACCGACACGGGGGACTGGAAGAAGCGCGCCGTCTTCGTGGCCGACGACGCCTGGTCCGATGGCTACAACATCAGCTTCACCGAGCAGCAGTACGCCGTGACCGAGGAGGAGTTCGAGGACACCCAGGAATTGGCGGCCGTCAACTGGGAGACCTTCGCGGTGGCGCCGCCCGACGGCCTGGGCGACGACGGCTTCGAGGCCGTACGCGTGTATCTGAGCACGTACCTGGAACCCCTGTCCCCGCCACACGACCAGCTGCGCTCGCGGGTCGAGTTCAGCGGCCATGCGGAGACCCTGGCGCTGCCGGATCTGCTCGCCGCGGGCAGCCGGGGAGCGGCGCTCATGCACTATCAGGGGCACGCCAACGACCATCTGCTCGCCCACGAGCAGATCTTGGAGGACGTGGGCGGCAGCCCCTTCTACCGCGAGGACGCGTCGAGTTTCGACAACGCGGGGCGTCCCTGGTTCTTCGTCGGACTCGGCTGCCACATCACGACCTGGACCCGCGACGGCTCGACCGAGATGCCGCCGCAGGACGTCCCCTCGCTGGGGGAGAAGTTCCTGCGTCGCGCCGACGCCGGCGCCGTGGGCACCTACGCCAGCTCCGGCTACGAGTTCCTCACGCCCAACGCCGCGCTGGTCCAGGTGCAGTTCGCGCAGATGCTGCAGCGTCCGCCCCGCGGCGGGATCACCGGCGAGACCTTGCGGTCGCGCTGGGTGATCGGCGAGCTGATGCTGGCCAGCGAGGCGGCCTTCCTGGCGCTGCACCCGACCTACAGCACCTATCGCCGCGCCATCGCGCAGTACACCCTGCTGGGAGACGCGCTGATGGTGATCGACGCCGGCCCGCCCCGCGTGGACGTGTCCCTCGGCTGGGAACCGCTGGAGGACGGTGCCGAGTTGACGGCGCTCGACGAGACCAACGAGCTCGTGCTGACCGTCCGGGCCTTCGACGAGGCGGGCGTCGACCGGATCGTCGTGAGCGACGACGACGGCGCCGACCTCAGTGGCCTGGCCGTCGGCGGCACGCCGGCGGGCGCCGACAGCGACCAGCGGGCCGAGTGGGAGGTCCGCGTCCCCATCCCGCCGCAGGATTACGCGATCACCTTCGACGTCTACGACACCGCGGCCCCGGACGACGCGGCCGACCACTTTTCCATGACCCTGAACCTGCCGGTGGCGGTCACCCTGCACCTCGGCGACGCGCTCTTCGTGCCCGGGGAGACGCCGCTGCCGCTCCAGCAGGATCTCGATTTCGCGGGACGCGCCGTCACCGCCGCGTACCTGGCGCCCGAGATCGAGCTGGACCTGCACGGCCAGAACGTGACCCTGGTCGACAAGGTGCTGACGCGCATCGACGAGCATACGGTGGACATGACCTTCACGGCCCGGGCCACGGGCGAGGGCGACGCCGCGGTCGTGCTGGAGATCGACGGCTTCGGCACGGTGATCCCCCTGCAGGACGGCGGGACCACGATCGGCGCGGGCATCGAGGATCTGCACGCCTTTCCCAATCCGGTCGCCCGGGATACGCGTTTCCTGTTCACCACCGGCGCCGCGCCCTCGTCCGGGCGCATCACCGTCTACAACGTGGCGGGGCACGTGGTGAAGGAACTGCCCATCGGGATCACCGATTTCGTGGGCGGCGGCCACGTGATCGTGCCCTGGGACGGCCGCGACGCCCAGGGCGACGAACTGGCCAACGGCGTCTACCTGTACCGCGTGGAGCTGTCGGCGCCCTCGGGCGCGCTGGCCAGCGACATGCAACGCCTGGTGATGATGCATTGAGGACATCCGGCATGCGTCGAACCATCGTGCTCACGGTCCTGTCGGCGGCGGTCCTGTCCGCCGCGCTCCTGTCCGCCGGTTGCGCGGCCCGCAACAGGGGACCGACCGTCGACGCCGGCACGGCGCCCGGGGCGTCGGCCCGCCGCGCCGCGATCAGCGACAGCCCGCTGTTGTTGAGGATCGGTCTGGTGAACCGCGTCGAGGCGGCGACCCTGACCCTCGACGGGGACTGCCTGCTGCTGTCGGGCGCCGACCGCCGGCAACGCGAGCGCCTGGCCGCCGGCAGCACCCTGCGCGTGGAGGCCGGTCGGGGCCTCCTGCTCTGGCGCGCCGGCCGCCTGACGGGCCGCAGCGGCGACCACCTCTTCATCCGTCCCGTCGATCCCGCCGCGACCGTCACCTGGCAGGACACGCCCTATCCCGGGGAACTGCGCGTCGACGTCGGCGACGAGGGGCTCACCCTCGTCAACGTCGTGGGACTGGAGACCTACCTGCGCGGCGTGGTGCCCTGGGAGATCGGCCGGCCGGGGGAAGAGGCCCTCGCCGCGCTGGCCGCCCAGGCGGTCGCGGCCCGGACCTACAGCGTCTCCCATCTCGGCGAGCGCGAGGCTCTGGGCTTCGACATGTGGGCCAGCGTCACCGACCAGGTCTATCGCGGGTTGCACGGCGTCGATGCCCAGTGCGACCGCGCCATCGTCGCGACGGCCGGGGAGGTGCTGCGCCACGGCGGGGACGAGATCGAGGCCTACTACTGCTCCACCTGCGGCGGCGTGACGAGCAACGTGCACGAGGTCTGGCCGCGCCCGGCCCGCCCGTACCTGGTGAGCCATCCCGATTCTGACGGCCGCGGCGCGGCGTTCTGCGCGGGGTCGCCGCATTTCAGCTGGACCACCGCCTGGTCCGCCGGCGATCTCGAACGCACGCTGCGGAACACGCTGCCGGAATACCTGGCCTGGATCGCCGCTTCCCCGGCGCGGGCGCGCTGGACGGGGACGGTCTTCCGGCCCGCCCGCGCGGGCGCGGACGGCGACGCGCCGGGACGCTTGCTGGACCTGAACATCGAGGCGCGCACGGCCTCGGGCCGCGTCGCGCGGCTCGCCGTCGTCACCGAGGCCGGGGTCTACACGATCAGGGGGGATCGCGTCAGGTGGGTGCTCGCGCCCGCAGAGGGACGCTTCTCCATCCTCAAGAGCGCCAACTTCGACCTGGAGGTGTCGCGCGACGGCCGGGGACGCCCGTCCCGCGTGACGGCGACCGGCCTGGGCTTCGGACACGGCGTCGGCATGTGCCAGACGGGGGCGCTGGCCATGGCGCGTCGGGGCTACGACTATCGCCGGATCCTGGCCCATTACTATCCCGGCGCACGGCTGGAACGGATGGCGTCGCGGTGAGCGGCCCGGCGGCGCTGGCCCGGCGGCTGGTGGTGGGGCTGGCCGGTCCGCGGCTGACGTCCGCCGAGCGGGCCTGGCTCGACACGTACCGACCCGCGGGGGTCATCCTCTACCGCCGCAACGTGCGCGACGGCGCCCGGACGAAGCGTCTCTGCGCCGAACTCCACGACCTCCTGCCTCGCGGCGCCGAGATCATGGCGGACCACGAGGGCGGGCCCGTCTCTGTCCTCGACGCCGTCGCCGGCCGGCCGCCCGCGCCCTGGCTCCTCGGCCGTCTCGACGATCCCGAACTCACCCGGCGGGTCATGGAAGACGCGGCGGCGCGGGCGCGCGCCGTGGGCGTCGACCGTCTGCTGGCGCCGTGCATGGACGTGCTCACGGCACCGGACAACCCGATCATCGGCGCCAGATCCTTCGCCGCCAGCGCCGAGCGTGTCGCACGCCACGTCGCCGCGGCCGTACGGGGGATCACCGGGGCCGGGCTGGGCTGTTGCCTCAAGCACTGGCCCGGTCACGGCGGCACCGTGGTCGACACGCACCTCGCCGCCGCCGGACGCGTCCGTGACGACGATCCCGCGGCGTTGCGGGCCGGTCTGGAAGCGGGCGCCGACGCCGTGATGCTCGGCCATCTGAGACGGCCCGGCGACGACCTGCCCGCCTCCGTCTGCCCGGACGCCGTGGCCGAGCTGCAAGCCGCGTCGGGGCAGGCGCGCCTGTTCAGCGACGACCTGACCATGGGCGCCCTGCGCGGTCCGCTCGGCGAGACGGCGGGCGTGTCGCCCGCCGGGGACGGCCTCTGCGAACCGGCCGATCTGCCGCGTGCCTGGTTCGAAGCGGCCGCCCGCGGCGGCTGCGACCTCCTGTTCAGCCGGGGCATTCCCTGGTCCGCCTGGCCTCTTGACGGCGCGCGTCCGGAGGACCTGCCGTCCATCGGCGCGGATGTCGATCCGCCCGTCGACGCAGCGATCGCTGCGCCGGCACGGCCCGCGAGCTGGGACACGGCGCTCGAACGCGCCGCCGCGCCCTGCCTCGATCCGCAACGGGGCGACCTGCTGCTCTGGCGGGCCTCGTCCGGCCACCGGTGGGGCGGCCTGTCTGCCGCCGACGTGAGGGCGGCCGGCTGGACGGGCGGCCTGAGCGACCTGGCGGACGGATCGGCCACGGACCCGGCCGGCGGGTGCGTCCAGGTCCTCGTGGCCTCCCACGCTCCCCTGCGGGACGCCGACCTGGACGTCGCGACACCGCGTCTGGCGGCGCGCCTGGGCCCGTCGGGCGTCTGCGTGGCGCTCGGCCATCCCTCCCTGGCCGGCACCGTGGCGGGTCTGCTGCCCCGAGACTGGCGCGTAGAGGCCGGTTTCGACCTTGACGGCGCGACGCTCGCCGGCTTCTTCGCCCGTTGAGGCGTGCCCGGCGGGGGGACAAAAACCGCGGGTCCGGTTGACAGTCCGGGGGGCGGGGACTATATTCTCCGTCCGTTGCGTGCGGGGGCGTAGTTCAGTTTGGTTAGAACGCCGGCCTGTCAAGCCGGAGGTCGCGAGTTCAAGTCTCGTCGCTCCCGCCACAACACCCCTTCCACCGCGGTTCGCCGCGGTTTTTTCTTGCCCGACGGCGACCGCATCCCTCCGGAGGCGCGGCCTGCGGACCGACAATTCCATCGACGCGCGCGCGGTTTGTCGATATGGTTCCTGCCGGACGACCCGGGCCCGTCGTCGGGACGGGGCCCGCCGGCGTCGTCGGGATTCCGGGCTGATACCAGGAGGACGAGCTGATGCGCAGGATGATTTGGATCGCCGCGGTGGCGGCGGTGGCCGTGGCGGCCGGACTGGCCGGTTGCGGAAGCCGGGAGGGTGCGGACATGGACGGCATCGCCGAGGATATCGAGGCGCGCCTGGCGGCCTACGCCGAGACCGAGATCGCCGCGAACCTGGACGTGCTGCCGGCGTCGGAGCGCGAGGCGCTGGACCGGATGGTCGAGGCGGCCGAGGCCATGCACGACGCCTTCGTGCGGCAGGCCCTGCCCATGGCCGACGAGATCCGTGCCGCCCTGGACGAGGCGTCCGGTCCGAGGACGGATTCGGCCCGCGCCTACTTCGAGATCAACGCTGGTCCCTGGGACCGGCGTTTCCATCACGAGCCCTTCTTCGGCGACTGGGAGCATCCCGAGGGCGCCAACTTCTATCCCCTGGACCTGAGCGAGGCCGAGCTGGCCTCCCTCGAGGCGGGCGAGAACGGAACCAACGGCCTCTACAGCATGATCCGCCGCGACGCGTCGGGCGCCCTGACGGCCGTGCCCTACTCGGAATTCTTCGCCGACGAGTACGCCCGGGCCATCGCGGCCATGGAGACGGCTGCGGACGCCACCGCCAACGAATCCCTGCGGGCCTTTTTGACGGCGCGAATCGAAGCCTTCCGCACCGATGAATTCTTCGCGTCAGACATGCTCTGGATGGATCTCGACGGCCTGATCGAGGTGGTGCTGGGGCCCATCGAGACCTACGAGGACGGTCTCTTCGGCTACAAGGCGGCCTTCGAGGCTTTCGTCTGCGTGGCCGATCCCGAGGAGTCGGCGCGCCTGGCCAAGTTCAAGGGCGAGCTGCCCTGGCTCGAGGCCAACCTGCCCATTCCGGACGAGGACAAGAATCCCAACCGCGGCAGCGATTCGCCCATCCGGGTCGTCGACGTGGCCTTCACCGCGGGCGACACCCGCACGGGCATCCAGACCATCGCCTTCAACCTGCCCAACGACGAGAAGGTGCGCGAGGCCAAGGGCAGCAAGAAGGTCCTCCTGCGCAACATCATGAACGCCAAGTTCGAGCAGATCCTCACGCCCATCGCCGAGACGCTGCTGGTGGCCGACCAGCTCGGCAGCCTTACCGCCGAGTCGTTCTTCCTGCACACGCTCTGGCACGAGATGAGCCACGGCCTCGGCCCCGGCCGCATCGTCAAGGACGGGCGCGACACCGAGGTCCGCCTCGAGCTCAAGGACATCTACTCGTCCATCGAGGAGGCCAAGGCCGACGCCATGGGACCCTGGTGCATCTTCAAGTTGCAGGAGAAGGGCTACTTCCCCGACTCCATCCGCGAGCAGCAGGCGGTGACCTACCTGGCCGGCCTGTTCCGCTCGGTGCGCTTCGGCATAGCCGAGGCCCACGGCCAGGCCAACGCCATCCAGTTCAACTACCTGCTGGACAAGGGCGTCATCGAGGTGGAGGAGGGACGGTTCCGGATCGACGTCGAGGCCTTCCCCCTGGCCATCGAGGGGCTCGTGCACGAGATCCTCGTGCTGCAGGCGGACGGGAACTACGGCGCCGGCATGGCCATGATCGAGCGCTACGGGGGCATGTCGGACGTGCTGGCCGCCGCCCTGGAGTCGCTCGAAGGCGTGACGGTGGACATTCTGCCCCGCTACGCGGTGGCGGACTGAGGGCCGGACGCTTCGGCCGTCCACGGAAAGACGGGCCCCGCTCCTGGCAGGAGCGGGGCCCGTCCGTTCGCCCGGCGGGGCGTCAGGCCGACGCCCCGATGATCCCCGAGACCGATCCCCGGCTCAGCGGATGGTAGCTCTCGGCGACGTCCGCGAAGACCTCGCGCGCGAAGGCGACCGTCTCCGGATTGTCGGCCAGGGCGCCGTAGAGGGGCTTGAGGTATTTCATGCGGCCGACGTCCGTCAGCACCTCGCGCACGCGGGGCAGGACCGGCGCGTAGGCCGAGGCGGCGGCGATGGTCAGCCACTCCACGAGGATCTCGTAGTTGCCCCGGGCGGTCAGGTCGAAGGTCTCGTCCAACCAGCGGCAATCGGCCTCGGGCAGCGTGCGCGGCAGGTCCTGCAGGTAGAGCTGCCACTCGTCGGCGGACCACGTCGCGGCGTCCTCGGCCGAGGGGCGTGCGCCGTCGCTCCAGCCGCCGGCCAGTTCACGGATGTGCTCCACCTTGGCCGAGGCCACGGGCAGCTCGTTGCCGGGCATGTCCGGTTCGAAGATCCAGCGACGTCCGTCGATCCGGTCGAGGACCCCCGGCAGCCTGCGCTCCAGGAACGCGATGAACTCGTCGGTGGTGATGGACTGGAAGCGGAAGGCCTCGATGTAGTCCAGCAGGAAGGCGTCGAAGGCTTCGCGGCCGACGGCGTCCTCCAGCAGGAGCACGAACTGGGCGCCCTTCTCGTAGGGGACCAGCGAGTACACCTCGTCGGGGTCGATGCCCGCCAGTTCGGTACGCAGCTTCGTGTACGCGGAGCCGGGGCCGAACTGGTCCAGGTGGACCTGCAGGGCGTTGCGCCGGATGACGCCCTGGAGGTCGGCGTAGTCCCGGCCGTAGATCTCCTCGAGGATGCGTCGCTCCGCATAGACGGTGAAGCCCTCGTTGAGCCAGAAGTCGTTCATGGTGGCGTTGGTCACGAGGTTGCCGGTCCAGGAGTGGGCCAGCTCGTGGGCCACGACGTTCACCTGGGAGCGGTCGCCTGCGAGCAGGGTGGGCGTCAGGAACGTCAGGCGCGGGTTCTCCATGCCCCCGTACGGGAAGGCCGGCGGCATGACCAGCATGTCGAAGCGGTCCCAGACGTAGGGTCCGAAGAGGCGTTCGGCCGCATCGATCATGCTCTCGACCTCGGCGAATTCCCAGGCCGCCTTCTCCACCGTCTCGGGCTCGGCGTAGACGCGCGAGCGCGGGCCGAGGTCGGCCTCGGCCAGGTTGCCGACGGCCAGGGCCAGCAGGTAGGTGGGGATCGCCTGGGGCATCTCGAAGCGCCAGGTCGTGCCGCCGTCGGCGGCCGGGGTCGACCCCTTGCCGGCCGCGGACATGACGGCCACGAGGGGTTCGGGGACGGTCACGCTCGCCGTGTAGGTGACGCGGTGTCGCGGCGTGTCCTGGCAGGGGACGATGGTGCGGGCGTGGATCGGCTGGCACTGGGTGAACATGAACGGCTGGGTCCCGCCGGCGGTCTGCTGGGGCTCCAGCCAGCCCAGGGCCACCGCGCCGGGCGACGTCTCGTAGGTGACGACCACGCCCTCGGTGCCCGCCGGCAGTTCCAGGCGCAGGCGGTCGCCCCGGATGTCCTCCGTCTCGGCGACGGACCAGGGGACGGCCTCGCCGCTCAGCGTCACGACGTCGTCAACGGCCAGGTCGCGGGCGTCGAGGTCCAGGGGGCCGGCCGCGGGTTCGCGGAAGCGCAGGGTGGCCCGGCCGGCGAGGGTGCGGGCGTCGAAATCCACGCGCCAGTCCAGGTCCAGATGAACGGTCACGGGTTGTGCGTCGTCGCACCAGGAATGGGGATCGAATCGACTCATGCTCCGCCTCCGGTGAAGGGGTCGTTCAGTGCGTGCGCAGGTGCGTGATCAGGTCCTCGTACACGCCGGCGGGGAAAGGCGGCAGGCTGCGCACCGCGCCGTCCGTCTCCGCGGCCAGGGCCGCGGCCTGGTAGGCGTCCAGGAAGGCCACCGTGTCGCCGGCGAGCTCGGGCAGCCGGTCCTCGCCGGCATGGTCGGCGATGAGCCGGGCCATGGGCCAGCCGACGGTCTCGCTGCGCTCGCCGAAGCACAGGAACTTGTCGATCCTGTCCACGGCGGCGTCCCGGTCGCCCGCGAACGCGGGCTCGAAGATTTCGCCGAGGATCTCCGTCACGCGCTGCAGCGTCATGCGGGCGTGGGGTTGGAGATCGGTGGGGTGGTAGGCCTTGTCCCGCAACAGCTCGTGATCGTACAGGAAGCGGATGGACGTCTTCTCGCCGAGCCAGCCGGCGATGGCGCCGCGGCAGAACCTGCGGAAGGCGGCGGCCAGCTTCACGTCGCTGTTCTGGGCGAAGTCCGTCTCCACACCCTCGCTGGGCGCCAGGGCCAGGTAGAGTCGGCTGGCCAGGATCGGGGCGAACCTCTCGCGGCCCGCGGCGAGGGACAGGCCGACGTCCACGGCGAAACGGTCGGGCTCCTGGTAGCCGATGAGGGGCATGCCCGGGAAGAAGTGGAGGGAGATCCGGGCGGGCAGATCCCCGGGCGCGACGTAACGCGTCAGGGCGTTCCGCACGTCGTCCAGGAGGTTGGCCGTGACGAAGTCGCGGTTGAGGGCCGCGATCTCCGCCAGGTGGTTCTTGAGGAAGGTGTAGCTGGCGACGATCTCGATCCTCCTCTGCACGCGGATGTCGGCGGTGTCGCGGGGCGCGAAGACCTTCTCCATGATCTTCCGGAGCAGCCGTCGGTCCAGGCTGTTGCGCTCACGCGGATCGTTGACAGTCCTGAAGGCGCTCGAATCGAGCAGGTCCTGGTATTCGCCGGGGTCGGTCTTCTCGCCGATCTCGAGTCGACGGACCAGGTCGAGCCAGGCATCGACGGCGGTCACGTCGCTGGTGATCACCGGCCGGATCGCCGGATCGCTGCTCACGAAGAGCGAAGGCGCCTTCAGCGACGCGTCGTAGGTCGCGCGCGGCGCGGCCTCGTCCCGTTCCTCCTGCCCGCAGCCGGACAGCGTTGCCAGGACGGCGATGGCGAGCAGGACCGTCGCGGCGGTTCCGACGGCGGTGCGTTTGTCGATGGCGTGGCGAAGCATTATCTTTCCTGTCGTGTCCGATGGGGGCGTTGTCCCGGAGACACCAATATTAGCACGCGATCCATGCTTGCCAAGTGGAAGCCACGATGAGCCTGCAGGTCAACGAGATCTACTATTCGATCCTGGGCGAATCCCGCGCCGTGGGCACGCCGTGCGCGATCGTGCGTCTCACGGGCTGTCACCGGCGCTGCAGCTATTGCGACAGCGCCTACGCCTTCGAGGGCGGCACGTCGATGACAGTGCCGGAGGTGTGCGCCCGGGTGGCCGGTCTGGATGCGGCCTGCGTGCTCGTGACGGGGGGGGAGCCCCTGCGGCAGGCGGCCTGTCCCGACCTGCTGGGCGCCCTGCTGGCGGACGGCCGCGACGTGATGCTCGAGACGAGCGGCACGCTCGGCGCCCTTCCGCTCGCGTCGGTTCCGGCGGGCGTGCGCCGCATCGTCGACGTCAAGACGCCGGGCAGCGGCATCGGCGCCGACCAGGTGGACTGGCCGGGCTTCGCCGAACTGGGCCGGCGCGACGAGCTGAAGTTCGTCTGCTGCGACCGGGACGACTACGTCTGGGCCCGGGACCTGGTCCGCGGAGGGGAGCGGCTGCCGGACGAGGTGCCGGTGTCCTTCTCGCCGGCCGAGGGGCGTCTCGAACCGGCGACCCTCGCCGAATGGATCATCGAGGACCGGCTGGCGGTTCAGTTCCAGATGCAGCTGCACAAGGTGCTCTGGCCGGGACGCAAACAGGGCATCTGAATCGGCGGGAGAGCCCATGAGCGGAGACGACAAGCCCCGGGCCGTGGTCCTCCTGAGCGGAGGCATGGATTCCTGCGTCTGTCTCGCCGAGGCGGTCCGCGACCACGAGGCGGCGGTCCTGCATGTCAACTACGGGCAGCGCACCCAGGCCCGGGAGCTGCGGGCCTTCCACGACATCGCCGACCACTACGGTCTCGCACGAAGGCTCGTGGCGAATCTGTCCCATCTGGAAGACATCGGCGGCAGC
>Ga0180436_10003047_pt1 | contig 15567 bp, 10 predicted proteins | sample SS_ome_2_FD_132434 | JGI IMG/M metagenome (GOLD analysis project Ga0180436, IMG submission 132434) | Hypersaline lake sediment archaeal communities from the Salton Sea, California, USA - SS_3_S_2 metaG | ecosystem: Environmental > Aquatic > Non-marine Saline and Alkaline > Hypersaline >...
CTGGCGGGCCGATTCCAGCGAATCCATCAGCTCACCGCCGCGCGCCAGCATGCGGTGTTCTTTTTCAAGCCGGGCGAAGTTTTCCGCCGACATCACGGCGCTCTCGAGCTCGCGGACCTGGAACTCGAATAATTCGCGATCGCCGGCATCGAGCGGGGTTGCAGCGAGCAATTCCTGCCGCTCCGCAGCCAGTTTCTGCCACTCCCGGAATCGGTTGCCGACATCGAGGCAAAGCGGTTCATGGTCGGCGAAGCCATCCAGCATGCTGAAGGCCTCGCTGGATTTCAGCAGTCGAAGGTGTTCGTTCTGCCCGTGAATCTCGATCAGCAGGCTGCCGAGCTGGGCGAGCTGCTGGACGGTCACGGCGCTGCCATTTATCCAGGCGCGTGAACGGCCGTTGGCGTGCAGCGTGCGGCGCAGCATGCAGGAAGCACCGTCGCCGAGGTCGGCGTTTTCCAGCCAGGCCCGCGCGGGGCTGTCTTTTTCGAGCTCAAACTCGGCCGACAATTCCGCCTTGTCGGCGCCCTGGCGCACGGCCGCGCTGTCGGCCCGGTTGCCGCAAAGCAGCCCGAGCGCACCGACGAGAATGGATTTGCCGGCGCCCGTTTCGCCGCTGATGCAGGTAAAACCGGGGCCGAATTCCAGTTCGAGGGCTTCGACGATGGCGTAGTCGCGAATTTGCAGGTAGCTCAGCATTCTGAACGAATCATGGGCACGGGCACTCAAGCTAGCATGCCGAAGCCTGAAGTGGCAACGCTGCCTCTCCCCGCGGCTTGAATCACCTGTTGAAATCCCCATATCGTTTCCACTTCAGAATGATTCGGGCAGCAGCCTCGCAGCGGGATGCCCGGCAAGGGAGAAAACCGATATGAGCGAAAAAAAGGAAAAGCCGGACGAGCAGGCCGAGGCTCCGCAAGCCGGGCAGCCGGAAAATCAACCATCCGAAGAGGAGCAGCCTGCCGCGGAAGAAAAGATCTCGGAAAAGAGCTTCGAGGAGCTGGAATCGGAAGCGATTGACGCGGCACGCGAGGAAGTGGCGCGGATGCGGGACGCCATGCTGCGCATGCAGGCCGAGACCGAAAATACACGCAAGCGACTGACCCGTGAACTGGAGCGGTCGAGGCGCATGGCGCTCGAGCAGGTTATGAAAGACCTGCTCCAGGTGCGTGACAGCATGGAACGCGGGCTCGAAACAGACCGCGATAATGCGACCGTGCAGGCGCTGCTCGAAGGCCAGGAGTTGACGCTGAAGATGCTCAACAAGGTCATGCAGGACCATCACCTCGAGGTCATCGACCCGGCCGGTGAACCGTTCGACCCCGAATTGCACGAGGCAATGACGGTGCTGCCCTCTGCCGAGCACGAGGAAAACACGGTCATGGAGGTCATTCAGAAAGGCTTCAGGCTGCACGATCGGCTGATCCGGCCGGCGCGTGTCGTCGTAACGAGAAAACCGTGAATGGATGAAGTCCGCACGGTTGAAAACGCATAGCTGAACCCCATTTCAGGTACAGGAATTTAAACCATTTTTTGGAGAATCGAACCATGGGCAAGATCATAGGAATCGACCTCTGCACCACCAACTCCTGCGTTGCAGTGATGGAAGGCGGTAAGCCGAAGGTCATCGAGAATGCAGAAGGTGATCGCACCACGCCCTCGATCGTAGCGTTTACGAAGGATGACGAGGTACTGGTGGGACAGCCGGCGAAACGGCAGGCGGTCACCAACCCGGCGAACACGCTGTTCGCGGTCAAGCGCCTGATCGGGCGCAAGTACAGTGAAGACGTGGTCCAGAAGGACCGCGACCTCGTGCCGTACAAGATCGTGCAGGCCGAGAACGGCGACGCATGGGTCGAAGCCGACGGCAAGAAGATGGCTCCGCCGGAAGTCTCCGCGCGCGTGCTGATGAAGATGAAGAAGACCGCAGAAGACTACCTGGGCGAGACAGTTACCGAGGCGGTCATCACGGTACCGGCGTATTTCAACGACTCCCAGCGCCAGGCCACCAAGGACGCGGGCAAGATCGCGGGCCTCAAAGTACGCCGCATCATCAACGAGCCCACCGCTGCCGCGCTGGCTTACGGCATGGACAAGAAGACCGGTGACCGCAAGGTCGCGGTTTACGACCTCGGCGGCGGCACCTTCGACATCTCGATCATCGAGATCGCGGATGTCGACGGTGAGCACCAGTTCGAGGTGTTGGCCACCAACGGCGACACCTTCCTCGGCGGTGAGGACTTCGACAAGCGCGTGATCGATTACCTGGTGGAGCAGTTCAAGAAAGACCAGGGCTTCGACCTGCGCAATGATCCACTGGCGCTGCAGCGACTGAAAGAAGCGGCAGAGCGCGCCAAGATCGAGCTGTCTTCCGGCCAGCAGACCGAGGTCAACCTGCCATACATCACCGCGGACGCCAGCGGTCCGAAGCACCTGAACATCAAGCTGACCCGGGCCAAGCTGGAGTCGCTGGTCGAGGACCTGGTGAACCGCACGATCGGCCCGTGTCGCACGGCGCTGGACGATGCCGGCCTGAAAATCAGCGATATCAATGACGTGATCCTGGTGGGCGGTCAGACCCGAATGCCCAAGGTGCAGGAAGAAGTCGCCAAGTTCTTCAGCCGCGAACCCCGCAAGGACGTGAACCCGGACGAGGCGGTTGCCGTGGGCGCGGCCATCCAGGGCGGCGTGCTGGCGGGCGATGTGAAAGACGTGCTGCTGCTGGACGTCACGCCTCTGTCTCTGGGCATCGAGACCCTGGGCGGTGTGATGACCAAGCTGATCGAGAAGAACACGACGATTCCGACCAAGCATTCGCAGGTTTTCTCCACGGCCGAGGACAACCAGACGGCGGTCACGGTGCACGTGCTGCAGGGCGAGCGTGAAATGGCGGCGGCGAACAAGTCGCTGGCCCGTTTCGACCTGGCCGGCATTGGCGCCGCACCACGCGGCATGCCGCAGATCGAGGTGACCTTCGACATCGACGCCAACGGCATCATGCATGTCAGCGCAACCGACAAGGCGACCGGCAAGGAGCAGAAGATCGAGATCAAGGCGGGTTCCGGCCTGTCCGATGAAGAGATCGACAAGATGGTGCGCGACGCCGAGCTGCACGCGGAAGAAGACAAGAAGTTCCAGGAACTCGTCAGCGCGCGCAACAACGCGGATGCTATCGTGCACGCCACCCGCTCCAGCCTGAAGGAAATGGGCGACAAGGTCGGTGACGACGAGCGCAAGAACATCGAAAGCGCCATCGAAGGTGTCGAGGAAGCCATGAAAGGCGACGACAAGAACGCCATCGAGTCGGCTGTCGATAAGCTGTCCCAGGCGGGCCAGGCCCTGTACCAGCAGGCGCAGGCGCAGGCCGAGCAGGCTGCCGGTGCGGGGGAGCAGGGCGCGGCGGACGACTCCGGCGATGACGTGGTCGATGCCGAGTTCGAAGAAGTCGACGACGACAAGAAGTAAGCCAGCCGCTTTTGCTGGATTGAAAAAACCCCGGCCTCGTGCCGGGGTTTTTTGTTTCCTGAAAAGCGACGTCATCCCGGAATTCGGCGAAGCCGAATATCCGGGATCTCCCGGCATCCGGGATGACGATCCTTCTAATGCAACGGACCAGAGTTTGTTGGAAGGAGGATGGGGGTTAGCCCTGTTACAGGCCTTTTGCGGCAGGACAGCCGCAAGAAGAGCGACACAGGATGTGCTTGAGCGTGCCTGGAACAGGGCTAATGGCCATCCGACTCAAATGATCATTCTGCCAATGGCATTCGGTCGTTTCAGAAGACGAAGAAGTTGGGGCTTGGCCTTGATTTGCCGCGGGATGAACCTCAAATCTGCAGCAGAATCAAAAACACAGAACCGGCATGGCTAAAGCGGACTACTACGAAACACTGGGCGTATCGAAATCGGCGAACGACGAGGAGCTGAAGAAGGCTTATCGTCGGCTGGCGATGAAATACCATCCGGACCGTAACCCGGATGACGAAACCGCCCAGGAGAAATTCAAGCAGGCCAAGGAAGCCTACGAGGTTTTGAAGAACCCTCAGAAGCGCGCAGCTTACGACCAGTTCGGGCATTCCGGCGTGAACCACAGTCATGGTCCCGGACCAGGCGGGCCGGGCGGTTTTCAAGGGGACGTCGGCGATATCTTCGGCGATATCTTCGGCGACATTTTTGGCGGCGGCCGGCGCAGAACACAGCGCCAGCGGGGTTCCGACCTGCGTTTTTCCATGGAACTCGACCTGGAGGAAGCGGTCAGGGGCGTAACCCGTGAAATCCGCGTGCCGACGTTGGGCGAGTGCAAGACATGCCATGGCAGCGGTTCCTCGGACGGCAAGAAACAGACCTGCGGCACCTGCGGCGGCGTCGGCCAGGTAAGGATGCAGCAGGGTATTTTCTCGGTCCAGCAGACCTGCCCGGCCTGCAAGGGCAGCGGTCAGCAGATCAGTCAACCCTGTCACGACTGCAACGGCCAGGGCCGCAAGCAGGAAACGCGCAACCTCTCGGTCAAGGTTCCGGCCGGCGTCGACAACGGCGACCGCATCCGGCTGGCAGGCGAGGGCGAGGCCGGCGCGAACGGGGCGCCTCCCGGCGACCTGTACGTCGAAGTCCGGGTCAGGCCGCACCGGATTTTTGAGCGCGACGGGGACGACCTGTACTGCGAAGTCCCGGTCCCGTTCACGCTCGCCGCGCTGGGCGGCGAGCTGGAAATTCCGACGCTCGAGGGGCAGGTCAAGCTGAAAATCCCCACCGAGACGCAGACCGGCCGCATGTTCCGCCTGCGCGGCAAGGGTGTGAAATCGGTACGAAGTCATCGCACGGGCGACCTGATGTGCCGCGTGGTCACGGAAACGCCGGTCAAGCTGACACGCGAGCAGAAAGACCTGTTGCGGCAATTCGCCGGCACCTTCGATAAAGGCAATGACCGGCACAATCCGCGCTCGCAGTCGTGGCTCGACGGCGTCAAGGAGTTCTTTGACCGCATGACGTCCTGAACAAGGAATTGCCGTGTCCGGAGCAGGCGGGTTTATTGTGTTCCCAGTGCCGCTTCGATAGAATTTGGACGCTTAGAACGAAGCGAAGCGTCATTATTTTTCTAAGCGGGAATAGCCTGGCGAGCGGGCTTTCCCGTTTTTCGTATCCGGAGCAAGGGATTTGACTGATCGAGCAATGCTGGCTTTGCAGGACGGCAGTGTGTTTCACGGCCGCAGTATCGGGGCGTCGGGTGAAACCAGCGGTGAAGTGGTATTCAACACCGCGATGACCGGTTACCAGGAAATTCTTACCGACCCATCGTACGCCCGCCAGATCGTCACCTTGACTTATCCCCACATCGGCAATACCGGCTGCAACCCGGAAGACGAAGAATCCGCACTGCACGCGGCCGCCGGCCTGGTGGTGCGCAATTGCCCCGACCTGCACAGCAGCTGGCGTGCAACCGAGAGCCTGCCCGATTACCTGGAACGCAACGGCGTGGTCGCTATCTCGGATATCGACACCCGGCGTCTGACCCGGATCCTGCGTGAAAAAGGCGCGCAGAACGGCGCCATCGTGACCGGCGCCGACGCCACGCCGGAACGGGCGCTGCAGCTGGCCGGGGCTTTTCCCGGCATCAAGGGCATGGACCTGGCGCGGGAAGTCACGACGGCCGAGCCCTACGACTGGAACGAGGGCAGCTGGGACCTCGATAAGCGCCGTTTTGCCGCGGACGACCCGATCCGGCACGTCGTGGCCTACGATTTCGGCGTGAAACGCAATATCCTGCGCATGCTGGTTGACCGCGGCTGCAGCGTCACCGTCGTTCCCGCAACGACGCCGGCCCGGGAGGCGCTCGACCTGGGTCCGGACGGGATTTTCCTCTCCAACGGCCCCGGTGATCCCGAGCCCTGCGATTACGCGATCGAGGCGATTCGAAAGTTCATCGAGCTGAAGGTGCCGCTGTTTGGAATTTGCCTGGGTCACCAGCTGCTCGGGCTGGCGGCCGGCGCCCGCACCGTAAAGATGAAATTCGGTCATCACGGCGCCAACCACCCGGTGCAGGACCTGAAGACCGGCCAGGTGATGATCACCAGCCAGAACCACGGTTTCGCCGTCGACGAGTCGTCGCTTCCGAACAATGTCCGGGTGACGCACAAGTCGCTGTTCGACGACTCGCTGCAGGGCATAGAGCTGACCGACGCGCCGGCCTTCGGTTTCCAGGGTCACCCGGAAGCCAGCCCGGGGCCGCACGATATCGCGCCGGTATTTGACCGTTTCATGGACAGCATCTGCGCATGAACCCCGCGGCGGCAAGGAACGAGAATCACTGAATGCCCAAACGTGAAGACATCAAGAGCGTACTGATCATCGGCGCAGGCCCGATCGTCATCGGTCAGGCCTGCGAGTTCGATTACTCCGGCGCCCAGGCCTGCAAGGCGCTGCGCGAAGAAGGGTTCCGGGTCATCCTGGTGAATTCCAACCCGGCCACCATCATGACCGACCCCGAAACGGCGGACGCGATCTACATCGAGCCGATCCACTGGCGTTTTGTCGAGGAGATCATCGCCAAGGAGAAGCCGGACGTGCTGCTGCCCACGATGGGCGGGCAGACCGGCCTGAACTGCGCGCTGGACCTGGCCCGTGAAGGCGTGCTGGAGAAATACGGCGTCGAGATGATCGGGGCCTCGCGCGAAGCCATCGACATGGCGGAAGACCGTGAGAAATTCCGCGACGCAATGATTGAAATCGGACTCGACACGCCGCGCGCCGACATCGCCCACAGCCTCGAAGAAGCCAAACAGAAACAGGCCGCAATCGGTTACCCGACGATCATTCGCCCGTCCTTCACGATGGGCGGCTCGGGCGGCGGCGTGGCGTACAACCTCGAAGAGTTCGAGACCATTGTGCGGCGCGGCCTGGAGCTCTCGCCGACCACCGAGGTGCTGCTCGAGGAGTCGGTGCTCGGCTGGAAAGAATTCGAGATGGAGGTCGTGCGCGACTGCAAGGACAATTGCATTATCGTCTGCTCGATCGAAAATTTCGATCCGATGGGCGTGCACACCGGCGACTCGATCACCGTGGCGCCCGCCCAGACCTTGACCGACAAGGAATACCAGCGGCTGCGCGACGCCTCGATCGCCGTGCTGCGCAAGATCGGCGTCGATACCGGCGGGTCAAACGTGCAGTTCGGCGTGAACCCGCAGGACGGCCGCGTGGTCATTATCGAGATGAACCCGCGTGTTTCGCGCTCCTCGGCCCTGGCGTCCAAGGCTACCGGTTTTCCGATCGCCAAGGTCGCCGCCAAGCTGGCCGTGGGCTACACGCTGGACGAACTGCGCAACGAGATCACCGGCGGTGCGACACCGGCCTCGTTCGAGCCGGCGATCGATTACGTCGTCACCAAGATTCCGCGTTTCGCCTTTGAAAAATTCCCGGCCGCCGATCCGGTGCTGACCACGCAGATGAAATCGGTCGGCGAGGCCATGGCCATCGGCCGCACCTTCCAGGAGTCCGTGCAGAAGGCCCTGAGAAGCCTGGAAACCGACCGGGACGGCTTCAATCCGATCCTCGAGGGTGTCACCGCCGAGGCGCGGCTGGCCAGCCTGATGCGGGAGCTGCGCGAGGCCGGCGCGGAACGCATCCTCTATGTCGCGGACGCGTTTCGCGAGGGAATGCCTTTTGCCCAGGTGCAGGAGCTGACCGGTATCGATCCCTGGTTCCTCGCGCAGATCGAGCACATCGTTCACACCGAGCGGCAGCTGAGCGATCAGCGGCTTGCCGATATCGACGCCGACACAATGTTCCTGCTGAAACGGCAGGGATTTGCGGATACGCGGCTGGCCGCGCTGCTGGGTGAAACAGAGAGCGCCGTTCGCGCGCATCGTCATGCGCTCGAGGTGCGGCCCGTTTACAAGCGCGTGGATACCTGCGCGGCCGAGTTCGCCACCTCCACCGCTTACATGTACTCGACCTACGAGGAAGAGTGCGAATCCGATCCGGGTGACCGCAAAAAGATCATGGTCCTCGGCGGCGGCCCGAACCGGATCGGGCAGGGCATCGAGTTCGATTACTGCTGCGTGCACGCGGCCCTGGCGCTGCGCGACGACGGCTATGAGACCATCATGGTCAACTGCAACCCGGAGACGGTCTCGACCGACTACGACACATCCGATCGCCTCTATTTCGAACCCTTGACGCTGGAAGACGTGCTCGAAATCGTGCACAAGGAACAACCGCACGGCGTGATCGTGCAGTTCGGCGGCCAGACACCGCTGAAGCTGGCGCGCGCGCTCGAAGCGGCGGGTGTGCCCATCATCGGCACCACCCCGGATTCGATCGATCGTGCCGAGGACCGCGAGCGGTTCCAGAAGATGCTCGACAAGCTCGAACTGCGCCAGCCTCCGAACCGCACCGCGACCAGCGCGGAACAGGCCGTAAAACTGGCCGAGGAGATCGGTTACCCGCTGGTCGTAAGGCCTTCTTACGTGCTCGGCGGGCGCGCGATGGATATCGTTCACAGCGCCGAGGAACTGATGCGCTACATGCGCGAGGCGGTCCAGGTATCGAACGATTCACCGGTGCTGCTGGATCATTTCCTGGATCATGCCAAGGAAGTGGACGTTGACGCGATCTGCGATGGCGAAGATGTGCTGATCGGCGGCATCATGGAACACATCGAGCAGGCCGGCGTGCATTCGGGTGATTCCGCCTGCTCGCTGCCGCCGTATTCGCTGACGCCCGCGCTGCAGGATGAATTGCGTTCCCAGATGCGCGCCATGGCGAAGGAACTGGGCGTCATCGGCCTGATGAACGCGCAGTTCGCGGTTCGCGATGAAGACATTTTCGTGCTCGAGGTCAACCCGCGTGCTTCGCGCACGGTGCCGTTCGTGTCCAAGGCGAGCAGCCTTCCCCTGGCCGGCATCGCGGCAAGGGTCATGGCAGGTAAATCACTTAAAGAACAAAACTATACGAGAGAAATTACACCTAATTTCTTTTCAATAAAAGAAGCCGTTTTTCCGTTTATCAAGTTTCCGGGCGTGGACCCCATCCTCGGCCCGGAAATGCGTTCCACCGGTGAGGTCATGGGCATCGCCTGGAGCTTTGGCGGCTCCCGCGCCAAGACCATGGTAGCGGCCGGCTACCGCCTGCCGAAAATCGGGCGGGCTTTCCTGAGCGTGCGTGACGCCGACAAGCAGGTTCTGCTGCCGGTCGCCCGCGAATTGATCGGGCGCGGCTTCTCGCTGGTTGCGACCCACGGGACGGCGAACTACCTGAACGAGCACGGCGTCGAGTGCGAGGGCGTCAACAAGGTCATCGAGGGTCGTCCGCACGTGGTCGACCTGATCAAGAACGACGAGATCAATTTCATCATCAATACCACCGAGGGCGCGCAGGCCATCGCCGACTCGTTCTCCATCCGGCGCGAGGCCCTGCAGCGAAAAGTCAGCTACAGCACGACCATCGCGGGCGGCCGTGCGACCATGCGCGGCCTGGATCACGAGTACGACTTCAAGGTGCACAGCCTGCAGCAGCTTCATCGCGGGCTGGATACCCGGGACAAGGAACGGCAATGAGCAGACAACCGATGACCAAGAAAGGCGTGGACCGGCTGCGCGAAGAACTGGCGCAGCTGAAAAAGGTCGAGCGCCCGAAGATCATCGCGGCAATCGCCGAGGCCCGCGCGCACGGCGACCTGAAGGAAAATGCCGAGTACCACGCCGCGCGTGAGCAGCAGAGCTTTATCGAGGGGCGCATCCAGCACCTGGAATACAGCATCTCGCATGCGCAGATCATCGATGTCGAAAAACTCAATGCGGGCGACCGCGTCGTTTTCGGCGCCACGGTGACGCTGGCGGACGAAGAAAGCGGCAAGGAGACCGTTTACCAGGTCGTGGGTGACGTGGAAGCCGATATCAAGCACAACCTGATCGCGGTCAGTTCACCCATGGCGCGCGCCCTGATCGGCCGGGAAGTCGGCGATGTGGTGACTGTGAAGGCGCCGGGCGGTGACCGCGAATACGAAATCGTCGACGTCGAGTACACCTGATCGGAGTGACCTTTTCACGTTTCACGTTACTGGTCGAGGACCTGGAAGCACTCGCTGCCGCATTACACGAAACGGTCCGCCTGCCTGCCCTCGAATACGTTCTCGCGCGTGGCAAACGCGCTCGCCAAGCAGCAGCTTCCGCGAATCACCTGCGCTTTCAACTGTTCGCATTGGAACCGGAAGCGGCGCTGCCCGTGGCTGCGCTGACCCGCGTGGCCAGGACGGCAGCGTGGCCGGATGATCGCTACTGGCTGCGCGCCGACGCGGTCAGCCTGCGCGCCGACATGACCCGCGTGTTCGTCGTCTCCAGCGGTTTCCTGGATTACACGGCCGAAGAACGCACAGAAATCGACGGTATCGTCCGCGCGGCGCTGGCGGCGGCCGGCTTCGATGTACCGCATGACGAAACCGGTCCCTGGTGTTTTTCAACATCGCAGCCTCCCGGGTTCGATTTTCGACCATTGCACGAGTCCCTCGGCGTCGACATGGCGGAAGTGCTGCCGACCGGCCCCGGATCAGCGGACTGGAAACGGCTGTTGACGGATGTCCAGGTCGAGCTGCACCAGAGCGAACTCAACCGGGCGCGGCGCGAAAGGGGGGCGGCAGAGGTCAACGGCGTCTGGTTCTGGGGCGGCGGACGCGCGCCGCTGTCCGTGCCGCAGCGGTTCGGCGCCGTTGCCGGCGACGACCCCGTGTCCCGCGGCCTGGCGCTCATTTCGGGCTGCCCGGTTTTTGCACAGGCAGACGACTCACCGGACGCGGAAAACGTGCTGATCGACTGGGCGATGCTATCCCGCGATGCGCATGCCGAGGCCGAGGCGCTCGAACGCCGTGTCGACAGCCTGCTCACCAGGGCGCGAACCGGGCGGGCCCGGCTAACGCTGCTGAGCGGAAGCGGTGAAGCATGGACCATCGACCGCCTGTCGCGCCTGAAGATCTGGGCTTCCGCGCAGCCGCTGGCCCGCGCGCTGCAGTCGGGGACCGGATCGTGAGCCGTGCACGAACCATCACGCAGCGCTCCTGCGAGGGCAAGATCGCCGGCCTGGATCACGATCTCCACCCGGTGATCGAACGCATCCTGCTGGGCCGCGGTGTGAGCGACAGTACGTCACTCTCGCTCGGGCTGGGCGCACTGCGGCCGCCCGCGGGCATGCGGGGGCTCAAAGAAGCGGCGGGTCTGCTGGCCGATGCCGTGATGCAGGAGCAAAGCATCCTCGTGGTTGGCGATTTCGATGCTGACGGCGCGACCGGCACCGCGCTGGCTCTCAGCGCCCTGCGGGCGATGGGCTGCCGGCGCGCAACATACCGCGTGCCGAACCGTTTTGAATACGGCTATGGGCTGAGCGTTCCACTGGTCGATTCCATTGCGCCCGACCTGCCGGATGTGCTGGTCACCGTGGATTCGGGGATCAACTGCCTGGCCGGGGTATCGCGAGCCAGCGAACTCGGCTGCAGCGTGATCGTCACCGACCACCATCTCCCCGGCAAGGAACTTCCGCCGGCCGACGCGATCGTGAACCCGAACGTGCCGGGTGACGATTTTCCCAGCAAGAACCTGGCCGGCGTCGGCGTGATGTTTTACCTGCTCAGCGCGCTGCGGGGGACCCTGCGCGACCGGGGCTGGTTTTCCCGGCGGCGCCCGGAACCCAACCTGGCGCAATACCTGGACCTGGTGGCGCTGGGCACGGTGGCGGACCTGGTCCCGCTGGACCACAACAACCGGGTACTGGTGCGCCAGGGACTGGAACTGATCCGGCGCGGGCGGGCCCGGCCCGGCCTGATGGCACTGCTGCGCGCCGGCAACAGGGACTATCGTTTCGTGAATGCCTCGGACCTCGGTTTCGCGGTCGGGCCCCGACTGAACGCGGCCGGCCGCCTCGAGGACATGGCGGCCGGGATTCGCTGCCTGCTGAGTGAAACGCGTGCCGAAGCCGATGTGATCGCGGCCGACCTGGACGCCCTTAACCGGCAGCGTCGTGAAATGCAGGGAGCCATGCAGGATGAAGCCATGCGCCAGGTATCCGCACTGGTCGAATCGCTGGAGCGGAAGCCGATGCCCGGCGCGCTGTGCCTGTTTGATGAGAGCTGGCACCAGGGCATCGTCGGGCTGGTCGCGTCACGCGTGAAAGACGCCGTTCACCGCCCGGTCATCGCGTTTGCCCCGGAATCCGAGGGGGCGAGCCTGCTCAAGGGGTCAGCCCGGTCGGTGCGCGGTCTGCACATTCGTGATGCGCTTGCCCTGGTGGATTCGCGCCGGCCGGGCCTGCTCAAGGCCTTCGGAGGGCACGCGATGGCTGCCGGAATGACGCTCGACCGGAAAAACCTGCCTGCGCTGCGTGCGGAGATGAACGAAGCGGTGCATACCCTGCTGGACGGCGAGGAACTGGGCGAGGAAATCTTCACCGACGGAGAACTGGACGGCGCCGATCTCGGTCTCGACCTTGCGCTGCAGATCGAAGCGCATGGCCCCTGGGGTCAGCGCTTTCCCGAACCACTGTTCGACGGCCGCTTCGAAGTCGTCGAGCGGCGCGTGGTGGGCGGAGCCCACCTGAAAATGATCCTGCAGCCGTCGTCGGGCGGCCGGGAAATCGACGCGATCGCGTTTGGACGGCTTCCCGGCGATCTGCCGGAATCGGGCGCAGTGCGGTTTCTCTATCGCCTGGGCGTCAATCGCTGGCGGGGACGGGAATCGCCGCAGCTGCTGGTCGAGCACATCATCGGCGGCTAGCGCCAGGACAAAACGTCCGCCAGGCGTTTCCGGATTTCGCTGGTCTCGGTCTCGGGCGGATTCCAGTCGGGACGGACGGGCGAGATCGTGATGTAGCCTTCCAGGTGGGCGCGGATGTCTCCGTCCTCCCGTTCGGGTGCCGCCGGGTCGACGCCGGGCAGAAACGAGGGCGTGACCCTTCCCGTGTCACCGCACACCTCATACACCATCTCGATCATGCTGCCCCGTGAAACCGGGGTGAAGGAAACGCCGCGAATGTGCTCGGGTGGCAGCGGCGGGTAGTTGATATTGAGCATCAAGCCGGGGGGCAGCAGGCGACTCTCCGTGTTGCCCGTTTCTGACAGGTTTCTGATCACCTCGCAGGTGAACTCCGCCGCCGGTTCGAGCACCTTCAGGGTGCTCGGGAACAGCCGCGGATTTTCCCGGGATTCCTCGAACAGCATGCCGGCTGAAACGGCGATGGCCGGCAGGCCGTGCAGCATGCCGACCGCGGCGGCCGCGACCGTTCCCGAGGCATGCAAGCCGAGGCCCAGGTTGGGTCCGAAATTGATCCCCGATACGACCAGGTCGGGTGGATCGTTCTCCAGCAGCCGTCGCAGCGCCACCATGACGGTGTCCGCGGGCCGGGCGTCCAGGTGCCAGCCATCGTCGTCAATGCGCTGCAGCCCCATAACACGGACCATGGTGGTGCTCATGCTGGCCGCGCTCTGCTCGTCGCTGGGCGCGATCATGTTGACGCGGTGGCCGTGAGCGCGCAGCGCCTTGCGCATCGCCTTGATGCCCGGCGCGGCGTGTCCGTCGTCGTTGGTCAGCAGAACATGCAAGGGTTTTACTTCCATCCGGCCGGGCGGCCGTGGCCGCCCGGGTATTCCGTTTTCGCGATCAACGCGTTCAGTCGGCAGCCTTCATCGAGTAATCGGCGTGGCGCTCCCAGATTTGGAATTCCTGCCCTGCGATCGCGTTGCCGAATCGGCCGAGCAGTTCCTCCGCCGCTTTCTCGGAACCCATGACCTTGACCAGAAAATTGAAAAAGCTCTGCTCGTCCCGGTCCATGTCCCCGAGGCGTTTGTGCGGAACCACGATGGACTCGTTACCGGGGTTCGCGATGCTGCTCGACCAGACCCACGGGCGCTCTTCGTTGGCCCAGCCGTTGTTGATCGCGATCTGGCTCAGCGCCTCGCGCGCCGCGTCGAACTGGCCCGCCATGCCCGCCTTGGTCTCGAATTCCGTAACGGCGAAGTAGCGGTACCCAGACCAGTCGCCGCCGACGTTGCTGTCAGACCAGTTCAAGCGGGTGAAGTAATGCCCGTAGTCATCGGCGTATTGCCCGACGTGCTCCTGCCAGTGCGCGTTGACTTCCGCGTTGTTCTCGCTCCATTCACGGTAGGCATCGACGTCGGCCCAGTCAAAACAGCAGGCACGGACGACGACCGTGTTGAGTTCGTCACCCAGCATCGGCGTGTAGGTCTCCCAGACGAAGGGATCGCCGGCTTCGCTGCGGAACGCCATGTGTTCCTTGAGCCCTTCGAAGAACTGGGCGCGCTGGCCCGCCTTGGGCACCATCGACCAGCTTTCGGCGAGCTTGCCCGGTGTATCGGCGAGGGCCGGCAGAGAAATCATCAGGGTGAGAACGGCGGATGAAAGGAGCATGCGTGTTTTCGACATGGTGTTTCCTCGTGGTTTTCATCGGCCATCAGGCCGTGTTGCGATTGAATCGCTACAGTATAGATAAGTTATGTTCGTGCGTCTGCTGGTGTAAAATGCAGCGCCTCGAATAAAAGGAAGTATCGCGTGGAAACCAACCTGTACACCAACCTGGTAGAAGACCTCTCACGGCGCAGCGAGGCGCTTAGGGGGTACCTTTGACTACCCGGTAAAGCGCGACCGCCTCGAGGAAGTCAGCCGCGAGCTCGAGAATCCGGATATCTGGAACGATCCTGGCAAAGCCCAGGACCTGGGCCGTGAGCGCTCGCGGCTGGAAAATATCATTCGCACCCTGGACGAGCTCCGCACCGGGCTGGAAGACGCCGCGGAGATGCTGGAACTGGCCATCGAAGAAAAAGACGAGGAGACGGCCGACGCCGTGATGGAAGACCTCGAAGCCATGCGCGCGCGGGTGGAGCGCCTGGAGTTCGAGCGCATGTTTTCGGGCGAAATGGACTCCAGCGCCTGCTTTCTGGAAATCCAGGCCGGGTCCGGCGGCACCGAGGCCCAGGACTGGGCCGAAATGCTTCTGCGCATGTACCTGCGCTGGGCGGAGCGCCGGGGCTGGAAGACCGAACTGGTCGAGGTTTCCTCCGGCGAGGTCGCCGGCATCAAGAGCGCCACCGTGCACATCAGCGGCGAGTACGCCTACGGCTGGTGCCGCACCGAGACCGGCGTGCACCGCCTGGTGCGTAAATCGCCCTTTGATTCGGGCAACCGGCGGCATACGTCCTTCGCCGCGGTATTCGTTTCACCGGAGATCGACGACAACATCGAGATCGATCTCAACCCGGCCGATATCCGCGTGGATGTCTACCGCGCCTCGGGCGCCGGCGGGCAGCACGTGAACACGACGGATTCCGCGGTGCGCATGACGCACATGCCGACCGGTATCGTCGTGCAGTGCCAGAACGACCGCTCCCAGCACAAGAACCGCGACCACGCCATGAAGCAGCTGCGCGCCAAGCTGTACGAGCACGAGATGCAGAAGAAGCGCGAGGCGCACCAGCAGCTCGAAGACGAGAAATCAGATATCGGCTGGGGCAGCCAGATCCGTTCCTATGTGCTCGACCAGTCCCGGATCAAGGATTTGCGCACCGGCGTGGAGGTGGGCAAC
>Ga0180436_10003048_pt1 | contig 15565 bp, 11 predicted proteins | sample SS_ome_2_FD_132434 | JGI IMG/M metagenome (GOLD analysis project Ga0180436, IMG submission 132434) | Hypersaline lake sediment archaeal communities from the Salton Sea, California, USA - SS_3_S_2 metaG | ecosystem: Environmental > Aquatic > Non-marine Saline and Alkaline > Hypersaline >...
CGTGCCCATGCCGGACAGGGAGTGCACCTCGCAGTCCACCGGCGGGAAGTTCGACGGCACCTTGAAGATGGTCACGTCCACGCCGGCGTCGGCCATGGGCTCCCAGAAGGCCGTGCCCTGGCGCAGGTTGTTCACCTCGCCGCCCTCGCGCGGCAGCTTCCAGCCGCCCACCTTCCACCAGCGCTGGGGCGCCATGGCCTGGGCCGCCGAGAGGTAGGGCATCATGGTCGCCGGGTCGCGGTGGATGAAGTCGAAGATGCCGTGCCCGCCGGGGTTCATGCCCGTGATGAAGTTGGACCAGGCCACCGGGGACTGGGGCGGGATGGCGGTGCCGAAGACCCGGTAGTCGCCCCGGGCGATGAGGCGGTCGAAGTTGGGCATGCGGCCCTCGTCGCGGTACTGGTCGAGCAGCGCGGGGGCCATGCCGTCGAAGCCGATGCACAGGACTTTCGGGGCCGCGACGGCCGTACCCGCCAGGAGCAGGACCAGCATCAGGGTGGGGACGAGGCGGTTCATGAAGCTTCACCTCCGTCCGGCAACAGGCTGCGGCCGGTCATCCAGCCGGGCTTGTCGACGCCGAACAGGTCGAGGATCGTGGGCGCCAGGTCCGTCAGGGAGGGGCGCGTCTCGTCGAAGGGCACGCTGGAGAAGAGGATGCCCGGCACCAGGCGCGGATCCACGCAGTGGTCGCCCGACCAGCTCCGCGTGTTGTCCTCGAAGACGCTCGCGCCGACGCGGCCCACGGCGGCGTCCCAGCCCGTACGCCAGCCGATCTTGAAGCCGATCACGATGTCCGGCCCGTTCTCCACGTAGGGGCCGTGGTAGCAGTCGCGGTCCTGCTGGACGATGTTCACGCAGGGCGTGTCCAGGTCGGGATCGTGCAGCGCGGACAGGCCCTCGGCCAGCTCCGCGCGCAGGGCGTCGGCGTCGGCGGGCTCGACGATGCCCTCCCGCTCGCGTCCCTTCAGGTTCAGGTAGAAGCCGCCCAGGCCGCTGGCGTAGGCGCGGGTGCGCGACCAGTCGATCTCGCCCGGTTCGGCGGTCTTGCCCGCGGGCAGCGGCGAAGGCGGGCCCTCGGCCGGGTCGTTCTTGAGGAACAGGTAGCCGTTCTCGCGCAGCCAGGTGTTGAGGTTCACGCCGCGGCGGAAGGGCTTGAAGCCGTGGTCCGAGATGACGAAGAGCACGTCGTCGTCGCGTAGGCGGTCGAGGGTCTCGCCCACCAGCTCGTCGGCCCGGTCGTAGAGCTCGCGGATGGCGTGGCGGTGCCGCTCGCGGTCCTTGCCGGCGTTGGCCGGGTGGTCGTCGTCCAGGTAGCGGAAGAACATGTGCTGGATGCGGTCGGTGGCGTCGAAGACCACCGAGATCGAGCCGCTCTTCTGCCGGTCGAGCACGTGGAAGAACTGGCGCCGCCGCTCGGCGTGGATCTCCCAGGCCTGGTCCAGAAACGCCTGCTCGTCGATCACCCGCTCGTTCAGGGCCCAGGTGTCCTCCGCCAGGCCGAGCGTCGCGTAGGAGCCGTGCAGCTTGGACAGGGCGATGGCGTAGTGGGCCGGATGGGAGATGGGCATGGCCGGGGCCTCGGGGTCCAGGTGCACCGGCGTCACGTAGAAGGAGAAGGGATCCGCGAAGCTGGTCACCCGGAACTTGCAGATGCCCTTGGCCGTGATGCCCGGGCCGCCGCTGAATCCGAGGCGGATCCAGGGGGAATTCTCGTCGGGGCCGAGGGAGAAGGTCTCGCCGTCGATGCTGAAGGTGGCGCGCCTGGCGGACGCGTCGACGGTGGCCTGAACGGGCAGGCTCATGCGGCCGCCGTCCGGGTGGTCCGGGCCGGCCAGGACGCCGCTGTAGACGGCGCCGTCGCGGGTCAGCTTGTTGCGCACGCCGCCGATGGTCTCTTCGTCCGAGACCGGCGCCACGCCGGCGGTCGCGCCGTCCAGGCCCGCATCCTCTCCGGGATCGGCGCTGTACCAGGAGAAGGTGCCCTGGGTGCCGCGCAGGTCGGGCACGCACATGGCCGACAGCATCTGGCCGTCCACCTTCTCGGGCGGGAAGGTGATGGGCACGCGCAGCACCGTGGCCTTGACGCCGTTCTCGCCGAGCACCTGCCAGAAGGCCTTGCTGCGCCGCAGCAGCTCGATGTTCGGCTTGCCGATCGGCAAGCGCAGCGGTCCCACGCGCAGCATCCGTCCCCCGCCGCTGATCTTCGTCGACGAAAGCACGGGCAGGTAGGAGCGCAGGTCGCGATTCAGGAAGTCGAAGATGTTGTGGCGGCCGGCATCGACGCCGGTGGCGAAGCCCGACCAGGCCACCGGCGACATGGCCGGCGTGGTCGTGGCCAGGGGCCGGAATCCGCCCCGCTCGCGCAGCCGGCGGAAGTTGGGCAGGCGCCCCTCGCGCAGGCCTTCCTTGACCAGACCCGGGTCGAGCCCGTCCAGGCCGAGCACGATCACGCGGTGGGCGCGGGCGCGGCTCATGCGGCGGCGGCCGCGCAGCGCCCGGATCAGGGCGCGCAGGGGCCACAGCAGCAGGGCGCCGAAGGCCACCACGATGCCGGCCAGGCCGAAGAGCAGCGAACCGCCCAGGGCGAAACCGGCGCCGGGGCCGATATAGGCCAGGGCGGGGGAGGCCCAGAGCGCCACTCCGGCGGCGCAGAGCGTCGCGGTCGCGGTCCGGCCGTGCGCACGTGTCTTGCTGTGTCGGCGACGATGGCGTAGCATGCTGATCCGTCGGTTGATATCGGTTCTGTGGCTCGGACCCAAGCCCTAATAATAGGTCCTTCGCGAGCCGACTGCACCTTTCTTTCTGCCCGGGGAAACACGCGTTGCGCGACCGAATGCATACCGTACCGCTGGCCTTCGCACTGCTGTCGCTGGCGGGCCTGATGCTGATCCAGGGCCACTGCGTCCAGGAGGACGCCTTCATCTCCTTCCGCTACGCCGCCAATCTTATCGACGGCCACGGCCTGGTCTACAATCCCGGCGAGCGGGTCGAAGGGTACACCAACTTCCTGTGGACGGTGATGATCGCCGGCGCCATGGCCCTCGGCGCCGACCCCGCGGTGACGGCGCACCTGACGGGCATGGCCGCCGCCCTGCTCCTGTGCGGCCTCGTGTTCTGCGTCGCCCGCATGGTCCGGCCCGGCCGTCGCTGGGCGGGTGCTCCGGCCCTGGTTCTGCTGGCCGGCACCCCGGGACTCGCCGCCGAGGCCGTGCAGGGGCTCGAGACCGTCTGGTTCGCCCTGCTGGTCACCCTGGGCGTGGCGATGGCCGCCCGCGCCCTGGAGACCGCGCGCACGGGGCCCGCGGTCTGGTCCGCCGTCGCCCTCGTCCTGGCGGCCCTCACACGCCCCGAAGGCGGGCTCGTCCTGGCCCTGACGGTCGCCGGCGTCCTCTATTGCGCCCGGCGCGCCGGCGTGCCCGTCCGGCGCTGGCTCGCGATCGCCGCGGGCCTCTTCGTCCTGGTCTACGGGCCCTACTGGTGGCTGCGCTACGACTGGTACGGCTATCCCTTCCCCAACACTTTTTACGCCAAGACCGGCGGCGGCGTGCACCACCTCGTGCGCGGGCTGGGCTACCTGGGGCGCTTCCTCCTGAACCACCCCGTGCTGGCCCTGCTCACGGCGGCGGCCGTGCCGGGCGCGCGCGCCGTCTTCCGGCGGGACGTGCGCCCGGCCCTGGCGCTGCCGCTCGTCGTCACCATCGGCTACCTGGCCTACGTGGTCGTCGTCGGTGGGGACTTCAAGCAGACCTGGCGTTTCGTGCTGCCCGTGCTGCCCCTGTGGGCGCTGCTGCTGGACGGCTGGGCCACGGACCGGCTCGCGCGTCGCCGGTCGACCGTCCGCCTCGCCTGGCTGCTCGTGGCGGCCGTGGTGCTGAACGCCCTGCCCTCGGCCTACGGCACCCTGCGCTGGTCCCGCCAGCGCGCGCGCGACCTGGAGCGGCGCACCGTCTGCGGCGAATGGCTGCGGGACAACGCGCCGGCGGACGCCGTGCTGGCCATCCACTCGGCCGGCATCGTCCCCTTCGTGAGCGGCCTGCGCACCATCGACATGTGGGGCCTGAACGACCTGCATATCGCCCACCGGCGCATGCCCGACATGGGCCGCGCGCGTCCGGCCGGACACGAGAAGGTCGACTACGACTACGTCTTCGGCCTGGCGCCCGACTACATCCTGCCCCGCGGCTGGGCGCTGGTCACCGACGGGCCCTACGAGGGGATCGCGGGCGCCATGTTCCAGGACGTGGCGGCCTGGGAGGCGCACCGGCGCCACTACCGGGAGCGGAGCGTGCTCCTGCCGCCGGCGCCGGGCGAAACGACGCCGCGCTACTTCAACTTCGTGGAGCGCTCGTCCTCGAAGCAGTAGGAGATGAGTGCGCCGGCGACCTGGACGGGCTTCTCCAGCATCACGAAATGTCCCGTGTCGGGCATCGGCTTGTAGGCGATGGTCTGCGCGTTGGCGTAGCCGATGCTGTCCAGGAAGACCAGGGGATCCTCGTCGTGGGGGAACATGGTGGCGCTGCCGATGACCAGGATCGGCATGACCTGGTAGGCCAGCTCCTCGCGGAGATCGAAGTCGAAGCTGCTCATCAGGAGCTGCGTCAGGCTCACGCGGTCGGTGCGCAGGGCCTGATCGAGGACCATGTCCGTGACGTCTTCGACGGGACTCAGGTTCAGGAAGTGGCCGGCGATGAAGCGGTCGTAGTCCTCCAGCAGCTTTCCGGCCACCTCGATCTTCTGTGCCTTGTCCGCCAGCTGCACCGGCGCCGCGTCGATGATGACCAGCCGCCGGACGTCCTGCGTGAAGCGGAAGGCGTAGTTCATGGCGATCATGCCGCCGATGCCGTGGCCCACGAGGATGGGCGCCTCGATGGCGTTGTCGTCGATGAAGCGGGCCAGATCGTCGCTGGCGGTCTCGATGCTGAGGTTCGGCACGGTGGGCGTGCTTCCGTGGCCGGGGATCTCGTAGACGAAGAGGTCGAAACCCGACTCCAGGAAGGGGGAGAGCTTGTGCCAGACCTCGGCGCTCGAGCCCAGACCGTGGATCAGCACCATGTCGAAGCCGGTGATCGACGGCGTTTCGGTTTCCGCCGGCGCCTCGCCCTGGGCGCCGGCGGTCGGCGCGAGAAGGAGCGCGGCGGCGAGCGAAACCGAAAGGATGAAGGTCTTCACGCGTCGTTCTCCCCGAGGCTGAAGAGGTCGCCGTCGACGGCGGCGACGACGTCGCCGTCGTAGACGGCGTTGATCAGGCGCGGCAGGTCCAGCTCGGCCGCGGCCGGATAGATGTGGGTCAGCACCACGCGGCGCGGGGCGGCCCGGAGGCACAGGTCCGCGACGCGCGACGGCGACATGTGCGTGTCCACGGCGTATTCCTCCGGCATGGTGCATTCGACGACCAGCAGGTCGGCGCCCGCGGCCGCCTCGACCAGGGCTTCGCAGGCGCCGGTGTCGCCGGAGTAGACGAGGCGGCGTCCGTGCACGTCGTTGACGAGGAAGCCCAGGTTCTCGGCGCTGAAGCGGTTCTCGCAGTGCGCGACCGCGAAGGCGCGCACCGAGGGGCTCGCCCCGTCTGCGCCGGCGGCCCAGGCGCCCGCGTCCGTCGTCGGCGCCACGGCTTCGCCCGCGCCGATCTCGAGGATCTCCACGGGGCGGTTGCGGGGAACCATCCAGTCGCCGTAGAGGTTCCGGAGCCGGTCCACGTAGTCGCCCAGTCCGCGGGGGCCGATCAGCTGCAGGGGATGCGTGCTGGGCAGGACCTCGGAACGCAGGGCGAAGAGCAACGGCGCCAGGTCGGCGCAGTGGTCCAGGTGGAAGTGGCTGAACAGCACGGTGTCGATCGCATCGACGCTGTCGGGGCCGTGGGGCGAGGCGAGCAGCCTCGTCAGGGCGCCGGGTCCGGGGTCGAGCAGGATCGAGCGGCCGTCCACGCTCAGCCAGTACGCCGCGGGCCCCCGCAGGGGCGTGGGAATGGCGCCGCCGGCGCCCAGGATCAAAATCCGGATCATGGTGTATAACCAACACGAGCCGCCGGGATAGGTCAAGGCGCGAGCCTGGACACCTGCCCCGGCGCACACTATCATGACCCGTCGGATCGACGCGCCCGGCACGGCGCCGGATCCAGGAAAGGAAGTGTCATGATCCCGCGAATCCCCATCGTCGTCGCTCTGATCGGGCTGCTGGCTCTCCTCGCGCCGTCGGCCGTTCCGGCCCAGGAAGGCCAGGAGGCTCAGGCAGCCGAGGAAACCGTGGCGGCCCCCGATTCGGTGGCCGACATCCTTAGCGGCGCCATGAGCGACGAAGAGAAGATCAGCGCCATCAACCGGCTGATCCTGCTCAATCCGCGGAATTCCGACCTCTACAACAATCTGGGCGTGGTCTACGCGGAGCGTGAGGACTGGCTGCTCGCCCGCGACGCCTTCATCTCCGCCGTGCAATGCGATCCGCGGCAGCCCGCCTCGCACCGCAACCTGGGCATGGTGATGGTCGAGCTGGACCAGATCGAGACGGCCGTGATCGAGTTCGAGGCCTACCAGAACCTGTCGACCGACGGCGGACGCGACGCCCACAAGATGATCGGTGACGCCTGGCGCCGCGCCGGCGACGTGCCGACCGCCCTTCAGGCCTACGAAACCGGTCTGCGCGCCTACGGCGAAGCCTTCGGTCCCGGCTCCGCGGAGCTGGTGATGGCCCAGGCCCTGACCCTGGAGGAGACCGGCGACACCGCGGCCTACGAGGCCCTGCTGCGCAGGTACGCTCCGCGGGCCCGCGACTACGCGGGGGCCGCGGACGGCGCGCCGACGGACCAGGCGGGCCGCGCCGCGCAGGCCATCGTCGCGCGGCTGCTGCGGATCATCGCCGACGACGCCGCGCTGATGACCGATGCCGGGATGCACGCCGAGGCCGCGGCCGCCTACGAGGAGGCCATGGAGATCGCCCCGGACCACGACGAGCTGCTGCCCCTGGCCGCGTCCGCCTGGTTCGAGGCGGGCGAGACCATGAAGGCCAAGGTCCTGGCCCGGCGGGCCACACTCGAGAGCCCCGACCGGCCCGGCGGCTGGAAGGCCCGCGGCCGGATCGCCGAGGCCGAGAAGCGCCCCCGCGACGCCATCGAGGCCTACCGCAAGGCCTGGGAGCTCGACGGGACCCAGACCGACGTGGCGGCCCGCATCGGCGCCATCTATCTCGCCCTGGGCGACAACATCAACGCCCGCAAGTTCATGGGCGCGGTGGCGTCGGATCCCGACACGCCGCCCGAGATCCTCTACAACTACGCCCTCAGCCTGCAGCGGGAGGGCGATCACGAACTGGCGCTGCGGCCCCTGCGCCGGGTGGTCCGGGACGCGCCGTCCATGGATCCCGCCTGGCGGGCCCTGGCCTCCTCGCTGCGCACCACGAAGCGTTTCGACGAGGCCGCCCGGGCCTACGGCAAGGCCTTCGCATTGACCGGGGATCCCAGGCTGTCCTTCCAGCGGGGGTACTGCCTCCAGCGCTGCGACCGTCCCCTCGAGGCGGCCGAGGCCTACGAAGGCGCCCTGGCCCTCGATCCCACCGACGCCCGGTCACGCTACAATCTCGGCCTGGTCCTGATCTCCGCCGGCGAGTACGCCGACGCCCTGGACGCGTTCCGGATCCTCGGCGAGACGGAGCCCGAATCCTACCGGATCCACTTCAATTCCGGCGTGTGCCACCACAACCTGGGCCAGCACGAGGAGGCGCTGATCGCCTACGAGACGGCCCTGGACCTCGACGAGACGTCCGCGGTCTGGAACAACATGGGCCTGGTCTACGACGCCCTGGGCGAGAAGATCGAGGCCAAGCGGTGCTACCGGGAGGGCAAGCGCCTGAAAGCGGAGGGCAAATGATGCGCGGCAAGCCGTGTCCGATCCTGTTCCTGATGTTCGCCCTGCTGGTCCCGGTGCTCGCGTCGGCGGCGGCGGCCGAGGAGGTCCACGCCTCGGAGCTGCCCGAGCTGACGCGCGACGGTCCCTATCCCCGTCTCACGACCGAGGAACTGGCGGCGTCGGGTTTTCCCGACCACAAGCACCTCTACTACCAGCGCGGATGGGAGCCCCTGACCGACGAGACGGGCAAGGCCTATGGGCCGGGCTCGATCTGCCGGGGCATGATCTGGCTCGATCGCGAGGACGTGTACGGCGACGCCGAGCAGATGCGCGTCGGCCTCTTCAAGCTCGAGTACAACCGGGGATTCCGTCAGTGCCAGATGGCGCCCTTCCTGGAGACCTGCGAACTGGCCCTGATGGACGTCGCCGAGCTCCTGGACCTGACGGCCACCGACACGCTGCACGTCATCAACACGAACATGGCCGACGCCTACGCGGCGCGCACGAGCCAGGGCGTCTGGCGCATGTACAAGCGTGCCGGCGATCTCTGCGTGATCCAGCCCATCCCCATCCTGGTGGCGCGCACGCTGGTCGGACACGCCGCCTACGATCTCGTGGTGGGCTGGGTGCTCGATGAGAACGGCTGCCGCGACCTGCCCCACTGGCTGCGCCAGGGACTGATGGCCTACGTGGCGGAGCTGGGCGTGCACCTGAACAACTACATGCTGCAGTTCCGCCCCCGCGGGGACATCCTGCTGACGCCCTCGGAGGTCGACAGGCTCTTCGCGGCGCCGCCGATCCCCCACGATACCCTCGACCGGGAGATGTACCGCAAGGCGCGATACGCGGCCTTCCTCATGGTCTGGCGCCTGGTGGAGGAGCGGGGCGGCATGACCTCCATGCGCCGGTTCCTGACCGCGGTCCGCGACGGCCGCGACGCCGACGAGGCCTGCACGGAGATCTACGGCGCGGATCTGGCCGGTCTGGCCGCGTCCCTCGATCCCACGGTCCTGGGCGAACCGCAGGGAGAGGCCATCCAGGCCCGCAAGCCCCACCTGAAGCCGATCAAGTCCGACGCGGAATGACCACGGAAGGACCGACCGCCCCATGAGCGACCAGAAGCAGATCCGGGTGCGCTTCGCACCCAGTCCCACGGGTTACCTGCACGTGGGCGGCGCCCGTACCGCGCTCTTCAACTGGCTGTACGCGCGCAAGACCGGCGGCCGGTTCATCCTGCGCATCGAGGACACCGACCGCGAACGCAGCACCGAGGCCGCCGACGCCGCCATCCTGCGCGGCATGAAGTGGCTGGGGCTGGACTGGGACGAGGGTCCGGACGTCGGCGGCGACCACGGCCCCTACCGACAGTCGGAGCGTCTCGACCTCTACCGCGAGGCCGCCGACACGCTGCGCGACACGGGCGCCCTCTATCCCTGCTACTGCACCGCCGAGGAGATCCAGGCCCGCAACGTGGCGCAAGGGGAGGAGGCCAACGCCGGCTACGACGGCCACTGCCGCGAGCTGACCGACGAACGGCGCGCCGCCTTCGAGGCCGAGGGCCGCAAGCCGAGCTGGCGCCTGCGCACGCCCGACGAGGGCAGCACCTTCTGGTACGACATCGTCTACGACAAGCGCGAGTTCCCCAACGATGCGCTCACCGACCGCGTGGCCATCAAGCAGGACGGCTATCCCACCTACAACTTCGCCGTGGTGGTGGACGACCACCTGATGGGCGTGTCGCACTGCCTGCGCGGCGACGACCACGTGAGCAACACGCCCTTCCAGATCCTGGCCTACCGGGCCCTGGGCTGGGACGTGCCCAAGTTCGGCCACATGCCCATGATCCTCGGCGCCGACCGCAAGCGCCTGAGCAAGCGCCACGGCGCCACCAGCGTCGAGGAGTTCGCCAGTCTGGGCATCCTGCCCGACGCCATGATCAACTATCTGGCCCTGCTCGGCTGGTCGCCGGGCGGGTCGGGCGACGAGGTCTTCGCCCGCACCGAACTGATCAAGAAGTTCAGCCTGAAGAAGGTCAACAGCGCGCCGGCGGGTTTCGACTACGACAAGCTCAACCACATCAACGCCCAGCACCTGAAGCGCCTCGACCCCAAGCAGCGCCTCGCCCTGACCCTGCCCATGCTCGAGGAGCGGGGCTGGTCCCTCGATCCGGACTGGCGCGCCCCCGCGCGGGACACGAAGGGCTACCTGAAGCTGGTCCTGAAGACCCTCGGCGGTCGCTTCAGCAACCTGCTGCGCGTGCCCGAGCAGATCGGCTTCTTCTTCGCCGAGGATTACGACACCGACCCCGAGGCGGTCGCCCAGCACCTCCACAGCGACGCGGCCCGCGACCGTCTGAACCGCCTGGCCGACGCCTGCGAGACGGACCTGCCGTCTGACGGGCCGGCCTCCCAGGACGACTTCGAACGCGTGGTCCGCGCCACGGCCGAGGCCTCGTCCCTGGAGGCGGGCGACCTGATCCATCCCTGCCGCGTGGCCCTCACGGGCCAGACGCGCAGTGCGGGGATCTTCGAGGTCATGTGGCTGATCGGGGCGCCGCGGGTCGTGGCGCGGTTGCGGCGCGTGGCGGGCGCCTGATCCGTATCTTCATGCGAATCCTCGGCTGTCCACCGGGACGGTCAGATCATTCCATGTCGAGGGTTGCGTGACCTACGACGGCCTGGATTCCTTCCGGGCCAGCACATCCGATCTCGTTCCCGGCCGACGTTTCATCTTCTCCTCGTATCGACACGGCGACCGGCTCCTCGATTACTATGGTCCCGAGGTTTACGAGGACTCCTAGATCTACGTGTTTCCCGGCGACGTTGTCGGCATATCGGCGGCAGAGCAGACGCGTCTTGCGGATCTGGTCGCCGACTGACACGCGCTTCACGTCCGGCCATTCCTCGTCGGCCAGAACGACCCATCCCGCTGCGATATCTCGTCACGACATGGATCGGAACGCCCGTCCCCGGGGATCAATCCGTCCTTGAAACCAATTTACTAAAGAAACGTAGAGTAATTCGCGTATGACCGAACCCGGGAGGATCGATGAAGCTGCTATCGCGAATCGAGGAGATCATCCTGCTGGCCGTATGGCGGCTCCAGGATGAGGCCTACGGCATCAGCATCTGCGAAGAGGTGGCCCGGGCCACCGGCGAGACCTGGCAGCCGGGAGCGATCTACGGCCCCCTGTCGCGCCTGCATCGCAAACGGTTGCTGAAGACGACCCGCGGCGAGCCGACGCCGGAGCGCGGCGGCCGCAGCAAGACCTACTACCACCTCACGCCCCACGGCCGGCGGGCCCTGCAGCAGGTCCGTCGCATCAACGCCCGGATCTGGTCCGACATCCCTGTCCTGGAGTTCGATACCCCATGAACGAGCGTGAACACGGTGGACCGCCCGCCCTGGCGACGATGATCCTGTCGCGTCTGATGGACCGCCGCACCGCCGAGGGCGCCCTCGGCGATCTGGAGGAGCGCTACCGCACCCACGCGGCGCATGACGGCCCGACCCGCGCGCGTTGTTTCTACTGGTCGCAGGTCGCCGCCGCCGTGCCCGGAGCGATCGGAAATCTCGTCTACTGGAATACGGTGATGCTCGGAAACACCCTGACCGTAGCCATGCGCAACATGAAGCGTCACAAGGTGTTCTCGGCCATCAACGTCGGAGGTCTGGCCATCGGTCTGGCCTGTTGCGTCCTGATCATGCTCTGGGTGCGCAACGAGCTGGGCTACGATCGGGGCTATCCTCACGCCCGGGAGATCCACCGTCTCTACAGGCAGTTCGATTCTTCGGACGGCCGTCGCTTCTCCTCGGTCAACCCGGCGGCCCTGGGGCCCGCCCTGGCGGCCGATTATCCCGAGATCGTCGATGCCGTCCGCTTCATGAACTACAACTGGTCGGTGACGCGCGACGACCAGTGCTTCAACGAACTCGTCGCCTTGGCCGACCCCGCGTTCTTCGACATGTTTTCGGTGCGCTTCCTGCTCGGAGACCGGGAGACGGCCCTGGCGGATCTGCCGAACATCGTCCTGACCGGGGAGACGGCCCGCAAGTACTTCGGCGACGAGGATCCCATCGGGCAGACCGTCCGGATCATGGACTGGTACGACGCCAAGGTGACCGGGATCATAGAGATGCCGACGGGCAACACGACCTTGAGACCCTTCGACGCGATGATTGACTTCGGGGTCCACAAACCCCTGTGGGGCAGGGATCTCGAGGACTGGAAGGTCGGCAACTATCTCACGTACATCCGGCTGCGGCCGGATGCCGACGCCCACGCGGTCTCCGAGAAGATCGCCGGTGTCCTGCAGCCCCACTTCTCGGACACGTCCGTCGCGGTCAGGATGCATCCCCTGCTCAAGGAGCGGCTGCACGACGTCGCCGGCGGCGGCATGATCACCTACGTCTACGTCTTCTCGACCATCGCTCTGCTGGTCCTGCTGATCGGCTGCTTCAACTACATGAACCTGTCGACGGCCCGGTCCTCGGGACGGGCCGTCGAGGTCGGCGTCCGCAAGGTCCTCGGCGCGGGACGCGGACAGCTCGTCCGGCAGTTCCTGAGCGAGGCCGTCCTGCTGGCGCTGCTCGCCGCGGGCCTGGCCGTGGGGCTCGTGCAGCTGCTGCTGCCTCATTTCAACCGTCTGGCCCTCAAGGATCTGGCCGTTCCGGTCGACGCGGGATCGATCCTCGCGTTCACGGCGGTCGCCCTGGCGGCCGGTCTGGCGTCCGGTTCCTATCCGGCCTTCCGGCTGTCGTCGCATCCGCCGGTCGGCGTCCTCCGGGGCGTGCCGCTCTCGTCCGGCGGCAAGTCCTGGTTCCGGCGCATTCTGGTGGTGAGCCAGTTCGCCATCTCCATATTCCTGATCATCGGATCACTGGTCATCCATCGGCAGCTCGACTACATCCGCGGCAAGGACCTGGGCATCGAGCTGGAGAACGTGATGGTCTTCCCGCTCTCGGGCCCCGTCTCGAACCAGTTCGAGTCCTTCCGGGACCGACTGGAGGCCGATCCCACCATCGTGGGCGTGACGCGGGTCAACGCGCCGCCGGTCCGTCGCGAATCCACGGCCAGCGGCGAGGATGTCGGCTGGGAGGGCAAGACGGCCGGAGACTACATCGCGGGCTTCGGAGTCATGGGCTGCGATCCGTCCTTCGAGCGCGTCTTCGGCCTCGAGATGGCCGCCGGTCGTTTCTTCTCCGCGGACCATCCCGGCGACCTGAGCGACGGCGTGGTCCTGAACGAGACCGCCGTCCGCCGGATGGGCCTGGACTCCCCACTGGGCAAGCGGGTCTCGATCTGGGATTCGACCGGGCGCGTGATCGGCGTGGTGAAGGATTTCCACGTCCAGACGCTTCGCGACGAGATCATGCCGCTGGCGATCTTTCCCGGCTGGGGCATCGATACCGTCTGCATCGGCCTGACCGGCGAGGCGATCCCCACGGCGATGTCGTTGATCGAGAGGACCATCCGCGACTACGAGCCCGGCTACCGGCTGGAGAGCCGTTTCCTGGACGAGATGCTCGACGACCAGTACGCGCCGGAGGAGCGCATCCGCGCGATCGTCGATTACGGCACCTCGCTGGCCATCTTCGTGGCCTGCCTCGGTCTCTACGGCCTCGCGGCCTACACGGCCGAGCGGCGCACCAAGGAGATCGCCGTGAGGAAGATCCTCGGTGCCTCGGTGGCGGGCATCGTGCTGCTGCTGTCCCGGGACTTCAGCAGGTGGGTGCTCCTGGCCAACCTGATCGCCTGGCCGGTCGCCTGGTACGCGGCCCGGCGCTGGCTGTCGGGCTTCGCCTACCACGCCGATCTGAGCCCCGTGGTGTTCCTGCTCGCCGGGGCGCTGGCGCTCGTGATCGCGTTGCTGACGGTGAGCTACCAGTCATGCCGGGCTGCGCTCAGGAATCCGGCTGACGCTCTGAGGTACGAGTGATGACGACCCCGTATGCAGAGGCGCGTACCGGCATGGACCGGCCCCTGGCGAGACGCCGCTGGCTCAGGCGCCGGGGGTGGTTCCTGGCGGCGGCGTGCGCGCTGGCCGCCGCGTTCGCTGTCCTGCTGCTCGACGGCCTCGGGCGCTCGAGCCTGGCGGTGCGGACGGAGCGGCTGACGATGTCGACGGTCCGGCAGGGGGCGTTCCGGGATTTCATACCGGTTTCGGCGACCGTCGTGCCCGTCAGGACCCACTACCTGGACGTGGCCGAAGGCGGGCTCGTCGATTCCATCCACGTGGAGGCCGGCCAGTTCGTGATCGCCGGGGATCCGATCCTGCGTCTCGCCAACACGGATCTCCTGATGGACGTGATGCAGCGCGAGGCGGAGATTGCCGAACGCAGCAACGACCTGCGCACGACGCGGCTCAGCATGGCCCGCAACGGTCTGGAGATCCGCCGCGAACGTCTCGAGCTCGGACACGAGATCTCGCGGCAACGCCGTCTCGTCGAGCACAACATCGAGCTCTCGCGCGAGGGACTGCTCGCCCGGGACGAACTCATCGAGGCTCGGGAGGCTCTGGACTATCTGGAGCAGAGGCTGGCGCTGACCGGCGAGGCGCAGCGGCAGGACTCGCTCTTCCAGCAGGTTCAGATCGACCAGCTCGAGAGCTCGCTGAGGCAGATGGAGGCCAATCTCGAGGTCGTCAGACGCAACCTGGAGAATCTTGTCGTCAAGGCGCCGGTGACCGGCCACCTCACATCCCTGACGGCCCAGGTCGGCGAGTTGAAATCCCGAGGGCAGCGACTGGGGCAGATCGACATCCTGGACGGCTTCAAGGCCCGGACCCGCATCGACGAGCACTATGTCGGTCGGATCGCACGGGACCTGGCGGGCGGCGGCACGGTTTCCGACGACACCTTCGAGGTCCGCGTCGACAAGGTCTTTCCCGAGATCCGCGACGGGCGGTTCCAGGTGGATCTGGTCTTCGTCGGCGTCGAGCCGGCGGGTCTGCGCCGCGGGCAGACCCTGCATGTCGATCTCTCGCTCGGCGAGGCGACCGACGCCGTCCTCCTGGAGACCGGCGGCTTTTTCCAGGAGACGGGCGGCCGCTGGGTCTACGTCGTCGACGCGTCCGGCCAGGCGGCCAGGAAGCGTTCCGTGCAGCTCGGACGTCGGAACGCTGCCCACTATGAAGTGCTCGCCGGTCTCGACCCCGGCGAGCGGGTGATCACCTCCTCTTACGCGAGCTATGGCGGAGCGGAGGAACTGGATCTGCGATGATCGGATCGAATCGGCAAGGAGAGAAAGTCATGATCAGGATCTCGGATCTCGTCAAGACGTACAGGACCGATGAGGTGGAGACCACGGCCCTCGGCGACGTGGCCTTCGAAGTCGAGGACGGCGAGTTCGTCTCGATCATAGGACCGTCCGGCTGCGGGAAGTCGACCCTGCTGAATATCCTCGGCCTGCTGGATCAGCCCGACAGCGGCCGCTACGTGCTGATGGGCGAGGACGTCTCGCGCTGCGCCGAACGGAGGCGGTCGGCCATCCGCAAGGACAGCATCGGCTTCGTGTTCCAGAGCTTCAACCTCATCGACGAGCTGACGATCCGCGAGAACGTCGAACTGCCCATGCTGTACCAGGAGGTTCCCCGGGAGATCCGCCGACAGCGCGTCGCAGAGGTCCTCGACCGCTTCGACCTCGCTGCGCGGGGGAACCACTTCCCCCAGCAGCTCTCCGGTGGCCAGCAACAGCGCGCAGCCGTCGCGCGGGCCGTCGTGACCCA
>Ga0180436_10003049_pt1 | contig 15564 bp, 18 predicted proteins | sample SS_ome_2_FD_132434 | JGI IMG/M metagenome (GOLD analysis project Ga0180436, IMG submission 132434) | Hypersaline lake sediment archaeal communities from the Salton Sea, California, USA - SS_3_S_2 metaG | ecosystem: Environmental > Aquatic > Non-marine Saline and Alkaline > Hypersaline >...
GGCTGCAGATTTACCTTTCACTGTTGCTACCAGCAGCACTGTTGTTTTCGCCCGGGGGGGCAAACGCCGCTGAACTGGCCATAGTGATTGACGATGTCGGATATCACCAGATCAGAGGCATGCGCGCCATTGCCCTGCCGGGACCGGTGACCATTGCTGTTCTGCCCCACGCACCAAACACCGCCTATCTGGTTCGCCAGGCGGCTCGCAACGGCAAAGATATCATCGTCCATCAACCGATGCAGGCACACCCCTCTGCCCACGCATCACGCGAACGTCGCACCCTGATGCTGGATATGCACGAGCAGGAATTTGCCCATATGACCGCTGCAGCGCTGGATGCAGTGCCCGGCAGAATCGGCTTATCCAACCATACCGGCAGCCTGCTCACCGCACACCGCGCACCCATGCAGCAGCTGATGACCCTGTTGCGCCAGCGCGACCTGTTTTTCCTCGACTCCCGCACCACCGCTGCCACCGTAGCCCTGGAAGTCGCACGCGAACAGGGTGTACCCGCAGTCAGGCGTGATGTTTTCCTCGACCATGATCCATCGCCGCAAGCCATCCACCTTGCTTTTGAACGCGCACTGCAGATCGCGCGCCGTAACGGCCGGGCCGTTCTGATCGGCCATCCGTATGACATCAGTCTGGATTATCTTGAAGCCCGCCTGGCTGATCTACCGGAGGACATAAAACTGGTTGCGGTCGCTGAGCTTGCGTTACGGCAGTCTCAATTCAGCCGTCCAGCAATGCTTGCCCAGCCGCCACGTCTAGCGTCCCCTCATATATCGCCCGGCCCGTAATCGCGCCAAACAATAATGATTCGTGCCCTGAAAACGCCTGCTTCAAGGCTTCGAGGTCAGCCAGTGTGGTCACGCCACCGGATGCGACTACCGGCAGATTGCTGGCAAGCGCGAGCGTGAGGGTGGCCTCTACGTTAAGACCGGACATCATGCCATCGCGCTCAATATCTGTATAAACCACACCAGCAACCGGCCACTGCGCCGCCTGCTGCGCAAGGTCCACAGCTTTTAATGTTGAAGTCTGATCCCAACCTTCTGTTGCAACCAGACCATTGCGCGCATCGAGGCCAAACCAGATTTTTTCCGGGAAAGCTTTGGCTGCCTGCATCAGGAACTCAGGCTCCTGGATGGCCTTGGTGCCAACAATCACCCCGCTTACACCAGCTGAGATATAAGACTCAATAACATCAACGCTGCGGATCCCGCCCCCTACCTGCACGGGTATGCCATGCATCACAGCAACCATCTGTTCGATCAAAGACCGGTTACGCGGCTCGCCGGCAAATGCGCCATCGAGGTCAACAATGTGCAGCCGCCGAGCACCCTGATCACGCCAATGAGCAGCCATGGCTACAGGGTCTTTGGAAAACACCGTCGCATCGTCCATGCGACCCTGGCGCAAACGCACACAATGCCCTTCTTTCAGGTCGATCGCTGGAATCAGCAACATGGGTTCAGAGGCTGCCTTTAGTAGACGGCACTATGCCACTCATCCGAGGATCAGGGGTCACCGCCATGCGCAACGCGCGGCCGAAAGCTTTGAACAGTGTTTCCGCCTGATGATGAGCGTTGAGGCCTTTCAGGTTGTCCAGGTGCAGAGACACCATGGCGTGGTTCACAAAACCCTGGAAGAACTCGCGCAACAGATCAACGTCAAAATCACCAATGCGCGCCCGGGTGTAGTCAACGTTGTAAAACAGACCCGGTCGGCCCGATAAGTCGACAACAACACGCGACAGCGCTTCATCAAGCGGCACATACGCATGCCCATAGCGATAGATGCCGGACTTGTCGGATAGCGCCTGGGCAAACGCCTGCCCAAGCACAATGCCCACGTCTTCAACGGTGTGGTGAGCATCGATTTCCAGATCGCCATTGGCTTCAATGTGCATATCAATCAGGCCATGTCGGGCAATCTGCGTGAGCATGTGCTCAAAAAAAGGCACACCCGTTGCAAGATGACTGGTACCTGTGCCATCTAAGTTGATGGTCACTTTTATCTGCGTTTCGGTGGTATCGCGGATGACCGAAGCGGTGCGCGCATCACTCATGACTGACTCTCGTGTGCATGGCTGTAAAAAGAGCGCGGATTCTACGCTGATCACGCAAAATATGCAGCGTAATCAATGCACTGGCTGCCTTCCCGCACTGTTTCACAACCGGTTGAGCAGATTGCCGTGGGGTAGAAATCGATTTGTGGTGTTACTTTTTATCCAGCGCGTCATCTCCGGATCATAAACACCACGCTGTTTGAGCAGTTGTACCAGGACAATCACCGGCGATTTATCACCCGCTGCCCAGGAACTGAACTGCATCTCGCCAAGGGTAAAAATACGGATCAACTGCAACACCTGCTCATCACTCAGTTCATCATCCAATGCTGACCAGTCGCCACCTGCGGCTATCGGCGCAAACCGCTTCACATCAAGCTCCGCCAGCACCAGCTCATTATCTGCCGAAATCTCAGCCGCGGCACAAAGCGCAACTGCCATCTGGGCATCAAGGGGTTGAGCCATGGCGGACGGATCAAACGTATCAACTGTCATATTAGTTACCTAGAATGCCTAAAAATCGAGCGGCTTATCCAAAATTAGTATATTTGCGCTATTTACCTGACGCATTTGCTCTTTAATATAACCGTTACAAAGGCAATACACTGGATTTGCTCATCTGTGGTCCAATAATAATCACACAGAGCGTGTCAGCAGAACACCGTTGCCGATCAAGTAGTATCCGGAATATCGCGTTCCGGAAGAGAAGGACTGGGGAAGTGGACGAACGCATTTATCAAACGGACGAAGGTCAGTGGTACTACCGCGCACGCGGCCACCAGGACGCCGGCCCGTTCCCGAATGAGGAAGCAGCCGAAACCGCGTTGCGCAAACAGATCAGGAACTGGCGCGGGCGCAGCAGGCCTCGAAAAACTTCGCCAGGCAATCTGACAACCCCACGTTTCTTTCGTCGTTCAGCTACCCGTCATCCATAAACCTCTATACTAAGCCCCCCTTTTTATTGAGATGGACCCACGATGGGTGTGTTAGGCCGTATATTTGGAATCTTGTTGGCTCTCGTGGTGGCACTGGCCATCGGCGCCTATTTTTACCTGCAGGATGCTAACCGACTGAAACCTGAGATCGAGCGATTGATCTCAGAGCAGAGTGGCTACACCACGCGCATCAACGGTGATGTCTCCTGGTCGCTGTTACCTCCGCTGAGTTTGAATGTAGCCGACGTGAGCCTCAGCCGCGCAGATGAAGACATTAGCGCAGGCACGTTGCAGCTGAATATGGATCTTTCTGCGATGTGGAACGACATCAATCAGTGGCGCGTTACGGAACTGACCCTGCTGGACACTACATACAACGCCGATGGCGCCAGCACGCTACTGAACAAACTGGAAGTTAAAGATTTCCGCCTCAGCGAACCGGCAGCCGTGTTTGCAGATGTTGTATATACCAGCGAAGACGGTGCAGAACCGCTGGCGGCACGTTTCAACGGTCTTGTTACTTACATACCAGCAACCGCCGATCAACCTCAGCGCATTATCCTGAAAGATGGAAACATCACTTCTGACATGGCCAAAGGTATCTGTCAGGCAGAAGCTACTGACAACCCCCTGGCGCCAGCAAAGCTACCCGCTGCCGGCGAAGATGATTTACTGCCGCTCGCAACGCTGCTGAGCTACAACTTCAGCGCGGACTGCAACCTTTCGGAACTTGTTGTCGGCAGCGAAACCTTCACCAACAGCCGCGTTGATATCACGAATACCGCGGGTCGCTTGAACATCATGCTGAATATCGATGACTTTCTTGGCGGCAGCCTGGTAAGCGACATCGACATTGATGCCACCAAGTCAATTCCGGTCTGGACCATATTGCCGGAAGTAAGCAACGTTGATAGCCAGCGTCTACTGGATTGGACAGATCAGCGCCTGCAGTGGATTGCGCCGATTGCGCTGAATTCCAAATTGACACTGCGAGGCAACACGGAAGAGCAACTAATGGCTTCTGTTAACGCGGCTACTGAATTCAACGGTGGCCAGGGTCAACTGAACATCTCCAAAATCAAAGCGCAGTTAATGCAGATTGCCGCAGTGACACGGCAAGCAGATCGCGCAGCTACCTGGCCGGATGTATGGAACTACGAACAGTTTACCGGCCGCTGGAACATCGACGGCGCGCTGCACAGCCTGCAGTTTGCGTTGGACCATATGAGCGTTGATGCAAATGGCGAGTACGATTATGTAAACGATACTATTGACATGCTCGCCAACGTAACGGTTAACGCGGCCCCTGAAAGCAACCCGTTTAAAATCAATCCACTGCTTGAAGGGACACCGATTCCTATTCGATGCACAGGTGCCTCTGCAAACCCGACCTGCAATCTCGACCGCAATGCGGCACAGAGTATTGTCGCCAAAGCGCTGCAAAGCGGAGACGATTCAGGCCTGCGGCAAAAGCTCGAGCAGAAAATAGACGAAGAAGTGCCGGAAGAATATAGAGAAACCGCCCGCGGGCTGCTGGACATCCTTGGGCGCGCACTGGACAACAAAGAGTAGCCGTAGCGGCCTATGGACTGGTTCGCAAAACAGCTGCTGACGTGGTTTGATCAGCACGGGCGCAAAGATCTGCCCTGGCAGCAGGACATCAACCCCTATCGGGTATGGGTATCTGAAATCATGTTGCAGCAGACCCAGGTGGCGACGGTCATCGACTACTACCAGCGTTTCATGCAGCGTTTTCCTGATGTTGAAGCACTAGCCCGCGCCCCACTTGATGACGTTTTACATCTGTGGACTGGCCTGGGCTACTATGCGCGCGCGCGCAATCTGCACAAGTCTGCGCAAGCAATTGTTGAGCAATACAATGGTCATTTTCCTGAAACCCAGCCTGAGCTTGAAGCCCTGCCTGGCATCGGTCGCTCTACAGCCGGAGCGATTCGTGCAATAGCGATGAACCAGCAGGCAACCATTTTGGATGGCAATGTAAAACGTGTGCTCACACGCTTTCATGCAACTGCAGGCTACCCGGGGAAAACCGACGTAGCCAGACAACTTTGGCAACAAGCAGATGCACACACCCCAGCTGAACGTACCGCAGATTTTACTCAGGCGATCATGGACCTGGGTGCGACGCTCTGCACTCGGCGCAACCCGAACTGTTCGACCTGCCCGCTGGCAGTTGAATGCGCAGCCAGAATCAATAACACGGTAGCTGATTTTCCTGCCAGCAAACCCAAAGTAGCCAAACCCGTTCGCGAGGCGCGGTTTTTTGTTGTTTCTTTAACCAACAAAGCGACGCTGCTGGAACAGAAGCCTTTAAATGGACTCTGGGGCGGTTTGTGGACCCCCCCCGAGCGTGACAGGTCGACCTCTGCAGACACCTTCCTCAACGAACTACAGATCAGTTCGGCCCAGATTGAACGACAACACATAGCACCTGTGTTTCGTCACACATTTACCCACTTCCATCTGGATATTGAACCTGTGTACATCACTCTTAATGAGTTACCCGACGGATATGTCGGAGAAGACAACCGGCGGTGGGTGAATCCTGAGCACATAAATGGCGAAAACCAGGCCATTGGTCTTTCCGCCCCAGCGGTTAAACTACTGGCCAGTTTAAAAGAGCCGTTTACATCATGAGCCGAACCGTATTGTGCAGTCGCTATGGCGAAGAACTGGAAGGCCTGGAAAAGCCGCCCATACCCGGCGCTGCAGGAGAACGTATTTTCAACGAAGTCTCAAAAAAGGCCTGGCTTGAATGGCAGAACCTGCAAACCATGCTGATCAATGAGAAACATCTGAAGCTGCTGGATCCAGACGCACGCAAATACCTCAGCGAGCAGATGTGGCTGTTTTTTGCCAATAAAGAAGTGGACCGAGCCGAGGGTTACGTCGCACCTTCCGAGGATTAGGCAGAAGAACTCACAAATTCCACCCTCAGGGCGGTTGACGCACGCGGAACACCCCGCTTTAATACGCCGCTCTTCCGAACCCGTGCGATTGCACGTGGTAAATGGCCAGATAGCTCAGTTGGTAGAGCAGGGGACTGAAAATCCCCGTGTCGACAGTTCGATTCTGTCTCTGGCCACCAATAAAGCCTTTTATGTCAGTTACTTAGAAGTTCTGACGAGATTTCGATTTTCAGTTTGTGCCCAACTCGCGCCAGTGGTCAATTCCGCTGGTTAGTTTTCACGTGTTGGAGTACAAACACAATGGCACAACTATCTCATCGGTCTGGCAAATGGTGCATCCGCATTCGTAAGAATGGGCACCAAGTCATCAAAACCTTTCAACTCAAGAAAGATGCAGAAGCCTTCGCCCGCGATACCGAACGGGCTATCGAGCGCGGCGAATATGGGCTTGAGCAATACACACTCGCTCGCGCGATCAACGACTACATCGAGCAATGCAACGCAGGCCGCATTAAGGCGCGAAAAGGTCGCGCGAAAAAACTCACGAGGAACTCCCAGCTCAAGCTCGACTTCTGGAAAGAAAACCTGGGAAGACATGAACTGACTGAACTGAAGACCGGCCACTTGCGTTCAGTCATCGAAACTCAACTTCGAAATCGCTCGGCAGTTTCAGGCCGCTATTCCGGAGAACCTCTTCGAGGCGCAACAATCAATCGGTACGTGTCTGAACTCTCAGCGGTTCTCGCGTATGCGGTGAGAAATGAGTGGGTAGACCGGAACGTGGCCCGCAACCTCGATAAAGAGCACGAACATGGGCGTCCGACACCCGAACAGATCAACCTGACCAACAGCCAGGTCGAAACCTTACTTGGCGCATGCGCCAATGAGAGTGAAAACTTGCATCTGTTCGCGTTACTGGCATATGAGACCGGTTGTCGCGCCGGTGAGCTACAAAAACTCCAATGGAGCGATGTAGACCTTGAAGCTGGCCATATGCTGCTGCGCGAAACAAAAAATGGCACCGACCGCCCTGTGCCGCTGTCACAACGCTCCATGGGTATTCTGCGCCAGCGCAAACGAGAGCGCGCCGAACGCGTGCTGTCTGCTAATGGTATGCCGAGCCCAGCCGATGCTCTCGACCGCGTGTTCAAGCCGGCTAGTGTGCGCAAGGACGGTCTCTGGGATTACCGGCACCAATGGAACAGTGCACGCGACTGCGCGAACCTGGCCGGGTATGAGTTCAAGTATCTGCGCAATCTGTTCGTGACTCGCGCCAGTGCCGCCGGGGTACCGCCACTGCAGATTGCCGAGATCGTAGGGCACAGCTCGCTTGAGATGGTAAAGCACTACGCCCGGCACAACGTCGATCACCTGGCCGAAGCGATGGCGAAGCTCAACGGCTGAGCCAATCACTGGATGACCGAAGCCCGCCGCGTGCGGGCTTTTTTATGCGTGCGTGAACCGGGGCAATGACACTAAGTACTTGATTTATAACGAAAAAACATGGAAATATTTGTTGATAAGGCTTTTTTAGGCTGTTAGGTTGCCGTCAAACGAGACCGACTGACAGAGCAAAAATGAGCAACACCACCGAAGCCGTATTACCAGACGAAACACCAGTCGGCACACCTGTCGCTGACCCGCTAGAGATTCTCGACGCACTCACTTTTCGAGAGTTCTGCGAAAAATACCCGAACTGGAAAACGCACCAACTCTACAGCCTGGCAGACAACCCCGACGCCCTGGCAACCGGCGTATTTCTGCGCGTGACCGGCAAAGCTCGGCGAATCAATCCGCACGCGATGGGCCGTTACCTGGCGCAAAAAACCGAACAGTAGAACATCGAAGCCGACACACCCAGCGGCGGCCGATGCAATGCCGGCACACTGCCGGTTTAACAAAGTAACCAACGGAGCAGTAAACAATGCAAAACGAAGAAATGTTGACCATAAACAGCGACAACGGGGCGCTGGAAATACCCAAAAGAATCATTCTGAGCGGTTTACTCATGGCGGCCGAATCGACCGGGCGAGCTTTGAAAGATGCCGACCATGACAACGAGCGCGAGATACACCGCCAAAACCGCGACAGCTTCAACGAAGCAGCCGCAGCTGTAATAAATCTCTAGCCGGAAACAATAAGCCCCGCATATAGCGGGGCTTATTTGGGCCGGGTAACCAAGCCGACCTAGTTCGCCCGAAGAGCATAAGACGAGTCAAACTTGCAAACCATAATACCCGACAACAGCATCGACACAAAAAGCAAAGGTGTGGAAATACCACCGCCGGCTATGACGCCAGACGTGCGCCTGGCGATTGCGTCGGCACTGAATCGCACCGGAATCCCCTTGATAGCTGTCGGCTCTCCCGAGGTCCGTATGCCGCCCTGGTTTATCAACGAAAACCCTGACCTCAGCGACGAAGAGCTAAGCAAAATATGGTGCAAACAACCCTTACGGAAGTTTGCAGACGTGACCGACGCAGAGCTGGTCGACAGGTTCGAGTATCGTGCAAAACAGTTTCCCGGATGTAATTGGGCAATTGTCACCCGAGAATCGAACGGCCTGGCATGCCTCGACGCCGACACGCCCAAGGGGCTCGCGTTACTACGCAGGCTCTACCGTGACACGCCGCCCGTGATAACTGGCAGGGGTGGGCACATATGGGCGCGCGACCCCGAGGGGCTCATCACCGGCCCCAGTGCAGGCTCACATATCGACATGCGCGGTGGAAAAAATAGTTTCGGGATTGCGCCGGGCTCAATCCACCACACCGGGCGCGTTTACCAGACCGAAGATGGCGAGCCGCTCGGAGACTTTCACGACTGGCCCGAGGTGACTGCCGAGGCGCTAGTCGCGATTCAAGAGCTGAATAGGACCCCCACCACCCTGGAAACCGTTGCGGGCACCAACGGTGTCAGGGTGGTGGGTGGTCAATCTATCGCCGAAGGGAGACGCAACGCATGGCTGACCGAACAAGGTGGTCGCTTACGATGGGCTGGGCTTGACGAACCGGAAATCTACGACAAGCTGACGAAGCTCAACACCGACCGGTGCGTTCCGCCCCTGGAAGACTCCGAGGTGCAGAGTGTCGCGCGCTCCGTGAGCCGCTACGCGACCGCGGAACAAAATGGAGGGTACGTACCCTCAATCAGCACGAACAGTCTTTTGGGGCCACTTGTACAACCTGAGCGATTCTCGCGAGTCGAATTTGTAGATGTAACCGAGACGTTCAACGATATTGAGCCGCCCGACGAAATTATCGAGGGCATTCTCGAAGCCGACAGCTTGGCGCAAATGTTCGGCAAATCTGGTGACGGTAAGACTTTCGTCGCCGCAGACATGGCGCGCGCTATCGCGTGGAACCAGCAATGGCACGGCCGCGACGTGATGGCCGGCCCGGTGCTGTACTTGTGCGGCGAGTCGCCCAAAGGGCTGCGCCGTCGCTTTATGGCGGCCGCTATGACGCACGGCGAGGCTGTACCGAGCCGTTTGTTCGTATCCGAGGTTGCCGCACCCCTGGCGACACTTGAGGGCGCGCAAGCCGTACATGCGGCGGTCGAGGCAATTGTCGCCAAGCTCAACGGCGAACTGCCGGTGGCGATATTTATCGACACCTTGGCCAGAAATTACGGCGGCGACGAAAACAGCTCTGAAGATATGGCCGCTTTTGTGCAACACCTCGACGATTATCTGCGCCGGCCATACCGGGCGGCGGTGGTAGTAGTGCACCATACGGGGCACGGCGACCAATCACGCGGCCGGGGCTCAAGTGTCTGGAAAGCCGCGCTCGACACCGAGATAAAGGTAAGCCGGCCAACAGAGGCACTACGCGGCACTGTAGAGCTGCACTTCACAAAAACAAAAGAGATTGAGCCACCGCCCGACATAGAGCTTCAAATCATCACGCAAGAGCTCGCCTCATCCAACGGTGAGCCATTGCTGCGCAAGAATGGCGAACCCCTAACAGCCGGCGCACTGGTGCCGCTGATCAATACCGACAGCCTGGTGCCGGGCAGTTCGAAAAAGTCTAAGGAAAAACTCGGCGCAAACCAACGCACGGCACTCGACGCCTTACTCGAACTCTACACCGAAGAGCGCGAGAAATTTGTCGACGATGATCGAGACCCCGAGCGCGCGTTTATTTTACTGGCCGACTGGCAAGCGGCCGCGAAGCTCAGCAAGCAAAGATTCGCCGACGTGAAAAAGACACTCGCCGAGCGGCACCTGATCGAGATCGACGGCGACCAAATAAAGGCCATTTTGTGATCAATCTACTACCAGTAACGGACAGCGCGGACCGGTCCGGTTTACGTACTAAAGTACGTAAAACCGTGACGGACCGTTACCGCGCGCATAGGGAAAATCGGAAAACCGGACTCAAACCGGACCGAAACCGGACCGAAAACCGGACCGGCCAATTTGGGGGTGTCGTGGGGGCGGCGCTATCACTTCCGGCAGCGTCGGCCACCCTCGCGCGTGCGCGACGGAGATGCACCATTGGCTAGGCCAGCCGAGAAGTATACGAAGGCGATGGCTGTCGCCGATGTCGCCCGGTGCGTCGACGTTATGGTTGACCTGGCCGAAGAGATGCAAAGTGCCACGCTGTTGCTCGAAGCCATGCGCCTGGCTGAAGCCCATCGCCGACTTGAGTACGGTCAGAAGTTCAAATTTACACCCGCAGCGGATAATGAATCCGCGAGTAATAAGAAAAACCACCGGGAAAATAGAAACTTAAACGAAGCCGCCGAGGATTGCGCCAGTCGTGCGCCACAGAACCGCGATTCTGGCGTAAAAGACGGTGGCGATTAGGTGACCTAATGCCGAAGAGACCAACACCATTTACAAAAGCCAGAAAGCGCAAGTATTGCGACGCAATGCGCGAGGGTATGACGCACAGGGCCGCAGCAGCCATTGCCGGCGTGCACCGTGACACCGTGCTACAACACAAGAGCAAAGGTTCAAATGAATACGACCCTTGGTTTGCTGCCGAGGTGGAAAAAGCCGAGGGCGAGTCGCTCGCGATGTTCGAAGAGCATGCCCGCAAGCGAGCACTAGAGGGCTGGGCTAGAGAGATTGTCGACAAGCGAGGCGAAGTGCGCACCGTAGTCGACGCGCCCGACTCGAAGCTACTCGAAATCCTGTTAAGGGCCAGAGACCCCAAGAGATATAGCACCAGCGCCCGCATTGAGCACAGCGGCCAGCTCACGCTTTCCGATGCCGCCGAGGGCGAGCTGTCTGCGATGAGCTTAGAGCAGCTCGATAAACTCGTCAGTATGGTCGAGCGAGCTCGGCAAATGATGATCGACCGAGACCCGGCCGCCAAGCTCGAAGCCGACAAGGCTCGCCAAGCACGCATACGCGAGCTTCGCGAAGCCCTTGGCAAGACCGATCCGATGCCAACCCGGCCAGCGGCTGAGCGAATCATGCACACCACCGCCGAGCTCGTGGTCGAGGTTGAAAGCGAGCGCGAGAGCGAGACCGACGAAGAGCGCGCTGCGAGGCTAATCGCTGCGAGCCTCACAGCAGAAAGCGGCCCCGAGTAGCGATGGCACTGCTAAACCTCATAACCCCTGAGAACGGCTTACACGTCGTCTCTCAGCTACCTAACAAGCGATCATAAACGGAGCAAAAATGCGCGAACCCGACTCCTACACCACCCAGCTCGACCGCGAGCTGACCGAGTTACGCGACCAGACGAGGCGCCTGGACCAGCACCTTGCAGAGCTGAGCCCTGATGCCCTGTCCCGAGCCCGCGAAGCTATGAGCCTCGAAGGTAGCGTACAAGCCGCCGTCGCCTACCTAGCCGGGCAGCACCTTACGGACCATCTGAGCGCCGACTATGTGGGGGCACGACTACGCACGTCCGCACCTGGCGAACTGGTGAACCTCACGCACACCGATGGCCGGATAACCGCCCAACTAATCATTGAAATAAACGAAACTATGGAGCCCCTCCGAAGATGACTAATTCATACGACGGCACGCTGCCCTCGGGTTACCCCCTGGACTACTCACCCCAAGAGTACCCCGAGCTACCCCACCCCGACCAAAACGACGGCGCAGCCTGGACCCACTACGCCAACCAATATGTCGCAGACTGGATCGAGACGCGAGACTGCCAACACCTCGAAGATGGCCGGGAGGATGTCGGCGACGACGAGATCGACGACGCCCTGCTGTGCGCCGAGGTCGTCGAGCCCGAGAGGCCTTTTGAGCTGGACGGGATTCGATACACACCCAGGCAAACTAAAACAGTGTTCAAGATGAGCGAATCTGATCCGAGAAAGATGGCGACACCTATCTACCGGTGGCATTGCAGATATGGCTCGATCCGACGCGGCCCGAAGCCTCTCGATTATGAAACCGTGAGAGCCAAAACGGCAAAGCTATTCGAGGCTCACGCCGCGGCGAACCCGCGCGGCCGACCGAGATTAGAGAAAGATTAAGGCGTATCAGCGGGGTGCCGGGGTTCCATTGCAACTCCGCCGGCTTTGCGAGTAGCTCCCGACCCGCTGGCACGCCGACCCTGATCATCAACAACGGAAACTGAAATAATGTCAGACCAACTAGACCCCAAAGCGATCGACCAAGTAACACGAAACCTCGACACATTCGCTCTCGCAATCGGCCGGAACATGATCGAGAAGTCCGTGAGCATGCTCGAAGACATGCACTTTCAAGCGACTGGGCTGCCACTAACTGACGAATTGCTAGGCGAGCACCTTCTCGCCTGGTGCGAAGCCGCCGCAATGCCTGACGCCAACCTTTTCGCCGGACTCGACTTCAAAGTTAAACACTGACCCTAAACCCAACCCCTGATCCAAAACGGAGAATTACAAATATGACACTTGAAGAGGCACTCGCCAAAGTCGAAGAACTGACCGCCGCAATCGATGCGCTCAAAGCAAACAACGCGGCGCTATTGGCCGAGAAAAAACAAGCCGGCGAACAGGCACAACAAGCCACCGCACAAGCCGGCACGCTAGAGCAACGCCTAGCCCAGCTAGAGGGCCAAGTCGGCAGCCTAACCACTGAGCGCGACGCCGCCCTGGCCGAGAGCTATGGCGCGCGAGTTAAAGATAAACTCGACCCGGTTTTCGAAGGTGCGGCGATTGCCGGCACCGCGCGCCCCGATGTGCTGGCCAGATTCAACGCCGAGCATGAGCTGACCGAGGCCGGTTTTGTCTCGAAAAAAGACGGTACCGCTGTCGAACCTAGCCAATGGGTCGAGGGTTTGCGCGAGCAAGCGCCGCACTTTTGGCCCGCCTCTCAAGGTGGCGGCGCTGGTGGTAGCAATAACCCCGGCGCACCGGCGGGCGCGCACGTAGCAAAGCACGGTGATACCAGCGGCTATATGAAAGCCGTCGACGCCTGGAAAGCGGGCGGCGGGCAAGGGCCAAGGCCCACAATGGCCCAGCCGTCCGATTGATATACTTGATATTTTTCGGTCTTTCAATTGATACCGCCTATCATGTACAATCGCGAGGCGATGGCGGCCAGCCCAACATGCCGGGAATAAACCGGCCGTTATCGAACCTTTTCGCGAGGTAGCGAAAGGGCTGTAAACCAAAAAACCCGGCACCGATGCGCGATAGCGTCGACCCTTCCCGCCGAGGTAGGCGCGAGGAAAACTAACCAATTTCTACAGCTCTACAAGAGGCTTTTTAAAAATGGCTAATTCATTAGCAGCGGTAAACATACCGCAATACAGCGCCGACGTTTTACTTTCGCTGCGCGACAAACTCGGCTTTGCCCAAACAATTTACCGCGACTTAGAAAATGTTGTCGGCGACCCGGTACAAGTCGGCGACGTTATCAAGACCCGACGCCCGGCTCGCTTTGTCGCTCAAGACTTCGACGAAAACAGCGCGACCGAGGGCACCGCCGCGCAAGATATGAAATACAGCACCGTAGACCTGGCTGTCGATCAACACCCCGAAGTAAAGGTAAGCGAGCGAGACTTTGCTCGAAGTGTGCAAGGTGGTGACCGTGCTATCGCCGAGCATGCCGCGAACATGGCGCAAGCCGTCGCCGAGCACATCGAGGCGAAGCTCTACAGCCTGCACGCGCTAGTCGGTCGCAAGGTTGCACCAGTAACCAGCCCGACCGCTGCCGACTATCTGGTGGGCTCACGCACCGAACTGGCTCGCGCCAAGGTGCCGATGTCCGACCGATGGTTTCACGCCAGCACCGACCTGGCCGACTTATTTCTGCGCGACTCGCAGTTTACAGCGGCTAATGTTATCGGCGGCTCGGATAATCGCGTCGGCCTGATCGATGGCGCACTCGGCGGCCGGTTTTCTTTCGATATCTTCGAGAGCAATATCGCAGCGACTGCACTCGGCGCCGTAGCGACCACCCTCGACGCAAGCGCCGATTCTGGTGACCGTGTTGGTGCCGTTTCTGGATTGACTGCGACCGATAGCGCAAGCATTACAATCGGCGGCTTGACTAACGGCCAGACCATTGAGGCCGGCGCGACTTTCAAAATCGCGGGCGACAACACTGTTTACACTGTGACCAGCGGCGACACTACTGTCGCGGCTAATGAGCTGAACGTGAACATCTCGCCGAAACTTCGCCAAGATGCGGCCGACACCGCTGTTGTAACTTTTCAACTGCGCAGCTCAATCGAAGAGGCCGCGCACGAAGTAAGTTTGGCGTACCATAAAAACGCTTTTGCTCTGGCTATGGTTAATCTACCGACTGACCTGCCCGGCGCCGATGTAAGCGTCACCACCGACCCCGACAGCGGTTTATCCGTTCGAGTGCGTCGCTGGTACGATGGCGACACCTCGCAGCTAAAAATGGCTGTCGATGCTGCCTATGGATATGCGGTGCTCGACAACGAGATGGCTGTCAGAGTGATTCGTTAGTTGGTCCGTCGGAGGTGAAGGGTTGCTCTTGCAATCCTTGCTCGCTATCCATTCGATAGGTCTGGGTTCTCGTTCAAGAAATCAACAAACGCGCAGCATTCCACGTCTGCCTTGTGTTGACAGACTGCGGGTATTTTATACTTGCGCTGGTTTCCTGGAAGATTGTTCTGGACCTTTTCATTAGAGACGAGCTGAACACCATGGTGCTTTGCGGTTGAGATTATCAAAAGGTCGTTCTCGTCAACACCATCTGGATGATAGTTGTCATTAACGATTCCCAAGTCTGCTTTGAGCTGCGTAGCTATATCGAGAATATCCGCCGTAACTGGTAGCGACACCACGTCACAATCGTCTAACCACTGTCTACAATCTGGCGATACGTGGCCAACTTCATCCAGTGCAACTTGGGAGAAAGAAATCTCACCCGCCTGTACGAGAGTACCGATTTCTTCCCACAGAGTTTCGAACACGATCAATTCGCGTGGATAGTTATCCCATGCGTGAACGATTGAAGACGCGTCAAACACTCGCACTGTACTGCTTGAGCTTGTGGAGGTCCGCGAGCTTTAGTCCGTCAAGGTAGCGGCTCGCTTTGCTCAGAGTGATCTGTTGCGTGCTAAGCGCGTCAAATACAGTTTTTACGAAATAGGTGCCAAAGAGATGACGAGGCTCTCTGTGACGGTACTGCCTGTTCCCCGTTGGAGACTCATTTTCAGGAGGGCGTCGGTTCTTATAATACTCAATCAGA
>Ga0180436_10003050_pt1 | contig 15561 bp, 15 predicted proteins | sample SS_ome_2_FD_132434 | JGI IMG/M metagenome (GOLD analysis project Ga0180436, IMG submission 132434) | Hypersaline lake sediment archaeal communities from the Salton Sea, California, USA - SS_3_S_2 metaG | ecosystem: Environmental > Aquatic > Non-marine Saline and Alkaline > Hypersaline >...
CAGATGAATCGAAAACGAAGTGTGCGAGCCATGACGATAGTCCATACAATAAGCATAACACAACATGCTAAAGCTGCCAGCTAAAAGCTGGGGGTTTTAACCCTCCCAAAAGGCGACAATAAAGGCTGAGTATCAGAACCAATGAGCACGGCAGGCGCCCGCCGCCGGAATCCAGTGCCGTAAGAGAAGCACGAATATTAGTTGTGATGAACTGGCTTATCGATATCCATGCGCTTGGGAGGGAGAGAAACAAGTTTCGCATCAGGCAGGATTTGCGAGGCCTGTTCCTTGATGTCCGCAACAATTCGATGCATATCGTAGTCAAACCGGGCGGCGTGTTCTTCTCGTTCCCGGTGAATTTCCTCGATTATCGGATCAGGACGATTCATGTTCTCTCTCCTGCAGTTCGAACGGCGTACAGAGCATGGGCGGTTGAAATCCTTTAGATTCAAGGTATCGATAGATGCGTCGGGCAACCACGGCATTTGCGATATGCCTACAGTTCCAGGTCAGCAGGTAATCCATGCCGTGACTGACGCAAATGGCGATATGAAGAGCATCTTCTTCCGCCTTCTCAGGAACAAGAGTATCCCGAAGGAGGGATATCGCCAGTTCTTCCGCTTCGACGGTGATCTCAAGCATAGTCAACGCCGACAGTACCTTCAACCGGCGTTCTGCGGCAAGGGCGTCTCCACGTGAGACTTCCCGAACTACAGCTTGAGAACCATACGCCTCGAAACTATGACGGTCGCAATCCCACCAACTTCGGCTGGCTAACTGTCGAGCCGCTTGAATAATATCGCTGCTCGGTTTGGCGGTCAGCACGCTGACAAATGACGTCTCAATACAAACACGTTCTTTTTCCACAATCCGATTATACCAGTTCCAGGGCGTGAAAAAAGACCTTTGCCGAGACCTGCCGCCGTCCATCAGCAAGGAACCGTAACCTGGGGTCGCCCCGCCGTCTCCGGATTGCCTTCGGTTTAAGTTCATCCAGGCAATGGCGAGAGACGGTCCAAATGCGTTAGAATGCCGTCATGCGGATACAGGCCGGCAAATTCAAAGGGCGAGTTCTGCTGCCTCCGCCGCGGGATGCGCAGACTCGTCCCATCACCGGGCGGGCCAGGAAGTCGCTGTTCGACACGCTGGCGCCCTGGCTCGACGAGGCGGTGGTGCTGGACATGTACAGCGGGACCGGCACAATGGGCTTCGAAGCACTGTCGCGCGGAGCGGCCCACTGCATATTCGCCGAAAAGGACCGCAGGGTGATCTCGCGACTCAAGACGAACATCCGCGACTGCGGCGTCGGCGAGCACGCGACGGTCTGGTGCGGCGACATTCAGGTGACGCTGCGCCCGCGCCTGGCGGGGCTGGACGAGATGCTCGACCTGGTCTTTGTCGACCCGCCGTACGTTGACGCAAGGCGATGGGACTGGCAAAAAGCCGAAGCGAGCATATTCGCTCCGCTGGCGGGCAAACTCGCCGACGACGGACTTGTAGTGCTGCGAACGCCCAAGGGCGTGATTGTGCCCCAAACCCTGGCCGGACTGACCGAGTTCCGCACGAAAACATACGGAAGCATGGTCGTGACGCTGCTGGGCAAGCCGGGCGAACCGGACGAATAGAGAGCGGATTCATGGACGCGGACAAGAAGGCTCGGTATCACTATTTCGAGCCTGACAAAATAGCGAGCCTGACAAACCTCAACCTGACGGTCCGACAGGCCGTCGAGGGCTTCATATCCGGTCTGCACCGAAGCCCGCACAAGGGCTTCTCGGTCGAGTTCGCAGAACACCGCGAATACGCGCCCGGCGACGACCTGCGCCACCTGGACTGGGTCGCGTGGGCCAGGTCCGACCGCTACTACGTGAAGCAGTACGAGCAGGAGACCAATCTCCGCGCGCACATCCTGCTGGACGTCAGCGCCTCGATGAACTACAAGCACGATTCGAAGCTGACCAAGTTCACCTACGGCTGCTTCCTGGCGGCCTGCCTGAGCTACCTCATGTGCCGCCAGCAGGACTCGGTAGGCATGATCGCCTTCGATCGCGACGTGCGGTTCCACATCCCACCCGCCAGCTCGCCGGCGCACGTTGACCGGATATTCACGCAGCTCGAAGCGCTCAGGCCCAGCGGGACGACGGCGCTGGCCGGCACGTTCCACAACCTGGCCGACAGGATCGCCAAGCGCGGTCTGGTCGTCGTGATATCGGACCTCTACGACGACCAGTCCGAGATACTCAAGGCGCTGCAGCATTTCGTGTTCAAGAAGCACCAGATAATCGTGTTTCACGTGCTGGACCAGGCCGAACTCGAGTTCCCGTTCACCAAGGTCTCATCGTTCGTGGACATGGAGACCAAACAGAAGCTGCAGGTCGATCCGCGATACGTCAAACAGGCCTACATAGATGAGGTCAACGCGTTCATCGAGCGATACCGCCGCGAATGCTCGGGGCGGAGGATCGAATACGTCCTGTCGCCGACGTCGACCCCGTACGAGCGAATGCTCCTTAACTACCTTGCCCGGAGGAAGTCGCTGCGATGACTCTGGGCTTCGGATTCCTGACACCCTGGCTGCTGCTGGGCGGCGTTGCGATGGCGATTCCGTTTATCCTGCACCTGCTGTCCAGCGTGCGGGCCAGGGACATGCAGTTCCCCACGCTGCGGTTCCTGAAAATGAGCATGGAGAAAACCGCGCGCAGGCGGCGGGTCCGGCACTGGCTGCTTCTGCTGATCCGCGCTGCGCTGCTGGGGCTGGTGGCGATCGCGGTCGCCGAGCCGATCACCGAGGCCCTCGGCGGGTGGATGGGCAAGAACAAGCAGGCCGTCGCGGTGATACTGGACAACAGTTGCTCGATGGGCGCACGCGCCGGCGGCGAAACCCGCCTGGCGCGGGCCAAGACAGCGGCCCATGATCTGCTGACCGGCGAGAATCCCCCCACCGACGGAGCGGTGCTGACGACTAACGGGGTCTCCCCCGCCGGCGAAATGACGAGCAACTGGGGCGCATTGGGACAGGCGGTCAAGAAAGTCTCCCTGAGCGGCCGACGGGCGCCGCTGCTGGCGAAGATACGACAGGCCGCCGGACTGCTGGACGAACACGACACCGTTTCGCACAAGTCGATCTACGTGTTCTCGGATCTGCAGCGGGCGAGTTTCGAGGAGATCGCCGGAGCCGAGAAGCTCACAGGCGACAAGAAGATCCACGTGATGATAGTCAACACCGCGCCCCAGCCGGCGGGCAATATCGGGATAAGCAATGTCGAGATCGGCGGCAGGCGAATCGTCAACTCAGTTATTGAGACAACCGCCACGGTGGTCAACTCGGCGCCCGGAGATCGCGAAGTCAAGGTGGGTCTGAAGATCGACGGGCGGGTGGTCGGACCGCCCAGGCGGGTCACGCTGGCCGCCGCCGGCAGGGACCGCAGCGCCGCAACGGTGCGATTCCTGACTTCCGCCGGCCCGACCGCCGGCGGCAGAGTCGGCGAGGTCTTCCTCCTGAACGAAGAGGACAAGCCGCTGAGCGACGACCTGGACGCCGACAACGAGCGAAGATTCTGCGTGCGTATCGGCCCGCGGGCCAGGGCCCTGATCCTGCGGGGACAAGTCGCCGACGACGCCAACATAGCCTCGGACGCATCGACCATGCTGACAATCGCCACCGATCCGTGGAGCGGGCGCGACGACGCGCCCTGGTCGATCACGCCGAAGCTCATGTACGCAACGGACTTCCAGGCCGCCGATCTGGCCGGGATCGACGCGCTGCTGGCCACGAACGTGCCGGCGTTTACGCCGGCGCAGGCCTCGGCGATACGGCAGTTCGTATCCGACGGCGGGACGGTGATGCTGTTCCTCGGGCCGGACGTCGACGCCGAAGCGTACAACAAGGCGTTCGGCGCCTCGCTGCCGGGCAAGCTCGGACCGGCCGTCGGACAGATCGGCCCGGACGCCGAAGCGGTGGCCACTGCGACCGCCGACACGGCCGATCCGTATCTCAAGGGGCTGTTCAAGGATCGCAGCGACTACCTCAGCCCGATAGTCAGGCGCTATTTCCGCATGGACCGGACCGGACGCGGATCAACGGTTCTCATGGGACTGGAGAACCGCGACCCGCTCATGCTGACAAAGCGAGTCGGAGGCGGACGATTCACCGTATGCGCCACCGCCGCGTCGGGCCAGTGGTCCAACTTCCTGGGCTCCGGAGCCAACGTGATAGTCTCGATGGTCATACGAGCGTGCCTCCTGGCGCCGCGGGACCCCGGCGAAATAGACAGCTACCTCTGGGGCGCACAGGCTACGATCGCCCCCAAGGGCGTCAAACACGGATCGGTCAGGATTACTCTTCCGATCAAGGAGGGTTCTAAAAACAAGACCGCCGCCCTGCTGCTCAACAGCCGCGGGATGGCGACATTCACCGACACCCGGCATCTCGGGGTGTATCATTGGCGGATGATCGGACCCGAGGCCGACAAACCGGGGGCCAGCGGATCCTTCGCGGTGAACGTAAGCGGAGCCGAATCGGATCTGAAAAGCTACACGACCGAGGGATTGCGCGGCGTGCTGAAGAAAGCGAAATTCAAAAGGTTCTACGTCGGTTCGTCGCTGAAGGAAGTGACGGCCTCCGCGTCGGCGGACGCTCAACCGACCGAATGGTGGGACGTTGTCTGCATAGTGGTCATCCTGCTCCTGATCGCCGAAGCACTGGTCGCCAACCGCCGCGAGACCAGCCCCGCGGCGCCGCTTGCCCAGCAGGTCTGAGGGACCGATCGGCAGCTTCACAACCGCCAGAAAGAAGATCGGCCTGTGCGCGTGCGCGGCGTCGGCGTCGACCGCCGGCCTTCACACCATCTTCACAGTTTCGCGGCTGTGAAGGCTGATATCGATATCTGGCGCCCCCCTTCCCGGCCAGGCGCCAAAGACGACACACATCGGTCGCAACTTATCGCCTTGCCGTATGTTAGCGATATTAAGGCTGGTGCATGGGCCAGCGGACACGTCGCGCCGGCCTGTGCCGGGCGGGCGGATTGATGCTTCACACGTCTGGGGGCTGTGAAGGATGTACACGACTGCTGTTATCCCGATGCGGCGATTCATAACTCGTTATCCGATTAGCCGCGAGATTTGCTTGCTCAACTTTCTACTTTCGGATCTTCCGCAGAATTCGGCGGGCTTTGGGTTGCGTTCGCTGGTTTATTCTGTTCGGCTGTTGGATTCAGCTCTGGCGCGAAGATCGACGACACGATATCCCGAGGCTTTCTCCGCGGCGCGAAGATCATCAACCAGACGTTTCAGATCGTGCTGATATTTTGCGGAGATTGCATCCTTGGCTTTCCAGAGTTCCTGAATAATCTTATCCTTCATCATCATCTCCCATCAACTCCAGAGGCGTAGATATCTCTGGGCATGCGTATCCATGCACAGCACAAATGCTGCGCATCCGGGGTTTCATTTCGGCGTTGTCAATATGGCGGCAATTCCAAGTGAGGAGATAGTCAACTCCGTGATAGGCCGACACGGCGACGTGCAGAGCATCATCAGAGGCCTTCTGCGGGAATTCCGGGGACGCCTGCAATCCTGTCCGGCACTCGTATTGCTGTCACGAATGAACCGAGGGCTCGGGGCCGGGGCTGGAAGCCGGATTCCATGCCGCATTCATGTCAGCCACGGGCGCGAACCCGTGGAAAATGGCCCACTGGGGGAAAGAGCCTCCGAAAGGGGCGATTCATGCGCTCGCCATGGATGCGGCGAGTGCCGGACAGGATTAAAGATGTCCCCGGACTCCAAATTACACCGCGGGCGGGACCGCCGGTGACGGCCCCGCCCGCGGATTACATCACATCCATACGAACGACATCTGCAACAAACACAACCGCCGATCTCACTATAGCGATCAGGCTTCGGTCTTTCGCCGCTTCATCCAACCGACCATTCCAAGGCCCATCGCGCCAAGCAAAACGGCGCCGGGAACGGGGACTACTTCCACGCTGGCGCTGCCAGTGTAGGTGATGTTGTCGTCACCCAAGATGCTGTAGGAAGTCGTGAAATCGATGGGCTCGATACTACTGATCCAAGCCACTGTATCGTCAATTTCGGCCTGCTTTTCGGCGTTAGTAGACGGGGTCTCACCGTATCCCGGCCACCACGCGTTGCCTATACCGACGTAGGCGAGTTCGTCCACGAGTGTCGTGCCGTTGCCGGAGGTGTAGACGGTGTCGTCGCCGCCGCCTTTTACTCTGTCGGCACCCCAGTGGACGCCGAATCGTGTTGAACTGTAGTCGTAGCCGATGAAGTCGCCAACAAACATAAGGGAATCAGTTCCATCTGAACTATGCATATCAAAAGTCAGGTCATTCAGCGCGAACTGGGTGGCGCCATCGCCGACAATGTGGAGTCCGAAGTGCATTCGGTTGCCAAGTTCGCCGTCGAACGGGGCGCTGGGATCCGCAATACCACGCCAAGACGGGAAGCTCGTGACCATGATATCCCCAGGCAGGATTGTAGCCCCGGAGATCTCATAAGCGCTCGGGTCGGTGTTGCGATCCCCGATGTTGCCAAGTCCATTCTCAAGCGAGTTGAGGGCGTTCGTGACATACGGAGACCAACTGGCGGAACCGTAATAGTTCGGGGCTGAGGAAGGCACAACGGTTACGGCTACGTCGCCGTAGGATACAGCGGTGTTGAGAAGCATGATGCCTGCGATGGCGCTAACGAGTATTGTACGTTTCATTGTTTGTTCCTTGATTATATGCGTGAGAATTCATGTAGTGCGGCGCAAGAGTCCGCGTTGTGAAAAGGGACGGATCCGCCTGCAATGGCTATGCGCGTGGCGACGCCGACGGGCGGGGGAGGTGGATCAGGAATGAGATGCGGGAGGTCCGCGCGGGGCCTCTACGGCCAGGAAGAATTGATCTTCGCGGCGAGACGGGATGTCGCGCCGGGGATGACGGTTGAACTGCCGCTTTACGGGCGGTTCGTCCAGAGTGCGGAAAACGACCGTGTGGTAATCGAAATCAAAGGCGTCCGCGCCGCCGATCCGCATCGGCCCGCCGGTGTGATACCAGTCGGGCAGGGACTGCAGGCTCAGGTTTCGTGCTGATCTGCCGAACTTGACCGCGCCGAGGCACCCCATGCCCATAAGACACAGCGTCGCGGCGCCCGGTCCGGCGGGCAGTTGATGCACCGTCTTTGCCGCCGGCGCCCGCGTGTCGACGGGCGGATAGCGGTCAGTGTCGGTCGGGTAATCCAGGCCGGCGGTTGACAGGATATCTGTGAAATTGACCGGCGGCGGGGATGTCCGGACGGAGTTTACACGGCGGGTAACGTTTAGAGGCGACGGTGGGGACTGGCGCCCGGCGAGAGGGAGCATTTCAAGCGCCTGCGTACCGGTGCGCGCCCCGTTGTCAACGCTCAGATCGACATCGGCGACAGCGGTCCCGGAGACGGCGGCGATAACCGCAAAAACCGCCAGAACGCACTGCCTCACACTGTTGGAATCTGCTCCAGAAAACATCGAACTCCCAACTCCTCGATCGATCGAACTCCATCCCCCCATCCACAAGCTCATAATATACGTTCACGCGCGGGCGCCTGTCAACAAGAAACACAGATAGTTCGTGAGGAATCAACTAAGACGCCTCCCTGACAAGTCTAGACTCATGCGGCCGCAAAGACCTTTTCGCAACGGCGCCCGGGGCCGCCGTCGCCCCGCCGGGCGTTTGCCGCGGGGCTTGCGGGGCGAATGCGTGTAACTTGGCGCCGGGGTTGTTAGAATCTTGCCGATGGCTGACAAGAATGAAAGATCGACTGCGTTGTGGGTGATCGAGCGTCTTCGCCAGGGCGGCCACCTGGCCCTGCTGGCCGGCGGATGCGTGCGCGACATGCTCCTGGGGCGGCAATGCTCGGACTACGACGTGGCCACTTCCGCGGCGCCAGACGAGGTCGCCGCGCTGTTTGGCCGTGTCCTGATGATCGGCGCGAAGTTCGGCGTGGCGATGGTCCTGCACGACAACCGGCAGATCGAGGTCGCCACGTTCCGAAGCGACACCAGCTACAGCGACGGGCGCCGGCCCGACTCGGTCAGCTTCACCACCGCCCGCGAAGACGCCGAAAGACGAGACTTCACCATAAACGGCATGTTCTACGATCCGATCGCCGAGGAGGTCATAGACTACGTTGGCGGCCGGGAGGACATCAAGCAGAAGGTCATCCGCACAATCGGATCGCCCGATCTCCGATTCTCCGAAGATTACCTGCGGATGATGCGCGCAGTCCGGTTCGCGGTAAGGCTTGATTTCGAAATAGACGACGCTACGGCGCTGGCGATCGAGAAGCACGCCGAGAGGATCACCACGATAAGCGGCGAGCGGATCTGCGATGAGTTGTCGAAGATGCTGTCGCAGGACTCGGCGGCCGCGGCGCTGGAAACGCTGCATCGAGTCGGCCTGGCTCGGCGCGTGATCGGCGAACTGTTCGAGGAGCCCGGCCGATGGGAACGGGCCGTTCAGCGGGTGGGCGCGGTGAGCGCCGGCCGCGAAACGACCCTTTCGCTGTCGGCGCTGCTGTGCGAGCTTTCTCCGCGGGCGATCTCGAAGATCGTCCGCCGGTGGGGATCGTCGAACGAACTGAAGAACGCCTTGTGCCGGGCGTCGAGGAACCTGGGGCGATGGCAAGACGCCGGCGAGGCGCCGCTGTGCGACTTCAAGCGGCTGATGTCCGGCGGGCGTTTCGATCATCTGCTGGAATTGTGGCGATTCGAGGAGCGACTGGCCAATTCGAGCGACGAGCTTTGCCGGCGCATCGCCGCCCGCGCCGAATCCATACCGTCCGATCGGGTCTCGCCCAAGCCGCTGGTCACCGGAGACGATCTGATCGCGATGGGCCTGCGCGAAGGCCCCGCGCTTGGACGGATCGCATCGGCGATCTACGAGGCCCAACTGAACGAGGAGTTCGACACTCCCGATCAGGCACGCCGGGCGGCCGAGAAGCTGATCGCCGAAGACCAATAGAAAACCCGGGCGCCCGCGAAGGAAGCCCGGGTTCAATATCATTTCAAGCCGCGTGAATCAGTCTGTCAGTTTCCGCACCAGCAGGCATGCGTTGTGTCCGCCGAACCCGAAGCTGTTGGACAGAGCCACGTTGACGTCCATCTCGCGAGGCGTCAGGGCGCAGTAGTCCAAGTCGCATCCTTCGTCTGGATCTTCGAGATTTAGCGTCGGCGGAACGGCCCGGTTCTTGATCGCCATCGCCGCGGCGATGATTTCGACTCCGCCTGAAGCCCCGAGCAGGTGGCCGGTGGCGCTCTTTGTCGACGAGACCACCAGTCCGTCTTTCGCGTAGGAACCGAAGACCTGCTTGATCGCTCCGGTCTCGGCCAGGTCGCCAAGCTGCGTGCTGGTTCCGTGGGCGTTTATGTAGTCCACTTCGTCGACATTGACCTGTGCGTCTTCGAGGCAGCACTTCATCGCCAGGGAGGCTCCGCCGCCGGCGGGGTCGGGCGCGGTTATGTGGTGCGCGTCGCCGGTGGAGGCGTATCCGATCAGTTCGGCGTAGATATCCGCTCGGCGGGCCTTTGCGTGTTCGAGTTCCTCCAGAACGATCACGCCGGCTCCTTCGGCCAGCAGGAATCCGTCGCGATCGGTGTCGAACGGCCTGGACGCCCGCTCGGGATCGTCGTTGCGGGTCGAAAGTCCCCGCAGCGAACAGAAACTCGCCAGGCCCACTCGCGTCAGTGCGGCTTCCGCTCCGCCGGTGATCGCGATGTCGGATTCGCCCCGCATCACGAGCTTGCAGGCTTCGCCGATTGAGTTGGCCGCTGACGCACATGCGGTCACCACCGAGAAGTTGGGACCCTGCAGGCCCCAGATAATCGAGATCGTGCCGCTGGCGGCGTTGGCCATCAGTTTCGGTACGGTGAACGGACTTACGCGACTCGGGCCCCCGTTGAGCATTCGCTCGGTCTGGGTCTCGAGTTCCTGAAGTCCGCCGATCCCGCTTCCGACGACAACGGCGCTTCTGCGAGGGTCTTCATTTTCAAAGTCCAGTCCGCTGTCGGCGACCGCTTCGATAGCAGCCTGCACGGCGAACTGCGCGAACCGGTCAAGCCGCTTGGACTCTCTTGGCAAGAATGACTCGGCTTCGACGCGAGTCCAATCCTTGACTTCACCGCCGATTTGGGAGGTGAATGGAGTTGGATCAAAGCGTTCGATCCGACTGATCCCGCTCTTGCAGGCCATTAGTGCGTCCCAAAAGCCTGTCGCACAGCGCGCCAGCGGATTAACCGTACCCATACCCGTTATTACAACGCGGCGTCTGGCCATCCGAAAAGCTCCTTACTGGAGTTAGGTCAGGCTTAAGCGCTGTGTTCGGTGATGTAATCGATAGCCTGTCCGACAGTCTGAATCTTCTCGGCTTCTTCGTCCGGAATGCTCAGCTCGAACTGGTCTTCAAACTCCATGACCAACTCAACGGTGTCGAGACTGTCGGCGTGCAGATCGTTTACAAACGATGTTTCGCGAGTAATCTCGCTGGCGTCTTTGCCCATCTGCTCGGATACGATTTCGATTACTTTGGCTTGGATATCGTCTGCCACTTTTGCGACCTCCATATCTGGAAGTTCAAGAACTTATGGTTAATGCTTAACGTTACGTCAACAATTTAGTCGCGGTACTATATCGCGGCGGCCTGGACCTTGCAAGCGAATCCTGGGTCCGAGCCGCGAGTTTCTTCTTCATTCGGTCTGACCGATCTTGCGAATTGCAGCTACGTATGCATTCCGCCGTCCACGCTGAGGACCTGGCCGGTGATGTAGTTCGACTCGTCCCGGGCCAGGAACGCCACTGCACAGGCAATATCGGACGGTTGACCAAAACGCTTCAGCGGAATCTGCGCCAGGGCCATGTCTTTTGCCTGCTGGGGCAGCACGTCGGTCATCTCGGTCTGTATGAATCCCGGCGCCACGGCGTTGCAGCGTATGTTCTTGCCGGCCAGTTCCTTGGCTGTCGTCTTCGTCAGACCGATCATGCCGGCCTTGCTGGCGGCGTAGTTGGCCTGGCCTCGATTGCCTTCAACGCCGGAGTAGCTGGCCATGTTGATGATCGAGCCTGATTTCCGGCGGACCATGTATCTGCAGACCGCCCTGGTGCCGAGAAACGCGCTGGTCAGGTTAACGTTCAGCACGAGATTCCAGTCTTCATCGCTCATCCGCATCAGCAGCCCGTCGCGGGTGATGCCGGCGTTGTTGACCAGTACGTCAATACTACCGTGCTTCTCGGCGACTTCGTCGACCAGGGCGGCGAATCCCTCGCCGTCGGTGACGTCCAGAGCCCTGGTTTCAAGCTTATCGCCGGGTTGCCCCAGTGCTTCGGGCAGTTTCTCCAGCAGTTCGGCGTTCAGGTCGACGGCGACAACCGTCATATCATCAGCCAGCAACTGCTTTACAATCTCCAGCCCGATCCCGCGAGCGGCGCCGGTCACTATCGCAATCTTGTTGTTGTCAGCCATTACAATCCTCTGTTTACCACGTATTAGTTACTTCCGGCGAGTTTTTCCACTGCCTTTTGGGAATTAAGGCTGGTGAAATCGGCCCGTCGGTGAATTCTGCGCATCAGCCCGGCGAGCACTCGGCCCGGTCCGATCTCGAAAAACCTCTCAAATCCGTCCGCCAGCAGCGATTCCATAGACTCTTGCCACCGCACCGGGGATACCAGTTGGGCCAGCAGTTTCTCGGCGATTTGCCCCGGTTCGGAGTGCGGTTTTGCGTCGACATTCGATATCACAGGCGCCGTCGAGGGGGCGAAACTCACCTCGGCAAGCGCCTCTGACAGCTTCTCGGCCGCGGGGGCCATGTACTGGCTGTGGAACGCGCCGGCCACGCTAAGCGGCACGCAGCCCGAAGCGCCGAACTGCTCTGCGATCTCCTCGGCACGCCTGCAGGCCTCAACGCCGCCGGAGATAACGACCTGTCCGGGGCAGTTGAAATTGGCGGCGGTAAGCGGCTGATCGCCCGCGGCGGCGCGGCAAAGCTCGCCGGCCTGGGCCTCATCCACGCCGAGCACGCACAACATGCTCGAAGGGGCGGCTTCTGCGGCGGCCTGCATCGCCCGGCCCCGCCTGGTCACGAGCGTCAGGGCGGTTTCGAAGTCGACCGCTCCGGCGGCGTAAAGTGCGGTGTATTCGCCCAGCGACAGACCGGCGAAACAGTCCGGGGCGATATCCTGTTTCTGCTGATCGCTGAGCAGATCGTCCATAACCGCCAGGGTCGCCGCCGATACGGTGAAAATGCACGGCTGTGCGTTGTCGGTCCTGTCAAGCGTCTCCTGGGGCCCCTCGAAGCACAGCTTGCGGATGTTCATGCCGGTTACGGATTCGGCGCGGTCGAATATCTCGCCCGCCGACGGAAAAGCCTCGCACAGGTCGAGCCCCATGCCGACTTTCTGGGCGCCTTGTCCGGGGAATAGATAAGCTGTCTTCATAGCGATTGCACTTTCCAAATCCCAGGGGTATCAGAGCTTAATGACGGCTCCAGCCCAGGTAAGCCCCGCGCCGAACGCCGCCAGAATAACAGTTGAACCCGGTCCGATGGATCCCTGCCGCCACGCTTCATCCATAGCCAGAGGAACCGAGGCGGCCGAGGTGTTTCCGTACTTATCGATATTGACAAAGACTTTTTCGAGCGGGAAGTTGAACTTCCTGGCCGCTGAAGTGATGATTCGCAGGTTGACCTGGTGCGGGATCACCATGTCAACGTCTTCGGGGGTCAGGCTGCACTTTTCCATGCAGTCGCCCAGCAGCCATTGCATTTTTTCGACGGCGAACTTGTATACGTCGCGTCCGCGCATTCTTATCAGGTGTTCGCCGTTGGCGATCGTCTCAAGCGTGCCGGGTTTTCTTGTTCCGCCGGCGGGCACGTGGATATAGTCCCACCCGCTGCCCTCGGCGTGCAGAACGGTGTGAAGCACGCCCTTTTCCTGGTCGTCACCGGCCACAAGCACCGCCGCGCCGGCCGCGTCGCCGAACAGGATGCAGCTTCCTCGATCCTCGTAATTCGTGATGGAACTGAGCACATCGACGCCAATTATCAAAATGCGTTTGTACGTTCCGGTCCGTATGAACTGTTCGCCGATCGACAGGGCGTAAACGTATCCGCTGCACGCGGCGACAACGTCGAACGCCGGGATTCCCTTGACGCCAAGCTCCGACTGAATAACGCACGCCGTCGTCGGCAGCGGCATCTCAGGCGTAATCGTCGCACAGATAATAAGATCGAGATCGGCGGCGGTCATGCCGGCCTGATCGAGGGCTTTTCCCGCGGCCTCGACCGACAGGGTGACGGTGCTCTGACCGTCTGAGACGATGCGGCGCTCCTTGATGCCGGTGCGCTTTGTAATCCACTCGTCGTTGGTGTCGATCATCTTCTCGAGATCGGCGTTTGACAACACCTTCTCGGGAACGGCCGAACCGAGCCCTGCGATTACTGCACGTGGGGAACTGGCCATTAAATGTCCTCGGGGCCGTGGGCCAGAATATCCACGATTCGTTCGTTCATCTGGCGATTGGCCAATTCTCTGACGACAGTGACAGCGTTCTTGATGCCCCTGTGGTCACTGGCGCCGTGGCATATGATGCAAAGCCCGTTGACCCCCAGCAGCGGCGCGCCGCCGTATTCGTTGAAATCGTATTTGGCGAAAGTGGACATCCCGACCTGCTTCAAAGCGGCGGCCTGTCCGGGAAGCATCTGGCCTAACTCGCTGAACATGGACGACATGAGCCCCTCGACGAGTCCTTCCATGAGCTTCAGAACAACATTGCCCACAAACCCCTCGCAGATCATCACGTCGCATCTGCCGCTGAACAGGTCGCGGCCCTCGACGTTGCCGACAAACGGTATCCGCGAGTCGCTTTGGAACAACTCCCGGGTCAGCTTTACAAGTTCGTTGCCCTTGGCTTCCTCGGTGCCGATGCTGAGCAGCCCCACGCGAGGCTCGGGAAGATCGCACATGGCGCTGAGATAGACAGAGGCCATCAGACCGTATTGGTAAAGGTGCAGCGGGCGGCAGCTTACATTGGCTCCGACGTCGCAGACCGCCACCGGGCCGCGAGGGGTCGGGGTGACTATTGCGATTCCAGGGCGATGAACGCCCTTGAGGCGCCGCAGCAGCATTTGACCGGCCGCGGCGAACGCTCCGGTGTTGCCCGCGGAAATGCAGGCGTCAACCGCTCGCTCCTTGTGCAGCTTGACCAGCACGGCTATCGAGGAATCCGGCTTGGAGCGGAGCGCTTCGACCGGAGATTCGTTCATCCCGACCGCCTGGGAGCAGTGGTGGATTTCGATGTGCTCCTCCCATCGGTCTTTCCCGTCAAGATGCTGGAGAATAATCTCCTTGTCGCCGACAAGAACGATCTTGTCGTCTTCGCTCAGCAGCGCGCAGGCATCTAAGGCGCCCTGGACTTCGGCCTTGGGCGCTCCGTCTCCTCCCATGGCATCGATGCCAATACGCATCGATTAACTCCCTTTTTCTATTTTCAAACTCAATCCGGGACGAACGTAGCCGCAATTCTCGCAGGCCGCGTGGGGCAGCTTCGGCGAATTGCACTGTGGGCAATCGGCGATATTCGGCGCCGCCTTGGCGTGATGACTGCGGCGCTTACGCGTGCGGGCCCGGGAAATTTTCTGTTTGGGAAGCATCGATAAACTCCATACCAACAACTTTTTGACGGTTCTAAAGCAGGACACCGGCAGGGGCGTATATCCTAACCACGCTCACTGCCGGCAATTCGGAGAAAGATAGAAACCCGCGGCGGGTTTGTCAAGGAAAAATCTTTCCCAGCAACAGCTAAGCACGGCGAAAGTCAGTTCAATTGGTCGCCGACCCACTTGCCGGCGGCCTCGAGAGCTTCGGGGAGCCTGGAAGGATCCTTGCCGCCAGCCTGCGCCAAAGTCGGCTTCCCGCCGCCTCCTCCGCCTACGGTCGGGGCGATGGTCTTGACCCAATCGCCGGCCTTTACGCCGCCGGCGTCAACCATTTCCCGGCTGACCATCGCTATAAGAACGACCTTCGGACCGGCCGCTCCGCCGATAAAGACCGCCGCGGCGCCCTTCTGGCGCTGCTGGTCGCAGAAGTTCCGCATGGCGCCCGGATCGCCGCAGTCGGACGAGGCGATCACGATCTTGCCATGGGCGCTGTCGATCTGGCTGACTACCGAGACCGCCTGGCCTCCGCCGCCGGTCGGCCTCTTGCGCAACTCCTTGATTTCCTTCTGCATGGCGGTCACGCGATCGACCAGCTCGTCGACCGGAGCACGCAGAGCGCCCGACAGGCCCTTGACCACCGCGTCGATTCGCTGGATCTGCTCGACAGCCTTGGCGCCGGTAAGCGCCGTGATGCGGCGCACGCCTTTGGCGACCGATTCTTCGGAGACGATCTTGAACACGCCGATACCGCCTGTGGAGGGCATGTGCGTCCCGCCGCACAGCTCGACGGCGCAGTTCTCGTCGGAGTTTTCGATCTCGCTGGCCGCTCCGATCGAAACCACGCGCACTTCCTGTCCGTATTTCTCGCCGAA
>Ga0180436_10003051_pt1 | contig 15558 bp, 14 predicted proteins | sample SS_ome_2_FD_132434 | JGI IMG/M metagenome (GOLD analysis project Ga0180436, IMG submission 132434) | Hypersaline lake sediment archaeal communities from the Salton Sea, California, USA - SS_3_S_2 metaG | ecosystem: Environmental > Aquatic > Non-marine Saline and Alkaline > Hypersaline >...
CGCGAATCGCGTAGTTCTCTTTGAATGCGTCGGTTTTTTGCTCGGCCCGCCCGTAACCGCCGTCGGCGTGCAGGGTCTCCGGCGTGCGGCCCTGCCCGCCCAGTTGATCCAGCATCGGCTCCAGCGCATCCTGGTCCGACTTGTGCGCCGGCTCGACATCCACACCAGTGATCAACTGCTGCTCGTTGGACTCACCGCACGTCTCGGCGATCTGCACCTGGTAGCCTGGACCCTTGTGGCCGTCGTAGGTCGCGTCGGGGGCCGAGGGATTCTGCATCACCGCGCCGCCGGTCTTGGCTTTGACCTCGACTGCGGTTTTGCCTTCGCTCACATCGCACTGTTCGTGCAGGACCCGTGCCATCGCCTGATAGCTCGTACGTCCCGCAACGGTGCTGTCCCGCACCACGCAACACAGTATGTCATGGCCAGTTCAAGCCGGCTACTCCGCAATAAACATTTAATTCATATTGCCTTTATTCTGTCTAGATACTCGGTGAATAGAATCAGACGAAAGATTGGACATTCTTGAGTGAAGGCAAGGCGACACAACGCCCACTGGACGGTGTTTCTCGGAACATCATGCTGGTTGAGAGATGAATTCAAGAGAACCGGAAGCTCGAGTCGCCTATACGAACATCAGGTGTAGAACCATGATCAGACATCCCAAGAAATACATTGTGATTACTCTCACCGACATACTGGTGGCTCTGGTGATTGCGACCGCTGTCGTTATCGCAATCCTGTAGAAGGCTGACCACCGGATGCTGGAATCCAGAACCCCTGAACGAACTCGTGCAAGAGCCCCAAGACCTGTACCGCGTGGTCGTGGCCGGTTCTGCGCGGCCTTGTGAAATCCTGGCTGACAGGATATTGCCCAGATTGAGGCGGAGCTTATGACTCGCGGAAAGATTGTTGTTGTAGAGGATGAGAAAGATATTCGAGAAGTGATAGAACACAACCTCTCCCGGGAAGGGTATCTGGTGTATTCCTCCTCAGACGGAGCCGAAGGCCTTCGCATGGTCAGGTCGGAATCGCCGAATCTCGTCCTGTTGGACTTGATGCTGCCCGGCATCGACGGACTGGACATCTGCCGCGAGTTGAAGGCGGATTCGCGGATGCGTTCTATACCGATCATCATGGTTACGGCCAAAGGCGAGGAAAGCGATGTTGTCATGGGCCTGGGAATCGGCGCCGATGACTACGTGGTCAAGCCGTTCAGTCCGAGAGAACTCACCGCAAGGGTTAAGGCGGTCCTACGCCGGGGGCAAGTGCGTGGCGACGTAGTCGACCAGGAGCGAATCGTGCGCGGCGAGATCGCAATTGACATCGGACGCCACCAAGTGCGAATTGAAGGGAACACAACGATTTTCACGACAACAGAGATGCGACTGCTCCACTTCCTGGCCTCCCGCCCTGGCAGAGTCTTCAGTCGGGCACGCCTGCTAAAACGGGTAATGGGAGAGGATTCCTCCATAATCGACCGCAACATCGACGTCCATGTACGAGCAATTCGCAAGAAACTGGGCGTACATCGAGATCTTATAGAGACTATCCGAGGGGTCGGATACCGCTTCCGGGATGAAGGGGAATAGTTTTCTCAAAATTAATGGGGTCGTTATTCCGCCTTTACAGGTGTTTCGTAGAATGCGTGCGGACGTAGGATGAACCTGAAAAACTACGGAGCGTTGGAGGGGCGTCGGAGGGACACCGGCAGCGCCTCCCGGCAATCTTGTGAACGGCTCGGAAAAACTCGTTTGTCACTGGCTTTAGCCGAGTTGCTCTAACTGATCGCCGGGAGGCCTACGTGTCCCGTGAGTGCAGCAACTTTGCGGCGCCGCACAACACGCTCCTGCCGACAGCCGAAGTCATTGTCGTAACTGACAACCTATGCGTTAAGAAAATCGGCGTCTTTCTTCTGGAGATTCTACAGTAATGACCTACGAGAGCAAGCTTCGATCCTACATCGACCAAGCCATCATAACCCGCAACTACGCCGCCCTGGCTGTTCTTGAGAACCGCTTAGGCATACCTGAGGACGCCTGCGGCAACCGCGATGCCGAGCATCACGCAGATGAGTCCGCCCTACCTGAGACGGGACTCTGCCCGTTCGATATGCGGCGCTTTCGCCTCGCAAAGGCGTGCCTGCCTCGTCACAGCCAGCAATGTCACATTGGCTGATCACAAAATGAAACGCGGCGTCCGTCTTGCGGGCGCTTTTCTGCAGCCGGCGTTCGCCCGGACGGCATCCTGGTCCAACAGCGGAGTCTTGACCAACATCACATCACACACGAGCACCGTCTGGACCAGGTGACGGGAGTCCCTCTCCCCAGCGCGCCCCCAGTCCATCGTACGACACTTCCGCTGATTCTGCGGCGCCCGTTCCACATAAATTCAGGGCCGCAACCGCAATTTACTCAATGGGCGTTTTGAAAGCTCCGATGCTACTTACATGTAGCTGGTGATAGAGCTTTTCCAGATGAACAAGTGAGGCGCCTGATATGTCTTCAACCATCAAACGCAAAGAGGCTTTTACGAATCGTCCGGTGAACTCGAATCATGCTGCGGCATATGCACGACTGCTGCGCGGCATTGGCGTATGCATACTCCTAGCGGTCATGTTGGCCGCGACAAAAGGATGCAGTTCCGGCGTACGCCGGGGCTGGGGCGCATTCGAATCCAAGGATTACGCGACCGCCCTTGAGGCGTGGAAACCCCTGGCGGAAAAGGGCGACGCAAAAGCCCAGTTCTTCATGGGCCTGATGCATTACGAGGGGCGCGGCGTCCGGCAAGACTACGCCAAGGCCGCCCGATGGTACAGGCAATCGGCCGAACAGGGATTGGCGATCGCACAGACCAATCTCGGGCTGATGTACTACAAGGGACAGGGAGTTCGCCTCGACAAGGCCGAAGCGGCGAAATGGTGCATGCGTGCGGCCGAGCAGAACGAGGCGTCGGCCATGAACAATCTCGCGGTTATGAAGGTATTCGGCGAGGCTGGCCCCAAAGACTACTCCGAGGCGCTGAATCTACTGCGGCGATCCGGGATGAAAGGCAATCCCCAGGCGCAATACATTCTGGGCTCGCTCAAACGCGACTCGGCGCGCAGCACCTCCGACTACAGGGAGGCCGCCGATTGGCTGGAGCGGTCGGCTGATCAAGGTTTTGCGCCCGCACAAAACGCCTTGGGCGTAATGTACGACAAGGGCCAAGGCGTGATGCAGATCGACGCAAAAGCCGTCCGACTGTATCGAAAGGCCGCCGAACAGGGTCTTGCGCCCGCGCAGAACAACCTCGGCCTTATGTACTTCGAGGGAAAGGGAGTCAAGCAGGACTACCGTCAGGCTATGAGACTGTTCAACCTCGCCGCGGAACAGGGCTCAGTTGAGGCCCAGTTCTGCCTTGGAATGATGTACTACAAGGGCCAGGGGGCGCCGCGCGACTACGAGAAAGCCGCCCGGTGGTTCAAACTCGCCGCCGACCGCGGTTTCGCACACGCTCAGCACACGCTCGGGGTAATGTACGATAACGGTCAGGGCGTACAGAAAGACTACAGTCAGGCCGTGAAGCTCTACCGGCGTGCGGCCGACAGCGGCAACGCCTTCGCCCAGAACAACCTGGCGCTGATGTACTACAAGGGTCACGGAGTGGAGCAGGACTACAAGGAAGCGGCCAAGTGGGCGAGACTGGCGGCGAAGCAAGGCGTCTCCAAACCTCAGTATGTCCTGGGATGGATGTACTACAAAGGGCTCGGCGTACAGCGTGATCCGGGCGAAGCGGCCAAGTGGTTCCGGCGAGCCGCTCAGCAGGGCCTGCCCATGGCTGAGAGCATCCTGGGCCTGATGTACATAAAGGGACGGGGCGTGGCTCAGGACGACACTGAAGCGGTGACCTGGCTGTCGCGCGCCGCCGATCGCGGACATGCTGTCGCCCAGACAAATATGGCGATGATGTACGTCAAGGGGCGGGGCGTCGACAGGGACTACGTGAAAGCGGCCGAACTGTTTGTCAAAGCCGCCGAGCAAGGCTCCGTACTCGCGCAGAGCAAGCTCGGAACGATGTACCGACATGGACGGGGAGTTGACCAGAACTACATCATCGCCCACATGTGGTTCAGCATCGCCGCCGCTCACAGTCAGACCGCCAGACTGGAATGCAAGAGCATTGCCGCTAAGATGAGCCCGTCTCAACTGAAGGAGTCTGCAGAACTCGCAGGAAGAAAGACCCAGAGCATCAAGGTCGCCGAATCGACAAGGCTTCCGGTGGACATCGCCTCGGCGAGGTAGTCCGCCGCGCCCCTGCCTGAGGGAGCTACTGGTCGAGGCCCCTGAGCTGCTTCCTGGCCCAGAGCAGCCAATCGGGCCGGTCGTCCTCCTTGATTATAAGCTCCAGGAGTTGGCGGACCTGATCTCCCTCGTCGCCTCGGACAATCATCGCCCTGGCGAGGTTGGCCCGACAGGCGGCGTTTTCCGGGGCGAGCTTAAGCGCCTGACGATAATACTCAACGGCGTCATCGAGTTCGCCGGCCTGTTCGGAGACCAGACCCAGGTTATTCAGCGGCTCGGGATTCCTGGGCAGGAGCTTTCTGGCCCGTTCGAACGACCAGGCGGCTTTGTACAGCTTCTTCTGTTTGAAATACGCTTTCCCGAGATTGTTGTGCACGGGTCCGAACTCAACGTCCGCCCTCACCGCCCGTTTAAACGCCTCGATCGCCTGTTCGATTTCGCCATCGTCCAGAAGCTCCAAACCATCGCGGTTTTCGCGCTGGGCGGTCTCTGTGTCGCGGAGCGGTTCGGTGCTGATCGTACGGTGGCTGGACGGCGTCGAATTCAACGCCAGTTCCGGGCAGCCCGCACAGACCGCCGACATCACTATCAGGCAAGAACTGAATGCGATTCTCTTGATCATAATATCACCTTGCTTGCAGCGCTGCGTCTTTGCGCGGCTTGTATATCAGATACGTAACCGTCGTCTCGGCGTTCCATACGCCGCCGGCCTTGCGCCCGCGAGGGCTGCGGAGCCTGATGTCGCGAACGTTCAAGCCGGAATCTCCCGTCAGGTGGTACAGGAAGTCCGCCAACTGCATCAACGAGACGCCTCGCAGGGTCAGCGACGTCGGCTTTATCATGTAGGGTGAATCGTTTGCGGCTCGGGCGGCCTGGGGGAACACGTCCCTGGGCGGACCGTTCGGGAGCGCCGCCTGTTTCGCCGCGGCGGCTATCAACTGACCCAGTTCCTGGCTGGCCAGAGCTTTGGTGGACGCGACAGCCGGCTTATCGCGCAGCAACTCGATATGCTCCTGAAGTTCCTTGCACGTGGCCAGGTCCCTGGCGGCGTACACGGCGTTTCGACGCTGGGTCATCATCCAGTTGACATTCCATATCGCCGCGACAAGAAGCATCGACGTCATCACTCCTACCAGAACGGCACGTCTCTTCTCAGGATTCATCGCACGCCTCCTGTCATGGATATCCTGCTCGGAAGCGGTTTGGACGCCTGCGGGGACGAAGGCCTGGCGACAAACTCGAAACTCACGCCCCGCTCGCCCAGCGCCCGGGTCTCGGGAGGATCGACCTCGTAAAGCCCTGACTGTCGCAGCGAAGAGACTATCTGCTCGGCTTCGGCGTGGCTTCGCGCCTGCCCGCTGATTCGGATCTGATCGGGTTGAATGCTCCAGTCCAGAATGCGGTAGCGAACGCCCTTGGGCAGGTTCTTCAGGATGTCCCTCAGACGCCAGAGCGCCGAGACCGTTTTGAGCGGTTTGGCGGCCGACTCGTCCAGCGACTGCCCGCTGAGTTCCGCCATCTTGCGCCGCTCGCTCAGCAGACGTCTCTTGATTCCGCCGCCAGGGACACGCTGTGTGGGCAGAGTATCCTTGAAGACGCTGACCTGCCGGCGGGCGTATTGCTCTCGGAGACCGCGATACTCCCACCCACGCCACTGGCAAACCACGCAGATCGAAATCAGCAGCAGGACGGCTGCGGCGACAAGGGCGCCCAGAGGCCTGCCGAAGACCTGGCTCCGTCCGGGAGCCGCTAGAGCGTCTCGGCGGAGATCGATCCACGGCTCGGCCGAACCGCTCAGCAATCCGGCGGCGCAGCGAACCGCCTCCTGGGGCGGGCCTGTATTTTCGAGTTCCACACATTCGAACGCATTGTGGGCCTGGTGAATAGCGTCCGTCGAACCACCCGAACGAGCGGACGCCAGCGTGACCGAACAGTCGTGCAGCCGACCCCAGGCCGCAAACTGCTCGCCGAGGGCCTGACCGTCGCCGGGAAGCCACCACCAGCAGGTCGGCCCACCGTCACGCAGCCGGATCAGATCGCAGCCGCCCCTGCTGCTTTCGGGAGTTTCATCTCTCCAATCCGCCAGAAGCGCGCCTGTCTCGGGATGCGACTGCAGAACACCCCCCGCCGCAAGCAGCGCCGCGGGGCTGATATGCCGAACGGCTACCCCGGAGGATTCGATCGCCTCGATGATCGGTCGAAGCTTGTCCAGCTCGCAGCACACTCCCAGCGTCTTTCCATCGCCGGTCTCCTGATAATCGGCGACTACTTCTTCAACCGATATCGGCAAATGCTCCTCGAGCAGGAAGCCCATCGCTCTGCGTCGTCCCTTTCTCTCCAATCCGTCAACGGAGAACTCGGCGCACAGACACCACGACGACGGCAGAGCCAGCAAAATTGACCTGCCTTCGTATCCAATTGACTCAAGCAGTCGTCTGGCGGCCTCGGCGCGCGCCTGGATTGGCGCATCATCTTCGAAATCGACCGCGTACAGGCATACGTCGTCGTCGCGCAGCACGCCGACGGACCACCGGTCATCGTCAACGAAGATTGTGTACTGATCGCTCATATTCTCTCACTGCTGATCGTCCCTGATTTCCAATACGTATGTCCGCCCCCCGAACCGCACAGAGGCTTTTCGGTGTTCGATTTTGGTTACGGCAACCGCCCCGCCGGGACAGTCGATGGTCCGACCCTCGGCGCAGAGTTCGATCGACCCGTCCTTCATCTGCAATATCACCGCCGAGTGCCCCGGTTCAACGGCTGTGCCTATCAGGCGGATCGACAGAGGAACGGTGCGCGCCGCAGTGGCGGACGCGACCGTTTTGGGTTTCGGGGCGTCGTAGAGCGGGCGGTGAAGGTCGATCCCGCAGAGGCTCTGCAGTTCGGTAATCGAAAGCCCGGTCCGCCGGGCCTCGGGCCCATCCGCGCGGTCCGCCGGAGCGGTAGTCGCCTTCCGCAAGTATCGCCCGGCGTCCGACTCCTGCGCGGCGATGCCGACAGGTTCGGTGAACCCCCACACGAGCACGGCAACCGCGGCGGCGGATGCAACCGCTGCTGTCAGACCGAGCATCATTCTCTTGGCTCTTGCGTTCATAGTTTTCACCAGGCGAATTCCCGCCATTTGACCGAGCCCAAGCCGTCGGAACGCGTGGGCTCGGCGGCGGCCTTGCCGACATTCACCGCCAGGCTGTGCCAGGACCGCTGGTTTCCTCGCGCGATAATCCACAGGCCGTGGCAGGTTGACTTATCGGTCAGGCATCGCCGCACGGCGGCTTTCTGTTTCTCATCGATCTCGTCGATCCGGCCGAGTATGGCCGACAAACGGCGATACGGATTCCGATTGCGCTCTTCGAGCAGTTCTCTGACGACATCGTGCTGGACATCGCCTCCGCATGCGTATCTCACGACCTGGTCGCGGGCCCGTCGCAGATTGACCTTGCCGTCGCCCCAACATGTTATGTCCGCAGCCAGGCCCGCGGTCTTCTCACCGCCGATCAGCCTTTCCGGTGAGGCGCCGGTGAAGATCTGCCCATAGGAGCCTATTCTCGGTAGTGCTCCGCGTTTTCCGGGGTCGTCCGCTCCGACCGTTCCGGTCAGAAGGGTCAGCGCCGCGGGCTTTTCGTTTGCGGAGTTCGAACGATCAGTCAGCCTCCTGACGATCGATCGCACCTTGGCCCGATCGTCTCTTTTCAAGAGGCGATTCAAGTTCAGCTTCGCCTGCTCGTCGGTCAGCACAAGTTCATAGTCCATTCCGGACAGCGTGCATGATACGTGCAACTGCGCGATCGGAGCGTTCAGATACCGCTCGGACAACTCGCCGTTCTCGACTTCACCGCGCTCGGCGCGATCGAGCAGCTTCCCAATACGCTTCAACAGCGCAGACCTTATGCTCGTCGTCGCCCATCGGCGCTGGAGGTCTTCGACAGCAGTTCGTGAATCCAGTGCGGCGATTATGCTCCGATGCGCCATACCCGCCAGAGCGACGACCGCCATCATCAGCAGCACCAGCGTCATCAGCAACACAAAGCCGGATTGTCTGGAGTGAGTTCTCATTTGCTCCGCCCCCACGGTATGCTCAAGATCCTGTCGTATGCGGGATTCTTGACGTCGTCTGCCCAAATCCGCAGGCGCCACGATGTCCCCAGGGCCGGCGTATTGTCGTCCTGGTCTGTTTCCTGTGCTTCAGGTTCGGTATTCCGGCCCTTATTGAATACGGAAGGAACGCCCGCAATACCGTTGAGTCTCGCCAGTTCTTTGGCGTACTTCTTACGGGCCCATTCGGGAGCGTATCTGGGGTAGTAGTACTGCCCCTCGACGAGGATCGAAATGCGTCCATCCTTCGACCGGACAATGCTGCTGGCTTTCTGCCGGTCGGCGTGTTCGGCGCCCTTTGCGACGTTCTGTTCTTTCGGCGCGACCGAGGGTTTCGAGGCCTTGCCGCCGTCTTTCGCCTTGGGCGTATTGTCGGCCGGGCGCTTCTCAGCGGCGGGGATTGGCGTAAGTTCAAATCGCGAAACGCCGCAGCACACGAGATCCCGCTGGACATTCCTGTTTGTCAGCAGGTCCAGGGCGGTCTGACGCCGAACAATCCACTTGCGACTGTCAATGTCCCTGAACTCATACGTGACGCGAACAGGCCTGTGGCTCCGCCGCCGGCACGACGGATCGAGGGCGTTGTAGCCCGTGAACGCCAGCAAGTCCTTGTCGGACGTATCGATGTCGTCGGCGTGCCGTATATCCTCGCACAGCAGGCGCGCCCATGCGTCGAGTTGATCGATCTCCGCCGCAGGCCTCAAGGCGTTCGGACCCGAAGCGGGGTTCCGGGCGTGGGACCTGGAGACGCCGAGGTCCGTTACGATCGCCATCACGCCGACCATCAGAACAGTCGCCAGCACAGTCGCCAGCAGCAACTCCAGCAGGGTGAATCCGTGACGACTCATCCCGACTGCTCGCCCGCGATTGTATTCGGGGAGATGCTTCATGGCTGCTCGGGCCTCCTGGTATCCAACGGGATGTCAGCGTCCGCCCCGTCACGATCTTCGGGCCTCTCCTCCGGCAGCATCAACTCGACGGAGACCAGCGGTTCTTCCCGCCGCGCCTCGGACGGAGGCTCCGGCGACTCCGACTCGTGAATGCTCAGCCTGACGACGCGCCCGCGGAGTTTCCTGATCTCCGCGTTGTCAACGAGCTTTGTCTCCCAGGCCAGCGACTTGTCAGCCTCCACTACGCCTGATTCACCGATCGGAATCCCTTGCGGCTCGGTCCACCATCCGCTCAGCAGTTCATCGGCGGCGCGCACAGCGGCGGACTTCCGCAACGACAGCGCCAACTGGCGGGTATGCCTGGCCTTAGCGAGTATGACGCCGACCAGGATTGTGCCGAGGATCACGATTGCGGCGACCACTTCAATCAGCGTCAGGCCGGCCCGTCGTGAGCATCGAAAACAGGTTGTGCACTTCTCTTTCATCATCTATCAGAGTTATCTGGCCGGTCGTTCCAGCGAACACCAGCCAGCGTTCGCCTTCGACGGACGTCAGTCGCACCGCGAAACTGGAACTCCGTCCATCAGCGGAATACGGAACGTCAAACGAGCCTGAGTTCGCCGTGTCCATCCGACCTTCGTCCCCCGACCCCGCCGAGGCGACGATCCGATCGACGCGGCGATCCACGGGCATTGTGAATGTATGCAGCGTTTGACGGTGAGATTCGTATCCGTCGGCATGCTGTCGACGAATCTGCTGTGCATCAAGATCGAACTGCAGAGTCGCGGGCCTGCCCAGGCGCCTGGCGGTGAACCGGGTCATGCGGTCCAGGTGCGAGATCTGTCCGATCACGCGCTCGGTGGAACTGCGCTGGGCGTGTTCAGTCATGACCCACGCCGTAGCGCCGGCCAGCAGGCCCAGCAGCGCGACAACCGCCATCACCTCGATCAATGTAAAGGCCCCGGGTCGCAAGTCCTATGATTCTCCTTCTTCGTCGCCGTCCATTTTCCAGGAATATATGTCGGCGTTGACGCCCTCCCCGCCGTCGCGCCCGTCCTCTCCGAGGGTGTAGACCTCGTAAGGCCCCTCCTGGCCCGGGCTGTTGTATTCGTACTGCCTGCCCCACGGGTCCTTGCGGTTCTTGAGCTTGAGGACCTCGAGGCCCTCATCATTGGTCGGATAGCGGTTGTTAAGCAGATAGTAGGCGTCAATCGCATCCACAATAGTCGCGATGTCGGACTTGGCGCGGTTCGTCTTGGCGGTGACCATGTAATCCGTAACCGTCATCGCGACGGCTCCGGCAAGCATGCCGATAATCACGACGACCACCATGACCTCGATGAACGAGAAACCGCTTGGTCTTCGTGTTTGGGTATACCTGGCCTTCAGTGATCTCTTACAGTACATTTCCGGCCTCCAGAATCGGCAGGATCGTCGCAAACACGATGAATCCCACCACTATCGCAAGCATAATCGTCGTTATAGGCTCCAGCAACGTCGTCAGGAGTCCCGACGCGACGTCAACCTGGGCGTCGTAATTCACCGCGAGATCGTCGAGCATTTCATCCAACTGTCCCGACGCCTGTCCCACGGCGAAGATCTGTATCACCAGCGGCGGGAAGGCCTGGGTCGACTCCAGCGCCGCCGATATGTCCTGTCCGGCGACCACAGCTTTCTCGCAAGTCTCCAGCGCACCGCACAGGACCTTGTTGCGCACCGTCTTTCGGGCGATTTGGACCGCACGAACGAACATCAGACCGCTCTTGAGCAGGGTCGCCATGACCATGGACATCCTGGCGATAGCCTGCTTGCGGACCAGGTCGCCCACCAGCGGGACCTTCAACTGCATCCGATGCCAAATCATCAACCCCCTGTCGGTCCGCAACAGGCCGAACAGCCCGACCAGCGCGGCGACTCCCGCCAGGACCAGCGCCCACCACCAACCGAGAAGGAAATCGCTTAGCCCCTTGACCACCACCGTCGCGGTGGGCAATTCCTTGCCGCTCTCGACGAGTACGCTCAACAGGTTCGGCACAACGTACGCCATCAGGAAAATGCTCACGACCAGACCGGCGGCAAGCACGATAGCCGGGTACATCAGCGCCGAGGTCACGCGGTTCTTCAGCCCGGCGGATTTCCTGCGAAAATCCACCAGTTTGCCCAGAGTAGTGTCGAGTGTGCCGGCGTTTTCGCCCACGTCCACGATACTGACCGTCAGTTCGTCAAAAAGCGCCGGCTGCATCGCCATCGCCTCGGCGAGGCTTCCGCCGGCGGCGACGTGTTCGCGCAGCATGAGAATGGATCGCTGGAATCGGCCCTTGTGCTGGCGAGTTATCGTGTCCAGCGCCTCCAGCAGCGGTATCCCGGCTCCCAGCAGCGTCAGCAGTTCCTGAAGCAGCCCGGTCACGTTTCCGACCTGCCTCCGGGACAGATAGCGATCCATGCGGCTCTTTCGCATCGCATGGGGCTCTTGAGGGGTTATTTCCCGGATCACCAGCCCCCTGGTCCGTAACTGGTCTCGCGCCTGACGTGGCGAGTCGGCTGTGATTGTCCCTCGAACGGGCACAGTCCCGGCGTCGGCGCCTCCAGAGGCGATGTAAGAGTACAGAGCCATTAGATTGTCGCCCTCACGGACATCCGCATCACTTCCTCGAGCGTCGTCAGGCCCGCGGCGACCTTGGCCAGCCCGTCATCGCACAAGGTGCGCATCCCGGCCCGAATCGCCGCATCGCTTATCTCCGACGCGGTAGTATGCCCTCGCAGGAGTTTGCGGATATCATCATCGACCACCAGCAGTTCAAAACACCCCGCCCGGCCGTGATATCCCATGCCCCTGCACGACTCGCAGCCGCGCCCCTTGCGGAATCCCGCCAACTCCGCGGGGGAAGGTTCGTAACACAGCGTCTCCAACTCGGTGATGTCCGGCGTGTAAGGTCCGGCGCACTTGTCGCACACGCGCCTTGTCAGCCGCTGGGCGAGAACGCCCATCAGAGAACTGCCCACCAGATAAGGTTCGATCCCAAGATCGAGCAATCTGGTCACCGCACTGGCCGCGTCGTTGGTGTGAAGCGTGCTGAACACCAGGTGACCCGTCAGAGCCGATTGAATCGCCATTACCGCCGTCTCCCGGTCGCGGATCTCCCCGACCATGACGATGTCGGGGTCCTGCCGCAGCACGCTTCGCAGCCCCTTGGCGAACGTCATTCCCTTCTTGTTGGCGACCTGGATCTGGCTTATGCCGTCGAGTTGATACTCAATCGGATCTTCGAGAGTGATTATGTTCCGCTCGGTGGAGTTGACCTGCCCGAGCGCTGCGTACAGTGTCGTGGTCTTGCCCGACCCGGTCGGCCCGGTAACCAGGATCAGACCGTGCTCGACGCCGATCAGGCGGGCGAACCGTTTGAGCATCTGCTCGTCCATTCCCAGTTCGCCCAGCGTGTAGAGCCGAACGCTCTTGTCCAGCAAGCGAATCACCACGCGCTCGCCGTGACTGGCGGGAACAGTGGATATTCGCAGATCTACCACGCGGTCGCCAACCTGGACCGTCGCCCTGCCGTCTTGGGGCAGGCGTTTCTCGGCGATGTTCATGCCGCTCATCACCTTGACTCGGCTGACAGCCTCATCCTGCATATTCTTGGGAATGCTGAACATATCGAACAGGACGCCGTCTATCCGCATTCGGACGATTAACTGGTCCTCGTAGGGCTGGACGTGAATGTCCGACGCTTCCTGCTGGACGGCCTCGAACAGCATGAGATTCACCAGTTTGATTACAGGCGAACGCGTCGACACGTCCAGGAGATCCTCGCGCCGGGCCAGTTCGTTGACCTCCTCCATGACCGCGTCCCGGTCAAGCATCTCGACAAACTCCTGGGCTGCTCCGGTCTGCTGACCGTAAGCCTGATTAATCGCGGCGTTAACGTCCTGCTCGTCGGCGACGACTACTTCAACAGCAACACCCAGCCTGCGCCGCAACACGTCGTGAGTCTGGCAATCGTGGGGGTTCGCCATCGCCACTCGCATCGGTCCGCTGTCGGTCGCCAGGCCCAGGACCTGCTTGGACCGCGCGAACCCAATGGGTATCCGCTTGACGAACAGCGCTGACGGATGGGCGCCCGACAGGTCCGTCACATTAGAATGGACCTCGTAGACATGCTCGGTGAGGGGTTCTTCGATTTCGTTTACATCACGGTCGGGCGCAGGGGCCGACTCGTCAGCCTCGGATCCTGTCCGAGCCTCAGACTCCCGCGGCGGTGAGCCTGCAACCGGCGTTGTGTTCAGTGAAAGCGACATCGCGTGATCCCTCGCTCCTCAGCGAACCTCGAGCGGCTCGCTGGACGGGTGCTCGCCCGAAAGCTCAGCCTTCTTGGCCGCATCGTCCGACACCTGTTTCAGATCTTTGAACTTGTCGTCGCGGAGAATCACCGCACGCAGGAACACGAACAGTGTCGTCTCGGTCTTGTCCCTGCTGCGGCTCGAGAATGCGTATTCGATGATCGGCAGCTTGCCGAGGAACGGGACCCTGTCAACCGCCTTGGTGAATTCCTCCCGCGTCAGCCCGCCGACCAATATGGTGTACCCGTCGGGGATGGTCACTTCACTCTTCAGCGAGTTCGTCTGGCGGGACGGAGGCAGGGTCTCCGACGCCTCCTCGTCGAAGCTGAAGCTGCTGAGCGTTATTTCGTAGGCCAGCTTGAGGTGATCGCCCTGGCTGATCTGCGGCTCGAGCATGATCCTGGTTCCGGCGGATGCGTAGCCGGCGAAACTCTCGGTCGTAGTCCCGGACGTAAAGGCATTTATACTCTTGAACGGTTCCTCCCGCTCCCTGATCAACTCTCCCTTGGAGTTGTCGTTGAGCAGTACGCTTGGTTTGGCGACCACTTTCGCGCGAGAATCTGAGTCCAGGGCCTGGATGACCAGGTCGGCAATATCCGCACTGAGCAGCGCCCCGTTGAAACCGACGCCCGGGTCGAGGGTCAGTCTCCCCGTGCCGGCGTCGACCTTGCTCAAACCGAAGGAACTGAAGGTCAGGGCGTTTCCCTTGCCCTTTCCGAGCTTGTTGTTCCTGGCGATCTCGACTCCGAGCTTGAACCCGTCGGTTGTGTCGACGGTCACGATCGTCGCTTCGACCAGCACTTGGGGCCTGCGGACGTCCAGGCGTTTGATCAGTTTCTCGTAGACAGTCTGAATCGAAGGCGCGGCGACTACGATCACCGTATTCGACGGTTCGTCGGCCATCACCCTGGCGTCCTTGAGCTGCACCGAGCCCCCCGAACGATTGGCGCCGCTTGCGCGTTTCAGATTGAGCCCGCTCCGCCGGTTGACGTCCCGCCCCGTCGGGCCCCTGCTGACTGTCTTGTCGGCTTCTTTCGTCTTGCCCGATGCGCCGTCGATGCTGACGCCTTCGAGCCCGCTTTCGCCTTCTATGCTCTGAAGCGTGGCGATGACGTCGGCGGCTTTCGCATTTTCGAGTTTGTAGAACCGGATCGGGCTCTGGCGATCTTCGGAGGGCTTGTCCAGTATCGCGTGAAGCGTCTTAATCCTGGCGTGGATTTCGGGCGTAGCCTTAACGATCAACAGATTCGAGTCCGAATCGACCAATGACTTGTAGAGGCGTTCCGATGCGAATTCGCCTATCATCTCCTTTACGAGTCGGTCCACACGCTCGGGAGAGGCGTGCCTGCAAGCGTACATCTGACTTTTCAGGCTGGTCGGAACGTCCAGCGATTTGATGAGAGAGACAACTTCCTGGACCTCATCCACAGGCCCGACAACCATGACGCGGTTAGTGCGTTCGTCGTGCAACACCGTACACGAGTCGGCCTTGGGCAACTTGCCTCGAGTCGCCCCGCCGCGAGCTTTGGCTTTCCCGGAAATCACCTGCGTCGTCATTTTCGATATCGACTCGGCCTTGACATGGTCCACCCTGACGAATTGCGTCGAGACCTTGCGCTTGGGGCGGTCGACCAGAGACACCATTTCTTCGAGCCTCTTCATGTTGGTCGCATAGTCGGTGATTATGACCAGACCGTGCTCGGGCAGTGAGGTGAAGTTAGCCGTCGCGGTCGACAGGAAAGGCTTGATAACCTGTTCGATTCGCTGCGGATCGGCGTGCTTCAGTTGAAAAACTCGCGTCGTCGCGAGCGTCGGGCGGACCTGGGCGGCGTCAAGCGGGGTCGCCCGAGGGCTCGGGGAAATGGCCGTCAACTCGCGGGCCGTTTCGATTCGCATCATTCCCTTCACGTCCGTCGGACGCAGCACCATCCCCGACATTTTCAGCGTACTGTCCA
>Ga0180436_10003052_pt1 | contig 15543 bp, 12 predicted proteins | sample SS_ome_2_FD_132434 | JGI IMG/M metagenome (GOLD analysis project Ga0180436, IMG submission 132434) | Hypersaline lake sediment archaeal communities from the Salton Sea, California, USA - SS_3_S_2 metaG | ecosystem: Environmental > Aquatic > Non-marine Saline and Alkaline > Hypersaline >...
CCGGTGTTCAAGTTCCATACCGTCAATCTGGCGACCGCGAACATCGGGCACAACGTGGGCGCGGCTGACATAGCTAACGGTGGTATGAACATCGGCAGTCTTGCAGCTGCGCGTGCGGCGAATCTGTACCCGACAGGGGATATCGATGCGCAGGTGCGAGCGGATTTGGCCAATGGCAATACAGCACGCCTTAACGCTGCTGCTGCAACCGGCGTTACGACTCCAATTGTGTCGGTCAGTGCCGATCGAGCAGCTCAGCTGATGGCCAATAATCCTGGCCCATATCAGGAGGCGGCAATCAAAGCCATTGCAAGCGGTAATTATGCTCCCCTGTGGACCGGTACCGACCCATCTCTGATCAACTACGCTCCTTTCGGCGTGAACTGCGGCAACGAACTCGGCGGGCTGTTCTGCAGCCCGTTCCAGGGTGGGCAGACCTCGCAGGAGTACAAGCAGGCCCATACCCTGGGTCTCGCCATGGACTACTTCGAGTCGTGGTCGGGTGTCGTGATGCGTATCGAGTCGTCCTGGACCTTCGACGAGCTGGTCAACAACACCCGCTCGGCCGACTGGACCGACACCTCGGACGTGATGCGCTTCTCGCTCGGTTTCGACCGGCCGACGTTCATCCCGTTCCTGAACAAGGACCGCACGTTCTTCCTCTCGATGCAGATCTTCGATACCTGGTACTGGGATCACGAGGGTGACAAGAACACCGGCTACTTCGTCGACGAGCACAACTGGATCACGACGTTCTTCTTCGTCGGCAACTACATGCGCGACACGCTGAAGCCGACCGGCTTCTACGTGTGGGAGGAGTACTCCAATTCGCATGTCGCCGGTCTGAACCTCGAATGGCTGATCGACAACCACTGGTCCGTGAAGGGCGGCTTCCACATCATCTGGGAAGGCGACGACAACACGACCCACGACACGGGTCCGTTCTCGAACTTCATGACCATCGGCCAGAATGGCCGCCAGTACCCCTACGTCAACGGCTCGCTCGGGCCGGGTCGTCAGGGCATCGGTGGCCTGCGCAACTACGACGAAGTCTTCTTCGAGCTGAAGTACCAGTTCTAAGCAGGACGACGCCTTGCCAGGGGCGGGGGCGCAAGCCTTCGCCCCTTTTTTTTGTCCGGATTTCCTCCCGGTGGCCACCTGCCGGACCAGTCGGCGCCGGAGTCGGGATTGAACCAACCCCCTGCGCCAGGGGACTAAACCCGGGCCGAGGAGCATCCCGGCCGCCTGACCGGCTCGTCAGGGCCCTGCGATGGGCGTTTTTCCGGTGTAAACTGCGGCCAACGATTGCTACGCGCGACGCGCTTTCAGCGCGATCGTGCGACGGTTCAGCGCGTTCCCGATCGGCATTTCGCCGCCGCCCATATCCCCAGAGGTCCTGTCATGCTGCGTATTCGCTCCGCTCGACTCCTGATATCCCTGCTCCTGCTCGGCTTGTGCGCGACGGCGCAGGCTGCGGACGAGAAACGCCTGGTCCGCGACGCGGTCGAGGTCGCACGCGCCCTGCGCCAGTCGGATAACCTCTATGATCAGTTCGCCGGTGCCGGGATCCTCGTCGAGATCGGGGACAAGGACTCGCTGCAGCTGCTCGTCGACAATCTGGCTCACCCGGATTGGAGTCTGATGCGCTCGGCGATCGATACGCTGCTGAACGTGCAGCACCCGGCCGGCCTGGACGTGATCTACCGGTACGCCGCCGCGACCGAGGACGGCATGTTCATGAAGTTTCTCGCTGAGTCATGCGCCATCAGGCCGCGTGAGGACATGGCCGAATTCCTCGTCGAATCACTCGAGCTCGATGACGTGTGGGTGCGCAAGCACGCCCTGCAGGCACTGGCCGTGACGCCGCTGAACAACAAGGAGCGGCGCATGCGTGCGATAGCCGAGGACGAGCAGCTCGATCCGACCAGCCGCGCCTATGCCTACTATGCGCTGATGGACACCGCCGCGCGTGACGAGTCGCTGAGCAAACTCATCGAAATCTCTGACAACTGGGGGGCCGAAGCCCAGGAAGCCGCGGCGGTCGCGCTCGGACTGGTCGACAATGCGGCCACGCGCGCCGCACTCGAGGATTTGCGCGACGCGAGCACCTACAAGGTGCAGGTTGCGGCGATGGTCAGCGAGGCCGGTTTCGGGGTCAAGGAAGCCATGCAGGCGATGGCCGACATCATCATCAACGGCAAGGGACTGGACCCGTCGGTTGCGGCGGCCAGTGTGCGCCGCCTGCCGCCGCCGATGGCGGCCCGTCTCACCGAGTCGCTGCTGGCGTGCTGCGAACTGAGTTCCGACGTCGGTACCCGCCTGATCGAAGCGTGGGCGCGGATCGATGCCGACGCTGCGCCGCTGGTCGAGTGGGGAATCGCCCACGACAATCCCGACATCCGCATGCAGACTATCTGGCTCGTGGGTCAGCGCGGTGAACGGCGCTTCCTCGATGCCATCGCCCCGATGCTGGAGGACGCCGATTCCGGGGTCCGCAGCATGGCCGCATGGTCGATCGTGCGCCTGATCGGCGACAAGTACGAACCTGGCGTCGAGGCCTGAGGCGCGGTCCCGGCTGAGATTCAGGCACCTGTCGCGAACTCGCGGCGCCGCCCGCCGGGCCGGCCGGGCGAGCCTGCGCGCCCGGCGCCGCCAACATGGCCGGTGAGCCTGCCGCCCGACCCGAACAATGACATGACAAGTTGAGGAGACCCGGTGAACATCAGCCACGGATCATCCATCGCACACCGTGCACGTCGCGGCCTGCTTGGCGTGTTGTCGCTCGCGAGCGCCGGCGCGAGCGCCGGCGATTTCGATTTCGACATCACGACCGCCAGTTCCCTGTCGCCACCTGCCGGCACCGTCATCGAAGCGGCGAACCTGGAGCAATCCGCCCAACTGCTCGACAAGGAGTTCGCCGAACTCGTCCAGGAGGGCTGGGTCAGCATCACGGTCGGCGAGCCGGTTTCCTTCGATCCGCACCCGAACTACGTCGCCGTCACCGAGCAGCAGGCCGGTCAGACCGCGCTCGGCAGTGAACCCGGGGTGCTCGAGGGCTACGCGGGCGGGCGTCCGTTCCCCGGTGAACTGTCCACCGAAGATCCGCGCGCCGGTGAGAAACTGGTCTGGAACATGCGCTACGCCTACGGCGGTGACGGCGGAAAAATCCCGGAGATGTACTGGCAGTACCGCGACATGCGCAGCCAGAAGATCGAGCGCGAACTGGAATTCGAGGCGGCATCGATGCGCTTCATGTATCGCCATGTGATCGAGCCGGTACCGGAGATCGATGACAACAAGTACCGCGTCTACAACGCGTTGACGCTGACAGCGCTCGAGCCCGGCGACGTCGCCAATACGAAACTGCTGATTTTCTACAACAGTGACGACACGGCCGAAGAGCAGGGCTGGATGTACGTGCCACTGCTGCGGCGGGTGCGCCGCGTGGCGACCACCATGCGTACCGACTCCTTCCTTGGCAGTGACATCATGATCGAGGACTTCCTCGGCTACACCGGCCGCATCATGGACATGAACTGGAGCTACGGTGGCACGCGGCACATCCTGCTGCCGATGTATCGCCATGACCAGATTGCGCATTCGGAGCGCAAGGCGCGGCGGCAGGATTACCACTTCGTCGACTTCCACGGCCACAGCGGCTGCTTCCCGGACGTCACCTGGCAGGTGCGCGAAGTACACATCCTCGAAGGCACGCCGAAGCGCTCCGACCATCCGCTTTCACGGCGCTACTTCTATATCGATGCCCAGACCATGTTCCCGGTATTCGGCAAGGTCTACGATCGCGCCGGGGTGTTGTGGAAGTACCTGATGGCGGGCCTGGCCCATCCCGATCACCACCTGCCGCAGAATGCCGGCACCGGAGTGCCGTTGCTCGATACCTCGACCGTGGTCGACGTGCAGAACAAGCACTGCACCACGCTGCAGATGGTCACGCTGGCGAACGTCGAGAAGATGAAGGACCGTGACTTCGAGCCCTCGTCACTGAACGTCGGCGCGCGCTGAGCGCCGCGGCGCCGTATGCCACCGCGGCGCAGGAATGCGCCGCGACTCTGTGCTGGCCGGGACCAGCCTCGCCGCGCGGCGAGGCTGGTAAACTACGCGCTCGCGCCGAGCGTCGCCCACGCGTTCGCGTTACCGCGGCTGCACGCGCGCTCGCCTACCTATGCGCGCAGTGCCGGTCAGCCGGCGACCTGACAGCGATTACGACAAGATCGAACGAGACCGAGGAGGTTCAATCACATGGCAAGCCCACAGGCGAATGCAATCAAGGAACTCTATTCCGGCTGGCTCAGCGCCATGGGCGCGAAGCCCGACATGGGCCTCGACGAGATGCGCGACCTGTTCGAGCATTGGGGGGACATCACCGGCGAACCGGGCGACGTGGATTACGTCGAAGTCGATGCGGGCGGCGTGCCCGCGATGTGGGCCATCCCCAAGGGGTGCAGCGAGAACCGCGTCGCCCTGTGCACGCATGGCGGTGGCTACGTGTGCGGATCGATGTATACCCATCGCAAGATGTTCGGCCACATCGCCAAGGCGATCGGCTGCCGGGCGCTCATCGTGCACTACCGCCGCGCACCCGAGCACACCCATCCGGCGCAGGTTGACGATGCCGTGACCGCCTACAAGTGGCTGCTCGACCAGGGCGTCAAGCCCGAACACATCTGCACCACCGGTGATTCGGCTGGCGGCGCCCTGTCGACCTCCGTGCTGCTCGGCATTCGCGAGAAGGGGCTGCCGCTGCCCGTGGCGGCCATGCCGATGTCACCCTGGTACGACCCCGAGGGAACCGGGGCCTCGCTCGAGACCAACGAGGAAAAGGATTGCCTGGTCAAGGCCGAGGTACTCAAAGGCATGGCGCAGACCTTCCTCGGCAGTGCCTCGCCGCGCGATCCGCTCGCCAACGCGTTGCAGGCCGACCTGGCCGGCCTGCCGCCGATCTACATCCAGGTCGGTGGTGACGAGACCCTGCTCGACGATTCGACGCGCTTTGCCGAGAAGGCCAAGGCGGCGGGGATCGACGTCAAGATCGACATCTTCCCCGAAATGCAGCACGTGTTTCAGTTCATGGCCGGGCGCGCACCCGAAGCCGACGATGCCGTGCAGCGCATGGCCGACTGGGTCAAACCCAAGCTCGGACTCTGAGCGCGTCACGCGGCGCCCGCGGGCGCCGCGATCCGCTGGCCGGCACGCCTGCCGGCCAGCTCCCGCCTCCAGCACCAGCGAAAGAAGCCGAATCGATGGACAAGAACGATCCCGCCTACGATCCCCGCTCCCAGTTCGACCTCAGCGGCAAGCGCGCCCTCGTCACCGGCGCTTCCACGGGTCTCGGCCGCCGTTTCGCGTGGACGCTTGCCCGCGCCGGCGCCGAGGTCATCCTCGCGGCACGCAGCGAGGACAAGCTGCGCTCACTCAGCGAGGAGATCGCCGCCTTCGGTGGCAGGACGGTGTGCACCTGTCTGGATGTGCGCGATCGCGACGCCATCCGGGCCTGTGTCGACGGCCATGAGCAGCACGGGCCAATCGACATCCTGGTCAACAACGCCGGCATCGCCATCGTGAAGTCGCCGGAACGCTACGCCGACGATGACTGGGACGCGGTCTACGAGACCAACCTGCGCGCGCCCTGGAATCTCGCCCAGGCCGTGATTCGTCATCGCCTGGCGGACCATCGGCCGCTCAGCGTCATCAACATCGCCTCGGTGCTGGGCATCCGGCCGCTCGGCCACATCGCGCCGTATGCCGCGGCCAAAGCGGGCCTGATCAACCTCGGACGCGAGCTGTGCGTCGATCTCGCGGGGAAGGGTATCCGCGTCAACGCGCTCGCGCCGGGGTACTTCGAGACCGAGATGAACCGTGACTGGTTGAAGAGCGAGGCCGGGGAGCGCCTGCGGCAGCGTATTCCTGCCGGTCGCTTCGGTCAGCCGCACGACCTCGACGGGGCCATCCTGTTCCTCGCCTCAGATGCCTCTTCGTTCATGAACGGCAGCCTGATGGTCGTCGACGGCGGGCACACCGCCGGATTGTGAGGGGGCGAGGCCGCGGCGGCCTCCACGCAGCGCGAACCGTTAAGGAATCTCTGAACAAGTCCGGGCCGGGCAGATTGCATCCGCGCGGTTCGAGTTCAAGGCGCGAATCGCACGTCATAGCCCGCTATTGCGAAGATTCGTAACGCCGAAATCGGACCGCGCAGGCGCAAGCGGCCGGGTCATGGCGTGTTCAGAGGTTCCTTGAGACTACAGGCTCCACAGGATCAGGCGCCAGTCGAGGACGCGCTCGTCCGAGTAGGCGCCGTCCGCCTGCGGCCGGCGCGCGTAGGTGTCGATGGTCAGGGTATAGAGCGCTCCGCCGGCGTCGACCGGCGTCACCGCGCTGACGGTGAACTCGCTGCGGATGATGTCCTCTTCGAGCACGGGCCCGAGATGGTCGCAGCCCTGCCAGCCGACCATCGCGACGAGGTTGGGCATGGCGCGCGAGACCTGGGCCAGCGCGATCGAAATGGTGTGCCCGCCGTAGACCAGGCGCTTGCCGAGGTAGCTGCGTGAGGCATCGGTGTGGGCGAAGGCGATGTTGCCGGTCATGCGGACGAGTTCGGGCGCACAGGTGATGGTGTCCTGCGCCTCGATCACGACACGATCACCGGCGGCCAGGTGCGGGGCGGGCACCGCGTAGCCGGCCGGGTCGAGCGGGCCGAGATCCCAGCCCCGGGGCAGGGCGCCGAGCAGGGTGGCCTCGTCGAGCGTCGCCGGAATCCAGTCGAAATCGTCCTGGTGGCCGGTATCGGCCGCCTTGTCGCGGCAGGGGATCATCGGGCACCGCCAGTATTTCATCACGCAGGCACCGTTCTGGTTGCGCGTCTCCATTTCCAGGGCAACCATGCCGGTCGCCGCGCGCCCCGCCTTGATCGTGTTCTGGCGCAGCCCGACGACGCGCGTGGTGGTGCTCAGGGTGTCTCCGATGAATACCGGCTGCTGCAGCAGCAGCCCGCGATAGAAAAGGTTGCCCTTGACGTGCTGCGAGGCGTAAGTGGTCTGTCCGTTGACCGCGTTCAGCACCACCATCGGGTGGGCCAGCGGCCGGCTGTCGCCGGTCACGCGCGCGGCCAGGTGGCGGTCCAGCGGCAGGCGCATGCGATCGCCGGTGAGCGCCTGGTAGATCGCCGCGTGCCCCTCGGTCAGCGTGACGGAAGGCGCGGTGAACAGCTCGTCGCGGGTGAAATCCTCGAAGTAGGGGCCGTCGATATGATGCGTGGTCATGGTCTCGGATCGTTGTCTGTACGGGCGATTGCCGCCGGGGCGATGGCGCCCCGGCGGCTGTCCGGGTCCGCGTCAGCGGATCGCGATGGGATTGATGATCATCTGCACGGCGCCGGTGATGCGCGCCGGGCCGAGCACGAACATGAACTCGTAGGCCTCGTCCTTGGCCAGTTCACGCGTGTCCATGTTCTCGAAGATGTAGATGCCGTTGTAGTTGATCAGGATCTGGTGGACCTTGTACATGATCTTCGGATCTTCGAACGGGATGGCTTCCACGCCCCAGGTATCGGCGCCGACCGCCATCACATCCTTCTCGACCAGGTACTGCGCTCCGCTGATACCGAGGCCCGGTTCGCCCTTGCCGAAGCGCTTCGGATCGGAATCGAGGATCTTCATCCAGCCCGAGTTGAACAACACCACGTCACCCTTCTCGATGGTCACGCCGAGCTGCTTCTCGCAGGCCATGATGTCTTCGCGCGTGTAGGCCGTGCCCTCGGGCAGCATGTCCTGACCCCGGCACTTCGCCATGTCGATGAGCACGCCGCGGCTGACGATCGGCGGGTAATCCTCTATGCCCATGCTCCTGAGACCATCGACCTTGGCGAAGTCCTTGGCCAGGAAGCCGTTGTAGAACACCCCGTCGGTGGCGGCGTGGCCGAGGCCGTCGATCTGCGAGCCGACACCCATCCAGCCATTCATGGTGTCGTCGAAGAAATTGAACTTGTTCTCGCCGTAGGCCGTTCCGCTGTACTGGTTCGGGTAGAGCACCTGGACTTCGAAGGTGCGCGGCGGGAAGGCCGGCGTTGCGGCGTTGGTTTCGATGCCGAGCCGATAGGTCTTGCCGGTCTTGATCAGCTTGGCCGCCTTCAGGGTCTGCTCGGGACCGAGCATGTTGAACGAACCGAGCGTGTCCTCGGCGCCCCATTTCGACGGCCACCATTTGTCCTCGGCCGCGGCCGGACCGGTACAGGCGACGGCCGCAGCCAGAGTCAACGTGCGAAAAAACATAATCCCCTCCTCACCGTGAAAACAACCGCGCCCGCTCGGCGCGCATCCTGGCATGTCGCCGCAACGGCGACCGTTCAGGAAAACTCGCTGCGTATGGCGGCGCCGTGCTCGTCGAGGGCAGGGACCCGTGCGGGTTCCTGCGGCGCCGCGACGCGACGCACCAGCGAAGCTCCCTGACCGGAAGATATCACTTCGCGACGTTCCAGTGCCGGATGCCGCCCGAGGTCACGGACGTCGTTGATGCTGCCGCAGGCAATGCCCGCCGCAAGCAGGCGATCGGCCACCTCGGACCGGCTCATGCGGGAGAACACGCCTTCAATCTCGGCTCGCAGGGCATCGCGGTGCTCGACCCGCAGCACGTTGCTGCGGAACAGCTCGTGGTCGGCCAGATCCGGACGTGCGAGCCCGTCGTTGCACAGGCGCAGCCACTCCGCGTGGTTCTGTACGACGAGGAAGATCTGACCGTCACCGGTGGCGTAGGCACCATAGGGACAGATCTGAGCGTGGTCCAGGCCGGTGCCCTGCAGCAGCTTGCCGGCATACTCATAGTAGGCCAGGGGTACCGCCATCCATTCCGAAAGGGTGCCGAACAGCGAGACCTCGACATGGCTGCCACTGCCGTCGCGGCCCCGTGCAATCAGCGCCTTGAGGATCTCGCCATAGGCGGTGAGGCCGGTTGCGATGTCGCAGATCGACGCGCCGACCTTGGATGGCTGCCCGGGCGGCCCGGTGACCGAGCACAGCCCGGTCTCCGCCTGGATGAGTGCGTCGTAGGCTTTCATCTGCGCATACTCGCCGCGCAGGCCGTAGCCCGATATCGAGCACATCACCAGCGCCGGATTGATCGCCCGCACGGCCTCGTAGCCGAAGCCGAGGCGGTCGACGGCGCCGGGCTTGAGGTTCTGCACGAACACGTCGGCGCGCGCGAGCAGGCGCTCGAGCAGGGCCTTGTCCGCGGCTTGCGAGAGGTCGACGGCGAGGGATTCCTTGCCGCCATTGAGCCACACGAAGTAGGCACTGTCGCCGTTGATGACGGTGTCGTAGGCGCGCGCGAAATCACCTTCGGGCCGTTCCAGCTTGATCACCCGCGCACCGCTCTCGGCGAGCAGCCGCGAGCAGTAGGGGGCGGCGACGGCCTGTTCGAGTGACACCACGAGCAACTGATCGAGAGGTGCTTGCATGAGAGACCTCCGGCGCGTCAGGACACGACGAGCGACGCGCGCGTCACCTTGCGTGCGGCGGAATCGGACAGGGCCTGCATGACGTCGTCCAGTGGATAGTCGGCGTCGAGCAGTTCATCGTGGGGATACTTCTCGCGCGTATCGCACAGAAAGTGGAGCGCCTTGTTCAGGTAATGGCCCGGGTAGCGCATGATCGGAATGATCGTGGTGCCGCGGCGCACCAGGAAGCCCGGGTCGTAGGCGACGGTCTGCCCCGGGTTGATGGTGCCGATGGAGACCAGCGTGCCGCCCAGGCGCAACAGCTTGGGCGCCTCCGCAAAGGCATCGACGACCCCGGTGACCTCCAGGCAGTGGTCGGCGCCGTTGCCGTCGGTCAGCGCCTGCACAGCGGCCGCGCGGTCCTCGGTCGTGGCATGCTCGTTGATGTCGATGACGTGATGCGCACCGAAGCGCTTCGCCTCGGCGAGCCGGCTCGCGATGCCGTCGATGACGATCACCGTCGCGCCTTTCTCGCGCGCTACCGCGGCGGCATTGAGTCCGAGTCCGCCGGCGCCCTGAATGACGACGCTCTGCCCGTAGCTGACCTTGGCCATGTCGAGTCCGAAATAGACCTGCGAGAGCGCGCAGTTGGCGCTCGCCGCGGCCTTGTCCGACACCTCGTCGGGCACCTTGAAGAAGGTCTGCTCGGGATGGATGTACCAGTGGCTGGCGAACGTCGCGTGAAAATGCGGGTCGTCGTCCGGCTGGCGCGCCCAGTACTGGTAGGCGTTGGCGCACATCCACGGTTGCGCGTTGGCGCAGGCGACGCAGCGTCGGCAGTGGATGAAATAGGTCGCGACGATACGGTCACCTTCGCGCAGCGGCTGCCCGGCATGATCCTGCGTCGTGCCCGGCCCCAGCTTGTCGACCACGCCGACCACCTCGTGCCCGAGACCACCTGTCTTCTTGTTGGGATGGTGGCCGCACCAGATGTGCAGCTCCGAACCGCAGATGTTGCTGCGCAGGACGCGCGCGACGAGGCCACCCGGTTCCGGATCGGGGACGTCGTACTCGCGGAACTCGAGCGCACCCGGCTCGAGCATGTTGGCCAGGCGACCTTTCATGGCTTACTCCCGTAACTGTAATCGCGTCGCCCGCCACCCGGCGGTCGCCGCGTCAAGAGGACCGGGGCACGCCAGTGGCGTCGCCGCCCCGGGTTCGCAATATCGCGTCGGCGCCCGCGCCGTCAGCGCATGACAAACGGGTTGGGCACATCGTCCGCGGTCGAAATCCACACGCTCTTGGTCTGCAGGTACTCGCGGATCGATTCGATGCCGTTCTCGCGTCCCAGGCCGCTCTGCTTGTAACCGCCGAACGGCGACATGTAGCTGACCGCACGATAGGTGTTGACCCACACCGTGCCGGCACGCACGGCCTTGGATATCTTGATGGCACGCTTGATCGACTGAGTCCACACACCGGCGGCGAGGCCAAAGGCGATGTCGTTGGCGATTTCCACCGCCTCTTCGTCGGTCTTGAAGCGGATGATCGAGAGCACCGGGCCGAACACCTCCTCCTGCGCGATTCGCATGCTGTTCGTCACGCCGCCGAAGATGGTCGGCTCGATGAAGTACTTGCTCTCGCCGGTCTCCGGCCGTCCCTGCGCGGGACTGCCGCCGAGCAGGACCTCGGCGCCTTCATCCTTGGCTACCTCGATGTAGGAGAGAATCTTTTCGTACTGCGGCGGCGTCGTGACGGGACCGACCTGGGTGTTGCGGTCCATCGGGTCACCCATGCGCGCGGTGCGTGCGAATTCGACCAGCTTGGCCACGAAGGCATCGTAGATACTGTCCTGCACGAGCAGGCGCGAGCCCGCGATACAGGTCTGGCCGGTGGCGGCGAAGATGCCCGAAATTGCGCCCTTGACCGCGTCGTCGAGGTCGGCGTCGTCGAACACGATGTTGGGCGATTTGCCGCCGAGTTCGAGCGTGCAGCGCTTGAGCCCGGCCGCGGCGGCCTGGTAGACGCGCGCGCCGGAATCGGAGCCGCCGGTGAAGGCCACCTTGGCGACCTTGGGATGGTCGACCAGCCGCGCCCCGACCTCGGCGCCGAACCCGGTGACCACGTTGACCACGCCGGGCGGGAAGCCGGCTTCCTCGAACAGCTCGACGAGACGCAGGGTCGACGTCGAGGTGAATTCCGACGGTTTGATGACGATGGTGCAGCCGGCCGCGAGCGCCGGCGCGAGCTTCCAGGTCAGCAGCAGCAGAGGCGAGTTCCACGGCGTGATCGCGGCGACAACGCCGATCGGCTCGTGCAGGGTGAAGTTGAACGTGTCGGGCTTGTCGATCGGGATCACCGAACCTTCGATCTTGTCCGCCAGCCCGCCGAAGTAGTAATACCACTGCGGCAGGTAATTGCACTGCGCACCCATTTCGCTGATCAGCTTGCCGTTGTCGCGCACCTCGTACTCGGCGAGCTCGTCGGCATGAGCGGCGATCAGGTCGCCCAGCTTGCGCAACAGCGCACCGCGCTGGCTGGCCGACATGCCGGCCCAGGGACCACGCGTGAGCGCTTCGTAGGCTGTGTCGACGGCGCGGTCGGCTTCCGCCGGCCCGCAGCGGGCCACCTCGGCCCAGGGGCGCGAGGTATAGGGATTGACCGTCTCGAAGTAATCGCCGGAGCTCGGCGCGACCTTGGCGCCGCCGATATAGGCGTCGAAACGGGGCAGGGGAGTGGCGGACATCGTCACCTCCTAGTCGGGATCAGTAGGAACGTGGCAGCTCGAGCACGTGCTCGGCGAAGTAGGACAGGATGAGGTTGGTCGAGATCGGCGCGATGCGATAAAGGCGCGCTTCGCGCCACTTGCGTTCGATATCGTACTCTTCGGCCACGGCGAAGCCACCATAGGTCTGCATACAGGTGTCCCCGGCCTCCCACGCGGCCTCCGAGGTGAGCATCTTCGCCATGTTGGCGTAAGTCCCGGTGCTGGGATCCTCCGCTTCGTAGAGCCGGCAGGCCTTCTCCAGGATCGCCTCGGCCGCCTCGACGTTGGCGAACGCGCGTGCGATGGGAAACTGGATGCCCTGGTTCTGTCCGATCGGGCGTCCGAACACCACGCGCTCGCGGGCGTAGTCGGCCGCCTTGTTGAGGAAGTAACGCCCGTCACCGAGGGACTCGGAGGCAATCAGGATGCGTTCGGCGTTCATGCCGGAGAGGATGTAACGGAACCCCTTGCCTTCCTCGCCGACCAGGCTGGAGGCCGGAATCGGCACGTTGTCGAAGAAGATCTCGGTCGTCGAATGGTTGATCATCGTCCGGATCGGATTGATGGTCATGCCGTTGTGCATCGCTTCGCGCATATCGACGAGGAACACCGACAGGCCGTCCGAGCGCTTCTTGACCTCCTCCTTGGGCGTCGTGCGGGCGAGCAGGACCATCAGGTCGGAATGCTCGGCACGTGAGGTCCAGACCTTCTGCCCGTTGACGATGTACTTGTCGCCGTCACGCACCGCCATGGTCGAAATACTCAAGGTGTCGGTGCCGGCCGTCGGTTCGGTCACGCCGAACGCCTGCAGGCGCAGTTCGCCGGCGGCGATGCCCGGCAGATACTGCTCCTTCTGCGCCTGGCTGCCGTGGCGCAAGACCGTGCCCATGGTGTACATCTGGGCATGGCAAGCGCCCGCGTTGCCGCCGAACTCGTGGATCGCGGTGAGGATCGCCGAGCCGATCGAGATGGGCATGCCGCTGCCGCCGTATTCCTCCGGGATCAGCGCCGCCAGCAGGCCGAGTTCGGTGAGGCGGTCGACGAACTCCCTGGGGTAGGCCCGCTCGCGGTCCTTGGCGCGCCAGTATTCGCCGGAGAATTCCTCGCACACCTTGCGCACGGTGTCGCGAATCTGGGTGATGGTTTCTTGGTGTTCGCTGTTCATCGCAATGTCCCCGGCAGCAGTCGTGCCTCGTGGTTCAGGGTGAGCGGAGAGCGGCGATGGCCCGGACGGGATGGCAACGGGGACACGGCCGCGCTGTAAGGGTAGCCGGCGCCGCGGCGCGGCGCCGGCCGAGGCGCGCGGCCTCGATCAGTTCTGGGTCAGGATCTTGTCGAGCACCGGCATCAGGTAGCGATTGAACACTTCCGGGTTCTCGCTCATGGGGAAATGTCCGATCTCCTCCATGATGATGCACTCCGAGTTCTTGGTCTTCTTGGCCGTTTCCTCGGTCATCTCGGGGGTACAGGCGAAGTCGTACACACCCGTCATGTAGTACATCGGAACCTTGCCCGAGAGCTTCTCGGTCTTGCCGCGGAAGTCATGATCGACGCTGTAGAAATACAGATCGCCCTTGAACACGCCCGGACCGCCCTGGGAGTAGTACCACCAGGTCTCCCAGCGGTACTTGTCCGGGCTCTGCGGCGCCATCAGGCCGAAGACCGACGTCGCGCAGGTCTCGCCACCATGGATATGCGAGTGGCGCAGCCAGTCGAGATGCCAGCCGGGCGAGTGCTCGCAGGCTTCTATGGCGATCAGCGCGCGCACGTCTTTCTCGTAGTTCGCCGCGAGGTGCAGGCAGATATTGCCGCCCATCGAGCTACCCATGATGACCGGCTTGTCCAGGCCGAGTTCCTTGCAGAACGCCATCAGGATGCCCGAGTAGAACTTCGCGGTAAGCTTGTATTCCTCGTCTTCCTGGTACCACTCGTAGGGCGGAATGGACTTGCCATGACGCGGCAGGTCGAGTGCGATGACGCGGAAATTCTTGTTGATCGCGGGGTCGCACAGCTGGTGGCGCCACTCGCGTGAATCGGTGCCGGCGGTGTGCAGGCAGACCAGGGGGATGCCTTCGCCGGCCTCCTCGAAGAAGATGCGGTACTCGGTACCTTCGTAAGGGACCCAGACATAGCGTCCGGTAATGGGTTCGATATTTGCCACGGATGATTCCTCCAGGTCTCGCACTCAGACTTCGCGCATGCGATCGAGCGCCCACATGAGCGCGCGCATGTTCTGCCACAGGACCATCTGGTCCCCCTCGAGCGTGACCCTGCCGTGCAACGGGTGCGCCATGGCCCACAGGTCGTTGTACATCGGAGGCGGCGTCGGCTGGCAGAACTTTTCCCAGGACTCGGCCGGCCCGCGAATGGCGAGCTGATAGCAGGTTTCGGGACCGAGTTCATCGGTCACCTCGGCCAGCTGTCCCTTGTCGAAGCTGACGACGTACTGCTTGTCGCCGAAACCGAACAACAGGCTGGCAGTGAAATGTTTGCCGATCCATTTCATCGGACCGTTCTTGTTCACTGCGCCCTGCCATTTCTTCATCCAGGACATGTCGAACATGTGTTACCTCCCTAACGTGGTGGAAGCGCCCGACACCTTGTCCAGGCGGCGGCTGGCGACCGCGCGGGGCGCATGGCGCGCGTTGCGTGTGGGCGTGGAGCGCACGAGCTTAAAGACTCGGCAACCGATATGTAAACAATATCTTCCGTATATTGTCCATAAGAAGAATTTATACCGCGGCCGGCTCCGGCTGTGGCGTCACCGCCCAGTACTGCCCATCCATCGCCTGCACGCACTCGCGCAGCAGTTCGGTCGTCGCGCGCACCGCGTTGGACGCCGGTCGGCCGGCCCTGCGCGCCAGGTACATGCGGCGCTCGAGACCAGGCTGGATGATGCGTACCGCGCTCAGCTCGCCGCGGGCGACGTCCTCGGCAACCGCGGCGAAGGACAGAATGGTATGGCCCACGCCGAGACGCGCGAGCGCCTTCATCTGCGTGAAGGCGTCGATTTCCACGCGGGCCGTCAGCGTGACGTCGTTCTCGTGCGCGATACGTTCGATCATGTCGCGCAGCCCATGGTGGCGCCCGGGCAGGATCAGCGGCAGGTTCGCGAGGTCGCCGAAGCGCACCGTGCGCCGCCGGCTACCGTCCTCGTGACCGGTCACCAGGTAGAGATCTTCGGTGAACAGGGGCTCGGCAAGGATGCCGCTGTCGCGCTGACCGCCATGCAGGATGCAGATGTCGAGCTGGCCGCTGCGCAGCCAGTCGCGCACGTAACCGCTGGTGCCCTCGACGACGCGCAGCGAGACCTCGGGCAACATTTCCTGCA
>Ga0180436_10003055_pt1 | contig 15541 bp, 35 predicted proteins | sample SS_ome_2_FD_132434 | JGI IMG/M metagenome (GOLD analysis project Ga0180436, IMG submission 132434) | Hypersaline lake sediment archaeal communities from the Salton Sea, California, USA - SS_3_S_2 metaG | ecosystem: Environmental > Aquatic > Non-marine Saline and Alkaline > Hypersaline >...
AAGAATTAATTCTCACTAATGAGAATATTTTATTTGAGGACTTACACGGTAAGAAATCTATCAACAAAAAGATTCACGTAGTAGGTTTTCCAATGGACTGGAGAAAACAAATATATGATGAAATAGGAAACCCTAATAAATTTAAAAAAGAAGATATAATTGTATTCCCACATAGGAAAGACCCTGAGAAGAATCCTCAAAGTTTTGAAAAACTTAAAAAGAAGTTTCCAGAATATAAATTTATTTTTACAATGGATGTGACTAAAAATAAAAAAGAATATTATGAGTTATTAGCTAAATCTAAAATTGTATTCAATAATAACAATCAAGAAACATTCGGTATAGGAACCGTAGAAGCTATGATTTTAGGAAATTATCCTGTAGTACCAAATCGTTTAGTATTTCCTGAATTATATTCAAGCAGATTTGTATGTGATAATTATTATAAAATGGTAGATAAAATAAGATATTTTATGGATAATTATTACACAAAAGAAAATCAAAAAGTACTCACTAAGAATTCAGAATACATAATTGATAAATCAAACAAAGCTATAGAAAAAATGGCAAAGGTGATGTTAAAATGAATCCAGAAGTAATAGGAGCTAATCCAGATAATCCAATTAATAGAGTGCATCCAATAATGATACTTGGTATTTTTGTATTTGTATCTCCATATTTAGGTACAGCTCTAAAAATAAATCTTCCAGGATGGTTTAGTGGAGTAGGAATTGCTATGATATTATTAGGAGTAGGTTTGACAGTATTAAAAGGTGGTAGATAATGAAAAAAGAATTAAAATATTTAGCAATAAATCACATAATAAAATATGCTTTGATGGTATTATATATCATTACTATTGTATTTGTTGCATTAGAAAGTTTTGTAGCTGTTGGCGTATTAGGATTTTTTATGATATGCGGACTAATTGCTAGTATAGTTTTTGATGTTATGTTTATTGGTGGGGCTTTAAGAAATGATAAATAAATTTAAATTGACTGGTGTTAATTATGTTCCGGTCTTGAATGGTAGTATATTAAATTGTGCTTTACGTGATGATTTATTCATAGATGAAAAAAGACCAACTTTTTATACTAAAGATGGAATAATAAAATATAATCACTTTTTAATTAATCCATTTCATCATGATAAAATATTTAAGAATATTTTAGATAAGAATATGATTATTGATGATGGTATAATATTTGCTGATAGTGGTGGACTGCAGGAGATAACTCTTAATGAGAAAAGATATACTCCTGAAGAAGTTTTTAAATGGCAACAATCTAATTCACATATTGGATTTAGTGTGGATAGTCTTCCTTTTATCACACCTAAAGATGGAACAAACAAACCTGGAAGTTTTGGTGGTTGGTTATTTGATTCTAAGGGTTTTGAAAACCATGCTAAGATAAGTAAAGAGAATATAGAAGTAACTAAGAAACATAGAGATAAAGAGAAGTATTCTAACTTTCATTTCTATGGTATCATACAGGGGCGTAACTACAATGAATACCTTAGATGGTATGAGATACTTAGGGATGATGCTTATCTGGATGGTTATTGTGTTAAGGCACCAAATATTAATCCTATTACGCTTGCCGAGACTTGTATATTTGTAATGAATAATTTGACAAAACCTGTACATTTTTTAGGTATTGGTAACATTAGTAGGTCTATTGTTATTTATTATGCAAGTAAATATATTAAACAACCTATCACATTTGATAGTAGCAGTTATGATATTGGTACTCAGTATAGAAGTTATCTATTACCTTTTATGATGAATAGAAAACTTAGGTTTGTTAGCGAACATAACTTAGGTGAAGATAGTGAAGTAGTAAATGTTAATGATATAGTTCATTTAGATGATGCTACAAAAATATGTGATTGTGTTGCTTGTAGAACTATTGGAAATAAATTAGGAGATATGATTAAAAATAATGACCCGATACTTGGTGGTCTTATAAGTATTCATAATTTATTATTACATCAAAAATGGATTAATTATATAAAATTGATTATTGACAAACCTAATAAACTAAAAGAATTTGTTAAATATAATTTTGAACCATCACTATCAGAAAAAATATTAAATGCATTTGATATGATTGATAAAGCAGCTGAACGAGGACCAGAATATGCTTTGAGTTTATACAAAGAACATATGGTGACTAATAAAGAAGCTGGAAAACAACAAACAATATTTGGTTAATATGGAAAGGCCTAGATGTTTTGGAACATATGAATATTCTGAGTTGAGTATTATATGTAAAAGATGTGAATACTATAAAGTATGTGGCTTAATAAAACCTAAAAAACCAAAACCAAAATATACAAATGATAAATATTTTGAAATGGTGAAACGAATATGAGATGGAATACTTATAATAAAATGTCAAAATCACAGAAGGAAGAATATGATTATCGATTTAGAAATAGAATCAATATTGAACCTAAAAAATATCTTAATTTGATTTTTGGTTTTTCATTTATTACTATGACTACTTTTTTAACTTCATATATTTTATTAAGTGATGATACATTTTTAGAAATACGAGAACACGTGGTTTCTTTATTACAAAGTACATCACAACTTTTAAGTACAGGTATGTATATATTATTATTTTTTATAATTATAGATGTTGGATACAATATTTATTTATATGTAAATAGAAAGATGTGGTTAAGAAAAAATAATATTAAGGAGGAGCCTGTATGGACAAAAGTAAAATCTCTGATGAAACTTTAATCTATGATTTAGAAACAAAAACTTTTGGTAAAGCAGACGCCACTAAAGATATTATGAGAATATTTGCTTGTTATAGTTATATGAAAGGTAAATCATATCTTTTAACAAAAAAAGAAGATGCTCAAAAAGCTTTGAATGCTCATAGATATATAGTTGGTTTTAATAATTATGAATATGATAATCCAATTCTTTTACGTGAAGGTATATCATTAAAATATAAGAATATTATAGATTTGAGAAAAATTTTTAAGAGTAGAGCTTCTCAAATGAAAATAAAGAAAGGTATGTTGGGAGACTTGTTAATGGAATATAGTCTTGATTATATTACCAGGATGTTAGATATTGTTACTGACGAGGAAGGAAAACTTAAAATAGATTATGCTTTATTTAGAAAGGATACTTGGACACCTGAAGAAATAAAGATGATAGATGATTATACTCGTCGTGATATTGAAGTAACCAAGAAGTTATATGAATGGGTAGAGGATTACTTCGAAGGATTCAAACCATTCATAAATGAAAAAGATGTTAAGAATAAAGTATATTTAACTGCAAGTATAGCTAAGTTTGCATATAAAGCAATTTGTAAAGCTATGAATTGGTCGGAAACTTATGGTACTGATAATCCTGAAGATGAAAGAATAGGTGGTGGTTATGTAGGTTATCCTGCTGGAGAGAGATATGCAGGAGATATATATTGTTTAGATTTTAATTCTCTTTACCCACATATACTTGCACAATGTAATCTTTATAGTCAAGTTAAAGACCCTGAGAAAATACCAGTTGCTTGGCACGGTAATAGTGCTTGGAAAGTAGAAGGATATTATGATACTACTGAAATGAGTGGTGTTTGTAAATTATTAATGAAGTGGTATAATGACAGACTTGAATATAAAAAAGTTGGTGATAGAAGAGAATACACAATAAAAATTATTCTTAATACTATTTATGGAATACTAAATAATCCTTATTATCTTAGAACTTATGATAGAGTAGCTGGTGGCGATTGTACTCGACTAGGTCGGCAATGGACCAAGTATGCTCGTAAGATATTCAGGGATAACGGGTATGAAGTGATTTACACGGATACGGATAGTGTTTATATTTTAGACCCTTTTAAAGATAAGAAGCGGATGTTAGAAGTAAAAGATAAAATAATTAATCATATTAAATCTACCGTTCCTTTTCCACAAGATACTTTTGATATGGGTATTGATGATGAGATAAAATATATGTATTTTTTCAAAGGCAAAAATAAAGATGATAAAGATTCAGATAAAGAAATGGATGAACAAGATTTTATAGATAAACCCAAAGGGTTCATGAAGAAAAATTATATTTATGTTAAAAAAGATGGTGATGTAGTTATTAAGAATCTTGGAATAAAAAAGAAATCTAATTCAGCTATATCAAAGAAAATATTTTGGGAAAAGATGATGCCTCAGATAAAAGAAGGTAATTGTAAATTCAGTAAAACTCAAGTTAAAAATTGGATGCGAGAATTGTTAGAAGAAGATATCAAACTTGCGTTTATGAGAAAGGAAGTAGGTAAATATGAACAATATGAAAAAACATCTCCTAATAGTATGCCAGCTCAAATAGCTAAAAAGTATGGACCTGGAATTCATTTTGTTATTCCAAATAAAAAGATGATTGGTGTAGGTAAAAGTAATGATAAAAGGTTCTGTACCTATGAAGAATTCAAACAACATAAGATGACAATAAATGATATTGATGATGAGAACTTTTGGAAGGAGTTAAATTATTTCATCAAACCAGTAGTAACTAAAAGTATATTTGATTATGAGGAAAAATGAAAAATAAATTTTGGATAGAAATGGATGGTATAGAACCAGTGTTTTGTAGATATAAAACAGATGGAAGAAATACATCAACAACTAGATTTTATATGTTTTATCCTATTAGAAGAATAATTAAAAAAAGAGATGATAAAAAACTTAATAACTATTTATTATTACAGGGATATAAACCTGTTAAATGCCAAGGGTGTGGGGAAGGATGGTCTGAATATATTATTGAAGACCCTAATAAACCATTTGGAACTAAGGTTAAAATAAAAGTGTGCAAACATTGTGTAGGTTTTTATGATTGGAAATGGACTCGGAAGAAGTTATATAAAGATGTAGAAGATTTTAGAGGTTAAAAATGTGGTTTGTTGGTGTAGATAATGGGCTTAATGGTGGCATAGTAGTAATTAATGAAAGAGAAAATATTATAATGAAAGGACCTATGCCTACTTTTAGTGGAACAAAAAAAGAGTTTGATGTACAAAAAATAAGTGAGTTTATGAGAAGAGTTAAAGATTTAGAAGAAGAAGTTTATGTATTTATTGAGGAAGCAAGAGTTCAACCGGTTAGTGGGAAAAGGGCAAGTTTTACTACTGGTTTTTGTTATGGTTTATTTCAAGGTATTTGTTCAGCTTTAAATTTATCATATGAAATTGTAGCTCCAAAGACTTGGCAAAAAGAATTGCTTAAAGGATTAGCTACTGATACAAAAGTAGCAAGTATAATGTTTTGTTCAAAAAAATATCCAAAAGAAGATTGGACAGCCACAGATAGAAGTAAAAAATCTCATGATGGAATGACTGATGCAACTTGCATAGCGTTATATGGTAAAAGAAAAACTGGTGATGTACTATGAAAAAAATTTTATTTGTATTAATAATATTGTTTATTATAATGATGAATGGTGTAAGTGCTGTTAATGTAGAAGCTGGGAAGATATATGAAATTGATACAATTAGTCCTTGCTATGGCAATGCTAAGATATTTGTTGATTATAATGATAACAATACAAAAGGAAAATATATTATGGGTGGATGTGTTAATCAACAAGATTTTTGGCTTTGTGAATGTTCAGATGAGAATTCACTAGAGTTAATATTTCAAACAGAAAAAGATGTTAATGATACATTTGATTTTGGAATTGATTTTTATGTTAGTGATGTTTCATCAGATTCTCTTACTGATGTTGAAATACAGAAATATAAAAGAACAAGTCAATATAATAATATTATTGTTGGACAACCAGTAGAAGAAAAAGAGGAACCAAAATCTCAATTACCACCATTTAAATTAGGAACAAATGGTATCATAATAATATTTATATTCATTGGATTATTTATATTGATATTATTAGTAGTTTGGAGACAATTCACTAAAGAAGAAAATAAGAAAGATGATGATATGTTTGGTCATCAAAAAAAGAGAAATAAAACAGAAAAGACAATTGAAGTAAAAGAATCTACAAAAGATGAAATTAATGACTTGATAAATAGTTTATGAAACAAAAAGTTTATATAATGGTATTGTTTCTATTTATTAAGAAAACCGTTTGTAGGTGATATAAATGAAAGAAGAAAGTTATATTTGTAAGACTTTGACTGAGGTTCAGTCAGCCACTAAAAATTTGGACATTGCAAAAATAGTTCCAATAAAAATAGATGATGGTGGCGTAATAAAAGATGTTGAAAATTTTGTAGGAGTGTATAATGTTTCTAAAGGTAAATATTGTGCATCTGTTGTTCCTCATTATAATTTAGTTCAACATAGAAAATATTTTGATAGTTTTGCAGAAGCATTAAATAGATTAAATATTGATTTTACAATGAAGATTTCTCAAACAGGAAATAGAGCTTTTGCTGATATTGAATTTAATAACAACAAAATAAAGTTTGATAAACTTAATGAGGAATTTACCACTGGTATTAGACTTGCTAATAGTTATGACAAATCTACAGGTATTCACGTAATGCCTAGATATACTAGACTTGCTTGTACTAATGGTATGATTCTAACACGTTCTGAAAAAACATTATCAATAAAACATCATTCAAAAATGGCAGAAGAAATAGAATCTTTTGTAGAAAGAAAAATTAATCAAATAATTAATGATAATACAGACTTACAAGTTTGGGTATCTTCTTGTATGGGTGATAGTATTGAATGGAATGTTAGTTGTCGTATAGTAGAAAAATTGTTTCCACAACTTAAACATAGAGAAGAAATACTCAAAAGACTTGGTTTATCTGTAGTTCATACAGAAGATGAAAAAACTAAGAAAAAATCTATTACTTATGTTTGGGACAAAAAAGAAGACAAAAAAGACAAATTTACTAGATGGGAAATATACAATGCTATAACAAATTATCTAACATATGGAGAACAAATAACACCTCATATTGAGAGTATATTCCATAAGAAGGCAGAAAAGTTGTTAATAACTCCTTTAGTTGAAATGCCTATTGCTGAGGGTATGTAAATGGGTGAAAGTAAAAAAGACCATTTTGAAGATGTTAAAGTTATACTTGAGGGACTTGATGAAGGTGATATAAATTCCTTACTTAAGAAGTATAATGAAGTAAATTTAGTTAGAAAAAAATTAGAACAGCTTGAAGATATGTTGAAATTAAAAATAAAAATACATCTTAAAGAAAGAAAATGGGAAAGATATTTAGACCCTGAATCTAAAATAAGTGTATCAATAGCTAAACAATCACGTGAGACTATAGATAAAGAGAGAGTTAAAGAACTGCTTACAGAAGCACAATACGCACAAGTTCTAAGAGTTTCTACTTTTGAAAAGGTCTCAATAGTTGATAAAGAAACGAGAGCGAGGTTAAGAAATTATGTTAAGAAAGAAAACATCTAATGATAAAACCGTTCTTAAAAAGCTCAAAAGGATGAAAAAACAAAAAGAACATCTTGAGAGTAAAACTAAGAAGATAGAGGAGGAAATGAAGAAAATGGCAAAATTAGTTTTAAACAATGGAAAATTAGAAAAGCCAAAAACTGAGGAACCAAAACCTCAACAACAAGAAGAAGGATTTCCAGAGGAAATCGTAGGGGGAACACAGATGAGTAATACACAATCAAACACACAACAAGAACCTGAACAACATATGCCGGAACCACCAGTAAGAGAACAATCAATGCCGGTGCCACCAATGCAACAACAACCAAGACAAAATTATCAACAACCTGCACAACCACAATTTCAACAACCTGCACAACCACAATTTCAACAACCTGTGCAAGATATACCTGTTGAATTGTTTTTACATAATGGTGAATCATTTCAGGTAAATGTTCCTAATGTTGCAATAGATTCATTTCTTGAAGAACTTGCTGAAGCTATTAATTCTCAACAAGTTTTTCAAATTGGTAAAGTAGGATTAAATGGTAGATATATAGTAAAATATAGTTTGCCATAAATTTTTTATTTTTTATTTGGGGGTAGTTAGTATGAATATGAAAGAATTTATGAACGAGAAGAAAGAAGTAGATAGATGGTTTGTTTTAAAGGTAGCATTAGTAGGTGCTTTTTCTGGAGCATTATTAGCTGTAGCTTTTATGACTGCATCATTTGGGGTATGGTTTTAATGAAAATACATAACCCAATATATTTTTATTTGTTGGCTATTTTTACTTTGGTAAATATAGTAGATGCTGTTACAGCATTTTTTATATTACCAGGTGAAGCCAACCCATTATATTTACTTACAGGCAGTATATGGCCTATCATAATAGCAAAAGCAATAATAATATATGGGTTTTGGTTTTATCATAAAAGGAACATATTCCGAGGTCATTTTATGTATTATTATCTTTTATCATTATTAGTGTTTGGTTCATTACTTATGATGATGGGAGCGGCATCAAATATTCATGGTATTTTAAATCCTGATGCAGTTACATCTGTTGCTGGAATAACACCAAAAGAAAAAGCTTCGGCTTATGCTACATTTATATCTATTGTGTTATTGATTCCAATGTTATTAAATTTCTTAATATTTTGGTTATATGATAAATCAATTAAAAATGTTGTTTTTGATAAAGAGTTTTATAAAAAAAGAAAGTGGAAATTATGATTGAGATAGACCCTAGACAAGTATTTGAGTTATTGTTAGTATTTGGTTTCATAGCATTAGCTGGTTTCATAGCATTAAAATTATTTACTGAGGCATAACAATGGAAAAGAAAAAGATAATAATAGCAATAATATTAGGGATTATTATAATAGGAAGTCTAGTGTTTTTATTATTATATAGCGATACGGCTTTTAGAAATGAAACTATAATAGAGTATCCAAATGGATGTATTGAAGTTTATATAAATGGTGAATTAAATAATAGTCCTTGTAATTATGAAGAGGGTGATTTAAATTGGATAATGGAACCAATAATAAATTGACAATTCCTCAAATGATGGCCAAGTTAGATGATTTATATAATAAGGAATCTGAGTTAATAAGTCAAATGAAAATTCTTAAAAATGAATATGAACAATTACAAGAAGATAAATCATTACTACAAAATATGATAATACATCAAAGTAATAAGAATTATAGGTTTAGTCAAAGTGATGTCAGGAAGTAAATTATTAGCATTAGTGTTATTCAGTTTCTTAGCTATAGCCATACTTAAAGAGTATGCTCTAATAGTTTTAGGTTTAATTATATTGTGGTATTTAATTAGATTTATTGCTGATATCTTTTGGTGGGGTAAAGATAAAGGTAAATGGTAGTTATTATATTTGAATTTCAAATTTGAGTATAAAAATTGTTACCCTCGAAACGACTAAAATCACATCATAGATACATCTAAGTCTGTTAAATCACGTTCATTTGTTCAGAAAGCTAACTATCTTGTTGTAAGTTGCCACAAAATATACCTCATTTAACATACAGCTGATTAAATACTATTCAATATTTAAATGTTTTGGTTTTTAACTATCATTCGAATTACCAAAATTATCAGTTACTACGGGTCAGTGACAAAAAGTATAGGCTTTCTAAGGCCCTAGACCACGGTGATTCTCCCACTACAGGGAATCTTGCCAGAATGAGTTCCAAAACTTTGATTGAAACACCAAAATCACCCACCAAAATCACAAGAAATCTAGAAGAAAATAACTATTTTCTTTTCAAAATTCATTTTCTCAAAGTCACTCAAATTTCATTCTGGGTGATTCTTTCATATAGTAAAACCTTAGGGTTTCTCCTAACCATATAGAGTATCTTAGATAGTGGATAACATAATGGATAGATATATATACCATAATATATTGTAGGACGTGTTATCATATTTTGATGTTTTCTATGATATATTATGATTAAAAATTCAAATACATTATTCATATTTCAAATTTAACCAAAAATTTGAAACCACCAAAATTTGAATTTTAAATCAAAATGATTTCAATTCAAAAAGGGGAGACGTTAAGGGTATTTGAAATTGATTTGATTTGAATTTATTTGGAGTTGATTTCAAATTATTTCGAATGATTTTGGAGTGATTTGAAACGTGTGTTTTTGTGTTCCAAATTAGCTCCAAAAATTGTTGAAAAATAGGGTAGCCTATTTGGTTCGAATATAGTGATGGAATATAGGGTATTGGAAAATATATGATAGATATGCTATTTGTGATATGGGTTATTGTTGTTGGAGGGTAACAATTATATTCATCTAGATAGCAGGGTGATTACGGGTGTGATGTTGTATGTGTGTATTTACAGCCTCATAAGTAATCAAGGGAACACAGGGTGACACAGGGAGCCTGAGGGTATGATATAAGGGTAGTAGAGGGTATATAAACAAATACCCTGGTCTATATACCTAATCTCCCTAGTTAGGGTATTGCAGGGTTTCTACTACCCTAATTGCTCCAAAATCAATACATTTATAAGTATAGGCGTATTCGCTTTATTTAAGGGTTGAGGAACCCGAATTCCTCAATCCCTCATAAAGTAAAAAAAACAACATAGGTGAAAACTATATGGCAACAGAAAACAAAAATGAAAAGAAAACCCCAGAACAACCAAAAAAGGTTACTATAGCTTCTCTCTTCAGAGAACTTGCAGTAAAACCTTCAAAGGATAGAGCAGAATTGGCTGACAAAATTTTGGCACAGCTCAAAGCAAAAGGGATGGACAAAAACGTCCGAGGCTTTGAAATTAAAAAAGAACGTGTCACACAGCAAGTATCAGCTATGATACGTGATATCAATATTGAAAGGGGTAAGGACAAGAATTCTTGGTGGTCACAATACACCGTGACTGAGGAACCAAATGTCCTAAAAATTGTTTTAAAGAAGGCGTGAAAACGCTTTCATTTTTTTTCATCCAAAGGGTAACAATTTCTACAGCAAATTTAGGGTAACAATAATACCTCAATAGAGGGTAACAACCAATTCTTAATCAAATTCATATTCATACGTCACATTGAAAATTTCAATTGAAATTCTTAAGAAGTCACTACATTTATATAGTATTCTACATTCGCTATATTATGACAAATAATGTAACTTGTGATAACTGCCATATGCCTATGGATTTAACAGATGAGGATTCTAGGCAAGAGTGGTATGAGGCAACTTATTCTTGTAGAGACTGTGGTAAAACAAAATCACATAAACGAGAGTATGACCAAAATGGAACAATCATAAGTGATGTCGTAATTGAACTATAAAAGGTGAAAAAATGCTGAAACTAATTGAAACATATTCAACTGGAGATTATTCTGAAGTTGAAGTTTTTGAATGTCTAGATTGTGGAAGAACTCATTCAGTTCAATCTGGCGGAGATATTGCTTGTTGTCCTTGTGAATTTATAGAGGCACCAACAGAAACCAATATCGCCCTATATAATAAAGAGGGATAATAAAATGAAATTAAATGAAATTGAAAACCAATTCAAAAAAGTAGGAGATGTGGAAACATTTGATTCCGTAGAGGATATTGAAGAATTACCACCTGCAGACTGGATAGTAATTGGCTGTGACTTATATTCTAGAAAATGGGAAGATGATATTGATGATGAAATCGAATGTTCTTTCTGTGGTGGAGAATGTGAGATGAATACAGAATATGAAGGAAGTGCAGTTTGTAAAGATTTGAATTGTGAAGCTCATAAAGAAGAATAAATATATGGAGGCAATTAAAATGAATGATGAAATTGCTTTAATGGAATTAAACACAAAGAAAAAATTATATCATACTCGTTATGAACGTATTCCAAATTATGGTTTATGCGAACTAGGTTTCACCGTAACTGAAATCTTAGGAACTGGAGACGTTCTAACACAAATTAAACCACTTAGTGAGTGGTAATATCAAACAAAAATATGGAGGTATCCAAATGGCAGTTTTAATTGATGGAGTATATTATGTGGCACCAGGAATGGCACTCATAAATAAAACCACAGGACAACCAATGACAGAAGAAGAATATATGAATTTTTAGTAAAAGGTGATAAAATGAAAAATCCACTAATAGGACAATTTTGGTATGATAGCCAAAACAATAAATGTCTCATTCGTAAGGTTGCAGACTCATATAGTGAATTAGGTGAATCTTGTGAAATAGCAGAAGAAACATTTGAGGAAGGATATGGTGACCCTAATCAAACATTTGTTTGGGTAGAGTTGATGAGTTCAAGAACTCATAGAATAGAAGGTGAATTTGCTTATCCTTTAAGTGAGTTATGTCAATTAAAAAATGAAGAAAGAGAAAAATTAGAATCTGAAGTTCTTGAAACCCTAAAAACAGAAGTTTCAAAACAATATCCAGAAATTGAAGAATCTACAATTACATTCAAAATAGTAGAAATGAATATGGAGGAATTACAATGAATCAACAATTTGAAAACTTTTTATTGGAATATGTTCCAGATGATTGCAGGAAATCAGCAAGGGCTAGATTAACCAAACTACTTGAGGAATTAGAATAAAATGATAGAGAAAATATATTTAGCTCCAGATGTAGTCTTGAGTTATCTTATAGGAACAAATCCAGAGGCTGAAAGAATATTTGACCTTATTGAAATGGGAGAATATGAAGGTGTCATTTCAAATTTAACTTGGTATGAGACTTTAGCTTCTGTGAAGGAGAAAGATAATCTTATTTTTAGTAGATTAGGTAGAGTTGCCTTTATTTGCAACTTTATGTCATTTCCAGATGACGGAACAATTAAAGAAGAGGTTGGAAAAATCAGACCTCAAAGAATATATAATCTTAGGCAGTTGGCAGGGTGTAAAGATAAAAAGTTACCTGGACCAGATTTGACTTGCTTTGTTTGTAAGAAAGATTTAATTGAACCAAAGGAAGTTGGCGGTGTTTGGAAATGTCCAGATGAAACTTGTGATTCTCATTTAGGTGATGAATAATGAGTGAGTTTCCATTTGGTAAAACTGAAGAAGAACATAATAAGTTCTGTGACAGTATGAAATGTAAATATGGAAACTATTGTAACTTCATACTTGGGAAGTGCCCTAAATGTCAAGAGGAATATGAACATCAATATGGTGAAAAATGGGAAGACCCTAGATTAGTAAAGGTGAATAAAGATGGGTAGAGTATATATCTTATATAAGGACGGACAATCAAATCATACTTATAGTGAGAACATAAAACAAAATCTACAAGATGAAGGTTGGGAATATCTTTGTTATGTAGATGGTTGGAATCCTTCAGTAAGGCACAATGTGGTAAATTAAAATGAGCATAAAGAAGAAAGATATCAAATACATTACTGAAGAGGATTTATCTGAATTATGTAGAAGATTCCATAAATGGTTTAGAGTTGCTGACTGTAAAAACGAGGCAGATATAGATATGTTCCACGCTATCAAAAAACTTGATAATGAGGAATATGCTCAAGCATTTAGAGATTCATTAAGTGAAATTGGAATTAAAATAAAGAAGGCGTGGGAATAGAATGAATGAACTTATGAATGTTCCAAATATGACAAATGAGATTAGTGTAATCTCATCTATTCGTAGATTAAATTATTTAGAAGTATTTAGCACAAAAAGTATAACAAAGAAGATACCTAAAGACATAAAATATGATGAAGAAATTAAAACAAAAAATTCAAGAACATATTTGGAGTTTGAAGGTTCATTACGTCCTTATACTCATAATATGACAATATCACAAATACCAAATTATCTTAGAAAATATATAATTATGATGAATAAACAAAAAAGACTTCTTTTCTATATTGACATTATATTAGGTAATCCACACACAAAAAATCAACAAGAGGAATTTGATTTAATAAAAAAGAGATTTATTTCTAAATATCATAATAAACTATTAATCAAAAGAGATTATTCATATGATATTGAATTACAAGAAAGATACAGACAAATAAGAGAAAAATACCTTAATGATTCTAATAAGAATACTTTACGAAAGGAGTTTTTATCTAGGAATAGACCATTTCACATTAAATATATTGCGTCTGGTTGGAAAGTAAAACAATCACTAATCAGTTATTTAATTCAAAAACAAAATGATAAACAACTTTATTATTATGAAATATTTAACAAAAAAGAGATTAAAATATATTTTAAGGATGATATGATTAAGTTACTAAATGAACATTTTGAAAATTTATCTGATAACACTTTTGAAGAGTATATTGATTATACAGCAGATAGATTATTATCATTAAATCCAGAAGATGAATTAGAAAAATTACGAGGAAATAAAAGTGACTAAAAGATGTTTATTTTGTGGTCACTTAAAATCATTACATTCAACTAGCTTTAGCAGTCATTGTAATGTTGGGGTATCATCATTAGACCCTGTAGATAGATGTGACTGTAAAAATTATGTGGAGGACGTATCTAAAATGGTAGAAGAAAATGAATCAAAACAAAAGTATGGAATACTTATCTCTGATGTTGATGAAGACTCAGACCATAAGGAATTTCATATGTATGAGAAAGATATTTTTACTTCATTACCTCAAGCTCAAGAAGCTTTAAAGGCATATGAACAAGATGAAGAGTATCAATATCAGGAATTCAAAATAGTAGATATTTTTACAAGTGATTAGTATGGTTCAAAATTATGCTACAATAGTAAAAGGTGCTATTCGTGAAGAACTGAAAATGCTAGCTATCTGTGCTACTGAGGTTGTTGATGAAGAGAATTTGTCAAAACCTACTGAGATAAAATTTATCAACAATGTGAAAGGAAATAAAAGATATCAAGCAATGTGTATTCAAAGTAATGCCACAGGAAGATATAGAATAAATATATGTCTTAGAAAGGCTAATTTTGAAAGAGACCCAAGAGGTAAATTAGTCAATAAGAAGGGTGAAAGATTTGTGAGGACGGCTGGAGCTATAATTAGTTATAAACAAACTATCCATAATATGGCACACGAGTTAGCACACATTAGGTTTTGGGAACATAATCCAGAACATACTTCATACACCAAACACTTAGAAGAAAGATTAATTTTGAAATTGAAAGAACATAATATCACACCTGACTGTGAACCGTTCAAGTAAATTCAACAAGTTTATATAATGATATGTATTACTAATAATATGATAAAACAAAACATAGGTGCTCTAAAGATGGAAGATAATAATTTCTTTATGTATATAATATATTGCTTAGCGGCAACATTCACCGTTTTAGATAAATCACATTTACTTAATATGATTGGAATTTTTTTAGCAAGTGTATTACTAGGTATGCTACTTGCACAAACTCACACTTATTTATTTGGAACAGATAGGAGGTTATAAATATGGCAGAGAATGAATTTGATTTTGCAGAGAAGGTTTTACAGAAAGTGATGCCTCAACCATTGGACACTGACTCAAAGATTAAACAATTACTTGAGTAATATTATCTTATTGTATGGATAAAGGGCAGGATACCATTTGTAGCAATACAATGGTGGGTTTTTTGTTTCAGAGCATCTACCTTTCATTATTCCGTCCGTCCAAATACCTATAAGGTATA
>Ga0180436_10003056_pt1 | contig 15536 bp, 14 predicted proteins | sample SS_ome_2_FD_132434 | JGI IMG/M metagenome (GOLD analysis project Ga0180436, IMG submission 132434) | Hypersaline lake sediment archaeal communities from the Salton Sea, California, USA - SS_3_S_2 metaG | ecosystem: Environmental > Aquatic > Non-marine Saline and Alkaline > Hypersaline >...
ATCGATACGACTTCACCAACTCCGGTTTCGTCGACGCCCTCGGCGTTGACCGTCACCTTGGCACCCTGCAAGAAGTAGTCGATGTCTCGAGCGTTGACAGCGAGTTTGATTCGCAGCTTGTCAATCGAGGCCACCGTAGCGAGTTTCTGACCGGCTCCGACAAAGTCGCCGGGAGACACGTCGACCGATGTCACGATGCCATTCACCGGTGATTCGATTCGCACCAACTGCGCGGCGGCATCAAAGGCAGCCTGGTTGACTTCGTAGTCGGTACGGGCGGCATCGAACTGCGTCTCGGAAACGGCACCCTCATTGTAGAGGAGTTCCATCTTCTCGAAGTGCTTCTTCGAGTTGTTCAGCAGCGACTGAGCCTGTCGGAAGTTACTCGAAGGGCCATCCTTGTCGAGAGATACGACCACTTGGCCGGCGCGGACAATCTTGCCCTCGCTAAAGTGCACTTTCTCGACCGCTTCGGAAATCTTGGCATAGAGGTCGGCCTGACGTTCACCTTCGATCGAACCCGTGAAAGAACGCGTGACCTCCTCGTCGGAAGTACCCACAATGGAGACATTCACCGATGTCTGTCTTTCAACCTCGACTGCTTGTTGTTCCTGCTCGCATCCGACCAGAGTCAGGCCGAGCAGCAGTAGTACTATTGGGACAATATAACCTGTATTTGATGTCATTTTGGATTCCTACCTATATCTCCATTGCGGTTGCTTTTCTTAGTCCGGCACGGGCCGCCCTGAAGCCAAAGTTGGCTTCGGCCAGCGCGGTCCGAGCTTGAGTCAGAGCCGTTTGCGCCGAGAGCACCTCCAGCAAAGTGCCTTCGCCGGTTTCGTAGCGAAGATTGGCAATTCGCAGTCCCTCTTCGGCCTGCTCAATCGTTTCCTGACGGGCGTCAAGAGACTTTCCGGCCTGGATCAGCTGATCGTAGGCCTGCTCAACCTCCAGCTTGACGGCGTCGAGCGCGTCCAGCCTGGCATAGTTGGCCTGGCGATGATCGGCTTTGGCGATCCCAACCTCGCTTCGCGTAAGGAAGCCGTCAAACAGATTCCAGGTAAGGTTCACGCCTGCGGTAAACGATCGTGAGATGTTGCCATCGACCGTGAAATCGTCCGAAACCGAGTTCCAATCATACTGACTGACCAGTCCAACGCTGGGCCAATAGTTGGCCGAGGCCACCTTGATCGCGCGCCGGCGCATGTCGACCATCAAGTCAGCTTGCGCCATCTCGGGTCGCTGATCGATTGCCTTCTGCGTTAACTCACTCAGCGAAGGGACCCTGGCCAGTGACGTATCGAGATCTCCTTCGGTCAGGGAAACAGGCTGGTCAAGATCGAGACCCAGGAAGGACTTGAGTCGCTTCTGGGAGAGCCTGACTTCCGACTCGGCGGCCAGGATCTGGGGTTCGAGATTCGATTTCTCGACCCTGGCTCGCAGCAGTTCGAACTTGGAGACCATTCCCTGCGAGTAATGCTTCTCGACCATCTTGACGTTGTGCTCGAATGTCTCGAGTGACTTCTGAAGCACTTCCAGACGTGACTTGGCCAGAATGGCTTCGTGAAAGAGCAGCTCGCTCTGATAGATCACGTTGGCCGCCACCTGATCACTGCCGGCTTCAGAAAACTTGCGATACTGCTTGGCAATGGCGTAGGCGCTCCAGACTCGACCGCCGGTCCAGACCGGCTGATAGGCCTGTAACGACCATCCAAAGGTATTCTCGAATCCAAACTTGAACTCCGAGGTCTCGCCATCGATCGTCACGAACTGTGACGCCGTCTTGAAATTGCGAGTGTAGCCGGAGTTGAGTGTGATCTGGGGAAGGGCCCCCGACTGGGCTCGACCAATATCCCCTTTAGCCTTGGCGACCTCTTCTTCGGCTTGCAGGTAACTACGATTGTGCTGCAGAGCCAGAGAACGTACTTCTTCTACCGTTAGGTTCATTTGTGTCTGAGCCCCGGCCGAGGTTGCCAGAATCATCAGAAGCGTTGTCAGGACCAACGCCGAAACGTACCGTTTTTGAACCACTTCAATGCCTTTTCTGAAATATGTTGTAGGACCCATCGTTAATTCTTAGCTGCCTGACCCACCGGACTGTTGCTCAGCAACCAGCGGAACAGTTTCTGTTGCTTGTCAAGATCGACCAACTCAGGTGTCATGAGCCGGATCGTAGACAGCCCGTCGACGGTGGCTATGATCAACAGAGCCAGATCATCCGGGCCGGTGCCTCGGGGAAACCCCTTCTTGGGGACCAGACCGCTGAAGTTCTTCATCCATTCTCTCAAGCGAGTAGCGATGTACTTCTTGATCCGCGGTATCCGCCAGGCCTGCACCCATATATCTACCATATCTCCGTACTCATGCATATCACCTTTACAATGTAGATCGAGTACGAAGTCGAAGAGGTCCGCAAGGCCTGTCTTGGCAGAGATCTTCTCATCAAGAGCGCTCCTATTGCACTCCGCCATGGACTTTATGAGTTCCAGGAGAATGTCTTCCTTCTTCTTGAAGTAGAAGTAAAAGGCTCCCTTAGTGAGACCGGCTTTGCGGGCGATTTCTTCGGTTGTAGTTCCCCGATATCCCTTTTTGACGAAGAGCTTCTTGGCCGAGGCCAGTAGCTGCTCTTTCCTCTTCTCGGCAGGCATCTTGGGGCTTTGCTTGATCTTCGCCATTCAAATCCTTTCCTAACTAACATACTTACCGGTAGGTATTGTTTCTCATACCTACCGGCCGGTATCTAATATATGGCTGTTACGGTCAACCACAAGGAAGGTTTCGGGGAAAAGTCAATTCTGACGAAGGAATGAACAGCTACAGCCAGCCCTTTTTGCGGAAGAACAGAACCAGGGCCAGCACCACGATCAGCATAAGGCCCAGGGCATAGAAGTATCCGTGTTCAAGGCCCAGTTCCGGCATGGACTGAAAGTTCATCCCCCACAGACCGACGAGGAAAGTGGGCGGAATAAAGAGGACCGTGAATATCGTCAAGACCTTGATTATCTGGTTGGTTTTTGTCGAAACCGAAGAAAAATAGACTTCAAGGGCAGAGTTCAAGGTATCCCGGTGAGAGTCGGCGACATCGTTTATGCGTACAAGGTGGTCATAGATATCGGAGAAATAGACTGTAGCCTTTTCTGAGATCAGCTTGAAGTGCCCACGGGACAACTGACTAACAACCTCGCGTTGCGGTAGCACAATCCGTTTGAGGTGCTGTATATCCCGTCGGGCGGTATAGATCCAGCGGACAGTGTCCTCGTCCGGCTCGGACAGGACATCATCCTCAAGCTGGTCGATGTCATACTCCAGAATATCCAGGGTGGTGTTGAAGTTGTCCACGATCGTATCGATGACGGCATGGAAGAGGAAATCCACTCCCCGAGCCATCAGGCGTTCATCTCTTTCGGCTCGACTGTACAAATAATCCCACGTGCGGTGCTCATCGGGATGTACCGTCACAAGCGAGTTGCGCGAGAGGAACAAGTCTACCTCGCCGACACGAAGTCCCTCTTCCCTGCCGATATAATCGACCAACTGAATTACTACAAACAAGTAGCGGTCATAGTCGTCGAGTTTCGTACGCGGCTTTTCGGAGATAACGTCTTCGATCGCCAACGGGTGAAACTTGAAATCGTCGGTCAGAACAAACGATTCAGAGTCGGTCGGCTTGCACATGTCGACCCAGAGCAGGGCGTCACGATCCTCGAGCATCTTGTCGAAATCATCGATACCTTCGATTATCTTGACACCGGAATCTGGCTTATAGAGGAATGATCTAATCATGTCCGCTCCACCAATTCTCCGTTCTCCGTGACCTGGTCGAGGATCCTCTTGCCCTGGTGTTTTTCCTTGAACTCGCGAATCGAAACCTGTTCCGAACGTAAGAACAGCGTACCCAGCACGAACACCGGGAATAAATCAAGAAAATGCAGGGCCAGAGCGAACAGGACGGCATCAGCCCGACCTATCGAGAAGGCCGCCAGGGCTCCGACCACGGCTATCTCAAAGGTCCCGGCGTTACCCGGAGTGATGGGGATCATGAGGGCCAGGGTGTTGATTATCATCACGGCCGCAGACGCAGCCAGTGGCAGTTCGAAGCCGAACGACAGCAGAAGGGTGTGGATGACCAGCATATGGACGATCCAAGCCCCCAGAGAAAGAGCCAGACTCCCGAAAAGATGCTGGCTGGATCGCAAAGTTTCGATCCCCTTGGAGAAGGATCGTACGAACTTCTTGGTTCCAATGTAGAGACGTGGGCGATTCTCGCGCCAATTGCGCTTGCTCCAGGCCTCATAGCTCTTGCGATAGTGCAGAATCAGATAGAGCACAACAATCACAAAGACTGTCGCTCCGCCAATGATGATGCTGAGGAATCGATACTTGTCGGGAAACGCAAAGGCCAGCGATGTCGCCAGAAGGAAGACCACCAGGCTGATGGCATCGAAGATCACCTCGAGGACGATAGTCGAGAAGACGAAAGACTTTCTCATTCCTTCTTTGTTGGCAAAGAGAAACACGCGCCCGAGCTGACCGGTAAGGGCCGGCATGGCGACGGTGATTATCTGACCGGCGGAAAAGAGTGAAATCGCGCGCATGATGGGGATGGTTTTCTTCTGGGAGGCCAGCAGGCGCCAGCGAAGGGCGCGAAGGGCGATATAGGCCAGGGTGAGGATGACAGCCGGAATGAAGTAGATGGGATCGATCCGATCGACCATCTCCTCCAGCTGGGTCATGGTGACGTCCTTGACGCAGAATGCCAGCAGCCCAATGGCGACTAGCGCTCCCCAGAACTGTTTGTTTTTCAACAATTTCACCGCACTTTACCCTTTTTCGCGCGTAGTTCGCCTAATTATAGACCCTGCCCGAAAGAGTGTCAATCTAATATAAATGAGGGTAGTTAGGGTAACTCGTTACAACTCAGCGACTAATTCTCGCTGAATCCATCCCTGACGCTTGTTGGCCAGCGAGACCTTCAGAAACTCGTCGGAATACTCCAGGATCTCAAGAACCAGACCGGGGGCTCCCTGAAGTTCGATCTCGGAGGAAACCGAAGCGCCGGTGAAAATGGGACTCTCCTGGCCAATGATCACAGCACGGCGCGTTAGGTAGTCGTCTCGATACTTGTAAGTCGTAAGGAGACAGGCGGCGACCAGTAGGGTGATGACTCCAACCCGGGCCAAGCGCAGTACCGAATGCTCGCTTCCCAGGCCGTACCTAATGATAAGTAGGACAAAAGTCAGAACAAACAGGACCGAGGCCACCCACGCGAGATCATTGAGATGGTATTGCCCAACCAGCGACCGCAGGAACGCGTTGATCGGGTTGAGTTCGATGCCTTGCATCTGCACTCGCGTCAAATGGGAGGCGAATTCCAGATTGGCCAGGATGTCTTCATCCGCCGGTGCCATACGCTGGGCTCTCAAATAGTTCACAACGGCGTGACCGAGATCCCCCGACTTGAAGTAGGCATTGCCTAGATTGAAGTAAAGTGGCGCCGACTCAATTCCCTGATCCAGGACCGACTCGTACATGCGAATCGCGCTGGTGTAGTCCTTCTGCTCATAGAACTTGTTTCCCATAAGGAACTCTTCGGGCTGAGCCAAAGCGCTGGACGCAACCACGACCAACAAGAGCGCAGACAAAACGAGGAACCGCGACGATCTAGTCAAAGCGCACCTCCTCGATTCGAGTCATGACTTCCTCCGCCCGACGCAGAGTCGACTCGATCTGGTTTGTGGCGCCTCCGGCCGCGCCGTAGCGCGCAAAGTCGCAATCTCGCATCAGCGCGACCACCTGGGCGACTAGTTCCTCATCGGCTTGTCGCTCGCCCAGAAGCTGGGAGATCTTCTCGGATGTCAACCCATGAGGCGAGATGTTTAGCTTGTCAGCAACATAGGATGTGACAGCGTTGTAGATCTCGGCATAGAAATCTTTGGATTGGTCACTCGATGCAAGCTTCTGCGCCTCGGCGAGGCGGCGGCGGGCTTCCTTGCCTGCGGCCCGCGAACGCGCATAACCAACGTCGGCAGACAGCCGGTTGCGACGCCGACGGACGACAATGGCCCCGAGCAGGGCCAGCACCGGAAGGCCGTTTACGGCCATGTACACCGGGTCGAACAGAATCAGCTTTTGCGAGTCGGCTGTGCGCCCGAGATCGCTCTTGATATGCCTTATCCCCTTGGTCTCCGATCCAATCGTCACCCCCGGCTCACCGGCGTAAATGTCGTCACCCTCGGCGTAGCCTTCGGGACGTGTAACCAGAAGCTTTATCGGTTCGGTTTGAGCCGTACGGTATCTTCCAGCCTCAGGATCGAAATAGGCGAACTGCAGGGCGGGAATCTCCAGGTTTCCGGGACGACGAGGTATGAAAACCTCCTCAAAAACTTTGGTGCCACTAACCCGGTTGTTGGCGTGATTGATATCCTCGGAACTCGAGGAACGATAGACGCGGAAATCATCCGACTCAGGTATGACCGGTTCGGCCACCGATTTCACGTTGCCGGATCCCGAGATTGATATAGTGACCGTCACCGGCTGATTGACCTCGACCTGCTTCTTGTCCGATACCGCCCAGATCCGGAAGTCGCCGATAGTACCCGTGAAGCTGTCAGGTCTCCCCTTCCGGGGCAGCGGCTTGACCTCAATACTCAGCGGACTGCTATGCATGGTGACATCTTTGCCGCGTCCAAAGAAATCACCGAAGACACCAAAGGGATCGTTGCTGCGGTTTCGATTGCGCGAGGCAACCTGGGCCTGAATCGTGGCCCGTCCGATCGTAAGATTGCCGGTCTGAGTTGGAAAGAGGGCGTAACCAATCTCGATCACTTTGTAACGTCGGCCGTTGATTCGCTGATAATACGGAGTCTTGTTGCCCAGCTCTTCGGTCCAGAATCCGACTGTCGAGGGGGCTATTAGCTGCGGTGTCCCGTACTGCTGAACTGCGATGTAATAGCGCAAGGTGAGCAATACCTGTTGGTTGACATAGGGGCTGGAGTTGTCGACTTCGGCCTCGAGGAAGTAGTCCCTGGTCTTTCCCGACTGATCTACACCCTTTTGTGACGTCGTCTGCGGAGAGGTCTTGCCCTTGGCGATCACGGTGATCTCCACGGGATTGCCCTTGTACCGCTTGTTGCCAACTACGACCGAGATCTGATCGATCGGATAGGTACCAACTTTCTGGGGAATGAGCAAATAGCGACTAATCACCGAACTCGAAACGACGCCGTTGGTCCAGTTGTAGCTGCTGGAACGACCCTGGGAATAGACTTCGAAGGTCGGCAGCGTCGGCAGCTTGGGATCGGGAAGATCCTGGCTGGCGCCTTCAACTCGCACTTCCAGCTGCACCGGATCGTCGATCGCAACCGTGGTCTTGCTCAGCGAGACCTTTACTTTGACATCGTCCGACTTGGAGGCAGCATAGCACGGAAGAATCGAAAGGGCGACCACCAGAATGGGGACAACCAGCCTCACCACGCCTTCCCCCTGTAGTCGCCACCCATGACACGCTGCGGGCGCTTCTTCTGTGCTTCTTGTTCGTCGTCGCGGAGGGCGTTGAGAATCCGCTCTGCGTTCTCTTTCGACATTTGGTCGTCCTTGGCCGGCTGGAGCTGCTCCTGATCCGGCTGTTGTTGTTCGTCTTCGGAGTCGTTTTGCTGGCGCTGTTGCTGCTGTTCTTCTCCGGACTCTTCATTCTCATCTGGTTCGGTGGGCTGTTGTTGTTTCTGCTCTTGCTCCTGCTTCTGGTCCCCTTCCGGGTTCTGCTCCTGGCGTTCCATCTGTTCTTTGAGCAGTTTGCGCGCCAGTTCCAGGTTGAACTTGGCATCCTGGTCGGAGGGATCTATCTCCAGAGACTTCTGGTAGCTTTCAATCGCCTTCTCGTACTCCTGCATGTGCAACTGAGTATTGCCCATGTTGTAGTGAGTATGAGCGACTTGCCGCATGTCCTCAGTATTGAGAGCCTTTCCGTACTTGTCGAGGGCTTCTTCGTACTTCTCCTGGCCGACCAATGCGCCGGCTAGATTGTATTGGAGGAGGGGTGATTCCGGCAGCTCGATTTCAGCGTCGTAGTAATGCTCCATAGCCTGCTTGAAATCGTTGTTGTAATAGGCGTCGTTGCCCCTGGCGATCAGTTCCGAGGCGGATTGCGCCCCGACGCCTGTGGACAGGACCAACATCAGCACCAAAGAAGCAGCTATTCTCATACTTGACTTACGCACGGATCTGTCTCCGGTTTACCCTTTTACGCGCCGGCAGGAAGAATTCTCCGACCAGGAAGAGGATTGCCAGGATCAGCGGCCCCTGGTATCGGTCGTCGTAGTGAGTCACGAGTGTACCCTCGAGTTCCTTCTTCTCCATGGCGCCAATCTCCTCGAAAATCCTGTCCAGCTCGATTTCGCCGGCAGTGGCCAGATAATACTTGCCACCCGTCGCCAGAGAAATCCTGCGGAGCGTATTCTCGTCAAGTCGGCTGAGTATAACATCGCCGGTCTCAGGGTCCTTCATAAAACCGACCTGGTTGCCGGCTCGGTCGAGAATAGGGATAGGCTCACCTTCCGGATTTCCAATTCCCACCGTGTAAATCTTGACTCCCTGCGAACGAGCCTCCTCGGTGAATAGTTCGATATCACCCTCGTGATCCTCACCATCGGTCAACAGCACCAACACCTTGTGCTTCTTGGTCTGAATATCGAACGAGCGAGTTGCCATCTCGATAGCTGAAGAGATCGAAGTACCCTGAACCGAAACAGCGTTGTGGTCCAGCGATGCCAGGAGGAACTTGGCGGCCGAATAGTCGAGTGTCAGCGGGCACTGCACGAATGCCTCTCCGGCAAATGCCACCAGACCGATTCGATCGCCGCGTAGACGATCGATAATTCCGCGAAGCTCCTGTTTAGCTTTTTCCAGCCGGTTGGGAGCCATATCGCGAGCCGCCATCGACTGTGAGACATCAACGGCGACGATTATGTCCTGTCCCTCGCGTTTCAGCATCTCCATGTGAGTACCAAACTGCAGACGAGCCAACGAGGCCACGACAAAGACCAAGCCTGTCAGGTACAGGAACAGCTTCACCCGTTGGCGGGTGAAAGAAATATCAGGGGCCGTTTTCAGCACCAGCGGGAGATCGCCAAACCGGCTGAGGGCCTCCTTCTTGCGCCGCAGAAGCAGGATTCCGAGAATCCCAAGAACCAGGACCAAACCCAGGAGCCAGAAGTTTTCAGCGGCGTCAAATCTCATCGATCTTCTCCGTCATGGCAGTTTCCTGAGTACACTTTGACCCAGCAAAAGCTCAAGGGCCATCAAACCGAAGCCCAGGTGAAGCAGGTAGTAGAACAACTCGGTGTAGCGTACATGCTCGGCGACTTCAATCTCGGTCTTCTCCATTTCGTCGATTATCCCGTAGATCTCTTCCAGCTCCTTGCCGGACCGGGCCCGGAAGTATTTCCCCTGGGTGCGTTCGGCGATTTCCTTGAGAGTCGTCTCGTCGATCTTAGTCGGCTGATAGACATATCGCTTCCCGAATATCGGATCCTGATAGGGGTACATGGCGTTTCCGGTACCTCCGGCACCGATGGTATAGATCTTCACTCCCATCGTGTGGGCCAGGTTGGCGGCGGTGACCGGATCAATCTCCCCGGCATTGTTCTCGCCGTCGGTGAGGAGAATGATGACCTTGCTCTTGGCTTCGGACTCACGCAGCCGATTGACGCTGTTGGCCAGGGCCATGCCAATCGCTGTCCCGTCCTCTACCATCCCAAAGTTGACCTCGTCGACAAACCTTAGCAACACCCGGTAGTCGGTGGTCAAAGGGCACTGGGTAAAGGAATACCGCGCAAACACAACCAGACCGATACGGTCGTTCACCCGGTTCTCGATGAACTTCTTGATCTCTTCCTTGGCGACATAAAGGCGATTGTGTGGTTTGAAATCCTCGGCTTGCATCGACGAAGAGACATCCAGAGCCAGGATGATATCGACTCCCTCGGATCGCACTTCCTGGTACTCGGTGCCGGCTCGGGGACGCGCCAGGGCCACGAACAATGCCAGCACAGCCAGAGCCCTCAAGATCGGTAGAATAACGAGGAAACGCTGCCGTCCTGAGCGAGCGGCCCGCTTCACCAGACGCACGTCGGAGTACTTGATTGCCGAAGTGGCCCGGCGATGATACCGGAAATGATAGAACAGGATCAGAATCGCAATCAAGCCACCCAGAGCAATTATCGCCCAGGCCGGAATGGCAACATCTATGTCGGAGATGGTGACCGACAGCCCGGCAAACTCGATATTCGTCAGATTCATCGAGACACCTCGCTGTTATCGGTGCTGGTGTCACCGGCAGGATCGGGAGCTCCCGCGGGCGGTGTCGGCGGTGGCTCGAAAGAGACTCGAATCTGTTCGACAACGTCGTGAACCACATGCAGGTCACTCTCCGCGACACCTCGGGAAGGCACGAACTTGGCAAATTTGACCAGGTCAGCCTGCGTTAGAAAAACTCGGCAGCGCTCGTAGGGAGTAGGCGGCATGGTGCCTTCGCCAAACGCCTGAGTGAACTCGCTAGTGGTCATTTCAAGAACGTGGATCTCGTAGACTCGGGCAACATAGCGACGGAGAATCTCCGACAACTCGACATAGTACTCCTTGACTTCACCCTCTCTGAGCAAATCCGACTGTTCCAGATGGGCCAGTCCCTCGAAGGCTCTCTCCCACGGAGTGCGATTGTCGACCAACTCTCTCTTGCCGCGACGCCTTAGCCACCGGAGCAACAGGAAAATGACCACGGCCGTCACCAGGGCTCCGCCGGTGCCGTAGGCATAGTATTCGGTCAAGTCGGGCTCTAGCTCCGCCTGAGGCTTCAGGGGACGCATCTCGGTTTGAGATGAGTCGCCTAACTCCTCAAGGAGAGACTTCACTTTGAGCGGGACCGCTTCCGCGAGCAGGGTCTTGCGGGTGCCGTCGGGCAGATTGAAGGTTACCGGAACCGGCGGCACGAAATAATCGCCGGTAGTGAAGGTCGATATGATGAACCGGTTTTCACTCTGAATGCGGCCATCATCAAGCCGTGTAATCTTGTCGGCGTCGTAATCTTTGACCTCGAACTGCCCCAGGTTTACGCCGATCGGCGGCGGGATCAGCTCGTAGGTTGAGTCATATACCACGGTAAGCTTGTATTCAACGCGGTCGCCGACATACATCTCCCCTGGGACCACCGAAGTCTGGACCTCAATCCCGGGTAACGACCTGACCGTATCGGCGGTCTGGGCAAGACTACTGCTCGCAATCGGTCCCATGGCCGCAATTGCTAGCAGTAAGAGGAGTATGTGACAACGCAGTAACTTCATTGGTTTACTTCATCCGCTCGTCAAAGAACTCGATCTTTTCGACCCTGGCCAGGTCAGCAACGTAGTTGGTGAAGGCTGCTTCGGCCTTCTGAGTCTGATAATCCAGGAAGACCTGGGCACGTACTGAGTCGTAGGGTGCATCTCCGTATCGCTGGCCCTTGTTCGCCAGGTAATAGTTGCGCACATCGACTGTGTCGATTTGCACTTGCGGCATTACCTTTTCGACGACGTAGGCATCAACCAGCAGTTTCTTGTGCATGAGCCGCTCTTGCCGCTTGATCTCCGGACGATCGCCATAACCCTCGCGAACGGCAGCCCGGTACAGGACTTCAATTCCAACATATTGATGCAGGTACTCGATTCTCGCCTTCTCTGACTCGAACTGAGCCTGAACCTCGGGTGGGAGATTCTGGATGTGGCTTTCCACCTCGGAGCGGTATATCGGATCGCCGCCCAGTCTGGCTACCACCACCTCTCCCTTGGCTACCGGTTGAGCATCGAGATCGGTGGCTGCCGCCAGTTGTCGGCTAGCATCGATACGGCGTCCCATCTTCTCCAGCGAAGCGATCAGGTTGCGAGACAGCTCGGAAATGAACGAGCCGTTGGGATCGAGCGCTCTGGCGCGAACATAGAAAGCAGCGGCTTGCTCGTAATCCTTGATGTTCTCGAAGTAGATGCGCCCGATCAGGTAGTTGATATTGGCCCGTGTCTTGTCTTCCACGCCGGACAAGGCCAGGATCTTGACATACTCTTCCACGGCTGCTTCGTAGAGTTTGTTGTCGCGAAGTTCCGCGGCGAGCTTCTTGTGGCGCTCGATCGCCCCGTTGTTGTCGGCGCCGTCGAAACATCCGGCAAACAAGACCAGCACCGCGATTCCCAGCGATATGGTAGCTGTTAGAAAACGTAATCTCATGTCAGCGTCTCTGTCCTCGGGCTCGGAAGAAATTCATGAGTGGTGTCACGAACGGTTTGTCGCTGCGAATCTCGATGAAGTCCAAACCAATTCGCCGGAACGATTGGCGGAGCGCTTCAACATCTTCGGCGGCTCGCGCCGCGAACTCCTGCCGAAAAGACCAGGAACCGGTGTCGACCGCGACGATCTCGCCGGTTTCGGAATCCTCCAGTTCGATTATGCCGACATCCTCGAAAGTCAACTCCCGCGGGTCGGTGACTTTGACAGCGATCATGTCGTGTTTCCGTCCGATTATCCGGAGCGGTTTGAGAAATCCCTCACCCATGAAGTCACTCACCAGGAACACTACTGACTTGCGTCGAGAGACCTTGTTGAAGAACTCCAGAGCCTGGCCTATGTCAGTGTGCCGACCGGAGGGCTGAAAACTGAGGATTTCCTCGATCAGGCGGAAGACATGCCCGCGACCTTTGGCGGGAGGGACGTAGCTCTCGATGTGATCGGTGAAGAAGGCCATGCCGACCTTGTCGTTGTTCTTCATGGCCGAACCGGCCACGACCGCACAGAGTTCGGCGGCGGCGGTATTCTTGAACTTGAGCCGAGTTCCGAACTGCCCGGAAGAAGAGGCGTCGATCAGGAGCATGACATTAAGCTCGCGCTCCTCCTTGAACTTCTTCACATAAGGCGCTCCCATGCGGGCAGTGACATTCCAGTCGATCAGTCGCATGTCATCGCCGTGGATATACTCCCGGACCTCCTCGAACTCCATCCCCTGTCCCTTGAAGGCAGAATGATAGGCGCCACCAAACAGGTCATTGACCAGTCGCTTGGTTCTGATTTCGATCCGTTTGATCTGCTGGAGTATATGAAGCGGGATCATGGTTTCCTCTTATGGCGACGGTACCGCATCCAGGATGGCATCAACCAGTTCATCGGAAGTAATCTCGCTGGCTTCGGCGACATAGGACCGGATGATTCTGTGGCGCAGAACATCGTGGGCCACCGATTTTACATCCTCAGGCGTTACGTAACCGCGACCATCCATGAAAGCATGAGCCTTCGAGGCCATGTTGAGGTAGATAGATGCGCGCGGCGAGGCTCCGAACGAAATCATATCGTCCCAATCGACCTCTTCCTGATCATCGTCCTCGACCTTAGTCCTGGCCTTCTTGGACTTCTTCTTACTCAGCTTCTGCTTTTCCAGCGCCTTCTTGCGCTTCTCTTGGGCCTTGCGCTCGATAAACTCATCGAGATTTTGCAGACCATAAGCGAGCGGTTCGCGTGAGGCAAAGATGATGTTGATGATATAGTCTTTGTTGAGATCATCGACATAGACTTGACGCAACACGTCGCGAGCGCGCACGATGTCAGCCGGCTTGATTATCGGCTGAAGCTGTGGCATAACTTCGCTGGTATTGCGATCCATGATCAGTCGTTCCTCGCCCGGGGAGGGGTAACCAACTTTGAGCATCATCATAAATCGGTCGACCTGAGCCTCGGGAAGCGGATAAGTGCCTTCCTGCTCGATCGGGTTCTGGGTCGCCAGTACGAGGAAGGGTTGTCCCAAGTCGTGAGTCTTACCGCCGATAGTTACCTGTCGTTCCTGCATGGCTTCCAGTAACGCCGATTGCACTTTGGCCGGGGCGCGGTTGATTTCGTCGGCGAGAATGACATCGCCAAAAATCGGGCCCTTCTTGGTCGAGAAGTCGGAAGTCTGCTGATTATAGACCATGGTTCCGATCAGGTCAGCCGGAAGCATATCGGGAGTGAACTGTATTCGCCGGAAGAGGGCATCGATACTGTCGGCAAGAGTTTTCACCGAAAGTGTCTTGGCCAGTCCCGGTACCCCCTCGATCAGAACGTGACCATCGGCCAGGATCCCCATAATCAAGCGGTCGACCAGGTACTCCTGTCCGACAATGACGCTGTGGATCTGCTCCCTGAGGCGATTCACGAAGGCCGATTCTTGAGCTACCAGCTCTTGAATCTTTTGAGTGTCGGTCTCCATTTATCCTCCAGAGTTTATCAATACTACTTGTTCTCGAAATAGTTGCGAACGGACGTTTCCAGTTTGACTACGTCACCCGGCTGTGACTGCACCGGACGGAATTTGTCCAATCGCGCTTCAACAAACCAGCGCGAGACCTTGTAGGCCTCGTCAGTGGATGCGCCCGCCTCGATCAAGGCCTGTTCCACCTGGTCATCATCGAACTCATCGACATCAATATCATGAGCGAACTTGATGTAATCGGAGAGTATACTGCACAGCCCCTTTTGGAACTGTTTCAGGTCCTGGTCTGACTCAGCTTTCAGAGCCGCCAGGCGGCCAAGGACTTGCTCGGCAGGATTGTTGTCTGTAGACAGCGCGCTCTTCTCTCGACGTACCACCAATAGGACTATGACAGCAAGGATTGCGGCTCCGGCGACCACTCCGACTATAATCACGGTCGTAGAAATCTCCAGACCGTCCGACACCGGGACCGGATCGGCAATCTCGACCGACATTCCCTCGGTCATCAACTCGCCGGGAATCGAGTCCGGCCAAGTGACGTAGGAGATTGCAATGGGTGCAATAAACCCGATACCGGATTGATTTGGTACGAGCGTGTATAGAAAACGCTTTTCGGTGGTTTCCTCGGATCCCGTTCCTGCGGAACTAACCGAAGACTTCACTCCGGCAATAGACAGTCGGTCGAGAGTTGGATTGAGAGGACGACCGAAGTGATAGTCCGCCTGCGATCCATCCCAGGAGATCAGGACCTCAAAGATAACACTGTCCTCAAAAGGGATTTGCTGCCGTGACAGCGATTGGGACACAGATATGCCGGCATGGGGGGTTACAGCCAGCGACAGAATAACGACAAGGGATAGAGTGATCGTCCTTAGCATAGTTCCCAGAGTAGTACCTTCTTATCGTGTCTTCCTATAGCCATTCCGGTTGCCTGGTCGGAGGCCAAACCGAAGATGTTTTATTATACTCCGTTTAACGCCTTGCGTTTCACTCGATTTGCTCAAGCCATCAGAAGCGCAACCCCACCGATAACCATCGCAACCTTGAGCCCATGGCTGGCAAGTCGCAGGCGGCGTTTGGAAGGAACGGCCACAATTGAAATCAAAATCAGCAAAAGAGGCAAGTCAATTATGTAGAGTGCAATTACCTCGTAAGTTGTTCCGAACCAACCCTGCCAAACAGGAACCAGGGTAGCGACCGCCAGGGCCAGCATTAAGACCAGGGCAACTACCAAAGCCGTTCTGATTCCCAATATCTGCGGTAGAGTGGTCACGCCCGC
>Ga0180436_10003058_pt1 | contig 15529 bp, 11 predicted proteins | sample SS_ome_2_FD_132434 | JGI IMG/M metagenome (GOLD analysis project Ga0180436, IMG submission 132434) | Hypersaline lake sediment archaeal communities from the Salton Sea, California, USA - SS_3_S_2 metaG | ecosystem: Environmental > Aquatic > Non-marine Saline and Alkaline > Hypersaline >...
ACCTTGGAGAGGCCGGTGCGAAAGACGCTCTGGCCCATGATGAACGACGAGCGGCCCGCCGTACAGCTCTGCTCACCATAGTAGTCTGTAAAGATGATACCTTCCTTGGCAATGCGGTCGATGTTCGGGGTCTGGTATCCCATCATCCCCATGGTGTAGGCGCTGATATTCGAGCGCCCCACGTCGTCGCCCCAGATGACGAGAATGTTGGGTTTGTCAGCAGCCAGGCCCGGAGCACTGATCATCACGGCGAGCAAGATTGCGGTGCCAAGGGTAATTATTATTCGTAATCTTTTCATTCTGTCTCCTCTCTACAGCGGTTGGCACAATAAGGTTCCGATTTGTCTTAGATGCGCCCAGGAACAAAGTCCATTTATTCGGAACATATTAACCCGGCGATTAAATACCCAAATCCTGTCATGCCGGCCTACGCCGGAATGACGAATGTAAGGTATTTAATTGCCGAAGCAATATTAATGACAACCGCTCTACAGGTTCAATTTGGATGTTTTATAACGATAACCATTATTTATAATGATTAGAAAATGACAACTTGTCAATTTTGACACATATGTCCAAACTGGTTCCCAACAAAGGGATGGTCACTTACTTTTTAGCCGACGGGTTATTGGGATGAAATGGTTTACGGGGAGACACGGTGATCATTACCAGCAGTTGCGCCCACCCCCAGGTTGGTCAATAGTCTCTGATAGTCCTCGTTTTGTCTGAGCAGGTTTTTGGCTGTTTCGATCAGCTTGTCGGTCTGTTCTTTTTCCAGGTGGAAGCTTGTTGGTATTTGGTTCAGATACAGTTTTTCCTGGGGGTCTTTAACATCATCAACATTTAAATCTATGAAGTAGGGCTGTACCTGGGAATCGGAGATGGCCTTGACCAGCTCCATGAGCTCCGCTTTCAGCAAACTGTTGCTCTCGGTGTTGTAAAGGTGGAGCTGGATATCCGTGACCGCCGTGATTACATCGATGACCGACGGTATCTCCCGGCTTTTGCCTATTTCCGTAACAGCCTTGGTGGATGCGTTGACCACCAGGACAACGATATGTTTCATCCGGGCTACATCTTTCTTGCTGGAATAGAGCTCCGCGGCCCCGCCGGACAGCATCAGGTTCCTGGAGATCGCCCGCAGTCCGAGATTGTCGGTCACGCCGCCATCCACCAATGTGGCATAGGGCGGATTATCGTCATCGAGATAATAATCCATGGACTGCACCAGCTCCGCCAGCCGTATATTGTCGCTCTTTGCCGCTTCCTGCTTGGCTGCGGCCAGCCAGTCCGGTTTTTCAAAATTACAGTGGGGATGCTTCTCTACCAGTACGGGATGAAATAAAACAGGGACTGCGGAGGAGGCGGCCACGGCCCGGGCCACCTTGAACTGTGCCAAATCTGAGCAGAGAAAGTCGAACTGTCTTTGCGAAAAGACGAACTGACTGCGGGAATTCAGATCGGTGGCGTTTATCAGGATAAAGGGCTTGCTCGATCTTTGCAGATCGGCAAAAGTTTTACCGCCGAAAATATGCCGGTCGTAATATCTGATCACATCTTCGGTGCGGCTCCCGCTTGAGAACGACCGGCCCAACATGTCAAAGAGACCGAATACCCTGCTGAACAGTTCCTTCTCAACATTTTTATACAAAAAAACATCTTTGAAATCTTCGAAAATCCGGTCACCGAACAAACCGTAGTAGGCGGCGGTAAAGCTGCCTCCTGACACCGAACTGATCCGATCGACCTCATCCAGCAACCGCTGGTTTTGCCCGTCTGCCTGGTAACAGGTGTTTTTCAGCTCTTCCAGCACCCCGTAGGAGAGGGCTGCGGCCCGGGTGCCGCCCCCGGAGAAAGCGAGTATGAACATGATACTGCCGATATCATGCTGCTTGATGTGGTTTTCAAAACTGTAGCGCGTCTCTGCCCCGGGAAGCTGTCCAGCCGGCAGGTTGGTTATTTTCCCTTTTGCCGCACAGCCTGCGGACAGGATTGCCAACACGGCCATCACACCCATCAGGCACAAATGCGGCAGCGTCAATCCCATTACGCCGGTGAAACCTCTTTTGCCGTTGCTGCTTGGTTCTCTTTTCATAAGTTCCTGCCTTAATAGTACCGGGCACCGGGCACCAGCATTAACAAGCCCTCTTCAACACGATCGAGCCAGCTTGTCTGCGGCTCATGCGAAGAGGTCTCTTCCTTGCCGTCGGTTTCCGTGATCCATACAACCTGCTGATCTTTTAGCATGGGCTGCCAGCTGTTTACCCGCTGCATGTTCAGTTCAATCTGCGTAATGAGCTTCTCGGCCAGCACCGGACTGTCCACAAACATGCCGACCTCTGTATTGAGATAGGCGGAACGCAGATTCAAGTTGCAGGAGCCGACATAAATTGTTTTTCCATCGAAAACCGCCGCCTTGGCGTGCAAGCCCAGAAAGCTGTCATCATCGCAAAAGGCACGTTGCCCCACCGTCGCGAGGCAGGACGGAGCATCCGGTCGTAACTCGTAAAGCTCCAGGCCCTGTTTCAGCATATCTTCACGCACCATGGCATAGCTGGCATGGTTGGGCAACACGTCGTTGGAGGCCATGGAATTGGTCAGTGCCCTTATCCTGACCCCTTTTGCGTGCAGACGGCCGGCAAGCTGCAAGGCAGTTTCGTCAAGGACGAAATAGGCCGACTCCACCAGAACTTCCTGCTCACTGCTTCCCGCCAGCTGCAGAAGATGTTGGGCAACCCGTTTGGGTCCTTGCGGATAGGCCTCTTTTTCGTCGCCGCCGGGCCGGTCATAGACAAATGTTGCCGGGGCCCAGACCAGTTCGTCCAGGGATTGATTGAAATGGACTTCCGGCGAATCCGTTTTTCCTGAAAACGATAACTCCAATGAACCGGGTTGGAAATTATCGATGAGCGTCTTAAGTTGACTTGCGCCGCCTTGATCCGCTGCGGATGCCGCCAGCCGGTCCATGGGGATGGCCCAGGGGCTGTCCCAGTATTCCTGAAAGCTGCGCGCTACCTGTTTAACGACGGGGCCCACGCTAAACAGATCGAGGTCCCTGAAGTTCAGATGTTCGTTGTGATTGAAGTATTCATCGCCGATATTGCGTCCGCCGACGATGGCCACTGTTCCGTCAACGGTATACGTCTTGTTGTGCATGCGCCGATTGAGCCGTTGGAAATCAAAGGCAAAATTGAGCCATTTGGCAGTGCCTGAACGATGGACAAAAGGGTTGTAGATGCGAATCTCGATGTTGGCGTGGCTGTTGAGCGCCAGGAGCTGCTCGTTACGGTCGCCCACACTGAAATCATCGAGAATGATACGTACCGCCACTCCCCTGTCGGCAGCCTGGATCAGTTGGTGAGCCAGCAATCTGCCGCTTTTATCCGAATTCCAGATGTAATACTGGGCATCAATGGTATGCTCGGCCATATCTGCCAGGGAAACGCGTTCGTACAGGGCACGGTCACCGTCCCGCAATAAAATGAAGCCGGAATCATCCCGGTGCTCCCCAACGGCGGTGTTGAAAATCCCGGCCAGCTTGGAATCTTTATGATACGCCGGCGCCGGCTTGGATGCATCAAGTTCTTTGGTGGGAACCGCAGCGCAATTGTTAAGCACTGCCCAGCATGCTGAAAATATCAATATCGTGCATAATTTTCTCATGGGATAATCATCTCCGGCCGTTCATTGCCCTATATTGATAATAACAAATTATCTCTATTACCCAATTGAATATTTTGAAGTTATTCCTCACAAGATAGTCTTCGCCAGGCAGCACCGTTTCTCAATTAAGCCCCGGTGTTTACAGCAGGCCCACCCGGAGGCATCACCGCCACCGGCAGCGGGCGCTTCGCGTCAATGTGGATATCACGCTGCGGAAAGGCAATCACCAGCCCGTGTTCGGCAAAAGCCGCCGCAATCATCAAACGCAGATCGCTGGAGATCTGGGCAACAATCTCCTGGGTGACATCCGTCACCCAGAAGCGGAGTTCAAAAGTGAGTGCATTGTCTCCAAAACCGGTTAACAATACATGCGGTTTTGGCTCTTTCAACACCAGGCCGTGCCGCTCGGCCACATTGTCCAGGGAATGCATGACGAGACGCAAATCTGCATCGTAGGCAACCCCCACCGTCACAGTGAAGCGAACCTTGCGGTTGGAATAGGCCCAATTGGTCACGTTGCTTTCCAGCAAAAAACTGTTGGGAATCATGGTTTCCTTGCCATCCGTCAATTCCAGCACGGAAGCCCGCAGGCCGATGGCCGTCACCGTGCCCCGCTGCCCATCCACGTCGATGACATCACCCACCCGAAAGGGACGCTCAAAGAGCAGGATGAGCCCGCTGACAAAATTCTTCAGCAAGGTCTGCATGCCAAATCCCAGGCCGATGGCCAGCGCGCCCCCCGCAAACGCAAACACCGTCAGCGGAATTTTGACCGAAGCCATGCTGAACAGCACCAGACATATAATCATGGCCGCCCGCACCCAGCGCTGGATCAGGTTGGCCTGGTTGGTTTCGATGTTAAACCGCCGGGCGATTATGGGCTGCATGACGCGCGAGATCAGACCGGTGATCCAGACACCCCCGGCGAGGATGATGATCGCCATCAGGATCTTCCCAACGGTTACGCTGCGTTGACCGCTAATGGTCTGACCTTCCACCCTGATCGTATCTTCGGCTGTAAACAGCTCGAAAGTCCAAACCCGCATAAAAAACCGCTCTGCATCGGAGAAGAGATGCTGCACGCGGTCTGTCAGGGGAAGTTCTTTCAGCGCAAGCTGCAGACTTTCCTCCCAGCGTTGCACCAGAAGTTCAAGGTGTTCAATTCTGCGCATGAACCGCAGGAGCAAATGATCGGTCTCGCGCAAAGCGGAAAGGTTTTCTGCAATCACAGGCCGAATACCCGCATTGGCAGGGAGACTGTTGAGACGATCAGCTTGAAACTGGATTCGGCGGGAAGACACTTCCAACTCCTGCTGCACCTGATCCCGCCAGAGGTCCAGGCGATTCTTCGAGCTGCTTAAGCGGCGTTCCGCCTCCCGCAGCGACGCTATCCTTTGGCTGCCATAGGCGGCATACCGTATCTCCCAGGCGGTGCGTTCGACATCGGTGCATTCCAGCAGCAGCCGGAGTATCTGCAGTGAAGTCTCCACCGCCCCCCAGCGGACTTCGTGCGCCGAAACTGTTTCAGCGATCCGTTTGACCGCATTGGGGCCTGCAGCGGGTTGCCGCTTAATCCCGCGCATTTTATTTTGCGCCGATTCCAGTGCCTCACGCGCAGCCTCCCGCCGGACCCGGACCTGGCCCAGTTCCTCCCTGAGCGCCTTACGTTGCTGCTCAATCCGTTCCGTCACCTGTATCAGATCGCCATGGGAGAATTTTGCTTTGGCGCCTGCAACCATGAGTTTCCGCTGCAAAAGACCCAGTCGCATGCGACTCTCGGCAACAAGTTCCAGCCGAATTCGCCGCTCAAGATCAAGAACGGCAACTCCGGCGGCCGCCACTTCATAGCGGAGTCGGACGAAATCGCGCCGCCAGACAAGCCGCGTCGACCCCTCCCCGTTCATGAGGCTTTCAAGCTGTTCGTTGAGCTGACGGATGCGTTCCTCGAAATGGGCGGCCTGGAGCCGGCTTTCATCGATAAGCTGCTCCAGCTTGGACAAAGCAGCCTCGTTGCTGCTCTTTTTTTTCCCCTCAACCTGAATTTGTTCACGCAGGCTATCCGTCAGCAGAATCGAATAGGGGGGCGATTCGGCAAACTGCGACCAGACTTCGGCTTTACGGCCGGTTTCCACCCTGCGGGCCCTGATCCCTGCCAACAGGTCCGTGTTGCGTAACTGCTGTTCATAGGCAAACACGCGTCGCTGCAACAAGGCACGGCGCAGTTGAACGTCCTGCAGCGAGACACCCGGCGGTGCATCGTCAATACCGCCGTTTTCGGTATATGCTGCAAGAGCGGTGCGTGCTGCGGCCAGCCGATCCTCCAGTAACTTCATCGATATGGCCGACTGGTCTGTACCGCCAGGACTGGATTGCTTTGGCAGGACCGGGGGGGGGTTGCCCGCCACGGCCACCGCTAGCGGCGACTGCCCATAAACGGGGCCGAGAGAATAAGCCCACAGGGCCAGCATCAGCCCCAGGATGAAAAGGGGTCTCTGGTTAGGATAATCAGTCATGGCGATGCCGCTGCAAGTGCTGTACGGTTTTAATTGGTGGGGATGGACAGGACCGCTGGAATTTTACTGCCGCCGCCTTCCAGAAAATTGAACAAAATCGTGACAACGGTGAGGGTGAATTTGGAGGCCAGGTCCTGTCGGTCAATCCAGAACCACAGGCCTTCGTATGGCACCGCCACAAAGGCTCCCGCGGGCTTTTGCAATCCGCTGTGAACCGTGAATTCGCCTGGGGCATGAGAATTCGTAACGGGAATGGCGCTGCCGTCGGCCATGTGCCCGGGCTGAATCCGCACCCCCGCTCCCAGTACGCCCATAATCTGCATCAATGAGCGCGTGCGCAGTCCGATGACAGACGGATCCGCCGTACCGGTGCCGAAAACGACGCGCACCCGGTCCAGATCCGCGGGAATACCCAGGAGGTGCTTCAGTTCGGCCTGCTGCCCTTGCGTTGGGGCCCGGGCCGCCTCCGCGGATCTAAAATTGAGCCAGGCCGCGACGCGGCCATCATGTCGGGTGACTTCGGTCGCGACCGCTCTGTTCTGAACTAGAACCTCCACAAGCTCAAGCAATCTCAGGAACTGCGGGTCAGCCGCATCAAACCCCCTGCCTGAGGCATTGACACCGTGATAACCTTCAAAGGCATATACTGTCAGGTCCAGGATGAAGTCGGCCGGAACGCCCCCCGCGATCACGAACATGACCTCATCCAGCGGTACCGGAGACATCAGGCTGCGGGCGAATTTTTCACCCGTCCTGGGTGCATAGCTGATGGTGGGCCGATCGGTGTAGGTGCTGGCCACCCCCAGCGACAGGACATCTTCGGGATTGGTGGGCTGCCACTCGGCACCCGCCGACACGCGGCTTTCCATGGTGTAGCCGCTGACCACCGAGGTGACATCCAGGAAAACCGGCGCATCCCCGTACCGCGATTTGACAATGTTCAGCAGCAGCTGCTCCTTCCAGGAGTTGGAAACCGCCGAAGCGTAATGCATGCGGTCGCGTTTGATGGTGGGCGGGCCCACGGACTGACAGCCGGCAATCACGGCCAGGCTGGCGACCAAAATCATCATTTTCCCCGTGATCCGCAGGTTTTTCCACAAACAGATTATGCCGGTTTGGCAACCAGCGGGGCCGGTCGGTTTCCCTTTTAAGCTGATAGCGGGGGCGTGCATGGCATCCATTGATTTATTGAAGAGTCACGTATTGGCGGAACACCGCCCAAATACAATGCAAATTGATTTACGGCTGGGGATTGTCAACCACGACATACACCAGGTTGCTGCCCTGGAAAGCGGCCCGGTAATATGTGCCGCCGCAATTGGAATAGCTTACCCGGCTGACAACCTCCGCCTGGCAGTCCCCCGGCAGCCGGCCCACAACGGTTCCAATGGGCAGGGTATCCTCAGTAGACACCGCCGCCGGGGCCTGTTCTTTCTTTTCGGCGGAGGCAGTCTTTGTTTTAGTATTATCCGGCGATTTATCCTGGGATCTGTGCCGCCCCTTGCGCCGGGGACGCTGATTATCAGGGGGATGCCACTCCTCGCTAGCCACGATTTCGGCCTCGGCCTCCGCCCCGCTGCTCTGGGTGGTGGTCTGGGCCTCGGCCGCGGTGTCGAGATGCCGGAGCCGCCCCCTCAGGCCCCCCGCCGCGATATCATTAACGCCTAAAAAATTGGAAGATCCGTCGCCGGCCAACTGCCAGGCCAGCACCAACATCAGCGTGATTCCAGAAAATTTTAAAAACCGCCCCATGCGCTTCCTCCTTTTCAAAACTATTTCAACGGCGCCTTGCTGACGGATCGCAAAAAATCAATTTGCTGCGCATCCGGCGGCGGGGTAAACGTGAACATCTCTTCCGTGAATTGAGGTGCAAGATTCCAGCTCTTCACGGTCATGGTAAACTGCGGAGCGCCGGTGATCCATTTCGAGGTAATAACTAATTTTTGGGGCAGGCGCTTTTCGCCAGCCGCTACCCAAATCTGCCAGTCCACTTCGTTACCCCGAAACGCCAGGTGATGGCACTTGACACCCCCCACAACGCTCAATCCCACGTAAAAGCCCGAAATGACATCCTCCATGAGCACTTCATAGGAGTTGGCATAGATGAGATCTCCACCGGGAGCGAACAGATCCAGGGCTGTCCGGGCAAAATCGAGGGTGGCTTCGATGGTGGGCGGGGCCTTGACGGTGGCGAAGTACTTCTCATCCGGCATAAAAAGTGAAAGGGTCCGGCCATCGTAAAACAGCTCTTGGTTGACGAGACCGCCCTGGCGGTCGGCGCGCATTTTGTCCGGGCGCTGGATCGCCAGGTTGGCGGGGCTGTCCAGCTGAATTTTCTCACCCGATTTGAGAACGATTTCAAAGGTGGTTTCCGCCTGAACGCTGAATTGGCTTAGGCCAGCCGTAAACGTGCTCATTTCCAGCAATAGCCGGTCTGCTTCGGGTTCGAGCCCGGCGGATTGGCCCATGCCCGGTGCCGCCAGCAGGGTCGCAACCACTAGAATAATAACCCCTCTGCCTGTTACCTTCATCGGTGTTTTCCCTCCTTCCAATTTTGGATAGCAGCCTAAGCGGTCCTAAACGGCATCACTTCAGGCGCTCAGCGCAATTCTCAAAAGGTTCCCAGCCCATCGCTGCCAGGCCCTTGCGGGCGGCGGGGGATACCGTCCCGGCCACCCACAACTGCTTTTTGTTGATGCCGGCAAGTTGGCCTGCCTGCCCATTGACGTGCTCGAGAATGTGATAGATGTCACGGGTCCACAGCAGGCGGTCCACGGGAGCGATGGAAACCAGGGTGTCCCGGGTCCGCGCCAGCACAAAAGGCTCTATACTGACGAAACTCTCCAGGGGCGCCTGGTGCTGATTGTAGGCGGCATACATTAGGGCCGAACGGGTGCGGAACACCGCCAGATCTTCGGATTCGGTGGAGATCGCGAACTTGATGTACTCGGCGCGCTGGCGGGCTTTGGGGAGATCTTCCAGGGCCGCCACCAGCAAGGTCTGATCCCGGGGGGTGAAGACGGCTTTTTTAATGAAAAGATCGATGAGCTGGGGATCAACATTCATTGCGGTGAGCTTGTCCCGGTTCATACTGCGCAGCTCGGTGGGCGGGGTTTTGGCGATGACGTCATTGAGCAGCTGGGTGCCCCCGGTGACGGTAAGCGCAAAGCCCACCCCCCCGGGAATCAATGACTTCAGTGCCGTGGCACTCAAACTGCCGGCGTAGCCTGCTTTGGCCATGGTATCCAGCTGTTCCTGGAGGATGGGACTGGGCGAGTATACATCGACCCCGAAGGAGTGGGCATATTCGCGTTTTGTATTGGAATAGCCGATCAAGCCTTCGATGCGCGAATCCTCACCGGCACCGGGATTGGACTGAATCGCTTCACCGGCTAGCTTGAATACTTTGCCGATGCCAGTGACGGCACCTGACAAGGCTTTCTTGGGGTCCTCGACAATGTTCTGCACGCCCGCCACGGTGGTCGTCGCAGCGTCGGTCAATGACTCCTGGAAGGTATCCGTCTGCTCCACCCGTAGCATGGCGTCGATGGCTTTCAGCTCGGCAATCCGCTCTCTGAGTGACGCCGTGGAAACCACCGTCAGATCACCGAAGTCGGAGTGCACCGTGTAGGTGTTCATATACCCGTCGTTGCGGACCCGCTCGGCCACCCGGTGATAGGGTCCCTGGCGCAGGTCCGCCGGCAGGACATCTCGGGCACTCAATGCATGGGGCACCTCGAAAGCGGGCTGTACCCCCGCAGCACAGGGCGCCAGGAATAGCAATAACCCCAGGGTCCATACCGCGAATTTGCTCATAGGGATCTCTTTACCCATGGTTTTTCCCTTCTTGATTGGCGATTAGATGGAAACCGTTGCTATCTCCCCCATTGGCAAGGGAGGGTGGCGGGGGTTACCAGTTTTTAGACAATTCGAGCCCCCTCCCCCAACCCCTCTAAGCCAGGGGAGGGGCGTTTTCGGATGGGCACGACTAGAATGCGAATTGAAAGCCGAGCCCGGGTCCATGGATTTCCAGGTCGTCCAGCATTTTGACAGCGTCAGCTAAATCCCAGGCCATGTAGCGGTAGGCGGCCACCAGGCTGAAATGCTTGAACCGGTAGCCGATGCCGCCCAGGGCCTGCCAGGTAAGGTCCGAATCCCCGGCGCCCACATCCAGCACGCCCACCAGAAACAGGTTCTTGGCAACATCCACAACGCCCCGGGCACCAACCACCGCATCCCAAACCGATTGGGACTCCTCCCGGCCGCCGCCCGGCGGATCCACGGTGATTGAGGGCTCGACCGATAAATAGCGCGCGCCCCCCAGAAGATCGAGGCGGCTCATCCCTTCCTGGATGACATTGTAACCGACCATGGGCGTCACCACCCAGGTGGTGAGGTCCGCGGTGGCCTCGACGCCCGGGGAAAGATCGTTGCTGTCCGATACGTCCATGTAAATGACATCGGTCAAAAAGGTCCACTTGCCTTTATGCGCCGCAAAGGCACCCATGAAGGCGAATTCAAGCTTGTCGATAATGTCGTCGAACTCGACTTCGATATTTTTGCCGGTAAAGGCGGTCCCGCCGATGGAAGCACCCCAGAGGTAGAGTTCGGCACCGAATTTCCAGTCGCTGTCCCCGGCGGCTTCGCCGGCAAAGGCAGGGCCGGTCCAACCCATCATGCCGATGATCAAAAGAACAATCCATAACGGTTTACGTGACTTGTTTTTCACTGAACGCTCCTTTCGAAATAAATTTAGATGGCGGGCGGATAAAGAATTCAATCCCGCCCAATTTGCTTCCTATTTAGTGGTTGAACAGTAAATTCGGACATGATTTCGCCTGGCCGCCGGCTTTGCCGGCCGGCATGGTCCGCGGGCGCTACTCGCTCGCCGGGTTGTTGTGCATGGCCGCTTCGAGCTTCTTGATATCTTCTGGAGAAAGCTCCGGACGGTCGATGGTCAGGGTCAGCTTGTCGAGCGTGCCGGTAAACCGGAAGGGTGGCCGGTAGTCCTCGTCGGCTACCGGCGAGCCGGTATCGGCCCCCACGTCGAAGTTTTCGCACCACTGCATGAGCATCGGGACGGTCTGTTCCATCTTCTGCGTGGCCACGACCTCCCCGTCCACCTTGAGATAGCCGGTACCGCTGCGACCCAGGCCGCTGGGGCTTCCGTACTGCAGCGTGCCGGCGCCCAGACCATCGTATTTGAAGTCGAATTCGAGTGTGTGCTTGCCGGGTGTCAGCGCATCCGGGCCTTCCCACTTGATCAACTTGAGGCCCATCAGGTTCCAGGTGTAGACCGGCTTGCCTTCCAGGAGATAGAACCCGTAGCCGGTGAAGCGGCCGCCGTGGGTCACCAGCATGCCTTCGGCACCGCCCTCGGGGATCTCGACCTCGGCCCTGATGTTGTAGGACGAAGCCAGGACGTTAGGCGCATTGCCGTTGGGCGTCCCCGTGACTTCCCCGGCATAGGTGAACACGGTCCGACCGGCTGTGAGGTTGGGCCGGGGCAGGATCGAACGGGTGAAAGTGGTGGTGTCCAGCGGCAGCACCTGGTTCCGCTCCGCCTCCTCCCAGAACAGCGCTTCCAGCTCCTTGACCTTTTCGGGGTACTCATCGGCCACATCATTGGCCTGCGTCCAGTCCTTGCTCAGATCGTACAGCTCCCACGGCCAGGAGGCAGGGTCGTGGTCGGCCGTTCCGCTGTTGTCCCACGGAACGCGCATGACCTTGGTGCTGAGGATCCAACCGTCGTGGTAGATGGCGCGGTCACCGATCATCTCGAAATACTGGGTTGTGTGCGTGGACGGCGCCTTAGCGTTCTTCTCGTCAAAGGTGTAGGCCATGCTGACGCCGTCCATGGGATTCTGCCGGATGCCGTCAACCACCTCGGGCAACGGTATCCCCGTCACTTCCAGAATGGTGGGCGCAATGTCGACGACATGATGGAACTGGTTGCGGATGCCGCCTTTGTCCTTGATCACCCTGGGCCAGGAGATGGCTGTGCCCTGCTTGGTGCCCCCAAAGTGCGAGCTCACCATCTTGGTCCACGAGAACGGCGTGCCAAAGGCCCAGGTCCAGCCCACCGACATATGCGGATAGGTCCTGTCCGATCCCCACACGTCGTAGAACTGCATCTGAGCTTCCACCGGCAGGTGGACACTCTGCACCGACGCGACTTCGTTCGGTGTGCCGGTGGGTCCGCCTTCGGAGCTGGTGCCGTTGTCGCCGGTGATGTAGATGATCAGGGTGTTGTCGAGCCGGCCCAAGTCCTCGACCGTCTGGATCACGCGGCCGATCTCATGGTCGGTGTAGGCCACGTAGGCGGCAAACACGTTCACCTGTTTGATGAACAGCTTCTGCTCGAGATCAGAGAGCTGATCCCATTCCTTGATCAGGTCTTCGGGCCACGGCGTCAGCTCGGCATCCGCCGGTAACACGCCGAGCCTCTTCTGGTTGGCGAAGATGGTCTCGCGCAGCTTGTTCCACCCCTCGTCAAAGAGGTGCATCTCGCTGATCTTTTCGATCCACTCCGGTGTCGGGTGATGCGGTGCATGGGTCGCGCCGGGCGCATAGTAGATGAAGAAGGGTTGGTCCGGGTTCAGCGCGTCGACGGTCTGCATGTACTCGATGGCGTCGTCCGCCATGGCCGTGACCAGGTTGAAATCGGGATCGTCGTCGAACGGATAGATGTAGGTCGTGTTGCGGACCAGGTTGCCCGGCTGCCACTGGCTGGTGTCACCGCCCATGAACCCGTAGAAATAGTCAAAGCCCAGACCGATGGGCCACTGGTCATACGGCCCGATCTTGCTGACCTGAAGATCGGGAGTATTGTGATTCTTGCCGAACCAGGACGTCACGTAGCCGTGGCCCTTGAGGATTCTGGCAATGGTCGCATTGTCCTTGGTCATGGTGGCGTTGTAGCCGGGGTAGCCGGTGGACAACTCCGGTATGGAACCGGTGCCCATCCGGTGATGGTTGCGCCCCGTGATGAGTGCCGCCCGCGTTGGTGAGCATACCGCCGTGGAATGGAAGTGGGTGTAGCGGAGACCGCTGTCGGCGATACGATCCATGGCCGGCGTGGGGATAACTCCCCCGAAGGTGCTGGACACGCCATAACCCGCGTCGTCGGTCATGATCAGAAGAATGTTGGGCGCACCCTTGGGCGGCACCACACGCGGTGGCCAGTAGGGTGTCGAATCAATGGCATTGCGTTCTATCTTGCCGCCGAACGATGTGTCGGGGGGTGGCGGTAGTTGCTTGCCGTCGATGGTGGTGGTGGCGCCCGGCGAGCCGGGCACGCCAGAGGTCTCAACTGTGTCGGCCGGTACTTCAGTGGCCGCGAAGCCGCTAACAGCGAGACTTAGCACCGCGAGCAATAAATACTGCCGCAGGCACGGTTTCAATTTAAGAAATCTGTAATACATTACCTTCCCCTTTACATTTCCTAAGGTTGCGATTTATGGAGCAGACTCAGCCCGCTGCCGTCTCCCCACGTCCCACTAGCGGTGATTTCTTTTGCTCAATTTCTTTAAAACTCCCGTGGTATCAGAAGCGGACCTTCAGGCCGACATTGCCGGTAAACCCGCTGACATCGATATCTTCCTCAAATTCGGTTTCAAGTTCGTTGAACCGATAGAGCGCCTCGCCGAACAAGAGGAAGTTGGAATCCCCCAACTCCACATCGAGACCCGCACCCACATACCCGCTGGCATTGGAATCCACTTCGATCTTATCTTCATCCACCCAGACATAGGACACACCTCCCAGAATATAAGGATCGACACGTTCACCGGGTAAAACATGGATCTGCAAACCGACATCAAAGGGCACCATTTTGAGTTCATCGGTTCCAAAATCGCTGTTTTCAAAGAAATAGGCGCGGCCTTCCAGCATAAAATAGTCGGAAAACAGCGGGATGCCCAACCCCAGGCCGCCGCCCCAGGTCCCGTCCAGATCTTGTTTATCCCAGTAACTCCCAAAGCCGAACAGGTCGAAGGCCATGGCCGCTGAACCTGGCAGCAGAACCATAAGTCCTAATAACAAAACCAATACTTTTGCCTTTTTCATGGCATCTCCTCTCTTCATTTAATGAATCAATGATCTGCAGTTGCTGTGTTGCGGCCCGTCATCAGCTCGGCGCATTTAGAAGCGAGCGCCGCCATGATTTCGATCCATACTTTGACGAAGGAATCAATCTCTTCCTGCTGCAGCCGGGCGGCCAGTGACGTAAGGTCGATACCTGCCTTGGCAAAGCGGGCCAGGACCACCTCACAGTCGCCGCCGTCCATGGGCATCTTGGCTCCGAAGTCACTTTCAACGGCCATGGCCGGCAAACTGTCCCTGGACAGGGAACTGACCGTAAACGGTGCCGTCAGAGTTTTGGCGTTCAGGCGGTTGGGGATCTGTTGGACATCCAGCAGCGGGCCGGACCACAGCAGGCGCTGGGCCCGGGCACCGGCCTTGCGGGCGGCCTTCCAGCGGGGGGACTCGAGCAGTTGGCGGTAGGCCTTGTAAACGCATTCGGCCACGGTAATGCCGAGCCGGTTCTGCAGTTCCTCCGGCACCTGGTAGGTTACCGAGGCATCCCAGCGGCTGATGTACATGGAGGCGATGGAGCCTACGTTGGGTCCCAGGTCCGCGGCCATGCGCCGCTCGATCCCGCAAAGATAGGCCTCGGCCGCCGCCAGGTATTGGTCAGTTGAGAAGAGATAGGTCACGTTCACCGGAATGCCGTTGAAAATTGCCTTTTCGATAAGCGCAAGGTTCTCCCTGATGCCGGGGATGGCGATCATCAGGTTGGGCCGCCGGGCGCGTCCATAAAGATCCTTGACAGCGGCAAAGGTTCGATCGGGATCATGAAAAGAGAGGGGCGGAATTTCCAATGAAACCCAGCCGTCCACCCCTTCTGTCTGTTGGTAAATCGGCTGAAAGAGACCCGCGGCCTGCCGCAGGTCCTCCAGCACAACCTCGAAGAACAAGTTTTCTCCGGTCACAATTTCTCTGATTTTCCGCAGGATCGCCGCATCATATACCGGGCTGGATTTAATGGCGTACCCGAAATCGGTAAGGCTGGATATAAGCCCTGTCACCGACCATTTTTCAATGGCCTCTTTTAACAGGCCGCTTTCAAGCAGATTACGCGTAACCCTGTCCATCCACAGGCTATGGTCATCATTTTTGAATTTCAGGGTCCGGGCCATTTAATAAAACCGGGGTACTGGCTTTTAACGAGTGCCCATCCATAAATGGTCTTTTTCCGCGTGGGCTTAAGTTGGCTGCCATGATTTAAATCCTCGAAATAGCGGAGCTATTCCTCCGGTTTAAATCTGGCATCCGCCTTGCCCACACGAAAA
>Ga0180436_10003060_pt1 | contig 15525 bp, 11 predicted proteins | sample SS_ome_2_FD_132434 | JGI IMG/M metagenome (GOLD analysis project Ga0180436, IMG submission 132434) | Hypersaline lake sediment archaeal communities from the Salton Sea, California, USA - SS_3_S_2 metaG | ecosystem: Environmental > Aquatic > Non-marine Saline and Alkaline > Hypersaline >...
AGGGGCCAAGGATTCAAGTGATTGTTTTCAGCTTACTGGTGAAAGGTCTCCACTATGTTAGAAATGAAGAATGAAGTTCCCATTGTCTGGTCTAATTAAACTCTGAGCTTTTTACAATTGGCTCACTTGACCCCTCGGATCCTTGGCTCCTCGAACCCTTATTCAGCAACTATCGCCCCGGCCGGGCATACATCCACACACACGCCACAGCCGATACACAGTCCCGGATCGAGTGCAGTTTTATCTTTTTCATCGTCATGGTAAAGCGCCGGACATTCAAAACGATCCAGACAATGATTGCAGGCCACACATTCATCGCTAATGGTGATCTTTTTTTGATTTTGGACAGCCAGATCCCGGTAGGCAATCACACAAGGATGGCGGGCAATGATGACCGCAATACCACCATCTGGGTCCTTGGTATAAGCAAAGGCTTTCTTGAGCAGCTTACGTAGATCCGGCGTGTCATACGCTTCGATGACTTCTATGAATTCAATTCCGCAACCTGAAATAAGCCGTTCCAATGGAATCTTATTGCCGTCGCTGCCGTCAGCCCGAATACCCAATGAGGGCGTCGGTTGCATACCCGTCATGGCCGTGGTCATATTGTCCAGAATCACCAGAATGAAACGGGCGTCATTGTAAACGGCGCTCAGCAGGCCGGCCGGTCCGGAATGGTAAAAAGTAGAGTCCCCCATGGTAGCCACAATCGGTTGCTGGTTGCCGTCCTGTTTATAGGCATGGTAAAAACCGGATGCCATGGTGATGGCAGCGCCCATGTCAAGGACCGTATCCACACTTCCCAGGTTGAGTCCCAGGGTGTAGCAGCCGATGTCGGACGTAAAGATGGCTTTGGGACGCGCCTTGCGGATGCTGTAAAATACGCCCCGATGCATGCAGCCCGGGCAGAGTGTCGGTCGCCGCATAGGAAGTTCCAGGCTGTTGACCAGCTTACTGACATTTTCGCGCGAATCGATACCCAAAGGTTTTAGATCCAGCTCAACGAGCACCTTGTCCAGAGCTGTTTCGATAACCTCAGGCACCAGTTCTCCTTCCAAGGGGATATGGCCCGAGAAGCGGCCCAAGACCTTCTCGCGGTCACGCAAACTGTATTCGATCAGCGTATCGGTTTCTTCAATCACCAGAATCTTGCTGCAGGCCTGCATAAATGAGAGTGCCAGTTCGTCGGGAAAAGGATAGGGCGCCCCCAGTTTTAAGATGGGGATGTCACTGCGATCCTGTGACGCCAAAATGTCATCGACCACGGCAGCAGGTACACCACCGGCAATGATCCCCAAAGGATACTGGGAACCGGCTTTCAGGTCGTGGTGGTTGTAAGGCGTCAGCGTATTAAATTCCGCAGCGATGTCTCGCAGTTTGATATTCAATTCCCGGTGCAGCAGGTATCGAAATTTGGGGGTGGCTGCCCAGCGGCTGGGTTCCTTTTGAAAATCGGCTGGTTTGGGATTATTTGACAAGGTATCCCAGCGCAGGTTTTGCCTGGCATGACAAACGCGAATGGCCGGTCTCAGAATAACCGGGATCCGATACTTCTCGGACAGCTCAAATGCATATGAAACCATCTCTCGCGCTTCCTGGGGATGGGATGGGTCCAGAACCGGCACTTTAGCCAAACGTGCCATCAGGCGAGTATCCTGCTCGGTTTGGGATGAATGCGGACCGGGATCGTCACAGGAAATAATGACCAGCCCCCCCATGGTGCCCAGGTAAGCGGCACTCATGAGTGAATCAGCAGCTACATTCAAACCCACCTGTTTCATGCAACAGGCGGCTCGCTTGCCGGAAATGGCCGCCGCGTACGCATTGTCCAGGGCGACTTTTTCATTCGTGGACCACTCCACATATGTACTGAGTTTTTCCGATTTTATCAGGCGCACGGCCTCCGGCAGGATTTCTGAACTGGGTGTGCCCGGATAAGATGTGAGCACCTGACAGCCGGCCTCCAATAGACCCAATGCAATCGCGCCATTGCCGAGAAAAAAGTCTTCTTTCATGATACCTCAAATTTAGGTTTTTAGGTGTTTAGGCTGTAGGCTGTAAGGCGCAGAATGCTTTCAGCCCATTGCTAAATATTAAATAATTAGGCGACAAAGTCGCCCCCGTAAAGAAATTGCGTTGTTTTGTAAACATGGTGGTAGCATATATAAATCGTACCAAATGCGAATCTTACTGTCCTCGTCGGCCCCATGCGATTTCTTTACTTGAAGTTCGGTTTTCGTCTTTGCAAAAATGCAGAAATACCCTCTTGGGCAGCATCCGAACAGGCGATCTCGCCAAAACCGGCATAGCCTAACTCCAAAGCATTATCCAAGCCCTCGGCTGCTGCTGCTTTGCGGACCGTATCGGCCGCAATCAGGACGGCTTCACGACTCAGGGGCTGTTTGCCGGCCTGGGGCGCATCCGGTATGGAAATATCCGGCAAATCGAAGGCCGCCTCATTGATGCGCGGCAGGTTTGCCTGGAGATCATCGACTAGTTTCAATGCAGACGCCAGCAGTTCGGACGGATCATTGACCACCCGGTCGACAATGCCCAAACCGGCAGCTGCGTCAGCTGTTACCGGCTTGCCAAACAAAATCATTTCATGAAACAATTCTGAGGCCTGCGGCCATTTGCGGTAAGGGACGACACAGCCACCAATACCCGGTAATATACCGAGGGTAATCTCCGGAAATTGCAATACCGCCTTTTCAACCGAAACGATACCATGGCAACGGATGGCGACTTCCAGGCCACCGCCCATGGCCAGACCGTTTAATGCGGCGACCACAGGCTTATTCATTTTATCCATGAAGCGTTGAACATTGGCACAATCCCGTGCATATTGAATGGCGGCAGCTTTGTCACCCAACATCGTGGGGAATTTGCCAATATCAGCACCGGCAGAAAAAGCCGCCCCGCCATAGCCGGTTATGATGAAACCTTTAACAGCGGGATCGGTTTCAAATTGCTGGAGCACATCCAGGATTTCGGCGGTGACATCATCGTTGAGAGCATTCATGGCCTGTGGACGGCGGATGGTAATCACTTTGCTATCATCTAAGTTGTCCACCAAAACATAGCGGTAGAATTTTTGGTAGGATTCCAATGCCTCGCAAGCCTTGGGGAAGCCCGGCCTTTCCTGCTGGAAGCGCTGCATAATTCGATTGACCTCTGTTTCTCCCAGCTTTTTCATGATGTCCAGCGGGCCTTGTTTGAAACCCAATGCGACTTGACATCCAAAATTGAGATCGGCCTTGGTCCCAATACCGCGATCGATGATGTCGAATGACTGCGAGAACAGAGTCCCAAGTAAGCGGTCGCGTATGGCTGCAGCCAGCTCCGGGGGCACCTCCGGTCCGGCTCCTGGCCGGTGGGTTGCCCAGCGATCCACGGAATTGAGTATGGGAGCCGGCCGGTAATGATCACCTTCTTCCATTTGCAGGGTATTGGTTTCCACAATGATGGGGTTGCCATTGGCCATATTTAAAACAAAAAAAGGTCCGGCGTGCACAAACTCCTGGGCCACCTGGTCTATTTGACTGGCAGTGGCATTTTGCAGTAGGTAGGCGGCCTCGTTGCACCAGTTGTCGAATATACGGTCCAAAACAAAGCAGATGGCATTGTCCGTAATGATGGGTGCCTTGCCGGTTTTGGCTAAAAACCAGAAAAGGTAATCGACGGTTTCCTGACTGGCTCCGGACCAGGTTATGACTTCTACCGGCAGACTGCGCCAGGCGGGTGCGAAGAAATGGGTCACTGAGGTTCGTTGCGGATTTTTCATTTTGTTAAACAAGCGATCAGCCGGGATGGAGCTGGTGTTGGAAGTAATAATTGCATCTGGTGCCACAATACTTTCAATCTGATCGAATATTTTCTGCTTTAAGGGGATATTTTCAGTGGCCGCCTCGATAATTAATTCACAATCCACCAACGCACCGTAGTCCTGGGTGTAAATGATATTAGCCAGAACCGCTTCAGCCTTTTCGGGCTTCATTTTGCGTCGGTCAATCGCCTTTTGCGCATAAGCTGCCAAACGCTTTTCGGCAGCTTTGAGCGGTTTTTCATCGATATCGACGAGTGTAAGGGATAGGTCCGGCATGGCACTTTTTAGATAGTAGCCGATATCAGGCCCGATGGTGCCGGCACCAATAATTGCCGCAGCTTTGGGCAGTTTGCGATTGGGCCTAATTAATAGCGGATTGACAGCAGTGGGATATAGCTTTGGATCAGATTCCATAATATATTCCTTCTTTATAAAAGATAAAAAATAGGTTATTAAACAGTATTTCCTTGACTAAATCCTGTATACTGTATACATCATTGAGTCAAGTTAAAAAAATGAACATCTTTCAGTGTGTTATCAGGCCGGCAAGCAACACTGATTAAATTGACGGTCATTCGCAGACGCTATTCGCTCCACATTTAATTTAAAATCTTCTAAATATGATAATCATGTCCCATCCGCACCTGGATGGTGCATTGCGCTACGGTTTACATCAAATAATAACCTATGATGAAGGAGGGAGGCCATGGAAACTAGAAAGATCTTGTTGACAGAAGATGAGATGCCGCGGCAATGGTACAATATCCTTGCGGATATTAAGATGAATCCACCCCTGGGACCGGATGGACCGGTTACACCTGACATGCTGGCACCTGTTTTCCCGATGAATCTGATTGAGCAAGAGGTTAGCACGGAACGCTGGATCGACATCCCTGAGGAGGTACAGAGTGTATTAAGAATCTGGCGGCCCTCCCCGTTAATTCGCGCCTATAATCTTGAAAAAGCACTCGGTACACCGGCACGGATCTATTACAAATACGAAGGTGTCAGCCCGCCGGGAAGTCATAAGCCCAATACTGCCGTTGCCCAGGCCTACTACAACAAGGAATTTGGTATCAAACGACTGACCACGGAAACCGGCGCCGGGCAGTGGGGTAGCGCCCTGGCATTTGCATGCTCGCAATTTGGACTCGAGTGCAAAGTATACATGGTGCGCATCAGCTTTGATCAAAAACCGTATCGTAAAACGATGATGGCCACTTGGGGTGCCAATTGCATTGCCAGCCCCAGCACCGAAACTAAGGCCGGGCAAATGGTTTTGGAAAAGGATCCGGACACTCCCGGCAGCCTGGGCATCGCCATCAGTGAAGCTGTTGAGGCCGCTGTAACCGATGAGAGCGGTGAGACCCGCTATTCTTTGGGAAGTGTCCTGAACCATGTCATGCTGCATCAAACCGTCATCGGGCTTGAGGCCAAAAAACAGTTAGAAAAGATCGGTGAATATCCGGATATCGTTATCGGCTGTGCCGGTGGCGGCAGCAACTTTGCCGGTCTGGCTTTTCCCTTTGCCCACGATAAAATCAACGGCAAAGATGTGGCCATTTATCCGGTGGAACCGGTAGCATGCCCAACCTTGACGCGGGCGCCGTTTGCTTACGATCATGGCGATTTTGCTCGGATGACGCCGCTTCTGCCCATGCACAGTTTAGGGCATACCTTTGTACCGCCGCCATTGCATGCGGGTGGACTGCGCTATCATGGTATGGCACCTACGGTGAGCCAAATGGTGGATGAGGGCATCATGCAGGCCAAGGCGGTTGGCCAGCTCGCCACCTATGAAGCCGGCCTGCTTTTAGCCCGTTCCGAAGGCGTGATTCCCGCCCCGGAAACCAATCATGCTCTGGCTCAGGTGGTCGCTGAGGCGCGTCAGGCCAAGGAGGAAGGCAAAGAAAAGGTCATCCTGTTTAACTGGAGCGGTCATGGGCTTATTGATCTGTCAGCCTATGACAAGTTCCTGTCCGGGCAATTGGAGGACATCGAACTCGATGAGGATGCCATTGCCGAGTCCCAAAAAGTTCTGGATCAATTCCCCAAACCGGAACATGTTAAGAGCATATGAAAGTATTGGTAAGCGATCAATTGGGAGAAATCGGCATAGAAATGTTTCAGGCAGAAGCCGATATCGAAGTGGATGTTCAAACGGGTCTTGCCCCGGAAGAACTTTTAGAAATTATCGGCAATTATGATGCCCTGGTCATTCGAAGCGCCACCAAAGTGACCGCCGAGCTTATTGCTAAGGCAGACAATCTAAAAGTTGTGGGTCGTGCCGGCATCGGCCTGGATAACGTAGACATACCCGCAGCAACCAAACGCGGTATCATTGTCATGAACACCCCCACCGGGAATGTCGTCACCACAGCCGAACATGCCATCTCCATGATGATGGCATTGACCCGCAACATTCCCCGCGGCACCAGCTCACTGAAGGCCGGTCGCTGGGACAAAAAACTTCTCCAGGGCAGGGAAGTGTATAACAAGACCCTGGGTGTCTTGGGATATGGTAAAATCGGATCCATCGTGGCGGACCGGGCCCGTGGTTTGAAAATGAAGGTGATTGCTTATGACCCTTATATCCCGCCGGAACAAATCCAATTAGATGGTTTTGAAGCGGTTTCCCTCTCCGACTTGTATCAGCGGGCTGACTACATCACGATTCATGTGCCCCGCATTAAAGATACCATCGGGTTGATTGATAGCGCCGCCTTTGAGGCGATGAAAGACGGTGTTATGATTATTAATTGTGCCCGCGGCGGCATTATTAATGAAGATGATCTGGACGCGGCCATCAAAGCAGGTAAGGTGGCTGGAGCAGCACTGGATGTATTTGAAACCGAACCGCCGGGGAGCTGTTCCCTTGTGGAACACGACAATGTCATTTGCACGCCGCATCTCGGTGCTTCCACCAAGGAGGCCCAGACCAATGTTGCCGTGGATGTCGCCAAACAGATAATTGACTACCTGAAATCAGGCACCATCATGAATGCCGTCAACGCCCCGTCGGTTGCCGGTGAACAATTGAGGCACATCGGGCCATATCTGAATCTGGGGGAACGTATCGGTTGCATGGCGGCGCAGCTGTGCAGCGGTCCCGTTACTGAGGTAACTATTGAATATGCCGGGGATTTTCAGAAAATGGACTTGTCACCGGTTACCACCGGTATTTTAAAAGGCTTGTTAACACCCATGGTCAAAGACACGGTTAACTATGTCAACGCCAATGTGTTTGCTCGGGATCGCGGTATTAAAGTATCCGAAACCCAGACCTCCGATGCCGATGAATATATTAATCTGATAACTGTAAGAGCCGTAACCACCCAAACAACCTGCAGCCTGTCCGGAACGATTTTCGGTAAAAAACAAGCAACTCTGGTGCGCATCGATGATTTTAAATTGACCATGGAACCAAGCGGTCATCTGGCCTATATCCGCTGCTCCAACAAGGCCGGCACCGGCGCCAGTATTACGGCCTTACTTGCTGATAAAAAGATCAATATCAATCGAATGAGCTTAGGGGACAGTGATGACGGCGACATCAGTAAGGTGCTGCTGGCGACCGATACAAGCATACCGCAAGATGTGTTGAAGGAAATCGAATCGTCACCGCTCGTGGAAAGTATGGCGTTAATAGAACTTTAATAAGGTGGATAGGCTGAAGACTATTAGGCTGTTAGCTGCTAATAGCTTATGGCTGATAGCTTTCTCTTAGGGCTGTAGGTTTGAAGGGGGGCTGAATATAGTTTTAGGTTTTAGGTGTGGTTGGGATGTTAAGAGACTGAGAATCTGCATTTCAGCTTAATTGGGTGTGTTTAATTCGGCATCGCTATTGATATCGAAATCGGTATCGGTTACTACATTCCGATGGCGATCCCGATCCCGAAAGCAACGTTTTAAGCATACAGCCATATGCCCTAAGCTGCATCCCAGCATCCCAGCTTTTCAGAAAGGGTTGGCGGTTTGGAGGGTCAACGGGGTGAAGGCTAAGCTCCAAGCGAATGGCGATAAGCGCCTACTAGCCCAACAGCCTATAGTCTAATAGCCTAAACAACTCCCCAAAACCTGCGGGCGTTATCTGCAAAGATCATACGGCGGACGGTAAGTTCATTCTCTGTAGCAATCAACAGTCGAAGCAATATGGCAGCTTCGGGGTAAAAAGCCCAATCCGAACCATACATGAGCCGCTCTGCTCCAACTTCCTTGATCATGGCTTGTATTCTGTCTACACCTTGGCCGTGGATGTCCAGCCAAACATTTTTATGTTTTTTGGCAATTTTGATGGCCTGCTCATTCTGCAAAGCGCCGGCATGACACAATACAAAACGGGTCTCGGGAAAGGCCGCGATGGGTTCCTCAAAGTTGTGGATATCGGCATAATCCTCGGAATATAATTTCAGACCCAACGTGCGCTTTTCCTTATACCCGGTGCGGCCGCAGTGTATCAACACCGGCATTTTCAATTTGGCACACATGTCATACACCGGCCAGGCGGCTTTATCGTTGGGAAAAAATTTGGCCATATTGGGATGCAATTTAATACCTTTTAAACCAAGTGAATGATATTCTTTTACCTTCTGGGGAGCATTCTTTAATGTTGGCTTGACACTGCCGCAAAGGATGAAGCGATCCTGCTTACCCGATTTTTCAATGGCCGTCATATATTTTTCGGTCATATCGTCGTTAAACAGCCACCCACAGTGAATCGGCAGCATCACCGCCTTTTCAATGCCTAATAATTCCATTTCAGAGAGTAAATTTGGAATCGTATGGGTATCTGTCACGTCTGATCCGCCCAGGAAGTAGCTCTTCATGACCGTACGACCCATGGCTTTTTTCTCTTCTGCACTGGCATTCTGGTTGGCATAAACATATAAGGAAGTTTTGATGTCGGGTGGCAGATAATAGTGGGTTTTCGGGTGGGATTTCAGCAGATCGGGTTTTCCGCCCGCAAAACCATTTAAGGCCAAATGCGTATGGCCGTCGATCCCGCCTTCCATTCCATCCACGGTAAGGCGCAACAGTCCTTTATCCGTCATCTCGAAATAGGGGTACTTGGCCAAACCGCGCAGGCCCATGTAAACTTTCTTTCTGAGAATTTCATGTTTCAATTTATTTCTTCAGAACCTCCACAATTTCGATTTCTGTTATCAGCCAATTATCATCGATCTTTTCTAACCTGCAACTCAACTCGTTGACATCCTCTACATATTCGCCGGTTGTCAGTTTGGCCCGCATTCTTTCAGTTACAGAGACGTGGGCGGTCTCTTCGGCGGGAAATTCAATATCATAATCATAGAATTTCAGTGATATTTCCGAATATTGCGATCGTATCGATAAAACAAAAGGCGGTATATCATCCGTTGAAGCTTCCCTGAATATATCATAGGCTGGTGCTTGAACAAAGAAAGGATCGGTAAAAACTTCCTTAATTTTGTTGGCATTGGCGGCCGCTATAATGGGACTCTCGCCTTTTTCTTTGTTAAATTTTTCAGCTATGAACTCAAACTGCATTTTTACTTTCTCGGTTTTGCTCTGGGAAAAAACGAAGTAGGCGGCAATCGCGGTCACAACAACTACGCAAACAAGAATAATCTGCTTGGACTTTACCATAGGGGCACGCCAATAATCCTATTGATTGCGGTTTGTCCGAATTGATGCACACGCATGGGCACACTTCGATTATCTCCTATAACATATACATGCGCTTTATCAACCTTGCGTGGTGCCAAGTTCCAGTCGGATGGTGAGCTGACATAGGGCTCCTCGATTTTACTGCCGTTTACGAAAACGATTCCGTTTCTGATTTCGATGGTTTCACCCGCCAAAGCAATTACACGCTTTAACAGAACGATTTTTTTGCCTGCCAATCGGATAGCAACCACATCGTGGCGTTTAGGATTTGAGAAAATATAACGAAGCTTGAAGCAGAAATTAATTTGACCGTTTTGATATGTGGGTTCCATACTGTGGCCGCTGATACGGAAGGGGAGGCAGATAAAATAAAAGAAACAATATGCCAGTGTAGCGACAACCAATACTCTGAGGACGTATTGCTTTGAGATCGTTGGAAAGATAAAATTCTTTATTTTAGAATTCAATTCAGCACTGAAAGATCAGCTGACACAATGCCATAAGCTGACAACAATAAGCTGCTTGCAGCTGTGAACTTACAGCTTAAGGCTTGTGGTTTAGAGCTTACCTAGTATTTCTCTGGAAATGATTATCTTCTCCACTTCCTTGGTACCTTCGTAGATCTCCAGTACCTTGGCGGCCCGGTAGAAGCGTTCGATGTCGTAATCGTTGAAATAACCATATCCGCCGTGAAGCTGCAGCGCTTCATCCACAACGGAAACCGCCACATGGCAGGCATAAAGTTTGGCCATGGCGGTCAGTTTGGTGTCAGCCAGACCGTTGTCCAGAAGCCAGGCAGACTTATAAACCATATTGCGGGCTGTTTCGATCTGGGTGGCCATTTCGGCAATCTTGAACTGGGTGGCCTGAAATGTGCCCAAGGAGCGTCCGAATTGCTTGCGGCCTTTGACATGACGCACGGCCTGGTCCAGGGCGCCTTGCGCCAGTCCGACACCATGGGCAGCCACATAGGCTCGTGAGCGGTCGAAAAAATGCATCAGCTGAATAAAACCGTGGCCTTCCTCACCCACCAGGTTTTCTTTGGGTACACGCACGTTGTTGAAATAAACCGCGGCGGTATCCGAACAACGCAGGCCCATCTTGCCTTCCATCTTGTCGGCCTTGTAGCCTTTGCGGTCCGTTTCCACGATAATGATGCTATGACGCGCGGTTTTGGATTTCTCTTCGGGATTCGTCAGGCAAAAGACCAGCAAGAATGTGCCCACGGTTCCATTGCCAATCATGACCTTGCTGCCGTTGATCACATAGTCATCCCCGTCACGCACGGCCGTTGTTGCCACGGCGGCTGTATCGCTGCCGGCATCCGGCTCGGTGATGGCAAAACCCATGATGCCGTTGCCGGTGAATATGGGTGACAGGTATTTTTTCTTCTGCTCTTCGGTGCCGAACAAAAGCAGCTCTTCAGCCCCAAAGCTCACCGAGCAGAGCTGCTGGCCGATCCCGGGGTCGATTTTCCAGAATTCCTCCAGAACGAGGGCATGATCCAGATAGCCGAGTCCGGGGCCGCCATATTCTTCCGGAATAAACAAACCCAGCAAATCCAATTCCCGGGCCTTGTCCAAGATTTTTTGCGGAAAGGTTTCATTCAGATCATATTCACGGGCGACGTCTTTAAATTCGCCCACTGCAAACTCACGGGCGGCTTTCTGGATGTATTGTTGTTCTTTGGTGAGGGTGAAGTCCATAGCTAATTCCTTGTTCTCTTATTTCATTGTTTTGGTTATAAACTATAATGACCCTATTTATATCAATTCTGAGTAGTTGAAATGCGGAATAAAACCTAAATTCGAATATTGCAACATTCCACTTTAAATTCCGAAGAATTTAAAGTGGAATGTTGCCGTGCCTTCTAAACGGTGCCGGGCGTTCTTTATTTTTAAGCATTTTTAAGGCCTTGATCAGCTCCGGCCGGGTAGCTTGGGGCTCAATAACCGAGTCCACCAACATATTCGAAGCGGCATGAAAAGGATTGGAGTACTTATGGTCGTACTCTTTGATCATACGCGCTCTAAATTCCTGGGGGTCGTCGGCGGCCTTAATCTCTTTTCGAAAAATTAGGTTTACGGCTGCAGTGGTGTCCAGCACCACCAGTTTGGCCACGGGCCAGGCCAGCATCTGATCAACGCCCATACCCACACAGCACATGGCCATTACAGCCCCGCCGTATTCTTTTCTAAGCGCCAGCGTGATTTTGGGAACTGTTGCCTCGGCATAGGCATACAGCATTTTGGCGCCATGCCGGATGATACCGGCATATTCCTGTTTGACACCCGGAAAGTAGCCGGGCACATCCACGAAATTAATCAAAGGGATATTGAACGCATCGCAGAATCGAATAAAGCGGGCTGCCTTATCGGAGCTGTCCACATCGAGACATCCGGCCAAAACTAACGGTTGATTGGCGACGATACCCACGGTTTGACCGCCCATGCGGGCGAATCCAATGATGATGTTTTTAGCGAACTTGGCCAGCAATTCATGGAATTCACCGTTGTCCACCACCCGTTGAATCAGATGACGCATGTCATAGGCTTTACGGAAATCAGCGGGAACAATGGTTTCCAGCTCAGGTTCAAGGCGGAAGGGATCATCTTGACACGCCACACATGGGGCCGCCTCTTGATTGTTGGCGGGGAGGTATGCAAGCAGTTTGCGGATCTTTTGAATGCAATCTGCATCTGATTCGGCAACCAAATGGGCTTGGCCGGTAATTTCGCTGTGCACCTTGGCACCACCCAGCTCTTCCAGCGTAACATCCTCCCCGGTGACCGCCTTGATTACGCCGGGTCCGGTGATCGCCATCTGACTCTTGCCTTCGACCATGATGATAAAGTCGGTCAGGGCAGGGGAGTAGACCGAAACACCGGCACAGGGCCCCATCATGGCTGAAATCTGGGGTATAATGCCGGAAGCGGCGGTATTTCGATAAAACATGCCGGCTACGCCCTTGGAAGCGAAGAAGCCTTCATGGATACGGCCCCCACCGGAATCGAATAGACCAATGATGGGTGATTTGACTTTTAAAGCTTCATCCATAATCCGGCAAATTTTTTGACCATGAATGGTTCCGACCGAGCCGCCCAGTACAGTTGCATCCTGGGCATAGGCAAACACCAGCCGTTCGTCGACGGTGCCGTAGCCAATCACCACGCCGTCACCGGGTACCTTTTTGGCCTGCATGCCGAAATCAACCGCCTGACTCTCGGCCAGCTGGTTCATTTCAGCGAATGTTCCGGGATCAAACAGCAATTCCAAGCGTTCACGAGCGGTCAATTTGTTCTGGTCGTGGCGTTTCTGAATGGCTTTTGGCCCGCCACCAATTTCGGCCTTATTCTTTAAATCGTTAAGGCGCTCCAACTGGCTTTGGTGGGTTGCTTGGTCGGACATGCTGCCCCCTTAATTAGTGCAAAATTAAAATTTTTGTCCTCCGGACCAGGTCAGAGCCCTTAGGCCCTTATGAAAAAATAAGACTAAAATTCGAAACACGAATTTCGAGATTCGGATTTAGGATTTTATAACCGTGTATATTACAGATCCTATATGGTAAAATCAGTGCCGGCCCCTCTGTACCCGGTTATCTACTCTATAACCACCAAGGTATCCCCACCCTGAACTGCATCTCCAGCCGCGCAATTCACGGATTTTATGGTCCCGGCCGCAGAGGCAACTATTGGCATTTCCATTTTCATGGCTTCTAAAACCAACACTTCCTGGTCTTCGATAACGGTATCGCCGGGTTTTACTTTTACTTCACAAATTTTTCCGGGCATGGGTGCTTGAACATCGGTCATGGGTCGGCCTCCTGAGTGAATGATTGTCGCTTAGTTGCGATTTAACACGGTGCATATAAATAGAATTCGAATGACATTCATTGATATGCGATCGTATACTGTATACAAGAATCCAAAGTCAAGACAAAGTCCCTTCTTGACAATCGTTTATTGTATACAGTATACATCGAAAAGGGCATTCACGTTGAAATCGGATCGACATTGGCATTCGTCCACAGGCGAATGATTCGCGTTCCAAGACATCGTACGTACAATCATATTTCCCGAAATTAAAACAAAACTTGAGCCTGGCCTATAGGAGAAACCGATGGATAAATTTAACAATTTGACTGTATTGTCCCTGGAGCAAGCCACAGTTGTCCCGTATTTGACCTACCGATTGGCGCAGGATGGCATGGCGGTCATCCGTTTAGAGCATCCCATTTATGGTGATCCCAATCGATTCATCGGTGAAAATGTACTCAATGAAGAGCGCATGAACAGCTATTATTTGTGCATCAACGCAGGCAAAAAGGCACTTACGCTGAATTTGGCCGAACCAGAAGGCCAACAGATTTTTGATCGCTTAATCCAAGAACTGTCCGTAGATGTTTTCATAACCAACCAGCTGCCTAAAAACTATTTAAAATTGGGTATTGATTATGATCGCCTGAAAAAAGTCAAGTCGGACATCATTTGGTTGGGTGTCACGGGCTTTGGACCCGATAGTAATGAGGGCGCTTATGACCCCATATTGCAAGCCAGATCCGGCCTGATGGAACTGACTGGCGAGGCCAACGGTGATCCCCAAGTTTTGGGCATCCCCCTTCCGGATATGGGTACCAGCGAGCATGCCTATGGTTTACTCATGAAAGCGCTGCTTAAAAGAGAATTGAGCGGCGAGGGTTCGCGCATCGATCTTTCCATGTTTGAATCTTCCGTATCCTGGTTGACGGTCCCCATCACCCTCACGTCCAGCTTTGGTAAAACCATTACCCGTCGCGGCAATACCCATGAATTTTTTTGCCCGGTATCGGTTTTTCAGACCAAAACCGGCTATGTCTATCTGGCGGTGGGGAATGACAAGCAATGGAAAGCCCTGGTCGCCCAGCCGGCTTTTCAGGAACTTGACAAACCTGAATATCTGAAAAACGCGGGACGGATTGCCGATGTCGACAATCTCAACCAGGCAATGAACACGATAACGGCTCACATGACCTCCAAGGAGTTGATCGAGCTGCTGCAGTCCATCACCGTACCCGTCAGCAAAATTAAATCGTTGGAAGATGTACTGCAAGATCCGCTGGTGAAGAAAAGGCTGTTGCATGCCACCGACCCGATCTCGGCCACGCGTATTACCTTGGCACCGCCCCCCAATATGACCAGCTTTATGGAACAAAACCAGGGACAACTATCGTTTCCACCGCGATTTGGAGAACACAATCAAACCATTTATGGTGAGAAACTCGGGTATGACGACCAGGCGCTTGAAGACCTAAAGGAAAAAAAGGTCATCTAAACCCTGTGATTGCAAAATTACCATGTCAAATCATACTAAAATGGAAACAGATCCCAAAAAGTTGACAGAGCTTGGTAAAATAGCCCAGCGCAAATCGCTGGGACAACATGTTTTTGAAAATCTGAAATCTGCAATTGTTAAAGGCGATTTATCGCCCGGCGATAGACTGATAGAAAATCAACTGGCTGAAAGCCTCGGCATTAGCAGAACGCCGGTAAGAGAGGCGATTCACAAATTGGAACGTGAGGGATTTTTACGAAAAAAGCCCGGCGGCGGATATAGTGTTCTGGGCCTTAGCCGTGACGATGTGATCGAGACTTTTGGCATCCGCAGTGTTCTGGAAAGCTACGCGGCGCGCCTGGCAGCTCAGAAACATCGCAAGCAGACCCTTAAACCACTTGAGAAAAAAATCGGTGCTTTTCAGAAACAGCTTGATGCCGGAGAATTTGAATCGCTTCCGGATATCAATACCGAATTCCATGATCTACTGTACGGACTCAGTCAAAGTCCCCGCTTAATCAAAATGATTAATGATCTGAGAGATCAAATCTTTAGGTTTCGTCAAATTATTTTAAAAGATGCAGATCTGGCTAAAGTGAGCAACCAGGATCATAAGGATATGCTCAAAAGAATCAGACAAGGGGATGAAGAGGGTGTGGAGCGACTGGTTCGCGAGCATATTATGCGGGGACAACAGGCGGTTTTGTCTGTTTTTGATGAATTGCAACAAAGACAAGGATTCA
>Ga0180436_10003062_pt1 | contig 15516 bp, 12 predicted proteins | sample SS_ome_2_FD_132434 | JGI IMG/M metagenome (GOLD analysis project Ga0180436, IMG submission 132434) | Hypersaline lake sediment archaeal communities from the Salton Sea, California, USA - SS_3_S_2 metaG | ecosystem: Environmental > Aquatic > Non-marine Saline and Alkaline > Hypersaline >...
CCCAGTGCATAGGAGCGTTTTCTGCCAAAGCGCTCGGGAAGCAGATCGTTGAAATAGAGATCGTCTTTGTGATCCCCGTCAGCATGGATCCCGCTAGTCTGGGTAAATACATTTTCTCCAATCAGGGGTTTGTTGGCCGGGATTCTTATGCCTGAGAAAGACTCCAGCATTTTACTGGCGTGATACAGGTGTTCTTCACGGACCGACATATCGTACTGGAAGTGGTCTTTCACCACACCAATCACGCTGGATAGAGGCACATTTCCCGCCCTTTCGCCCAATCCGTTCAGGGTGGTATGTATTCCGGAGATGCCTGCTCTGATGGCGGAGAATACATTGGCAGCTGCCAGGTCGTAATCGTTATGTGCATGGAAATCAAATTTGAGATCCGGATAACGGGTCTTCATGTCCATGCAGAAATCATATGTTTCCTGCTGGTTCAGGATCCCCAGGGTATCTGGAAGCATGAAGCGCTCTATGCTTTCATCTTTCAGGGCATCCAGTACCTGGTACATGTATTCCGGCGAATTTCGCATGCCATTGGACCAGTCCTCGAAATAGACATTCATGCGGATGCCCATCTCACGGGCCAGTTTAAGAACTTCCTTCACATCGGCAACATGCTCTTCGGGCGTCTTTCTTAGTTGCGTCTGACAGTGCTTCAGGGATCCCTTCATCAGCAGGTTATTCACTTTGCCTCCTGCGTCTTTGATCCATTTCAGACTGATGTCACCATCAATAAAACCCAGTACCTCGACCTTGTCAAGGTGACCATGCTCCTTGGCCCAGGTGAATATTTTTCTGGCACCACGGTATTCGCCTTCGCTTACCCTTGCGGAGGCTACCTCAATCCGGTCCACATTCAGGTCCTCAAGCAGCAGCTTGGCAATGTTAAGTTTCTCTGTGGCTGTAAAGGATACCCCGGACGTTTGTTCCCCGTCGCGAAGGGTGGTATCCATGATGGTGATTTTCATAGTACTGATCTTTAGGCCCGCTCCGATTCAAATGCAGTTATTTTGTCCTTCTGGCTGAGGAGGAAATCGATGTCATCGTATCCATTGAGTAAGCACTCTTTTTTATATGCGTTGATATCGAACTTTTCCTTTTTGCCAGTGGTGTTGAGGGTGATGGTCTGATTCTCCAGATCCACAGTGATCTCTGTACCGGGATCGGCTTCTATGGCCCGGAACAGTTCGGCCAGGAATTTTTCCGAGACCTGAACCGGCAGCAAGCCGTTGTTGAGGGCATTGTTTTTAAAGATGTCAGCAAAGAAGCTGCTTACCACCACTTTGAAGCCATAGTCGTGAATGGCCCAGGCTGCATGTTCCCGGCTGGATCCGCTGCCAAAATTCTTGCCAGCCACCAGAATGGTCCCGGAATAGATATCCTGGTTCAATACAAAATCAGCTTTTAGTTCGTTGCTTTTATCATACCTCCAGTCTCTGAACAGGTTTTCGCCGAATCCCTCCCGTGTGGTAGCCTTGAGGAACCTGGCCGGGATAATTTGATCGGTGTCAACGTTTTCGATGGGCAGGGGTACTGCCCGGGAGATGATGGTATGGAATTTTTCTATGGACATGTTGGCTAGTTTATATCAATAACAGCTTATTATCTAAAGGGTTCACAAAATCGACCTTGGATCGGTAACTACTCCTGTGATAGCCGCTGCGGCTGCACTCAGGGGACTGGCCAGCATGGTTCTGGCTCCGGGTCCCTGGCGGCCTTCGAAATTACGGTTCGAGGTGGCCACAGCCAGCTTTCCTTCCGGGATTTTATCATCGTTCATGGCCAGGCAGGCAGAACAGCCGGGTTGCCTGAGTTTGAAACCGGAGGCTTCAAGACTCTGAGTAATGCCTTCTTTATGGGCCTGCTCTTCTACCTGTTTGGACCCCGGTACAATCCAGGCAGTTACTCCTTCCGCTTTCTTTTTGCCTTTCACAAACTCGGCTACTTCTCTTAAGTCCTCTATCCGACCATTGGTGCAGCTTCCCACAAACACATAGTCCACCGGCGATCCTGCCAGTGCTGCTCCTGCTTCAAATCCCATGTATGTAAGGGATTTTTTATAAGATTCGCGGGCCGAATCCTCAATATCCTCCACGCGGGGAATGCTTCCTTTGATTTTGGTGCCCATTCCCGGGTTGGTACCATAGGTGATCATGGGTTCAATATCGGTAGCCTCGAAGACCAGTTCCTTGTCAAAGACTGCATCTTCATCGCTCTTCAAGAGCTTCCATTTCTCAACTGCTTTTTCGAACTCTTCACCGGCAGGGGCAAATTCCCTTCCTTTAATGTACTCGAAAGTTGTTTCATCGGGTGCAATAAGCCCACCCCGGGCTCCGCTTTCGATACTCATGTTGCATACGGTCATCCTGCCTTCCATGCTTAGGCTGCGTATGGCAGAGCCGGCGTATTCAATGAAATATCCGGTTCCTCCACTGGTGGACATCTGTGAAATGATATAGAGAATAATGTCCTTGGCAGTAACGCCCTCTGACAGCTCACCATTAACGGTAATACGCATTTTACGGGGTTTCGGCTGCAAAATACACTGGGTAGCAAGCACCATTTCCACTTCGGAAGTTCCAATGCCGAAAGCCACGCTTCCAAAGGCTCCATGGGTGGAAGTATGACTGTCTCCGCATACCATGGTCATCCCTGGCTGGGTAATCCCCAATTCTGGACCTATCACATGCACAATGCCCTGGTAGGGGTGGTTGAGTCCGTAAAGGGTGATGCCATGCTTTTCGCAGTTTTCGGCCAATTTATTTACCTGGAAACGAGAAAGTTCATCTTTGATGGGAAGGTGCTGATCGAGGGTCGGAACATTGTGATCAGGGGTAGCTACGGTGTTTTCCGGACGGAATACGGAGATCCCGCGGCTCTCTATGCCTGCAAATGCCTGAGGACTTGTGACTTCGTGCACCAGGTGCTTGTCAATGTATACTACGGAAGGTCCACCCTGAATCTCATCCACCACATGTGCATCCCAGACCTTGTCGAAAAGTGTTTTTCCTGCCATTTGTGTCAAATTGTAAGGTAAGCCGCAAATGTAAGAAACTTCCGCTACAATTTGACAAAAAATAGGCTGTTTTAATATCAAATTGTCACATTATTAGCAAATCACGAGATCAATCGGAAGAAGCTTGGCTTTTTTATTGTAAGCCCGGTCACTGGAATCCAACTGGCTTTTTTGTTGGATTCTGCATGTTTTAAACATTTTTGTATCTATTTTTGTCGAATTGTTATTAATTGACTTCATATGCTAACAGTTCATAAGATAGGGGGCTCCTCCATGTCCCAGTTCGAGGATGTCCTCCAGAACATCATTCTGGGGCAGGCACCGGAGGGGAATTTTTACAACAGGATCTTTGTGGTTTCGGCCTATATGCATGTGACCAACTGGCTGCTTGAGCATAAGAAGACCGGAGAACCGGGTGTTTATGACCTCTTTGTTAAGAACAGGGATTACCAGGGTGCCCTGGACACCCTTCTGAATAAACTCATTGACATTAACCATGGGCTTGAGGGAATCAAGCTGGACCTGGATGTGGCCGATGCCTTTATCAGGGATCGGGTCGATCAATGCAGGAACTACCTGGTAAGTCTGGAGGAAGTGATGGCTTCAGGATATGTGAACAAACAAAATATTCTCCTGGCTGCCCGGGAAATACTCGCATCCATCGGCGAAGCGCACTCGGCATTTAACTCCGTGAATATCCTCAAGAACAATGGAGTGGAGGCAACCTTTGTGGACCTGTGCGGATTTCACGATGCAGAATTCCTGACCATTGATGAACGTATACACCGTGCATTTGCAGACATTGATTGTAGTAAAACAGTGCCGGTAGCCACCGGTTACACCAAGGGAACCGAGGGCATCATGCGGGAGTTTGACCGTGGATACTCCGAAGTAACTTTTAGTAAAATAGCTGTGGAGGTCAAGGCCAAGGAGGCTGTGATTCATAAAGAGTATCATTTGTCAAGTGCGGATCCGGCCATTGTAGGGGTGGATAATTCCCGGCCCGTGGGAGCCACCAATTTTAATGTGGCCGATCAGCTGGCCGATATAGGCATGGAAGCCATTCATCCAAAAGCCTCCAAACCTCTGGAGGTGGCAGGCATCAATATCCGGATCAAGAATACCTTTGAACCCCAGCATCCGGGTACCCTGATCTCCAAAGACTATGTGGGGGAGGAGTCCAGGTTGGAGATCATTTCCGGCACCGATAAGGTCATGGCACTGGAAGTTCACGATCCTTTTATGGTGGGACAGGTAGGTTATGATATGAACCTTATGAAGGTCATTCAGAGACACAATATTTCTTACATACTGAAAGCCACCAATGCCAACAGCATTACCATGGTGGTATGGGAGAAGGATCTTTCCCCTTCTCTGGTAACCGAACTGAAAGGGCTTTATCACAAAGTGACTTTGAAGGAAGCTGCCCTGATCTGTGCCATGGGGACCAATATTACCTATCCTGGATCTCTGGCCAAAGCAGCCACGGCCCTCTATACGGGTTCGGTAAATGTGGAAGCTGTGTCCCAGTCGCTTATGCAGGTGAATATGCAGTTTGTCATCGAGCGTAAGGATTACCATGCAGCCATAAAGGCGCTGAATCAGGCCCTCTGTGTGGAAGGCTGGAAGTAAGAGAAACTCATATTATCTGAGAGCGGATCCCGGCTGGGGGTTTAATTGTTAATTTTCGAAATTTGGTTAAACCATTCAACCCTTATTTAGTCTAAGGCAAGACTAAACCCAGATTTTGATTTAAAATCAAGACCTAACTATGCGCTGCTATTTAACCCTTGTCCTGGGCCTTCTGGCCCTGGGTGTCTTACATGCACAGACACAGGACACCACTGAACTGGCACAGAGAGAAGACGCTGTGCGTATATTTATTGACTGCTCGCGTTGCGACATGAATTACATCCGGGAAGAAATTCCTTATGTAAATTATGTCCGCGATGTAAAAGAGGCCCAGGTTTATATTCTGGAAACCAGCGAGATGACCGGTAGCGGAGGAAGGAAATATACCTATGCTTTTGTGGGACAGGAGGAGTTCCTTGGCAGGAACGATACCCTGAGTTATTCAAGTCGGCCCGACGATACACGCGACTACATCAGGATCTGGCGCACCCAGATGCTGAAGATGGGACTTATGCCCTATGTAGCCACCTCCCCGCTTTTTAAAGAGGTGATTATTGATGCCAGCGATAGGGTGGAAGAACAGGTGGTGGAGGACCGCTGGAACAACTGGGTTTTCGAGCTGGATGCGGAACCCAATGTGGAAGCTGAAGAATCCCTGAAAGAACTTTCTCTTCGCTCTTCCGTTTCAGCCAGCAAAATCACCCACGACTGGAAGGTGGAATTGGATTTTGACCATCGCTATACCCGGACTAAGTATACCTATGACGATACCCTTTACACCAGGTACAGAAGTTATCAGGGACTGGATTTCCTGCTGGTGAAAAGTCTGGGGGAACACTGGTCGGCCGGGATACGATCAGAACTTTTATCATCCAGCTACAACAACTTCAGACTGTCGGTAGATGTAATGCCTTCCCTGGAATACAATCTCTTCCCCTATTCAAAATCCACACACCGGCAGCTGAGATTTCTCTACGGAGTAGGAACTTCCTACCGCCTTTATAACGATACCACCATATACGATCAGATGGAAGAACTCCTGTGGCAACAATCGCTTCAGGTGGCCTATGAGGTGCGGGAGAAATGGGGCTCCATCAATGTGTCCCTGGAGGGATCGAATTTCTTTCATGATTTTACCAAGAACCGGGTGATGTTAAGCGGATTTGTAAGTATTCGTGTCCTTAAAGGACTATCCATTCGCTTGCGCGGGGGAGTAGCCCGCATAAACGATCAGCTGTCACTGGTGAAAGGGGAGGCTTCCGAAGCAGAGATCCTGCTTCAGCTCCAGGAACTGGCAACTAGTTATAACCTGGATGGTGAAATCGGGGTTACTTACACCTTTGGTTCCATTTATAATAACATAGTTAACCCCAGATTCGGGGATGGAAGAAGACGATTCTTCTAGGCTAGTGCTAAGGAGAAACCGGATTTACATTTCCTACACCACTGATGTCGGAAATAAGAGCAGGCTGCCCCATGTAGCTGACATTGCCCACACCTGAAACAATCACATCCAGGTTGTCGCTTACGTTCACCTCGCAATTCCCAACACCGGAGATCCGGATGGTACAGTCCTTTACCTCCATATCAAAAGCATTCACATCGCCTGCGCCGGTGATGTGTATGTCCAGCAGATCCTGTTTGGATCCTTCAAGCATAAAATCACCTGCTCCGGTAACTGAAACATGCGACACTGCAGGAATAACAATGTTTGCAATTATGTCTTTGGAGGTATTCACCGTATAATCGGGTTTAAATCCGATGTGGAGGATCTGATCCCTCACTTCGTATTTTAAAACTTCGAGGATTTCCTGCTGAGCACGAAATTCCAGGGATTGGGTCTCCCCGATAACAATATTCACATCGCAGGTCCCTGTAATGCTAACGCCCTCAAAATCAGTAATTTCAACTTCCATAGATTCCATATCACCGGTACCGACTACAGTCTGTCGGCTATACCAGTCGCAGGAGCTTAGGAACAATGCAGTTCCCATGACCAGGCTTATTATTCTCAGGTTTATCATATCGTTTTTGTTTTAAAGAGGGCAAAGAATCAAAAAAGTTGCACGCTTTCCCCGCAGGGCTTCTATTTCTTTCTATCTTCAACCACTTATTTAAAACCCTCAGGTATGACTACTCTGCATAAAGCCCTGGTGGTACTGAGCTTTTTCCTTCTGCCTCTGGCTTTTGGCTGCAGGACACAAAGCGATCGCCCGGCAGCTGTCACTGGTGAGCAAGCTGATGAAAGCCCTATTAAGGCTCCGCTTCGTATGGCTGATCCGGCTTCTGAGGAAAATCTCAGGCAGGCAGCCTTTGAGGGAAATGGAGCTGGAATAACTGAGCTCCTGCAGCAGGGAGTGGATGTGAATGCAGCCGACCCGGAAGGCCGTACAGCCCTGATTTTTGCTGCTTTCAATGGTCATTCTGATATCATGCTTGAACTGCTGAAGGCCGGAGCAGATGTAAACGGGCGTGATGTGATGGGTAGGTCTGTGCTGATGTACTGTGCCACCGGACCCTTTCCGGAAGCAGTGGCCATCCTGCTCGATAAGGGAGCAGATCCCAACCTGGTCGATTCCGATGAGCATTTTACTGCACTGATGCATGCAGCAGCGGAAGGAAACCTGGAGGTGGTGAAAGTGCTTATGGACCATGGAGCTGATCCGACCAAGGTGGATATTGATGGGGACAATGCAGCTTCTTTCGCACTGCAGTCAGGACACAGCCATGTGGTGGATTATCTGAAGGGAAAACAATAGATTGAAAAAAATGCCGGTGCCAGGAATAAACCTTTCCTTTTTAACAGAGTCAAAGGACGAACATACTTGCAAGTACTATTTGATGAGACCCAAAATCCTGCTAATCCTGGTTGCTATTGCCTTATTTTGGATATATCCGCCTGTGCAGGGGCAACTGGCCTCATCGGGAAACATGCTTACTTATCCCGAGCTGGTCGACCGGGCTTACGGACAGGACCAGGAGCTGGTCAATGGTTTGCAGTACTACAATCACCATCCCCGTAGTCTGGGGAATCCTTATTTGTTGGATGGCTTTGTGCGGCAGGGCTGGGTCAGCATTCGCGGCATTATATACAGCAATATATGGCTCAGGTATGACATACACAGCCAGCAGGTGGAGGTGGAATACAGTACCTTAAATGGAGCGGATAACCAGGTGGTTTTGGTGGGTGACCGTGTGGATCATTTCCAGGTAGGGGAGCATTTTTTCAGGAACCTGAGCTTGCAGGGTGAAAAGGAACAATTCTATCAGGTCATCGGTGCCGACCGCATGGTATGTTATATACATTGGGAGAAGAAGCTGGTTCCCATCAGTGGCGATTCAAGATTCATTGAGGAATTCACCAATCCCAAAAGAAGTTATTTACTTGAACTGGACGGAGAGATTAAAAAGTTCCAAAGCAAGAGTGAATTTGTGAAGCTTTTTCCTGAATCCAGAAGGAAGGAAATGAAAAAGCTGGTGCGAGAGAACAGCATGCAATTCCGCATTGCCTCGCCTGCTCAGCTAAACCTTTTTCTTCTGGCAGCTTCAAAACTTTTAAACCAGGATTCGCCGGAATGAAAAGACTGGTGGTCATAAGCCTGAGCATAAGTCTGTTGCTTCCGTTTTCTCTCTTCGGACAGGACGAGGAAATCAGGTTTTCGGGCTCTTACCAGGATGTACCCTTTGCAGAGTTTGTCAGCAGCCTGGAGGATCAGCTGGATCTGAGCTTCTACTACCTGGATACCTGGATCCGCGGTATCAGGATTACTGTGTCAGGCGAAGACCTCTCTCTGAGCCGGACCCTGGAGAAAACGCTGCTGCCCGCCGGTTTGTATTACCACATCGAGAACAAGCGACAGATTTACCTGACGCAGCAGCAGCCTCTGGTTTCCAGATTGCCTGATTTTAATGGAAATGAAACGACCGGCATACTGCCCGGAGAGGGAGAATCCGAATCCAGGTCTTCGGCCGAGCAGAGGTATATAGACGGAAGAAAAGCCGGAATGCTTGAAACCCTGCAAGTTGGTAACCGGGAAGAAGGAGAAGGAAAGAATGTTGCCATTCTGCATGGCAAGATAACAGATTTGGAGACAGGCGATCCCCTTATCGGGGCCACCATCTTCTTCGAGGAGCTGCAAAATGGAACTGCCACCGATGTGGACGGTCGCTTCAACATGGTGGTCAGGCCTGGCAAGTATACCGTTGAGTTTAAATGCATGGGCATGGAAGATCGTCTGAATTACCTGGAGGTATTGTCGGGGGGTGATCTGGACATAAGCATGCAGAAGAGTGTGATTGCCCTGACCGAGGTGGTGGTCCATGCCAACAGGTACCATAACGTGCGAGGGACACAGATGGGCTTTGATCGCTTGAATTATAAGGTCATGAAGGAAGTACCGGTGGTCATGGGCGAAAAGGATGTCCTGAAGGTGATCCAGATGCTGCCCGGGGTACAGACCATCGGAGAAGGTGCTGCAGGTTTTAATGTACGGGGAAGTGCAGCCGACCAGAATATGATCTATATAAACAAGGTTCCTGTTTACAATAGTGCTCATCTTTTTGGATTCTTTACCTCTTTCAGTCCCGATATAGTCAAAGACTTCACCCTGTATAAGAGCAATCTGCCGGCTTCCTATGGCGGAAGGCTTGCCTCGGTATTTGATATTACGGCCCGTCAGGGGAACATGAACAGATATACGGCTCACGGAGGCCTTAGTCCGGTTACCGGGCGTCTTTCCCTGGAGGGACCGATCGTTAAGGGAAAGAGCTCACTCATACTCACAGGCCGGTCCACCTATTCAGACTGGATCCTTTCCAGGCTGGAGGATCCTGAACTCAGGTCCAGCAAAGCCAATTTCTACGATATGTCGGGACTGCTTACCTGGGAGCCTGGCGAAAAGACCCTGATCAAGGCCTTTGCTTATTACAGCAGCGATTATTTCAAACTGGGCAACACCAACCAGTACGATTATAACAATGCCGGCGGATCGCTGAATATCAGGCGTAGAATGGGTTCCAGGGCATCGGCCGATCTGGCGCTGGTGTATGGGACCTACGATTTTTCCACCATCAACGAGCAGGTGGCTTCGGAAGCCTGGACTCAGAAATACACTATCGACCATTACGAAAGCAAACTGGATATCAGCTGGCTTTCTCTGGGCAAGCACAAACTTACCTTCGGAGGCAATGCCATCCTTTATAACCTGGATCGTGGCAGAGTTTTGCCTTACGGTGAAATATCCATGAGGGCACCTGTGGATCTGGGACTGGATAATGGTCTGGAGACCGGCTTATATCTGGCCGATGAGATAGCACTGACACCCCGGCTCACTGTATATGGCGGACTCCGCTTCTCCACATACACCTCCCTTGGTCCGGATCAGGTACAGATTTACGGAGAGGGTCAGCCCAAACAACCGGGAAGTGTGGAAGAAGTATGGGAGGCAGGACCCTACGAAGCTATTAAGAGCTACTACGGGCTGGAACCCCGCGCTGCCATAAATTTCATGCTTGGCGCCAACAATTCCTTAAAGCTCAACTACAACCGGGTCAATCAGTACATGTTTATGCTGAGCAATACCGTTGCCATTTCACCCACCGACCAGTGGAAGCTGGTGGATTATAACATCAAACCTCCCTATGTGGACCAGGTAAGCCTGGGTTTCTACCAGGATTTTCCCAGGGGTGGTCTCAATACCTCCCTGGAAGTCTATTACAAAAGCATTGGCAATGTGGTGGACTACCGCGACGGGGCCAGCTTCATCACCACACCCCATGTGGAGCAGGTCACTCTGCAGGGTGAACAGGAAGCTTATGGTTTCGAAGCCCTCCTGAAGAAGAATCTGGGCAAGCTCAGTGGCTGGGTGGCCTACAGCTATACACGGTCCACCATGCTGGTGAACTCTCCACTGGCCAACGAAAGGATCAATTACGGGAAACCCTATCCATCCAATTTTGACCGGCCGCACAATTTAAGCGTTGTGACCAATGTCAAGTTAAACCGCAGGCTCAGTTTTTCTGCCAACCTGGTGTATACCACCGGACGCCCGGTAACCTATCCGGTGTCTATCTATTACCTCGATGGCATACAAATGGTTGATTATTCTGACCGTAATTCTTACAGGATCCCGGATTATTTCAGGATGGACTTCTCCATTAACCTGGAAGGCAACCTGAAAGAGCGGAAGCTTTTTCATTCTTACTGGATGCTGAATTTCTACAATGCCACGGGGAGGAAGAATGCCTATTCCATATATTTTCAGAACGACGAAGGAACCATCAATGGGTATAAACTATCCATTTTTGGCCGGACCGTGATCACTCTTAGCTGGAACTTTAAATTGGGGAACTATGCCAGTGAATAAGCTAACGATCATAGGATTTCTCCTGCTGGCTTGCAGCTCCTGCATAGAGCCTTTTGAACCAGTCATAAACGAAGCACAGGAAGTGATGGTCATAGACGGTATGATCGGTGACAGGCCCGGATATTATGAGGTCTCTGTATCCACTTCTGCACCCTATAACGATCCGGGATTCCAGCCAGTGGACGGATGTGTGCTTAGGGTTGAGGACGGGGAAGGTAATTACCATTCGTACGAAAACATGGGACAGGGTATTTACCGGGTATACCTGGAGCCACCCTTCCTGGCGCCTGGAAAGGTTTATGCACTTTCGGTAAACACCCCCGGAAATATTACCTACCGATCCGATTACGATACCCTCCTGGCCTGTCCGCCGGTGGACTCTCTCTATTATTTTGAGCAAAGCTCCGGCGGGACCGATCCGGACGATGTATGGCAGGGTATTCAATTCTACAACGATGTGAAGGGCAATCCCAGCGGTAAAGGAAACTACCGATGGAAGGCCGTTGCCACCTGGGAATACCGCTCACCTCACACAGCCCAGTATATCAGGTACAGGGGCACCAACTATGCCAATACGGTCGATTCGGTGGGTACCTGCTACCTCACCGAGTCCATCGAGACCATTTACGCAGCTTCAACCCGCTTGTTGACCGAAAACAGCATCTACCAGAACAAACTGCATTATGTGTCTGACCAGACACCGAGACTTGCACAACGATACAGCCTGCTGCTGGAGCAACATTCGCTCACCGATCAGGCCTATAGCTATTGGGAAAAAATTGCCGCCCAGTCGGGTAGCGGAGCCAACCTCTACGAAACACAACCTTCAAGCAGTCAGGGTAATATCTATCGGGTCGATGCGGATGAGAAAGTCCTGGGCTGTTTCTATGCCACCCAGATCCAGGAAAAGCGGATTTTTGTAGATAAGGACGATCTGGATTTCTTTGCACCTTCCTACACCTGCCGTCTGGATACCCTGCTCGACAACAGCACTTTTCAATTCGATAAATTATACTACCTCATATCCCTGGCAGAAATTGGAGCCGGACCACCCTGGTTAGGGGGAATGGATAAGTGTTTTAACTGTACCAAGCGAGGTGGAGATAATGAAAAACCTGAATTCTGGGAAGATGAATAGAGGATGGCTCTTATATGCATTGCTGCTTGTGGCAGTACTCCCTGGATTTCTCTCCCTGGAATTGAAAGCCCAGAGTCCTTTTGAACCCGGTCAATCTGAGAAAGCCAAAGTCATCCGGGAAGAGGTTCAGCTTTTTACGGACCGGAACATGTATGCCGTAAATGAAGCAATACATTTTGTGGCAGAACACAGGATGGAAGGAGTTCCCGAGGGTTCTTTCTGGAGCAGCGTGCTCTATGTGGAATTAATCAGTGCCGAAGGTAAGGCAGTGGAGCAGGGCAAATTTCCCCTCCTGGCAGGAAGGGCCCGGGGAAGTTTAAAAGTCCCCCTCGCCGCCATCTCCGGCGACTATTATCTGAAGTCTTACACTCGCTGGATGCGGAACCAGGGTAGTGCATCCTTTGCTTTTGTACCCATGAAAATTATCAATCCCTTTCGCTCGGAAGTGCTTAGTCATGCCTCCGGAGAAATGGGTACTGACAGCCTGTCGAGGCTGAGCTATCGGGAAGGTGGATTGCTGTGCACGACTTCATCCGAAGTTTACAGGGCAGGGGAGAATGCGGAAATTATCGTGGAAGGCCCGCTACCCGAGTATCTGAATCAAATAAATTGCTGTCTCACTGTGGTCCCGGAAGGAGCCATTGATCTGAGCGGTGGACAATACCTCCCATCTTCAAGCGGTAATGAAGAAGCCTATAAGGTTTCATTTTTGCCAGATCTGGGAAGCGGGGTTGCGGTCTCAGGAACTGTGATAGATGCCAATCAGGATCCGGTCAATTCTGCCACACTTCACTTTTCACTTCTGGGAGATAATCCCGACTATTTTGCGGCCATTTCAGATGAATTCGGACGCTTTATTTTTACTGCTCCGGCCGGACTGGGTCCCCAGGAATTGTTTGTTACCCCCCAGAGGGTAAACGGAAACCCTCCGCAGGTAAGAATCGATCAGGAGTTTGACAATCAGCCTGTTTCTCTGCCCAAGGAAAAATTTCACCTCACTGAGGACCAGCAGGCTTTGGCCAGGCGGATCTCCTTAAATATGCAGCTCTCCCGTGCATTTAATACGGGTACTGCCGGGCAGGAGCTTTTGCAGTCAGTATCAGTGTCTGAAACAGCAAGAGGCAAAGATATACCCTTTTATGGAAGCCGGGTAAAACAACTCAAGATTGATGATTATGTGCGCCTGCCCAACCTGGAAGAGGTTTTTATCAACCTGGTCCCGGATGTTCAGTTTTATAAGAAAAAAGGAGAAACCCAAATCAGGATCCTTAGCGAGAATGCATCCATAGGGGTTTTTGAACCACTGGTCATGGTCGACCATATCTCAGTGTTTAATCATGAGGCTGTGCTGGCCTTAACACCGGATAAGATTGAGCGGATCGACCTGATTAATGAGGTCTACCTTAAGGGAAATGTGGCTTTTGGAGGAGTACTGGCCATTTATTCAAAAAAGGGGGATATGGCAGGAATCGATCTTCCCGAAGGGTCCTACTTTTTTGATTACCATTCCTTTTATCCTGCCACTTTAACGGAAGGGCCAGACATCGGAGGAACAGAACATGCTCAGTCGGATCGTATCCCGGATACCCGGAACACATTTTGCTGGAAAAGCGATCTTCAGCTCTTTAAGGACAAACAACTGAAGATTCCTTTTGTGGCACCCGAAACTCCCGGTGATTATGTGGTAGTGGTTCGAGGACTTGATCCCCGGGGAGAGGTGCTTTCATCCATCGCCCGTTTCAGGGTTGAGAAAGATCAAAAATAATATCTTTGGGGGATGAAGGATTTTCCTCTGCAGTCGTTTTACGGAGACATTCATTCCACCTACGACCGCATCAATCACATTTTTACTTTTGGGCGCGACCGGACATGGAGAAAGAAGGCCGTGTCAGTGCTTATGGAGAAGAGTCCCGGCTCTGTGCTGGACCTTTGCACCGGTACAGGTGATTTCATTCTGGAAGTGGCAAAAAATGCCGACACCCATGCAGAGTTGATTGGCTACGATTTCAGTCCGGACATGCTCGAGCTTGCCCGGGAAAAGCTCCGGAAACACGTTCAGGACGAAACTATTCCCCATCCTGTTTTCCTGGAAGGCGATGCAGGTCAAATGCCCTTTGAAGAGGCGAAATTCGATGCCATGGGGATTACCTTTGGGATCAGGAACCTGGTCTATCAGAACTCCAAAGCAGATCAGCATCTGAGGGAAATGCACAGAGTACTTCGTTCGGGCGGACAACTTATTGTACTTGAGAGCAGCAGGCCTGAGAATTTCCTGTGGAGGGTGTTAAACAGCCTCTATCTCCGTTTTATTCTTCCCTACCTGGGCGGGCTGATATCGGGGAATCTGAAAGCCTACCAATACCTGGCCAGTTCGTCGAAGAACTACTACACGCGCAGGGAAATGAGTTCGATCCTGAAAAAGGCAGGTTTCAGGGAAGTAAAAAGCCAGTCACTTTTTCTGGGATCGGTCATGTTATTAGTCATGGAAAAGTACGAGGGGGAAATCGTATCTTTGACCCAAGCGAACAAGGAAAATGAAGATTGAAGCTTTAAACGAGGCATGCAAGGATACCTTTATGGATCTTCTCGGGATTGTCTTCACCAGGCACACCGACACCAGTCTGGAGGCGGAAATGAAAATCACCCCCAGTTTATATCAACCAATGGGAGTAGTACATGGAGGAGCGCTGATCTCCCTGGCTGAAAGTGTGGGCAGTGCTGCATCGTATTTACTGGTTGATCCGGAGCAATATAATGTCCTGGGCTCCTCGGTCAACAGTCAGCATATAGCCCCGGCCAGGGAAGGGAAGCTGGTGGCTCATGCAAATCTGGTGGTAAAAGCTGATTTTAAACATGTGTGGGATGTGACTATTAAAGACGATACGGGAAAACTAATTTCCATCAGTCGTGTTACCAATAGTGTTAAGCCCAAAAAGTAATAAGTAGTACTCTTAGAGAAACCAATGAACAAGGGTCTGATAAAAATACATACTGCCTGTATTTCCAAAAATCTGCCTTTCGTAACCTTTCGTCTGCCACAGCAGGATGCTTCCACAACCTATATTCAGACCACTCCCGGAAATGTCCAGTGGCTTTCCATTCTTGATATTTCTGGGGAAACCGGATTTATCATGGCCCCTTTTGATACCCGGAACGGTCATCGTTACATTCTGGTAAAACCCGACCTGGAAATTGATGAACAAGGTATTAGTCCGGAACGGGTAAAAGAGGTGGAGGGACTGGAATCCCGTCCCGAAGCCTTATGGAATGGGACCAGGCCGGTGGTGACCGGCAGGGAGAGGTATATGGAACAGGTGGAAGCCATCAAAGCCTCCATTGCTGTTGGAGCCTTTCAGAAG
>Ga0180436_10003064_pt1 | contig 15513 bp, 15 predicted proteins | sample SS_ome_2_FD_132434 | JGI IMG/M metagenome (GOLD analysis project Ga0180436, IMG submission 132434) | Hypersaline lake sediment archaeal communities from the Salton Sea, California, USA - SS_3_S_2 metaG | ecosystem: Environmental > Aquatic > Non-marine Saline and Alkaline > Hypersaline >...
AACTCGCCCATCGCCTTGTAGAGCGCGCCGGGGCTGTGGCGTGTGGTGAAGACGATCGATGTCTTGGACCGCTGGGCTCGAGGTGGATCGTCCAGCCCCATCACAAAGAACCGCGTGTAGTTGAACTGGAAGTCCTCCACGTGACGGTCCAGGATCTCCAGGCCGTAAAGCTCTGCCGCCAGGCCGCTGGCGATCACGGCGACATCGGGCTCCGGATTGGCGACGAGGTCGCGCGCGCTGCCCGCCGTGTCGAAGGTCGCCACAGGCTGCAGCCCGTGACGGTCCAGGTACCGACGGCACTGCGCCAGCGCCTGAGGGTGAGAGCGCACCCGTCGGATCGCGCCGCGTTCCACACCCGGCAAGGCCATGAGCATGTGGTGCACGCGGAGGATCGTCTCGCCGTTGATCCGCAGGTCGCGCTGCATCAGCAGCTCGTAGGCGCCGGTCACGGAACCGGCCACGGCGTTCTCCACCGGCAGCATGGCAAAGTCCGCCTTGCCTTCCTCCACAGCCACAAAGAGATCCACAAACTGGCGACAGGGCAGCGTCTCCACGGCTGTGCCGAAGTAATCGCGAACTGCCTCTTCCGAATATGCGCCTGCGACACCCTGGAAAGCTACCCTTGTCATCTCCCCTCCTCCACTAGATCCGGTCTGAGTTCTCGTGCACCCTTCAGGTAGATGTGGCGAACCTCAGATGGCACGAGTTCCGTGTTCCAGTGGAACAGCACCCTGATGCACTGTCTGAGGCTTCCCTCCGCCTGCATCTCCTGCATACAGAGTAGCGGCGTCTCCGTCCATCCAAGCCCCCGCGCCGCCACCGCGGGATAGACCGCGTCGAGATCCACCGTCGCCGTAAAGACAATGCTGGCCACGTCATCCATCGAGATGCCGTTCGCCGCTACCACCTCCGAGAGTAGCTCGGACGTTGCCTCCAGAATCGCGTCCCGCGAATTGGCGGCTACCGTCGTCGCCCCCCTGACCCCCAGACACCGCATGCATCTCCTCCGTGAGTGGCACAAAAAAAGACGTGGGGCCGGTTGGCTCCACGTCTGTGTTTGCTCTAAGGATTGTGCGACCTACGTCATCCTTCTGTCAGCGCGAAGCGTCCGGCCTTGTGAAGGCCAGCTAAAACCGAACGCATACAAGTAGGTTCTGTCGAGTCTCATCTCGTGACGTTCCATGGTGGTCCGCGCGCTTTACCCCTCTAGTGTAGCCACAACAGCGTCCTTGTCAAGGACAAGGCGTTGTCAAGCACAGACCACCCGGTCGCGTGCGGCGGCGCAGGCGAGCACCTCGTCGCGCGCCCACCGACCGGGTCAACGCCGAGAGACTATCCTACAACACGCTGGAGAGCATCGAGCGCCGATGTCAGCGCGGTCCCCATCGACTTCAGGGTCGTCTCGCGGCTCTTTAGCGCCTGCATCACCATCGTCTGGTGCATATCCCACACGGAGCGATCCACCTGATCGTTGGCATCGACGGGCAGACAGATAGTCGTGTCGCAGTCGAAATCGATCTTGGTGTAGGCCCGCAGCTGTAGCTGCCGTGCCAGCGTCGGGTCGGCGAGATCGAGCTCGCCACCGGCCAGGGTGGTGATGTCGGCGCTGGGGGTGGTGAATGTGCGCACTTCCAGGGTGCTGATGTCGTCCACGAAGGACTCCGCCTTCGTCGCCAAATCCTTCGCAAACTTCTCAATCGCCAGTCTCAGCTCGCTCTCTGCCATCTTGCTCTCCTCCTGTAAAGGATTGTGTGTCTCAGGATACCGTCCCAACCTGTACCGCTTCCAGCTCTGCCAACACGTCGCGCACATACCGGTAGACGGCGGGTATCAGCAGGAACTGCCCGCCAGGCACGGTGGCCTTGAGAGAAAGCGTCAGTGCGCCCGACGCGACCACGGAGACGAGTCGGAGCCAGGCCTGTCGGGTGGCCAGTGCCAGCCGCACGGCGTCCAGATGGAGCGCCATGTCGAACTCCGACACGCCGTCCTGCCAGGTGACATCGTAGTCACCGGACCAATCGACCACTGACAGGGCGATCAGGCGTCCCCCCACGCTCGTCTCGACCCGAGCGTAATACTGCACAAGTCGACGGAACCGCGCCAGCAGCTCCTCGCACTGCTCGTAGAGCTGCACCGGCGACCGCGGCCCAGGCCCCTCGGGACCAAAGGCGACCAGCGAACCGCGGAGCGCCACCACCTGGGCATAGAGCGCGGTTTCGGCCCGGCTCGGTTGTCCGGCAAAGCTCACGCCCGTGCCCATGCGCTCCAGCTGCCGTGCCGCGGCCTCCAGGTTGGCCTGGCGAACCCTGGCCCGCGCAAGCCGCGCCTGAAGATCGGCGGCGGCCCGTGATCGCAAGGCCGGCAGGTCCGCGCGCCAGACCAGCTCGGTGGGACCCTCGTCGGCGGCATCCGCGCCGGCGTCGAAGGGCACCGCACCTGGCGTGACGGACTCAGCCATCCCCCAGATGCCGAGGGGATCCTCGCTATCGGGCAGATGCAGACCCATCACGCTGAATCGAGAGGTTGTCATGACCCTGTTGCTCTCAGTATCAACCGATTCGCAGGCTATCCAACAGCCGCGCCGCCAAGTCCGCCATTGTGGCCAGGAAGACCGCGCGGCTGGACTGGGCCTCCTCTACCATCGCCTTGTGGACCGACCACAGCGCCGGATCGACGCCCCGATCGACCTTCTCCGGCACGTAGACCTGCAGGTCACCGTCGAAGTTGATGCGGGTGAGCGCCCTAAGGGTAGCCGCGGTCTCCTCGCGGTTGTCCAGTGCCTGCGAGACGCCGGCGATGTCCTGTGTCGAGTAGGTACGCACATCGAGCGTCACGATATCCGACGCGGCATTGCCCAGTGACGTCGCCAGCTGATCGGTGAAGGCCTTGAGCGATGTCTTGAGATTCTCGAATTCATCCTTCAACCCGTAGCCGACGGCACCATAGTCACCCAGGACGGTGGGGGCCAACGGCTCACGTTGGAGGGTGACCTCCTCCCAGTCGGCGCCGAAATCCGGCTCCTCGACCGTCAGCGCCGATTCAGGCTCCACAGGCGTGGGCACGACCACAGGAATGGGGGGCGGCGAGACCTCAACAGCGGGCTGCGCCCGGGTCTCGGTCACGGCGACCGGCTCGCCGGTCGGCTCGACCGCCTCGGGGGCCTCCTCGGAGGCCGGAACCTCGAGTTCCGCCGGGGCCGGTTCCTCCCACGGAGGAGTATCGGCGACGGCGCTTGCGTCCGCCGGCTGCAGGGCCGCGTCCACCACCACATCGTCAACCGACGACGTGTCGGCCGGCTCATCGCCGGTCTCATCGACCGCGCCGGTCTCATCGACCGGGGCCAGTTCCTCAGTCGGCGCGGACCCCTCGTCCACTTCGGGCGCCTCAACGGGTTCGGGCTCCTCTATGGGTGCCGTCTCCTCGACCACGGGCTCCGGCTCTTCCGTCGGCTCCAGGATGGTGATCGTGTCCGTATCCTGCGGTCGCTCCGGCTCGGTCACCGGCAGCCTCGCCGCGGGATCACCCAGCACCACGTAACTGCGGGCGTCGTTGTTGGCGGTCCAGCGGTAGGCCAGCTCGTAGTCGCTGAGGTGCGATGGATTCCACGTCAGCTCTTCCAGGTCGGCGCTGAGATCGGAGCTCAACGCGGCGTAGCGCATGTTGAAGCTGCTATCGGTGGCCACACCGATGGGATCGCCGTTCATCAGTGTGCGCATCGCCGTGATGAACGTCTGGTTCTCCTGTCCGCCCTGGGGCGAGATAAAGGAATAGCCCCACGCGCGCTCGACGTGGCCGATGACCGCCAGGGCGCCCTGCTTGAGCAGACGCTGCGGAAGCGCGGCAGTGAAACCGTGGGGCGCGATCTTCTCGCGGACCTTGAAGGCCTGGGCCGCGAACTGATCCATCTGCGGCGTGCCGGCGCCATAGCAGGCGAAGAAGAGCGCCATCATACCCGTGAGGTCAGCGGAGGGATGGACGTCCTCGGCCGCGAAATAGTGGTTGCGCAGGACATCGGAGCCTATCCCAGGCCAGTCCTGACAGAGCAGCGCGCCCTGCTGGCGCGTCTGCGCCGGATGGTTCGCCGGCAGCTCGATGCCGTGGCTCGCCGTGAAGAGCAGCGACGGGGTCTCCATGGCATCGCCCCCCAACAGGCGCTGTAGCGACTCGTGGGTCGCCTGCCCCTCGCCCAGCAGCGGCGCCTGGACCTCCCAGGCGTGCTTGAGGGCGACATCGAAGTCAGGCGCCGGCTGCACCAGGTTCTCATAGAGCGGCTGGACGAGTAGTTGGGCGCTGAGGTGCGTCGCCTTGTCACCTCGGTTCATAGGCGCAAAAAGCGCGGCCCTGCGCGGGAGCACGATGTCGCCGCTCTCGGCAAGCACGACGCTGAGCGCATAGTCGTGATAGGCCTCGACGTCGCTGCCGAAGTCCAACCGTCCGACGGCACGCATCACGTCGAGCTGATACTGGAAGCTATAGGGTATCTCCTCCGGAGAGCCCACCAGAAGCAGGTAGAAGGGCAACTGGCGGGGATCTGCCAGACCGGGCCCCACCCCCAACCGCTCGAAGTATTGCGACTTGCGCTCCCCAGAGCGGTAGGCGTCGCCCCCATCGCAGATGCGGAAGAGATCACCCGCCTGGCTCTGCCGGAGGTCGAAGAGCGGCTGCAAGGCCTCCATGATCGTCGCCTTGAGGCTTGGATTCATGTCCGCCGGGAAGATGGCACCCCACCCCGCGTTGGCAACCTTTATGGGGTCGCCGGCTCCAGGGATCGTCGGCCATTCGGTGGGGTTCTGCACCTTGTAGCGCAGCTCTGCCAGCCTGGTCTTGGCCCGGCTCGCCTCCAGATTCGCCTCTGCCTCGTTCACGCGCTGCAGCCGGTCCGGTACCTGGGCCAAGACCGCGAGCTTCTTCTGGTGATCAACGAAGGTTCGGTAGTCCGCCGGCAGCGGCGCGCCGCGGATCAGACGCGCCAACTTCTCCTGGGAGAGAGGCGGCTGCCCATAGTCACCGGTGATGGCGTTGACGCCATTGAACACCAGGTCTCCCTCAAGATATGAGCTTAGGTCATCGGGCATATCCAGACTCCTTTCAGCCGGCGTTGCGCACTGACGAGCGGCCGCGGGCTAGCCTGCGCCACGCAGGCGTACGGCGGGGTCCCCCAACACAATGTAGCCCCGCGCATCGTTGCCGGCGGTCCACAGCTCCGCCAGGCGGTAGACATCGGCGAGCGCGGGTGGGTCGCCGATGTGATCGTAGAGATAGGCAAGCTCGGTCGCGATGGCCGCGTGACGCATGTCCAGATAGTCCATCGCCGCACCGATCGGCACGCCCTCAAGCAGGCGTTCCACGACTGCCGCAAAGACCTCGATGTGCTCTCGCTTGCAGCCTGTCATGCCCTCGGGCCGGTGTTGCATCTCAGAGAGGAAGGAGAGGCCCCAGCTCCGGTCGACGTGCCCCACCACCGCCAGCGCCCCGCGATCACGGAGTGCAAGCGCGGCCTTGGGCAAAGACGCGACAAAGGGCGCGTCGGCGATGACCTCCGGCGCTGCGGCATAGGCGGCATGGTGGTACTCATCGCGCTCCGGGGTGCCGGCCCCGAAACAGGCGAAGGCAAACCAGATCATGCCGCTCAGGTTCAGACCGTCGGTCACGTCGCGTGCGGCGAAGTAGGTACTGGGGCTGACCTCGCCGGGCTCCCCGTCCCAATCCTGGCAGAGCAAGGCCCCCTGGTCGCTGAGCTGCTTGGCGTGGCCGGCCGGGAACTCGATGCCGTGCGTCGCCGAGAAGAGCAGGGCGGGCGGCGTCGTCAGCCGGAGGATGCGCGTCAGATTCGCCTTGGTGGTGTGCTCCGGCGCCACGCGCAGCACCTCCCACGGGGTGTCCACAACCCTGGTCCGCAGATGGCGGGCGAGCGGCGCGATCAGGTGATTGGCCGAGAGGAATGTGGCCTCATCGTTCTCATTGTCCGGCCCAAAAAGCACGAGCTGACGCCCCGGCGGCGCGGCAGACCGCTCGGCTGCCACCACGTTCTTGGCGTAGTTTGCGTAGGCGGCCAGGTCGGCGCCCAGGTCGAGACGCCCGACCGCGTACTGGACATCGAGCTGGTACTGGAAATCGAAGGGTATCTCCGCCGGGCTCCCCACCAACAGCAGATAGTAGGGGACGCCGGTCAGCTCGGGCGCCGCCGGGTTGGCCGCGTCGACGTTTCGCGGCGGGCGGCCCAGCCAGATGCTCGCCGTGTCACCGGGCCGGTAGCCCTGCGCGCCGGCGTAGAACTTGTAGGTGCCCCCCGCCTGTCGCGATCGCAGCTGCAGCAGCGGACCCAGGGCCATCTCGAGCGCTTGCTGTCGCTCGACGGGAAGCGTGGCGGGGAAGACAATCCCCCAGCCGGCCTCGGCGAGGTCTGTCGGGTCAACCCACGGAACCGTGCCCAAGTGGCCGGTGAGCCTGCGCTGGAGCTCGTTGATCCAGTCCAACAGCGCGGCCTGGACCTCAACAGGGCTCATCGGCGGCGCCGCCGTCGTCAGGGCCTCCAACAGACCACCCAGGTCGGCCACGTGGTCGTGCCAGGGCGTCGTGGGGTTCACTGCCGAGAGGACCTCCAACAGGGAGGCGAAGGCAACGTCCGGGGACCCGGCCCCGCGCCCGTGCGACAGCGCCCGGAGCGTGCGCATCAGCCGGCGATGCGGACCGAAGACGGCATCGCCGCCGACCTGAAGGCTCAACGCGGCGACCGGCAGGCGGGCCAGGCCCAGCATGACCCCACCGACCCAGGCTCGGCTCAGGCGGTCCCCGTCCTCGACCGGCACCACGCCATCCGGCATCAGGTAAACACGCCGAAGGGCATCGACGGCTCGATCAAAGCGCGAGGCAACCTGCCGGCGCACATCCTCCGACGGCCCCTCGCTCAGCAGCCATTGTGCCAGCGCGATGCCCTGGCCGCTGTTGAGTGATCGCGCGATATGCAGGACGGTCTCGACCGGCTTCTGGGTCAGACGGGTCGTGAGGCTTCTCACATCCTGCTCGCCCGGGGTGACGTCGTCGCCCAGCAGGATCGTCAGCAGCGTGCGCGCGGTGCGCAGCGGCCAGTCGGAGCCGGCGTCGGCGGGCTGGCCGCGATAGCGGAGCACGTCGCGCACGAGCAAGGCCACGATGTCCAGCCCCTTTTGCTCGTTGAGGTCGAGGTCGATCAGCTCGCCCCGGAGGTCCTGAAGCCGGCGCGCGGCGCCGTGGCGCGAACCCAAGACACCATCGACCAGGGCCTCGACCGCAAGCGGTCGCAGCCCATATTGGCCCGTGTCTCCCCTGACGCCGTTGAAGGTGAGTGTCTCGGTCACTGCCCGAATCTCGATGATGATGGCGTGGTCTCGCAGGATAGCATTCCGTTAGAAGTATAGCACACACGCGCCACCAGTGCAACGTATGTTTCATGGTTGGTGCGTTGCGAAAGTGGGGCAGTTCCACAACGCCGAGCAACGCCAAGCGACGCGCCGCGTTGCCGCGTTGCCCCATTTGCCAATTTGCCCTTCTGGGGTTCGGGATTTCCCATTTGGTGGGGGGTACCCGCTAGACAACAAGCATCCACCCCCTATACTGAGAGTAAGTACACCTCGCAGCACCTGCCGCATAGGTGCAGCGGAGACGGTCCATCCCCGGCCCCTCTCCCTGGCACCCCAGGAGACAAGATGGCCACCCGCGAAACCCTCCTCCGCATCCGCTCCCTCAAAGGAGCCCCGTCCCTCGTCCTCCCAATGATGATGGCCCTTGGCCGCCCCACCGGCCGCGACGAGCTCGCCTTGCTGACCACCTACTCAAAGCGCACCATCCAGGACGCCCTCGCCCAGCTCGAGTTCCTCGGCCTGGCCCAGAACCACGCCCGCTACAACGGCTGGGCCCTCACCGCCTGCGCCCACCAGAGCTACCTCACCGACCACGACCCCGCCGCCCAGCCAGAGCCTCAACGCCCGCACCTCGTCAAAGCCGAGGTGCAATCTGTGCATCTCGCGAACCCGGCAACTGGCCAGGACGGGCAGAATCTGCACCTCGCATCCAACGCAACGCCCTCCGAGGTTCAGAATGTGCACCTCGACGCCTTCAGCCCGGCACTAGCCGCAGTTCCGGCAGAGCCTCACCGGCCAACGCGCGCCGCTCACGGCGCGCGCGAAGTGCGCAATCTACACCTCGACGCCCGAGACAGCACAGGGGAGGTGCAAAGTTTGCACCTCCCCTATAGTAGTAGTTGTTCTCCAGATCAAGACACAAAGAGCACACCAACCCGAGAAAAACCACAACTACAGGCTCCCCAAACCAGGGACCCGCCGCCACGCCCCGTGCTGGACAGCGACGCCAAAGCCGCTGTGGACCATCTGACCGCCACCGGCTGTCCCGCTCGTACGTCCGCAGGCAGAGGCGCCGTCGACGCGATCGAAGCCGCCCTCGCCGGCGGCTGGACCGGTGCCCAGGTCCGCGACCACGTCCGCGACTGGCTTGCCTACGCCCGCCGCCAGGACACCATCACCCATCCCGGCCTCTTCGCCACCGCCCGCATCCGTGCCTGTCAGCCGGCCCCCAAGCCCCCGCCCAAGTCCCGCGGTCAGGCCGCCCGTGACCATGTCGCCGAAGCGTACGATCGTATGGTCGGCCCTTAGCTGCCTGCCGAGCCTGCTGCCCACCCCTGCGCAGACGGAGTCGCCGGACATCCCGAGACTCGCTGCGCCAGCGACAGGATCGGCAGCATCAGCAGTGGCATCTGGATCGCGGGCGTCAGTCCTACCCTAAGCAGCGGTATCAGCGGCATCAGATCCGTGTAGCCCCACCTGCCCGTGCTCAGTGCCTCCAGCTCAACGCCAACCTGGATCGCCAAGGCCACCATGGCAACGAAGATCACGTCCGACCATCTCCGGGTTGCGTCCCATCGCCAGCGACCCCGTCTCACCGCGGTCACGGCGAAGAGACTGACAACCGCCAGGAACCCGTCGCTGACGGACGCCGTGAGCAGCATCCTCACCTGGGCCGGGTACGCCATGCCAGGCAGGCTGAAGTGCGTGTAGTAGACAGAGTGCCACAGCTCATACGCCACGTTAAGCAGCGCGCCGAACACGAACACCCACGCCGTGAACCGGTAGAACCCCGCCAGATCGTCGGCGGGTATCAGACCGACGCACACGACGAGGAGTGCCGTTGCCGCGGCGCCAATCACCAGATTGAGTGCAGATGGCTGCACAAGCAGGCTTCCACCGACCGCGGCAAGCACAATCACTGCGCATACTACGAACGGTACGGTCAGCATCTTGTCCTTCAGACTCACCACGTTTCCTCCCAATGGACCATGTGGATAGCGTTTCTCTTATGGTCACCGAGATCACGACTGGAGCCCAGCGTAGACCTGCGTCTCGCCCACCACGCCGAATGGCCTGGTGCGCAGTGACAGGATGGCCCTACAGCAGGGCCGATCGGTCTGTCACCATGATCTTGGGCCATCGTGGACTGGGATCGTCTCTGTCAGCGCGGGGCCCGATCAATCAGATGTATCGTTTCATGAGGAGGGGTACCGATGCGTGGACGCTTGAAGCTGTTGGCTGGCTTGCTGGGTGTGATCGCCCTTGTAGGAGGGTGCACAAGTAGTCAGGAGGTTGAGCTGGCGATGGCCGCGCACGCCGACATGCCACCTGAGGTGCGCCAGGCGCCCGACACGGTGGCCGAGGCCTACCAGTTTGCCGTGGCGAATCCGGAGATCGTTGACAAGATCCCCTGCTACTGTGGGTGCGGCGCCATTGGCCACACCTCCAACTACAGCTGCTACGCGGAGGGCACCGTGGCTGACGGGGGTCTTGTCTTCGACAACCACGCCCTGGGCTGCGGGATCTGCGTCGACATCACGCAAGACACGATGCGACTGACCCGGCAGGGCAAAGGCATCACCGAGATCCAGGACTACGTCCACGACAGGTACGCCAAGTATGGCGAACCTACTGTGTCCCTCACCAACTAACGGAGACTGCCTTGCGTAGCGAGGCGTCAACGGGGTCCCGCCGAATGGCGGGGATCCCGGCACGCCTATCTTCCCTGTATGGGAGAGTTCGCGAGCAGTAGACTGCAACTAGGGTTCACAGCAAGGAGGATAGTGACGATGATGATCGGTGTTGGCCTGAGCGTGATCGTACTGGGTGGCCTGCTTCTGATAGGGCTGCTCGGTCCGCTGGGAGGCGCGATGGCGCTCCAGCGCAACCAGGTACTGCAGGGCCGCCCGGCGGCTGTTCGTCAGCTTCTGGACGAGCGGCTCGCAAGAGGCGAGATCGACGTGGCGCAGTATAGGGAGCTACTCGTGGCTATGGGTGAGGGGAGGAACGCATGATGGGTTGGGGCGATGGGTGTGAGTTCAGCGGGATGGAATCTGGCCACATGGGTGGCTGGAGAATGGCAGGACCGTTCCTAGGACTGTTGCTGGTCTTGGGCCTGATCGCGCTGGTGGTGTTCGCAGCGGTGTCGCTGGCGCGCCGCCGTCGTGTAACGCCAAGCGGCGCCTCACTGGCCGGCCAACCGAGCGCGCTCGATGTGGCGCAGCGACGGCTGGCAGCGGGAGAGATCACGCCTGACGAGTACCACAAGATCCGAGAAGCTCTGAACACTTGAGCTGACCGGCCCCGAGCGAGTGCCAGGACAGGACCTACCGTCGCGGTAGGTCCTGTTTCCTCGTGGCGCGTGACGGCCTGCCAGGCAATGCTCCACAGAGGTGGGGTGGAGCTTCCTGCAGGACCGAACCGTCGCCCAAACATGTGGCGCGCACTGCCGGGGGGCTCGCTCCGTGGGCGAGCAGAGGGCAACGTGCCCCTGACGACGTCGGACCACCCATCTCGGTGCGTTCAGGTTGCCCCGGCGCTTTCGCGGATGGGTGGTTCTTACGCTAGCCCATCGTACGGGCTAGGGGTTGTTGAAGGTCGCGAAGTCTAGTCGTGGTCCTCCAGGTCTAGCATCGCCACGAAGTCGCCGTGCCAACTGTGGTACCACACCTGGCCTGTGCTTCCGTGCACGCTCAACATTCCCTCGATGCCGTCGTCCCTCAGGGTGTGGATCGTGTAGTAGCCGGCGAAGGGATCTGCGTGTTCTTCGACCAGGACGCCCGGGCGATTGTCGTCCAGCCAAACCTGCGCGCGGTCCAGGGCCTCGTCCTCGCTCAGCTGGTTCTCGGCCCCTGAGGCTCTGGCAGTCCGCATCCCGCGATGCATACCGCCCATGCTGCCTGTGCCCCACATCATGTTCGGCCCCATCTCCGGGCTGACCCTGCCGAGAACCTTATCAGCCAGCAGCTCCGCGTAGCCAATCCCCGTCTCCGCGTCGGCAACGATGGCGTAGAAGTTGTGCTCGAACTCCATCACGTCGGCAAGTTCCAGCCCTTCCTCGGGGAGGGCGTCGACGTACCGCTGGAAGCCGGCCTGCGCCTGCGCCAGCGTCACGGCTGTGCCGTCGTCCCCGCCGATGGGCCCGAGGTCGCCCTCGCAGACCCTGGCGGCGCCGGCATCACACGTGCCCATCCGAGCGTGCATCGGCATCGACCAGATGCCGCGTCCCCACCCAACCCAACCCACCACCAGTACCCCGGCGACCAGCACCACCGTCGCCAGGATCCCCAGCCCAAACCACAGCACTCTCTTCATAGCAGTCCTCAGTTGTGGTCCGTGTGGTGAGACTCTGCGCTGCCGGCATCGAGGTACTTTCCCGGGTTCTTCTCGAACGACCGCTTGCAGCCGCCGCAGCAGAAATAGTAGGTCGTACCCTCGAACACGGTACTGACTGCCGTGTCCGGATCAACGTTCATCCCGCATACCACGTCACGTGCTTGCTGAGCCATCTGTGCCTCCTTGCTAGCACAACCGGGGCCGGCCGTTCTCTGTGGCAGCCCTCCCTGTACAGACTCAGTATAGGGGACGTGGCGGCGTGAAAGCAGGGGCGTCCTGCTTGCGAGAGGGTCCGCCATTTGGCGGGGGTGAGGCGAGGGCTGGGAGGAAGCGGCGGTCAGGCGGGCGCTAGGAAGCGCCGTCAGCCGCGCCGGCAGGCAGGGTCAGGCTGACCACACTGCCTGCACCTGGCCGACTGTCGACCCCCAGGCTACCGCCGAGCAGCCGCGCGCGCTCGATCTGGCCCACCAGCCCAAAGTGGCCGGCACGCGTGTAGCTGCTGAGGTGTTGCGCCGGCACAAAGCCCACGCCGTCGTCGGAGACGCACAGTTGGAGGCTTTCTCCGTATGTCACGGACACAGTGATGTGATCTGCCTGCGCGTGCTGAACCGCGTTGTTGAGAGATTCCTGGGCAATCCGGAAGGCTGTCAGCTCCACGTCTCCGGACATCCTCCGTTCGCTGCCGTGCACCTCGAGTGAGACCTGGGCATCGGTGAGCGCCGAGGCTCCCTGAACCAGCGCCTCCAGAGCTGACAGTAGCCCCAGATCAGCCAGGTAGGCCGGACGCAGGGCGCCCACAAGGCGGCGGAGTTCTTCCACAACGCTCACCTCAGTGGTCCGAAGTTGCTCCAACCGTTCCGCTACACGCTCCATATCACCACGCTGCACGCGATGCTTGAGCATCTCTGTGCGTTGGATCAGTGCGATCAGCGCCTGCACAGAGCCATCGTGGATCTCGCGCGCCAGACGGGCGCGCTCCTCCTCCTGCCCCTTCGTCACGGCATCCAGGTAATCCAACAGACCCGTCTGGTAACTCTCCAGCCGCTCAACCATCCCCTGGAGCGCTGCTTGCAGCTCTCTGATCTCCAGCACGCCCGCTATGTCACGCTCGATCAACCGCTGGTTACCCCACGAGACCTCGCCGGCGGCCCGCGACAACTGCTGAAGGGGCCGTGCAATGGTGCGCCAGCCGAAGGTGAGGATCACCAACGACAACCCCATCGCCGCGGCAGCGGCAATGGGCCCGAGGCTCGAGAACCTGAGGATCGGGCCAACCAGGTCGTCCACCTTGGCGCGCACCACCACCCACAACCCGACGCCGGGGACAGAGGAGAACGAGAGGATCTCTGTGCCGCCGGGCGCCTCGATCAGGATGGCGCCCTCGGTCTGCGATGTGATCTGCTCGATATCCGGCGTCAGCCTGAGGGCATCCGCCGTATCCTCGTCGCTGTGCGCCAGGATGGTGCCGGCGCCGTCGAGTACGAGCACGCTTCCAGGCATATCATCCCGGCCCACCGGCAGCCAGCGCGCCATCCCCTCCCCGTCCACCTCCACGGTACCGTGGCTGAGGGCCTCCTGAAGGCTCTGGGCCAACATCCGCGCCACCAGCACATCTCGTTCCGTGACGAAATCGCGCATAGAACTCTGGTGAGAGTAGACCCCGGTGAGAGAGAGACCGATCACGACCAACGTAACCGGCAGGATCGCCCACAGCAGGAGCTGTGTCTGCAGCGATCGCAATCTGTCCGCGAGCCTGCGTCTGGGCCGGCGCGCGGGGCCTGCTTCGTTGGGCTCTACCTCAGCGGTCATTCGACGACGATCCAGCCACGCTTGAGGGCTTCGGTCACCGCTTCCGTACGACTGCCCGAGTGCAACTTCTCGTAGACATTGGCGAGGTGCCCTTGGACCGTCCTGTGACTGATGTGAAGCTGGCTACCGATCTCGCGGTTCGTCATCCCCTTCGCGGCCAAGCGGAGGACGTCCAGCTCGCGCTCCGTCAGGGCCTCCACGTCCGCGGGTCCGCCGCTCACAGGATGCGTGATCTGACGGACAAGCTCCGTTGCCACCGCCGGGCTCAGGGCCTTCAGTCCCCGATGAACATCCCGCACGGCCTTCACCAGCTCCTCCGCCGGCGCGGTCTTGAGGATGTACCCGTCGGCGCCAGACTGCAGCAACGCCCGTATGTAGGGCGGGTCGTCGTAGGCCGTCAGTACCAGAACCTTGACCTCTGGAAGGTGCTGCTTGATGCGTCGCGTGGCCTCAACCCCGGTCACTTTGGGCATGTTGATGTCCATCACCACGATGTCCGGCTCCAGCTGCTGTGCCAACCGCAGGGCTTCCGCGCCATCACCGGCCTCGGCCACCACCTGGATGTCACCGGTCTCCTCCAGGAACTGGCGGATGCCCTGGCGCACCAACACGTGATCGTCGGCCAGCACGACCCTGATGCCCCTCTCCACCGCAGTGTCTTGTGTCTGCATGGGTCCCCCCAACGCCATCGATGACCCGCTACCGCCCCAGCTCCATCCGCCGCAGCAGCTGCGCGTTGATGGCGACCACCACAGTGCTGAACGACATCAGCAGGGCCCCCACCGCCGGCGAAAGCGAGATGCCCAGCGGTGCCAACACACCGGCTGCCGGCGGCAGCGCAATCACATTGTAGCCCGTGGCCCAAAAGAGATTCTGGATCATCTTCTTGTAGGTCGCCGAGCTCAGATCGAAGATGCGCACGATGTCCATCGGGTCGGACTCGATAGCCACGTCCGTCCCGCTGCCGATCGCGATACCCACATCCGCGCGGGCTAGCGCCAGCGCATCGTTGATGCCGTCGCCGACCATCGCCACACGCTTCCCCTGCTGCTGCAGGCGTGCCACAAGCTGATCCTTGTTCTCGGGCAGCACCTCGGCGAGGACCAGATCGATCTCCAGCTCGTCTGCCACGGCCCGTGCCACATACTCACTGTCGCCGGTGAGCATCGGGATGTCCACGCCTCGCCCCTGAAGCTGCGCCACGGCCTCCCGGCTCTCGGATCGGATCACGTCGGCCAGGGCAAATCCTGCCGCCACTGTATCACCGTCGACAAGATAGACCACAGTCTGCGCTCTGCGACCGGCCTCGATCGAGAAGGCAGCCAGGGCCGGCGGCAGATCGGTTTGCAGCATCTCCAGCAGGCGGGGACCACCCACGTGCACGGTGCGACCTCGATGCTGGGCACGGATACCCCGCCCCTTGATCGCCTCGAAACCGGTCACCTCGAGTCGCTCGACGTCGCGCTCAACTGCCTCCCGGCGAATCGCCTCTGCGAGCAGGTGCTCTGAGTCGCCCTCCACCGCGGCGGCGAGCGCCAGTGCCCTCGTGGCCGTGGTCGTGCCCCGATCCCTCTGACTGTGTCTGCATGCCGCAACTCCCACCCGCTCCCTAGCATGGCATCATAGTTAACATCACTATCTCATGAATTAGGGGCCGCGACCGCCATCCTTTGGCCCGACGAGCACCCCGCCAAGTGGCCTACGGCGGTGGGAAGGCACACGGACCTGACCGTCGAGGACAGCCTATCCCCACAGGCAGTCCGTCCATGCTGGCCATAGGCGGTGGCACGCCTGGTAAGCAGTGGGGCCGGTCGCGAGATCTCGCGACCGGCCCCACAAGTGTGAGCTACTGACTGACCAAGCTACCCACCCACGATCCCCGCCAACTCGCCCGCGATTTGGTGGGGGGTACCCGGTAGACAAGTAGGGCCTTGTGCTAGATAGACGGGAAGCATAGCTGCTTGATATGCAGTGGATTGGGGTTGCCGAGAAGCTGATTGATGTAGAGACAGATGGTGTGGATGGCGAG
>Ga0180436_10003069_pt1 | contig 15489 bp, 13 predicted proteins | sample SS_ome_2_FD_132434 | JGI IMG/M metagenome (GOLD analysis project Ga0180436, IMG submission 132434) | Hypersaline lake sediment archaeal communities from the Salton Sea, California, USA - SS_3_S_2 metaG | ecosystem: Environmental > Aquatic > Non-marine Saline and Alkaline > Hypersaline >...
AGGGCGGGGCTCAGGGCAGAGATTGATGAACGAACGGAAAGCCTTAAACGAAAGGTAAGGGATGCCCAGTTGGCAAAAACACCCTTGATCCTGACCATCGGCGAAAAGGAAAAGGCGTCCGGAAATCTTGCCGTGAGGACACTTGACGGCCGGGTTAAATTTGGAATCACCCGGGACCATTTTCTCGAAACCGTCCTTCATCACATCCAGGAAAAAAAAATAGGGCCGGACATTTTTGCATGATGAGAAAGAGTCGTGCGATCATGTTCCACTGGCTGCCTCTTTTTTTATATTGCGCCCTGATCTTTATCCAGTCGTCCCGGCCGGTTCCGGAAACCATCCCCGACATCGTTTTTTTAGACAAAATTCTTCACTTCTTCGGATATGCCCTCCTTGGCGCATTGTTTTTCCGAGCGTTTACCACCGTGTCGTTAAGAGACAATCCGCGACTTCTGATATGTATCAGCATTCTTTCAACAGCCCTTTACGGTGTAAGTGATGAAATTCACCAGCATTTTGTCCCCACGCGGTCTGCCGATATCTGGGACCTCGCGGCGGATATGCTGGGAGGCGGTATCGGGGTCTTCATCATCCACCATGCGTCAGCCCGCCGGAAACGATTCCGACATTGACAAAACGCCAAATTTACTATAATAAAAGTTCCTTTCTATCAACGTGAGCAAGGAGATATTTTTAACATGGATTCTGCACATGGAATCATCATAAACGGAAACAGTCTGTCGTTCACCCCCGGGGAAACGATTCTCGATGTAGCAAAAAAAAACAGCATTGACATCCCCACCCTTTGCTATCTGAAGGGTGCCTCACCAACCGGTACCTGCAGCATATGCGTTGTTGAAGTGGAGGGGGAAAGCGAGCTGGTGACCGCATGCTCAACATTATGTGCAGAGAACATGGTTGTACATACAGAATCGCCAAGCGTGGTTGAATCCCGTAAAAAGACACTGGAGGTTCTCCTTGCAACCGGCAATCACAACTGCGCCATCAGCGATTCAACCGGGAGCGACTGGACTGAGTTCCAGCTTAAAGTCCAGAAGGACGACGGCGATGCGGAATTGTGCCCCGTATGGGGGGACTGCCGGCTTCAGGATCTTGCCTATCGCTACCAGGTCACCGGCGACCGCTCCAAAGCCACCGACTGCCCCTACCCCATGGAATCGGTCAATCCCTTTATCGTCCGTGACTTTTCACGGTGTATTCTCTGCGGCAGATGCGTGCAGGCCTGCAATGATATACAGGTTAACAACGCCATCACCGTAGGTCGGAAAGAACCGGTGAACAAGATAGTTGCCGGCGATGATGTGGCCCTTAAAGACTCGGATTGCGTATTCTGCGGGGAATGCGTTCAGGCCTGTCCGGTTGGTGCTCTGGTTGAAAAGGATGTGAAATATAAAGTAAGGCACTGGGAAACGCAACAAGTTCAAACCACCTGCAGCTACTGCGGTGTCGGCTGCCAGATCCATCTGCACGTCAAAGACGACAAGGTGGTGAAAGTGACCGGTGTCGAAGGCGCCGTGCCCAACTACGGAAGCCTTTGCGTCAAGGGACGTTTTGGTTTCGATTTCATCAGTTCCGATGAGCGTTTAACAGCCCCTCTTATCAAGGAGAACGGGAAGTTCAGAGAGGCGTCATGGGAAGAGGCCACCACGCTTGTTGCAGACAAGCTGGGTGCGATTAAAGATGAGTTCGGGTCAGATGCGATCGGTGTCCTGACCTCCGCACGGGTGAGCAACGAAGAGAACTATATTGCGCATAAGTTCACACGCGCCGTACTGAAGACGAATAATATCGACCATTGCGCCCGTCTCTGACATTCCTCCACGGTGGCCGGTCTGGCCGCAGCATTCGGAAGCGGAGCCATGACAAATACCATTGGTGACATCGGCAAAGCGGATGTTATTCTGGCAACAGGAACCAATACAACCGAAAATCATCCCGTGCTCTCATCGGTCGTGAAACGGGCGGTAAAATTCAACCATGCCCGGCTCTTTGTCATCGACCCCAGAAAAATCAAATTGGTGGATTCAGCGGAAAAATGGCTCCGGCAGAACCTCGGAACGGATGTCGCATGGATCAACGGCCTCATCCATGTCATCATTAAAGAAGACCTGGTGGATAAGGAGTTCATTGAAAACAGAACGGAAGGCTTCGAGGAACTTAAAAAAGTCGTTGAAAAATTTACCCCTGAATTTGTGGAGGCGCTCACGGGAATCCCTGCAAATGATATCATTGAAACGGCAAGAGCCTATGCCACCGCAAAAGCCGGCTGCATAATCTACTGCATGGGAATAACTCAGCATACAAACGGCACGAACAATGTGAAGTCACTGGCAAACCTTGCCATGGTATGCGGGAACCTGGGAATAGCGGGCGGGGGTGTAAACCCCCTGAGAGGGCAAAACAATGTCCAGGGCGCCTGTGACATGGGCGGCCTTCCCAACGTGTTTACCGGGTATCAACCGGTGTCCGATGATAACGTGAGACGGTTTCTTGAAGAAAAGTGGAATGTTACCGGAATTCCTTCCGCCCCCGGTCTGACGGCCACCGCTATGGTGCCGAAGGCTCACAGCGGTGAGATAAAGGCGATGTATATCATCGGGGAGAACCCCCTTGTTTCGGATCCTGACTTGAACCACGCAGAAGACAGCCTGAAGCGTCTGGACTTTCTGGTTGTGCAGGATATCTTCATGACGGAAACCGCTCAAATGGCGGATGTTGTTCTCCCGTCGTCATGTTTTGCAGAAAAGGACGGAACGTTTGTCAACACCGAACGGCGGGTTCAGCGAATTCGGAAAGCGGTTGAACCGCCGGGGCAGGCCAGGCCGGACTGGGAGATAACCTGTGAGATCGCCGCACGCATGGGCTATCCCATGTCGTACGAAGATGCGGAAGCTGTTTTTAAAGAAATCTCTGAAGTCACCCCGTCATACCGAGGGATCACCTATAACCGGATAGAAAAGGAAGGGTTGCACTGGCCGTGTCCCGACGAGTCGCACCCGGGAACCCCGATCCTCCACACCGAAAAATTCCCGAGGGGAAAAGGTCTTATCCATGCCATTGACTATATTCCGCCCAATGAGCATACCGATGACGAGTATCCCATGTACCTGACGACAGGCCGGGTTATTTATCACTATCATACGGGAACCATGACGAGAAAAACAGCAGGCCTCAATGAGCGTTCACCGGAGAGTTTTGTGGAAATTTCATCCAGTGATGCATCCATCTATGGAATTGAAAATGGAGCCATGGTTGATATAGCATCCCGACGGGGGGTTATCCGGGCGAAAGCGGTTATCTCCCCCATGGCGGTGAACGGTACGGTCTTTATTCCATTCCATTTTGCGGAAGCTGCCGCCAACAAGCTTACCAATGCCGCGCTGGACCCGGTTTCAAAGATTCCGGAATATAAAGTGTGTGCCGTAAAACTGTCGGTTGCGGCTTAGGTTGTCGGTTCTCTTATAAATTGACTGAGCCTGAGCGCTCCCCTCAAGATCGATACGGCGTCCTGGTTAAATTATGCAGCCACATGTAGGCGATAATGGGCCAACCCGCCAGATAGTAAAGGATACTCAGATGCACGGGAAGTGAGACTTTCCTGACCGAGTCTTTATCGATCAATATGGTGCTGTTATTGTGAGCCAGACGATTCCCGGAAATAAGGTGGCCCACCGGGATGGGTTTCATTCGGCGGATTGACTGTATTGTCTCTTTAAAATCCAAACCGAGGAAACCGCCGACCTTAATTAACTCTTTCTCGGGCTCCCTGACCATATCCTCATATTTCATTAAATAATATGTTTTCGGAGGCAGGAGAATCCGTGTAATTATCACGACAAGATTAGCAATTATCCAGCCAAATAACCCTTCAATTGCAGCAAATGGCTTTCTCCTGTAAATCCCTTTTCGCATGTCGGTGTTATCGCCTTTCATTTTGGACATCATGACGCCCTGTCCATTTCTTACCAGGTGAATCAGTTTAACGTCATATCCACATATTTTTTTCAGTGCCAATGGCCTCCATGACGATGTGTAGGCATTTTTCGAGGAATCAACGATGAACTCCCTGCCGCCTATTTTGAAAAGATAATCAAACAAGCCCGTCATAAGGATTTTATAACCATCATATTTTTTTTTTCTGTCATTAAACAGGAGAGAAACATTAGTCCACTCTTCACAGGATGTCTGTAGCAACCCTCCCCGGTTTTTTTGGGAGGCACCTTTACCTCTTAGCAGATGCGTCGTAACGTCACCCCAGAAAGAGCAGTCATGCACATTTTTTCCGCATGAGCACGGGCTTGCCGGGTCATCCATACAGTCAAAAATGTTCGTCAACTCACCGGTACCCATGATTTGGGGGTGACTTCCGAGAATGACGTCGAGAAGAGTGGACCCGCTTCTTCCGTATCCCGCAATGTAGATTATTGTTTTTTTCATTTATCAATTTCTACTCTATTTTTAAAAAGGTATGTTGCCTTTAATTCATTCTGTATGTATTTGTTTGTTTTTTTTGCTTCGGCTTAATTTAAAATCTGAAATACTATCAACAATAACCGAAACAAGCCAGACTCCATCTTTACCAATAAATACCAGCGGAAAATAGCGATAAAAAATAATAAGGTGTAAAAAAATTACCGCTGCAATAATACTAAGAATAGCAATTGCGGAAAAATTGTTGTCTCTTAACAAAGATACTATGGCCCATGTTGAGAATACCATTATGACCATTGAGTTAAACGCCGGTATCTGGGCCTTGATAAGGGTTAGCCAGCCTAATTTAGTGATTCGAAGGCTCAGTGTTGTCATGAGGAAAAAATATATAGTTAAAGCGACCACGACTGCCGTTGCAACCCCTGATAGTCCATACGGAAGCGCCAGCCAGGAACCTGCCAAAACCATTACACCGTATAACCCATTTCGCCAGGCTATATTATAAACAGCCCCTTTCGCCCTTGCAAGCGTGCCGGTCACTTTATAACCGGTTCGAAAAAACATGCCGACAGCTAGAATCTGAAAAGGCACCACGACTTTCTGCCAGACTGGTCCCAATACGACTGAAATGATTTCGGGTGCGAGAATAAACATAACCGCACTTGAAGGCAAAACAATCAGCCCCGTAATTGCCATTCCCTGTTTGAATGCTTTAGCAAGGCGTTGCGGGCTATCCTGCACTTTTGCCAATGCCGGGAAAAGCACCTTATCCACTATCTTGCCAAATAGACTTGCCGGCATTACCATCATCTGATAGGCTCTGCCATAGATTCCCAAAGATTCAGCGCCAAGCCATCGTCCGGTAACCAGGTTATCGCCCTGGTTTGCAAAATAGAGAAATATCCTGGCCATTGTCAAACCGCTGCCAAAGGTAAGTAGTTCATTAAGCGTCTTTTTGTCCAGAAGTAACCGTTTCCGGTGGCCTTTAATAACGATTAAAAGAGTGCTTTTTACCAAAGCCTGTATTAACGTCGCTCCGACCAGGGCCCATACTCCGTATCCCAGAAATGCCATTACTACTCCGGTGATGCCATATCCTAATGCAAAGGATGATACTTCAACGGCCGTAAGCTTGCGAAAATCCATATCCCTCTTCAATAGTGACTCCGCAACAATCGACATTCCCTGAAGAAAAAAAACAATGGATAGCACCATTAGAATAGTTTTCAATTTTGGCATTTGGAAGAATGCTGCAATCACAGGAGAAAGCAATAGCACAAGTAGCGTTAATAGGAGACCAAATAAGAGTGAAATGGTAAAGCCGGTTCTGAGATGCTTTTCATCCAACCTTGGACACTGTACCAGCGCGGACCCAATGCCGAGCTCCGAAAAAATAACGGAGAAGTTTATAACCACCATGGCCGCACCGACAACGCCAAACTCTTCCGGAGATATAAGCCTTGCGAGAAGCAGCAGGGCGCCGGCATGCAGAACAAACTCAGCCCCAGTGCCTGCAGACGTCCAGAATAAACCTTTTAATACACGCTTGGTAATCGACTGTTCCGAGTCGGCATTGTTACTGTTTTTCAATGTTTCTAATAAAGAACGCTGATTCTTATCAGGGAGAGGAGTCAAATTTTAATCAACCTTGAAAAATTTATCACCACATTTTTTACGAATTGGTAGCACCGCCCGTGTTTAACGTCAACTATTATTTCCTGTACATTGAATCATTTAAGCGTTGTTACATCACCCTAATCGACTCACCGAATAAAGGGTTGGCGACGGCATCAATTATTCAGCAAAGCCGGCGGCGGGCATTAAAAATGATCGGATGAATATTTGGAGAGAGACGTCGGCCCTTGAAAAAAACCCGGCGTGCTTTAAAAGCAGGCCGGGTTCCCTTCAGTTTTTCCATATTAATTTTGGAACGGCGCCTTGGTTTGGTCTACATTTCCGTTTCCGGGTGAAACACATTAACATCTTTCAGGTCGTCTTCAAGGTATTCACGCTCATTGGGTCCAAGAATTCCAAGTGACAGGGCTATCAAGGTCCACAGATGAACGACGCCATAGTGCCCTTCATAATGCTCACTCAGCTCATGAATCTGAGCGTGGCAGTTATGGCAGGCAGCGATGCAGTAATCCGCACCGGTCGCTCTAATTTGCTGATCTTTAATTCTGCCGTATTCGAGCCGCTGATCCTTGAAGCCTGACTGAAGGAAGCCGCCGCCGCCGCCGCAGCAGAAGTTGTTTGACTTGTTGGGCGTCATATCGATAAAATTTTCTTCTCCCACCACCGATTTCACCACAAAGCGGAGATCTTCGGCAATGGGATCACCAAAGCTCTTTCTGACGATCTGACAGGGATCCTGAACGGTAAACTTGATCTTCCGGTCTTTGTTCCAGTCCGAGTTAACCTTCAGCCGTCCTTCCCTGATCCATTTTGCATAGTATTCATAAATGTTTTTAACTTCAAAGTTGTGTTCAATGTTGAATCGAGACAGTCCCGTCCGGACTGCAAAAGTGACGTGCCCTCATTCGGTGTTCAGGTACGTCTTAACCCCCAATTCATCCGCCTGTTTAGCGGTTATTTCGGTGAGCTTTTTCCACGATTCGTCGTCGGCAAGAAACAGGCAGTAGTTTTCACCGCCCCACCCTTTGCTGCCGTATGTCCAGTCTATACCGGCGGTATGAAGAATCTTCCAGAGCGGCACCATCTCATCAGGCTCGGTAACAGGTTCCCTTGAATTCTGGTTCAGGAAAAACTCGGCGCCCTGTTTGTCTACGGGTGCTTCCATTTCCGCAAACTCAGGTTGAGCTTCCCTGTATTCTTCAAGAACATCCTCAACAACGAATTCAAAATCTTCCGGAGATGTGCCCATTGCGCTTCCGCTTTCATTTCTAAGCGCCATATCACAGGAGCCCAGGATGCCTTTGGGACGCTCGTCTCTAGGCCTTTCAGCACGGGCGTAATACACAAGCTGCGGTATATTAATCTGCATCGGGCAGACATAGATGCATCGCTGACACATGGTGCACATCCACGGCCAGTCGGATTTTTTAATTTCTTCGTCCATCCCCAATGCCGCCATTCTCAGAAATTTTCTGGGATCCATTCCTTCAAGGCCTGTCGCGGGACAGCCGGATGCACATGCACCGCACGTCAGACAGGCATTAAGATTCCCTCCCTCCGGAAGGAGCTCCTTAACCTTGTCCATGAAGGTACTTGTCTTTTTCCCCCCTAGTTTGATTGCTTCTTCAGCCATAACTGTCTATTCCTCCATAAAATATTGCGAACCCTTGCCACAATTACACAGATTAAATTCCGTAAATATTTTTAGCGCAAACTGTGTCTATATCATTATATCAATACTATTGAAAGTCTTTATGTATTTTTTTTCAAAAAATATCCTCCATGAGGCAAACACCACTATAAACCACAAATTAATTCATCAAAATTATTTTATTAACATAAATTAATTATTATATAAATTATATATTTTTTTGCTATTTTTTCTTGACACAATGTCAGAATAGTGTAGAAATGACAAATAATGTGGAGAAAAGTGGTAAATTATGGTGAACCATGTTTAGGGGAAGCTCATTTCATACAATTGACGTCAAAGGCCGGCTGATCATCCCGGCCCGTTTTAGGGATGTGCTGAAAGCAGGCGGCGGCGACGGCGTTATGGTAACAAAGATGGATTCAAGCCTCTTTGCCTATACTTACGAAGGGTGGAAAGAGGTGGAGGCCAGAATCCTTGCCGTGGCCGAGAAAGGGGAAAGCATGCGCCGCTTTCGAAGGATTTTTGTCGGCGGCGCCTCCGACTGCCCCTGCGACAAACAGGGACGCATCCTGATCCCGCCGCTGCTCAGAGAATATGCCGGTGTTAAAAAGGACATCGTACTTGTGGGTGTACTCGACCATTTTGAAATATGGGCTCGCCAAAAATGGGAAACTGAAAACAAACAACTTGAAGACGATATGATGAAAGAGGAGGTTATCAGGGAAATCGCAAAACTGGGGCTCTGATCGATGCAATATAATCATGTTTCAGTAATGCCCGCAGAAGCGGTGGATTACTTAAACTGCCGTCCGGGGAAGATATATGTCGACGGCACTCTGGGAGGCGCAGGGCATGCCCGGCGCATTCTTGAAAAAATTCTCCCCGAAGGACGGCTCATCGGTATTGATCAGGACAAAGATGCGATCAGACACGCTGAAATTGCGTTAAAACCGTTTGTATCAAATGTCCGTCTTTTTCATGATAGCTACTCAAATCTTGAAGACATAATTGCCGGGCTCGGAATCCCTGCCGTAGACGGCATCCTCCTGGACCTCGGACTGTCTCTCCACCAGTTGGAAAGCAGCGGTCGCGGGTTCAGTTTCAAGAACAATGAGCCGCTGGACATGCGGATGAATACAGACTTAAAGATAACCGCAAGTGATATTGTTAATACCAGTGATGAAAACGATCTTGCTAAGATTTTCAAGGAATACGGGGAAGAACGGATGGCGGGGAGGATCGCGCGGCAAATAGTATCTACCAGGAAAACCAAACCTGTCCTCACCAGCAGGCAATTATCTGATATTGCCATACATGCTTACCCGGCTAAAAAATCCGGGAGCCATAGAATCCATCCCGCCACGCGTATTTTCATGGCATTACGAATTGCCGTCAACAGTGAACTTGAGCGGCTGGAACGATTCATATCCGGTGTTCCTGATATGTTGAACCCCGAAGGCAGGCTCTGTGTAATTTCATTTCACTCACTTGAAGACAGAATCGTAAAACGAAATATAAAAGAGTTTGAAAAAGAATGCATATGTCCGCCGGGTTTTCCAAAATGCGTATGCAATAAGCAAAGGGTTATGAAGGCGATAACAAAAAAACCGGTCACTCCGAATGAACAGGAAGTTGCCGACAACCCGATGTCCAGGAGTGCAAAGCTGAGAATTGCTGAAAAGCTCTAGTGTAACCATGAAATCAAAGAAGAAAAATAAGGGTTCCGCTGCAGCCACCTGGATTTTGCTCCTTTTAATCCTTATTGCCGAACTGTTCTGTTACACATGGTGCAGGGTGCAGTGCATCGAAACGGGATATGAGATCGAAGAAAAGAAAAAACGAAATGAAGAATTAAAACGACTCCAAAAGAGTCTGCGCATTGAACTTGCCGGCCTGAAAGCGCCGGAAAGGATTGCCGGCATAGCATCCAGGGAAATAGGCCTGATCATGCCGGATTATCGCCATACGGTTGTTATTCCATGAGAAAGACGAGTAAAAACAACATACGTTCGCGAATTGTCATCGCCGGTATTTTTTTCGGCCTTCTCTACGCGGCAATAGGCGTCAGGGCGATACACCTTCATGTTTTCAAAGGGCCATGGCTTTCAGGCAAGGCTGAAGACCAATACCGAAAATCCATCGAAATCCAGGGAAAACGCGGTACCATTTATGACGCCAAACACAGAGAAATGGCCGTGAGTGTTGATGCAGCGTCCATTGCCGCATTTCCTGCATCTATAAAGGACCCGGAATCAGCCGCGAGATCAATCTCAAAGGTGTTGCATATCAGCTATAACCAACTTAAAAAATGCCTGACGTCGGAAAAATCATTTGTCTGGATTAAAAGAAATGTGTTTCCAAGTGAAAAAGATGCGGTCGCCAAGCTCGGGATTAAGGGAATAGGCTTTATACCCGGATCCCGCCGGGTCTACCCGAACAAAACCCTCGCTGCCCAGGTACTGGGGTTTACAGGAACAGACGGCAAGGGTCTTGAAGGGCTTGAGTTCTTCTACAACAACTATCTAAAAGCCTCAACGAGTAGACACACCGTGATGAAAGACGCCCTTGGCAGGGGGTTTGATGCCAACCAGGATATTGTGGCCAACGGTAACAACATCGTTCTCACAATAGACAGCAAGATTCAATACTTTGCTGAAAACACACTGGAAGAAACCGCTGTTCGCTTTTCAGCAAAATCCGGAATGGTTGTAGTAATGAACCCGCAAACAGGAGAGATACTTGCCGTCGCACATTATCCCCGCTTCAATCCGAACACATTCAGAAAATTCGACCAGCACGCATGGAGAAACATAGCCGTCACCGATCCATTCGAGCCCGGATCGACAATGAAAGTTTTTCTGGCTGCTGCGGCTATAGAGTCCGGGGGTTGCACCAGCAACAGCATCTTCTTCTGCGAAAACGGGACATACCGGGTTGGCCGCAATACGGTTCATGATGTGCATCCCAACGGATGGCTTTCTCTTCAGCAGATTATTAAATACTCAAGTAATATCGGTGCAGTAAAAGTGTCGGAGGTCATCGGCAAAAAGTACCTGTACGACTCCCTCAGAATTTTCGGCTTCGGAGAAAAAACAGGCATTGACTGCCCGGGGGAAACCCGCGGAACGCTCTTGCCTCCCTATCGATGGTCAAAAATAGACACCAGCGCAATTTCATTCGGCCAGGGGGTTTCGGTATCGGCAATACAACTTGCCTCGGCAATGTCCGCCTTAGCAAATAACGGAGTGTTAATGAAGCCATACCTTGTAAAAGCCGTCACAGACGAAAATGGAAAGCTTGTGAAAAAATTCGAACCACAGAAAGTGAGCACCACCGTATCCTCGGAAACTGCAGACAAGGTGAAGTACATGATGAAAACCGTCACCCTGAAAGATGGAACCGGTGCAGAGGCGGCGCTGGAGGAATATACCGTGTGCGGAAAAACCGGTACGGCTCAGAAAATAGGAAAAAGCAGAGGATATGCAAGAGGAAAATATGTCGCCTCATTTGCAGGCTTTGTACCTGCTGAAAAGCCGAAAATAACCATCCTTGTTGTCATAGATGAACCCAGGGACCAACATTACGGCAGTATTGTGGCCGCCCCTGCATTTAAGAAAATTGCCGGCGAAGTGCTTAACTATATGAACGTGCACCCGCACAGGGATATCGATCCCGAAGGAAAGGAACGTCTTACAGTAAGCCTTGATAAAGGAATAAAGGGATGAAACTTTCAGTACTCGCACAGCATATGCCGCAGGATCTGTTTCGCGGTGTTGGGATGCCATCAGCTGAAAGTGACCCCGATATTACCTCCATAAGCTACAGAAGTGACCGTGTTAAAAAGGGCGGAATCTTTGTTGCCATAAAAGGATTCAAGAATGACGGCCATGAATACATAGACCATGCGCTGTCAAACGGGGCCTCGGCCGTGATTTCGGAAAAGCCCGTTCCCGGTGTACCCGCACTTGAAGTGACCGACTCGAGAAAAGCCCTGGCACTTATTGCGGATACGTTTTTTGGAAGCCCCTCAGAAAAACTCACCATAATCGGGGTAACAGGCACCAATGGAAAGACCACAACCACATTTCTTGTCCAAAGCATTCTCACCGAAGCCGGATTCAACACCGGCATAATCAGTACGGTAGACTATAGATACAACGGCAATATTTTTACCAACCCGATGACCACACCGGAATCGCTGGATCTCCAAAACATGCTCGCCGACATGCTTTCCTCAGGCATCACGCATGTTGTTTTGGAAGTGTCATCCCATGCTGTCGACCTCCACCGGATAACGGGCTGCAGGATGGATGTGGGTGTCTTCACCAATCTGTCGAAGGACCATCTTGATTTTCATAAAAATATGGATGCTTACTGGACCGCCAAAAAACGGCTGTTCACTGATCACCTGTTCAGCGGCGGCGCCAAAAAGACGTCAGCCGTCATTAATTGCAACGATCCAAGGGGCCAAGAATTATTTAGCCTGCTCGAACATGTTTCGAAGGGAGGCCCTATCTTTTCCATCGGCGCCCGCAACGGATACACCGTTACACATAAAAATATTCGATCAAACATAAAAGGCGTCGGGGGTACGATCGCCACACCATCCGGCGACTTCGAATTTGCTTCCCACCTGGCAGGCAACTACAACCTTGAAAATATCTTGTGCGCTGTAGGTGTCGGAATCGCCGTCAAGATCCCCCTTGATGCCATCAAAGCGGGAATAGAATCGTTTCCGGGAGTTCCCGGGCGAATGGAGCGCATAGAAAATACTAAAGGGAAATTTGTTTTTGTTGATTATGCCCACACGCCCGACGCTCTGGAAAATGTGCTGAAGACGCTACGGTCAATTGTATCCGGAAAGTTAATTTGCGTATTCGGGTGCGGAGGAGACCGCGACCGGTCCAAACGTCCGGAAATGGGCAAAATCGCCACCCGCTTGTCGGATTTCACCATTATTACATCGGACAATCCCCGAACCGAGGAGCCGATGTCCATTATCTCAGATATAATTGACGGTATAGAAGATAAATCAATCGCTGAATATCAAAAAGAGGATGACTGTAAAGGCGCCGTGAAAAAGGGGTACATAGTTGATCCCGACCGGAGAAGCGCAATAACACTTGGAATTCAAATTGCTTGCCCGGGAGACACCGTTCTGATTGCCGGTAAAGGGCACGAAACCTATCAGATCCATGGAGCACAAACGATCCACTTTGATGACAGAGAAGAAGCACAGCAAGCCCTTGAGGTTAATGATGCCTAAGCCGATGCCCTGGAATATAAAGGATATAATCGAAGCAACCGGAGGGCGCACGGTCATGGGCAGTGGTGACCATGTTTTTGACGGCATCTCAATTGACTCACGAACGATATCCGGCACGGATATGTTTGTGGCCATCCGGGGAAACATACACGACGGCCATAATTTTATTGACCAGGTTGCCAAAGAAGGCGGTAAGGGGTTTATTATAAACGAGAAAAGTGTTGCTTTTATTGTAAATATTCTGCGGGGCAGAACAGATGTCTCTGTCGTGAGTGTTGACGATACCGTCCGTGCCCTGGGCGACATGGCCGCTTTTCAGAAAACAAGGTCCGGAGTGAAGGCCGTGGCCATAACCGGATCAAACGGGAAAACCTCAACACGGGGATTAACGGAATCCGTATTTAAACAAAAATTCTCTACACTGGCCACCCGGGGAAATTTCAATAATGAAATAGGTCTCCCGCTGACCCTTCTTCGTTTATCCGATGAATATGATTGGGCTGTGGTGGAACTGGGAATGAATCGCTCCGGGGAGATCAAAACTCTTGCAGAGATATCAAGCCCGGATATCGGCATCATTACAAACATTTCAGCGGCCCACATAGAAGGCCTGGGATCCATTGAAGGCGTTATTAAGGCAAAGGCCGAATTAATAGAACACGTATCGCCGTCGGGCCTGATTATTCTGAATGCAGATGACCCAAGGGTCTATGCCATGGCCAAAGATGCAGAAGCCGATGTTCTCCTTTACGGCTTTTCAGAAAACGCGGAAATAAGGGCCAGTAAGGTTACGCAAGAAGGTTACGGCCACAGGTTTTTACTGACCACCCCCTCCGGAAAGACCCAAATGGACCTTCCCCTGCCCGGCGGTTTCATGATTTCGAATGCTATGGCTGCAGCAGCAGCGGGATATTCGGCAGGATTGTCTTTGCCGGAGATACGCGCCGGAGTTGAAGACTTCAATCCGGAACATGGACGGATGAGCATAATTCACACCCGAAAAGGCATTACCATCATTGATGACACCTACAATGCGAACCCGGCCTCAATGGAGGCTGCCATCAAAACCTTGTGCTCCCTGAAAAAGGGAAGTAACGGCTACCTGGTTGCGGGAGACATGCTTGAGATGGGTTTCTACGCGGAGAAAGTTCATCATGACGTCGGCGCATTCGCAGCAAAAGCGGACATCTCCGGTATATACGCAACAGGCCGATATGCGGAAGATGTGGCAAACGGTGCAATGAGAGAAAAAATGGATGCAAGGCATATTTATTACGGACCAAAAGAGGATATTGTTGAAAGGCTTAAGCATACGCTTTCACACCCTGACTGGGTGCTTGTCAAGGGGTCTCGGGGAATGAAAATGGAAACCATCGTAGCCGATCTTAAAGAATGGGGAGGGATCTCATAGATGTTTTATCATTTGCTATATCCTCTCCATAGCCAGATATCGGCGTTTAATGTCTTCCGTTACATCACATTCAGGACAATCTACGCCAGCCTTACCGCTTTTTTAATCTGTTTTATTTTAGGCCCAAAGGTTATTGAAATTCTGCGCAGGCAGCAGATAGGGCAGTACGTAAGAGATGACGGACCGGAAACACACCTCAGCAAGGCCGGGACCCCGACGATGGGCGGCGTGCTTATTATGTTCTCCATAATACTGTCGACACTGCTTTGGTCGGATCTCAACAACTTTTATATCTGGATCGTTCTTTTCATTGCAGCAGGCTACAGCACCATCGGATTCACCGATGACTATCTGATGCAAGTAAAAAAACAGAGCAAAGGTCTGAAAGCAAGCCATAAAATCATCCTGCAGTCCGTAATCGCTCTTCTTGCCGGGATAATGGTCATCCATGTTCCGGGTTTTGAGAGCCGGGTAACCGTGCCGTTTTTTAAGACCGTCTCGCCTGATCTCGGCTTAGGGTATATATTTTTCGCGGCCTTTGTCATCGTGGGAACATCAAATGCAGTCAATCTGACCGACGGACTGGACGGACTGGCAACGGGCCCTGTACTGATTGCTTCCGTCACCTACATGCTTTTTGCCTATGTTACCGGGCATGCAAAAATCGCAAACTACCTGCAATTAAATTATATCGCCGGTTGTGGAGAGATTACCGTGTTTTGCGGTGCCATCGCGGGGGCATCCCTGGGTTTTCTCTGGTTTAACACCTATCCGGCGCAAATTTTTATGGGTGATGTCGGCTCCCTCCCTTTGGGTGGTCTATTGGGAGCCGTTGCCGTCATCACAAAGCAGGAAATTCTGCTTGTGATCGTCGGCGGGCTGTTCGTTCTTGAAGCCCTGTCCGTCATTTTTCAAGTGGGTTTCTTCAAAATGACAAACGGCAAAAGAATTTTCAGGATGGCACCGCTCCACCATCACTTTGAATTAAAAGGATGGCCGGAGCCGAAAGTAATCGTGAGGTTTTGGATCATCGCGATAACACTTGCTCTGGTATCCATAAGCACATTGAAA